>Ga0316604_10003199_pt1 | contig 11682 bp, 9 predicted proteins | sample OWC_soil_day20_C_FD_207650 | JGI IMG/M metagenome (GOLD analysis project Ga0316604, IMG submission 207650) | Wetland soil microbial communities from Old Woman Creek delta, Ohio, United States - OWC_soil_day20_CT | ecosystem: Environmental > Terrestrial > Soil > Wetlands | place: USA: Ohio... | reverse complement strand
CGAAAACACGATCACGCAATGCGACCTGTTCGAGGCGGCGCTTGCGCGCGTGCGTTCGGACGGCTTTGCCGTCGACGAACAGGAAAACGTCCGGGGCTGCCGCTGCGCGGCCGTGCCCATCTGGGGGCACGACCGCAAGCTCGTTGCCGCCATTTCCATCTCGACGGTGGTCGAAAACGTGTCGATGGACGAGTTCAAATCGCTTATCGAGCAACTGAAGGCCACCGGTGCCAGCGTCTCGCGCGATCTCGGCTATTAGCCGAAGCCGCTGTCTTTTCCAGTCGAACGCGCCGTCAGCCGAATGATCTCTTCTGCCCTCTGGCGATCGTCGGCCCAAGTTCAATAAGCTATGGGCAAACGATGGGTCTCTGGGGAGGAGGAAACCTTGGAACAGGTGCAGCCGGCGGGAAACCGCCTCACCGACAAATCGGCTTTGCCGAATGACGGGGTAATCCGCGACTGGATCGGGGCGGAGCTGTTTCAGCACTGGATCGCGCTGCAGAAGTGGATCGACGCATCATATCCTGGCGTCTTCGTTCCGGACTGGGTTTACGGTGGCAAGCAGCACGGCTGGTCCTTGCGCTACAAGAAGTCCAGGGCGTTCTGCACGCTCGTACCGGAGTACAGATCGCTCTTTGCTGTCGTCGTCTTGGGGAGGGCGGAACGAAACAAAGTTGAAGAGCGGCGCGACGAGCTCGACCCCGACCTCATGACGCTTTACGACGAAGCGAAGACCTTCCATGACGGCAAGTGGCTGAAGCTCGGCATGTCTTCCACCAAAGAATGGGAGCGTGTGACAGACCTGTTGGCGCTCAAACGGCCGCGTCGAGCCGGCGTTTGAGCGGTCCTGCTGCCGAGGTGGGCCAGCAAGGCGTCCGGTAGGCCGAAGACACCATTGCCGTTAGGCTGGGTCGACGCGGTCCATGAAGGTCAGAAGCGCGCCGGCCAAGTCACGCGGAGCCTCCATCGCCACGTAGTGGCCGACCCCAGTCAACTGTATCGTCTGGACCGGGCTGGCAGATGCCCTCGCCATGGTGTCAGCGGTGAACGACCCGCCGCCGCCACCGACCGCCAGCACCGGCATCGTCAGGGGCTTCGTGTCGGCGAGGGTCTTGATCTCGCCGCCCTCGCGCAGCATCGACCGATACAGGCCGGCGGCACCACGCCAGCCGTCGAGGCGCGAATAGGTCCGTACGAACTCGTTGATGTCGGTATCGGTTATGGCGCCCGGCGTCGCGCAGAGCGCCGGGAAGGCGAACCCGCCAAGGAAGCTTCGCTCGCGTCCGGACAGCAACATTTCGGGAATGCCCGGTGCGGCAAGAACGCCGATGTGCCAGGCGCCGCCGTGCGTGACGTCGGCAAGCGCCTCAAGGCCCAGACCCGGCAGTCCCATCTCGATGGCCGTGAAGCTCGCCACGTCGTCCGGATGCAAGGCGGCCAGACGGAATGCCGCCGATCCCGCGATGTCCTGTGCCGTCAGGTGCACCGGACCGGCGCCGAGATGCTGGATGAGGAGATGAAGGTCCTCGGCGGAGGCGGCGCTGTCATACGGCCCGGGTTCGTTGCCGGAGTCGCCGAAGCCGCGCAGGTCCATCGCGAAAACCCGATGCTCCTTGGCAAGCAGCGGGATGACCTTGTGGAAAGTCCACCACGTCTCGGGGAAGCCATGGACGAGCAGCACGGCAGATCCCCGGTCCCCAGCTGCCACATAGTGCAGTTCGGTGTTGTTGAGGGGCACCCGGTGATGACTGACTTCGGGCAGGGTTCGGCCGGTTGGGTCGATGCGCAACGTCCTTCTCCTCTCGCAGGTCATCGCGCCGAGGACAGCATGCCCCAAGCTTCCGGAAAGGACTCCTCGCCCCGCACCGTCGCGACGAGGTCGTATACGTCCCACTCTCCCCCGGATGTGTCAGGTGTCTTCACGCAGAGCAGGTGGACGTCATGACTCAGGGTGCGGTCCGCGCGGATCGTCCTTCCTTCACGGACGGGCACCCTGGGATGGATTCTTTCTCCCTTGAGGCCAGATGCCCACCGGCGCAGCCTCAACTCGGCGCGACGGCGGCATCTGGCATGGCAAGGCGCTATTTCCCGTCGACGATCAAGCCGCGGTCTTCGCCGCCTTGGTCGCCTTCGCCCACCAAACCAACTCGTCAAGGGCGGCCTTCGCGGAGGGCAACAGATTGGCTTCGATCTCTTCGATCGGCTTGTTGCCACCCATCGGGAACACGGTCATGAAGTCGCCGCCGCCGATATGGACGGCGGTGCGGGTTGAAACCATCTGCAACTCGACGCCGATCCCCCGGAGATGCTCGATGGCGCGCGCCGCCCCCAGGCCACCGTAGCCAATGACAGTGAACGGCTTGCGATTCCACTCGACGTAAGCTTGATCGAGAGCATTCTTGAGAGCGCCGGTGATCGAGCGGTTGTATTCGGCAACGACGAAAATATACCCATCAAAGCGGGCGATGGTCTGCTGCCACCGGATCGCTTCCGGATTCTCGCTCGGCATCCACAAATTCGAAGCTTTCTCGCTGAAGAAGGGCAACGAGTAGTCGCGAAGGTCGATGAGTTCGACATCCATGTCGCCCCGGGCCTGGGCTTGCTTGAGCATCCACTGCGCCGGCTTGTCGGCGAAACGGGTCGGCCGGGTGGAACCGATGATGAGAGCGATCCGAGGCTTAAAAGTCATGGTATCCTCATGTATGCTGGTGTTAATAAGTAACTACATTACGATTAGTGCGCGATCTGACAAGCAGGCACCTTCAGAGCACTAGGTTACCTGGAAGAAACCACCTGTTGTGGAGAAGACAGGGAAAGGCCTGGTGGTTTGGTTCGTCAAACTATCTCTTTGTGCTTTGGTGGCGAGCGCAAAGCCGTTTGGCACGAAACAAGGAGGAATCTTGCAAGCACCCGATCAGGAGACGGAAACCAACCATTGCGTCCTCATCGGCCGCATGCTGTCGCGCTTTGCCGACAAATGGACGGTGCTTGTCGTGCGCGCGCTGGGACACGGGCCGCTTCGCTTCAACGCGCTGCGCCGAGAAGTCGGCGAGATCAGCCAGAAGGTGTTGGCATCGACGCTGAGAGACCTTGAAGAGAACGGCTTCGTCACCCGCACCGTGACGCCGACCAAGCCGCCGCAGGTGGAATATGCCCTCACCGACCTTGGCCGCGACTTTCTGGTGCCGGTTCGGTCCCTTGGGGAATGGGTCCTCAACAACTCCGTCCGGATAGAGGCGGCTCGTATAGCCTATGCCAGACAGCAGGTGAGCGAGGAGTAAAGTCGTCCGAAAGCCCCGCGGCGCGTCCTCCGTGGTGCGGAGAGAGGTTTTCGGTACGCTGCTCGTGCACCGGCCCAATCGGATGCGACAGGCCGAAGACCGACATTCGATTGGATAAGTCGCTGCACCAACAAAGGAATCTGGTGCACGTCACTCCACGCGTCGTGAATCTTTCGTGCGCGTCAGGGCACGAGGTCCCCTTGAGTGCTGCCGCACTCATATCTGGGCCTTGATCCCCGATCGGACGTTCCAGATGAGGGCGCCTGCCGATCTGGCGGTTTAGCCGACGGCCGCCGCTCCCTCCTCGGCGGTTCCCACGGCGCGTCGCAACACGGCGAACAGGCGGCGGTCGCTGCTGTCGGTGCCGGGGGAGGAGTCAGCCGTCGCCTGGGGCCGGGCCTCCCATTCCTCCGGCGGTACCAGCACATCCAGCCGACCGGTCGCCACGTCGAGCCTGATGATGTCACCGTCTCGGACGCGGCCGATCGGCCCGAAGCGGGCAGCCTCCGGCGTCACGTGGATGGCCGCTGGCACCTTGCCGGAGGCACCGGACATGCGACCGTCGGTGACCAGCGCCACCTTGCGGCCCCGGTCCTGCAGCAGGCCCAGAGCCGGTGTCAGTTTGTGCAACTCCGGCATGCCGTTGGCCTGTGGCCCCTGGAAGCGGACGACGGCGACGAAGTCCTCGTCGAGCCCGGCTTTGAACGCAGCGAGAAAGGCCTCCTGCGAAGCGAAGACGCGGGCCGGCGCCTCAACCGTCTGATGCTCGGCGGCAACGGCCGACGACTTGATCACCGCTCGTCCGAGGTTACCGGTCAACAGGTTGAGCCCGCCTGTCGTCTGGAAGGGAGCGTCGACCGATCGCACCACGGTTTCGTCGGCGCTGGCTTCAGGCGTCTCGTCGAAGACCAGCGCGCCGGTGGCGTCGAGCCGGGGCGTACGCTCGAAAGGCGCCAGACCTGAGCCGAGGATGGTGAGGACGTCGTCGTGCAATAGCCCGGCACGCCGCAGTTCACGCACCAGGAAAGGCACGCTACCGGCATCCCGGAAGCCGTTGACGTCGGCCTTGCCGTTGGGATAGGCGCGCACCAAGAGCGGCGTCGCCGCCGACAGGGCGGCAAAATCATCCCAGTCGATGGCAAGACCGGCCGACCGAGCCATGGCGATCAGGTGGATGGTGAGATTGGTCGAGCCGCCGGTGGCGCAAAGACCGACGATGCCGTTGACAAAGACGCGTGCGTCAAGCTGGCGACCGATTGGCAGACTGTTCTCTCCCACCCCGGCAATGGCGACGGCCTGGGCTACGGCAGCGCGGGTCAACGCGTCGCGCAACGGCGTGTCGGGCGCTACGAAGGCCGAACCGGGCAGCATCAACCCCATGATTTCCATCAGCATCTGGTTGGTGTTGGCCGTGCCGTAGAACGTGCAGGTGCCGGGCGAGTGGTAGGCCTTTGCCTCGGCCTCCAGCAAGTCGGCCTCGGTTGCCTTGCCGGCGGCATGGGCTTGGCGGACGGCGTTCTTCTCGGCGTTGGTCAGGCCGCTCGGCATCGGGCCGGACGGGATGAACACGGTCGGCAGGTGGCCGAAGGCCAAGGCGCCCATGACCAGACCCGGAACGATCTTGTCACAGATGCCCAGCATCAGCGCGGCGTCGAACATGTCATGGGACAGCGCGATGCCGGTCGACATGGCGATGATGTCGCGCGAAAACAGGCTGAACTCCATGCCGACGCGGCCCTGCGTCACGCCGTCGCACATGGCGGGCGCGCCGCCCGCCACCTCGGCGACGGCGCCGAGCCGTAGCGCCTCGTCGCGGATCAACGCCGGATAGCGCTCGTAAGGCCGGTGCGCCGACAGGATGTCGTTGTAGCTGGTGACGATGCCGAGGTTGATCGCCTCGCCACCGATGAGACGGCGCTTGTCCTCGGTTGGGCAAGCCGCAAACCCATGGGCGAGATTGGAGCAGGCCAGACGGTGGCGAGCCGGACCGGTGGCGCGGATCGCCTCGCGCGCCCTCTCGATGCCGTCGAGATAGGCGGTGCGGCTGGTGCGGCTGCGTCGCTCGATACGCTCGGTGACGTCGGCGATGATGGAGCGAACGGTCATGCGGGTGTCTCTTCCTGATGCAGCCCGAGCGCGCCGAGCCGGGCGACGATATCCTGGGCGATGATCGCCGGTGGCGGCGCGATGTCGACGACAATGGCGTCGTCGGGTTCTTCCAGCGTGGCAAGCTGGCTCGCCAGCAGAGCGGGGTTCATGTAATGGCCCTTGCGGGCCTGGAGCCGGGTGGCGATTGTCTCGACGCTACCCTTGAGATAGACGAAAACCACGTCACCCTGCGGCGACAGTATGTCGCGATAGATGGCTTTCAGCGCCGAACAGGCGACGACGCGGCTTTCACCGGCCGCCAGCCAGCCGTAGATGGCCCGCCGCAGCGCCCGAAGCCACGGCCCGCGATCATCGTCGGTCAGCGGGACGCCGGCCCGCATCTTCTCGACATTGGCGGCGGGATGGAAATCGTCGGCATCGGAAAAGCCGCAGCCCAAGCGGTCGGCGAGCAACCCGCCAACGGTGGTCTTCCCAGAGCCCGAAACGCCCATGAGAACGATGATCATCGGTGTCTCCTTGCCGTTTCTTGTCGCATCTCAGCGAGGGCTTTTCACCGTCACATCATAAATACGGCCAGCCTCGACCACCGCAAGCCTTCCGCCGCTAAGGTGACGGCCGTCGACCTCGACCACCTGTTCGGTGATGCCGTCCTGGCGGGCGAAGGTTACATTGAATGTCGCCCCGCGCAGGCGGCGGCTGAAGGTCAGCGTCTGCCAGCTAGAGGGAACCTGCGGCGCGATCAGTGCACCGTCACCGTCGCCGCGCACGCCGCAGAGCTGCTCGACCACCGCGCGGTAGAACCAGGCCACGGTACCGGTGTTGAACAGGTTGCTGGAGCGGCCGGCGGTGCGCGGGAACTGCCGGTAGGCGCCGCGATAGTAGTTGGGGATGTAGAGCGGCAACTGGCCGCGTGCGGCGATGTCGCCTCGCTCGGGATCGGTCAGCATGGCGCGCAACACGTCGAATCCCCGGTCGCCTTCGCCGACGTGGTAGAGCGATGCGGCGTAGAAGGCGGCAGCATGATTGTAGACGGCGCCGTTTTCGGCGACGCCGGGCCATTTCTGGGTCAGACGGCCGATATCCTCGCGCATGGCCGTAAACGACGGGGCGTGGATCTCGACGCCGTAGGGGGTGACCAACTGCTCGTCGATCGCCTTGAACATGCGCGCCTTGCGGTCCTCGTCGGAGGCGCCGCAAAGCAGCGCCCAGCTCTGCGCGTTGAGGAAGATGCGGCCCTCCTTGTCGGTCGAAATGCCGAATACGACGCCGTCGTCGGTGATGCCACGACCATACCAGTCACCATCCCAGAGATGGCGGTTGATGGCCTCGACCAGGGCGACGGCTTCCGCCTTCAGCCAGGCGGCAGTCTCTGCATCGCCCTCGGCGATGCAAACCTCGGACCACAGCGACAGAGCATAGCTTGACGCCTCGGCCAGCCAGCCGGAAACGCCCTTGCCCTTGTAGCCAACCATGTTCATCGGGTCGCACCAGTCGCCCTGTTCGATGTAGGGAAGGCCCCGCTCATCGACGGCTGCCGCGAGGAAGCGCAGCGCGCGCGTCACATGCTCGCGGATGCTGTCCGGTGTCGTGTCGTCGGCCCAGGCCACCGTATCATTGAGGATGGAGCGATCGCCGGTTTCATCGAGATAGGCCTTGGCGGCAATCACCAGCCAGACGGCGTGGTCGGTGTGCGGCACCTGGTTGATGAATTTCAACTCGGCGTCGGGCCTCAGCAGAATGCCGTCCGGCATCTTGCCGCTCACATGCTGCTGGCTCGCGGCCTGCAGGATGACCTCGCGCGTCGTCTCCGGCCGGATGAACAGCATGCCGAGCGCGTCCTGCAGATAGTTGCGGGTCTGCGGGTCGGTGGTGAGGCGGTTGGTGTCGCCGTGGTAGAAGGCTTGCCGAGGCAGCCAATGGTTGACGAAATGATTGAACGTCTCGTCGGGCGACTGGATCTCAAGGCAGCTTCGGCCGCTGTCCGTCACGTAAGCGTGGTAGGCTTGCCGGGCCGTCTCGATGTCGCCGTCGATGTATTTGGCCCGTAGCCGGGCGATTTCGGCTTCATCCTGTGCCGGGCCGAAGACAAAGCGGAAGTCCTCGCTCTTGCCGGCGGCGATGCTGAGGTCCCACTGCATGATGCAGGCCGGGATTTCGTAGAACGCTTCGCCGTCGCGGAGATGGTCGCCGTCGGCGAGCGCCGACGGAGCATGCAGTCCCCCTTCGCCCTCGAAGGCCTGTTGCGTCACTTCGAAATGGTCTGGGCGGCGGTCGGCGGCGAGGAAGGTGATGTCCTTGAGGTGCTGGTTCTTAAAGTACTGCTCGATCTTCTGGTAGGGCGTGATCGAGGTGCAGACCACCGCGTTGAGGGCGGGATCAAAGTGCCCGCCCATGTTCATCCACGACATGAAGCCGACTGGAAAGAACGGCACGAAGGATATGTCCTTTGCCCCGGCCGTCGTGTTGGTCACCTTCACCGTCCAGAGCTCGGCGATGTCGTCGACCGGCAGGAACAGGCAAAGCTCGACGCGGATGCCGTCCTTTTCCACCAGCCAACGGATGTCGGACAGACCCGGCTCGAAGGCGAAGCGATCGAGCTGGGCGCGCACCGGCTCGTAAGGCGCCGAAAACAGCTCCCCCGAGCCGTTGTCGCGGATATAGAAAAAACGCCCGGGATGGTTGGGATAATAGCTCTGCTCGGGCAGCATGAAGGTCGGGGCAGGGATGATGGGCGGATGGGCGTATTTGCGCGGTTCCGGATCCATGTACTGGCTCACCGCGTAGCCGCGGCTGTTCATCTGGATCATCATCCGGCGGTTCCACAGATAGCCGGCGGAGTTGGGGGCCAGCGTCGGGTCGTCGAGATGGAACCTGGTTCCGTTGTCGATGAAGGAGGGCATCATTGTCTCTCGGCTGGGGGCTATCGGCTATTGGCAGGACGGTCCGGTCGACTGCCGCACACAAAGCGATGGCTCGAAATGCTCCTGATAGGGCAGGTCGAGACCGTAGGTGAGGTTGAGGAGCTGGTGACAGGCCGAGCGGCTCATCTCTTCGATCGGCGCGTGGATCGTGCTGAGGGCCGGGGCGGTGAACGGCGTGAACTCGACATCGTCGTAACCGAGAATGGACACGTCGCCCGGCACCGAGACGCCGCGCCTGTGCAGTTCGGCAATCAGCACCATCGCCACCTTGTCGTTGCCGCAGAACACCGCCGAATAGTCGGCTCCTGACGTGAGCAGCGCCGCGACGGCGCTCTCGCCGCCGGCATAGGAAAAGGCGCCCTCGATGATCCGTTCCGGGGCCACCGGGTGGCCGAGTCTTTCCATCTCGTCCAGGAAGGCGACATGGCGCTGCCTGGCGTCCTGCGCGGACAGCCGGCCGGTGATCGTCGCGACCCGCGTGTGTCCCAGTTCGACGAGATGCCGGGCTGCCAGCCGGCCACCGAGATCGTGATCGATCGAAAAAGTGCGCCCGGCCAGTTCATCAGTGCGATGGTTGATCACCACGAGATTCGGGAATTTCTCGGCATACCTTGCAAGCTCGAACTCGCTTTGCAGCGAACTTGAAACCAGGATGCCATCGCAGTCGCGGTTGATCAGATAGTCGAGATGGGCGAGGCGGTCCTCGTTCGATTGCGCATCCTCGGCGTTGGCGAGGATCATGTGCTTGCCTTGCAGGCGAAGCTCGCTTTCGATGGCGCGGATCATCATGTGATAGTAGGGGCCTTCCAGCGACGGCACCCAGACCCCGATGAGATCGGAACGGCGCGACGACAGCGAACGGGCCATGCTGTTCGGCCGGTAATTGAGCTGTTCGATGGCCCTGGCGATCTTCTCAGCCGACTTCTGCGAAACGGAACCGGTTCCAGAAATATGCCTTGAAACGGTTCCGGAGCCAACGCCAGCCAGCTTCGCCACGTCCCTCAGGGTCGCCATCTCGTCGCTCCAATCACTTCGGTTTTTAACATACTAGCAGTTATCCATTTGTTTTCAATCGATGAAAATACGAGTCTTCCATTTACTGGCTCTTCTCGCTCCGCTTTTCTCGCAAGCGGCATTGACAAAATCAAGCCTCTTAGGTCAAAAATGGAACCGATCCCACTTTTGGATCGGGAGCCATTATTCATCCAAGGCCGGACCAATCGGAATGCCTTGGTGTTACCTGTTTGGGAGGAACCATGATGGGAATGAAGCAGATGGTCGCCGTGTCGGCGATCGCCCTTGCTGCCACCACGGGCTTTGCGAAGGCTGAGGAGCCGCTGAACGCTGAAGTCATTCACTGGTGGACGTCGGGTGGTGAATCCGCCGCCATCGCCGTTTTCGCCGACGCCTTCAACGCGGCCGGCGGCAAGTGGGTCGACAATGCGGTCGCAGGCGGCTCGGCTGCCCGTAGCGCCGCCATCAACCGCATCATCGGCGGCGATCCGTCGACCGCCGCGCTGTTCAACACCTCGCGCCAGTATCACGAGATCATCGGCGAGGGGCTTCTCAACGACATCGATGCCGTCGCCACCAAGAACAACTGGGACAAGGTTCTGCCGGAGCCGATCGCCAAGGCCGTCAAGGTCGATGGCAAGTATTATGCCGCGCCGGTGAACATCCACATGCCCCTGTGGATCTGGTACTCGGTCGCCGCCCTGAACAAGGCCGGCATCGACAAGGCGCCGGAGACGCTGGAAGACTTCTTCGCCGACCTCGACAAGCTCAAGGCGGCCGGCATCACCCCGCTCGCCCTTGGCGGTCAGCGTTGGCAGGAGAACTCGCTGTTCTCGGCCGTGCTCACCAACGTCGGCGGCGCCAAGCTGTGGAAGTCCGTCTACGGCGACAAGGATCAGGCGGCGATCCGCTCGCCGGAATTCCGCAAGGTCATCGAGACTTTCGTCAGCCTGAAGCCTTATGTCGATCAGGGCTCGCCGGGCCGCAACTGGAACGACACCACCGCCCTGCTGATCAAGGACGAGGCCGGCTTCCAGGTGATGGGCGACTGGGCCAAGGGCGAGTTCAAGCAGGCGAAGAAGGAGATCGGCAAGGACTACGGCTGCATTCCCGGCCTTCGCCCCGATTCGCCCTACGTTCTCGGCGGCGACGTCTTCGTCTTCCCCAAGACCGACGATGCCGAGAAGATCAAGGCCCAGCACCTGCTGGTCGAGATCATGACCAGTCCTGAAGTCCAGGTGAAGTTCAACAACCTCAAGGGCTCGATCCCGATCCGCGCCGACGTTGACGTGTCGAGCCTCGACGCCTGCGCCCAGCTCGGCATGAAGATCATGGCCGATCCGGCCCGTCAGGCCCCCGACGCCTCCCAGATGATGGAAGAGTTCGTCTACGGCTCCGTGCAGGACATCGTCACCGAGCTGTGGAACACCAACATGACCGTCGATCAGGCCGTCGACCGCTTCGACAAGGCTCTGAAGGGCTGATCCTGCCTCAAGAACGCGGGAAGGCGACAATCGCCTTCCCGCCACTGGATACGGGAGGGACGCGTGGGAGCCCATTTCACCCGGCATGTGAAGCGCAACTTGGTTGCCTACATTGCCCTGCTACCGATGGCCGCCGTTGTCATCTTCGCCTATCTGGGAACCCTGGCCTGGTCGGTCCGGCTGTCGTTTTCCAGTTCGCGGCTGCTGCCGAAGAATGATTTCGTCGGCCTTTCCCAATATGTCGACCTGTTCGACACGCCGCGCTGGCTGACTTCGCTCGGCAACCTAGTGATCATCGCCTTCTTCTTCCTGCTGATCTGCTTCATTCTAGGCTGCCTGCTGGCGATCTTCATCGACCAGAACGTACGCGCCGAAAGCCTGTTCCGGACGGTGTTCCTTTATCCTTACGCCATGTCTTTCGTGGTGGCCGGCTTGATCTGGCAGTGGATACTCAACCCGGACCTTGGCATCCAGCAGACCATGCGCGGCCTTGGCTTTTCCGGCTTCGTTCTCGACTGGGTGGTCAATCCGAAAATGGTACTCTACGCCATTATCCTGGCGACCGTCTGGCACGGCTCCGGTCTCGTCATGGCGCTGCTCCTGGCCGGCTTGCGCGGTATCGACAGCGAGATCTGGAAAGCAACCCGGATCGACGGCATTCCGACCTGGCGCGTCTATCTGTCGATCATCCTGCCGATGCTGCGGCCGATGATCATCACGTCGCTGGTGCTCCTGTCGATCTCCATCATCAAGATGTATGACGTGGTGGTGGCCATGACCAACGGTGGCCCCGGCACGGCCAGCGAAGTTCCGGCCAAGTTCATCATGGACAATCTGTTCGAGCGGGCCAACATCGGCCTTGCGACAGCAGCT
>Ga0316604_10003197_pt1 | contig 11686 bp, 11 predicted proteins | sample OWC_soil_day20_C_FD_207650 | JGI IMG/M metagenome (GOLD analysis project Ga0316604, IMG submission 207650) | Wetland soil microbial communities from Old Woman Creek delta, Ohio, United States - OWC_soil_day20_CT | ecosystem: Environmental > Terrestrial > Soil > Wetlands | place: USA: Ohio... | reverse complement strand
ATCGTATCGTATGCCAGTGCAGGGGTACCGCCGGAAATCATGGGTATCGGCCCTGTTCCGGCGACAAAGAAGGCGCTACGGTTGGCGGGACTCACGATCAATGATATTGATCTTTTTGAGTTGAACGAAGCTTTTGCAGCACAAAGCTTGGCGGTTATCCGTGAACTGGGAATAGACCGTAGCAAGTTAAACGTCAATGGCGGCGCTATTGCGCTGGGGCACCCTATTGGTTGTACCGGTGCACGTCTTCTTGTTTCGTTGTTACATGAAATGTTGCGACGGAAAGTCCGCTACGGGCTTGCGACCTTATGTATCGCTGGTGGACAAGGCAGCACAGTTGTTCTGGAAAATCTATCAATATAATATACAAACCATATTGGTTGCGGCTTTTGTGCAAATCCGTAACTGTCCATGAGTTTCTTTGTCAATAATTGCTTTGCGTAATAGCAGAATGTTCAATAAAAATGTCTTGGAGAAACTCGAAAAATGCCATCACCAATGGCAGGTCGCGCAACGGTTCAATTTTTATTGAACAGATCTTCTCTTATTAATATGGATTATGGTTGCTCCTGAAGTGATACGGATCCAGTTTTGAGGCTTTGGCTTCGGTCAAGTTGTATACAGGTTTAGTTTCGCTTTGTGCATACTTTTTCGCTGTTTTGGGATCAATGTGGTATTTGCGGCTGATTTCGGCACATCTTATCTTTTTTGTCTGTCACTTCGAATATCCATCCATCTGGCTCCTTCCATTTTGCCATCATTTCTGCTCCGAGGACCGGAACAAATTGAGTGTCCCCTATGCCATTTCTCATTCCCTTTTAGCAAAATGCGGAATGGGTCTATTTCATTATTAAAAACTCCTTGTTATTCTTTTTCAGATAGCAAGGAGTTTTTGAAATCTTATGAAGTTCATGTCCCAGCATAAAAAACTCAATATATGAAATATATTGACAATATAAAGTTGAAATGATAATGTTTAGTTTAACAGGTATTAACCAGATTACCAATATTTTTGGCCGAGTGAATTTTATGAGCAGGAAAGTTTCGCAGGAGACGAAAGAAAGGGGCCCTCAATGATGCAATGGATAAAATTGAAAGACAGGGTTGAAGTCGTAGGGCTTATAGGCGCAGGGACCATGGGGCGATGCATGCTCCTAAAACTGGTTGAAGCCGGGTATGTTCCAGTGGTGTATGATCCGGTTGCGGCAGCCCAGAACTTTGCAAGAGAGAATGGAGCGGAAGTTGAGGCAGATCCTGCTGGAGTAGCGGCGGTGGCGGATATTATTTTAATGTCCCTGCCAGGACCTCGAGTGATCGATAATGTTATTTTCGGCGAAGCCGGGTTGGCGAACACGCTTAAAGCAGGCCAAGTCATAGTAGACACGAGCACCGTTGATCCCGATACATCGAAACAGATAGCGAAAAAATTGACAGGCCTTGGCGTAGCCTATTTGGATGCGCCTATCCTCGGACGTCCAAGTGCTGTCGGTCGATGGGTAATGCCGGTAGGCGGGGAAGCGGGGCCCTTTGAATATTGCAAACCTGTTTTACTTTCATTTGCTGCGAAAGCCGTGTCAGTCGGGCAGACTGGCGCGGGTAATGCCATCAAGCTGCTGAATCAACTGATGTTTTCCTCAATCAACGCCATTACTTCAGAAGTTATGGCAATTGCACCCAAAGTGGGGATAGAACCAAAACTGTTCTTTGAAACAGTGTCCACGAGCGGCGCGGCGACAGTTAGCGGACTGTTTTGTGAAGTGGCCAAAAAAATTGTTGAGGATGATTATTCCAATCCAGTCTTTACCATTGACCTGCTCTGCAAAGACGCCAATCTTGCATTGAAAATGGCGAAGGCCTCTGGAGCGCCGTCATTTATGGCGGGGATGGCGCAATTATATAACGATGTTGCACAGGGATCAGGAATAGGCAAAGAAGATACCAGCGCTCTTCACAAGGTTTTTCAAAGGTTGTACAACAACGAAAAATAAAATTCTGAAAAAACGGGGGAGACGATACTTTGAGAAAAATGGAATTTGAGTATGGACAAGGATTGATGGAAGCAAATCTTCCGGATAACACAGACGTATTTATTCCCGGTGAGACGGTCAAAGACCCCGAGTGTATCCCTACTGACAGAGTGGAGGCTGTAACTCGTGAATCCATCCTGAATCCGATTGGAATGCCGCCAATATCCGAATTGGTCAAGAAAGGGTCCCGCGTGGCTATCGTATTTCCGGATAAGGTCAAGGGAGGAACCCATCCGACTGCGCATCGAAAAGTCTCCATACCAATTATCATCGAAGAATGCCTGAAAGCTGGCGTTGAGAAGAAAGATATCAGGTTCGTTTGCTCCAACGGCTTGCACAGAAAGAATACCCGCGAAGAAATAAAGATGATGCTCGGGGAAAAAGTGTTCAATGAATTTTGGTGGACAGGACAAATCGCCAACCATGATAGTGAAGACTGGAGCAACCTTGTCGATTTGGGGTGCGACGAACTTAACGACAAGGTCATCATGAATAAAGAAGTTTTCGAATCAGACTTGGCAGTTTTGATCGGGCATACACTCGGGAACCCCTATGGAGGTTATTCAGGCGGTTATAAACATTGCACCACTGGAATAACGCATTGGAGAAGCATTGGGTCGCACCACGCACCTCATGTAATGCATCGGGATGACTTTACTGCGGTTAACCATCACAGTTTGATGCGCAAAAAGTTTGATGCAATTGGAATGCATATGGAAAAATGCATGAATAAAAAATTCTTCTGCTGTGATGCCGTACTTGATACCAATGCCCGTCAAATCGGTGTTTTTTCGGGATATGCCCACGATATTCAACCCCTTTCATGGGAAATGGCTGATGTACGAACTTACGTGCCGTGGGCTGAGAAAAAATACGATGTGATGGTATTCGGAATGCCGCAGGCCTTTCACTATGGCAATGGCATGGGGACCAATCCTATCCTCATGTTGCAGGCGATTTCCGCACAAATTATCCGGCACAAAAGAATTCTTAAGGATAATTGCGTGATCATCTGTTCTTCAATATGCAACGGATACTTTCACGACGAAGAATTTCCGTCCTACCGGGAATTATATGATTTGTTCCAAGCGGATTATCACAACACGCTGCCCGATATCGAAAAGTTTGGCGAATATATGTCGTTGAAACAGGAGTATGTTGATAAGTACCGTTTCAACTATGGATATCATCCATTTCATGCATTTTCTATGATTTCCTGCGGGCACATTGCGGAAATGCAGTGTTCCGCCATTTATATTGTTGGAGCACAAGAGCCGGGATATGCAAGATCAATGGGGATGAAAACACGCGCGACTTTTGAAGAGGCCTTGCAGGATTCCCGAAAATACTCAGGAGACACTCCGAATATCTTAGCACTTCCCAAAGCCTTCAAGACGGCTGCGGTTCATCTTTGCATGAAGGACAGTGCCATTGGAGAGAAGAGCTAAGACCTGTCCTGATTTCATATTTGAAAACATGGCGACCCTTCAATAATATGATTAAAGCGCAGAAGAATATTTAAGCTGCTACTATGTGATGATAAAATGGGTGTACGCTATGTGGTCGGTCCAAATTTATACATAGCCCGCAGGAGTTAGATGTCATGATACTTTATCAAGGCAGTGCGAAACCCTTATATGAACAATTAAAAGATATCATTATTCAAAAAATCGAAAGTGGTGAACTGAAACCGGGAATCTGCATGCCGGGCGAACGTCAATTGGCTGAAACATATAATGTGAGCCGGGTGACAATTCGACAGGCGATTGGTGAGTTGGTGAATGATGGATTTCTTACCAGACACCACGGCAAAGGCACGTTCATTGCCAGTCGAAAACTGGTGCATAATCTGGGCAGGCTGATCGGCGTTGCAGAAGAACTTGCCCAAGAGAACCTGACAGTTGACTGTAAGGTTATTTGTAAGGAGTTTGGACAATCGACGGTAGAGATTCAGAGAAATTTAGGATTGGGCAGCGGCGACAACGTCTATAAAATCACCAGACTTATGATCACGCAGGGTGCCCCGTTGGTCGTCAATGACACTTATATGCCTGAAAACGTTGGATATATTGTAGATGCGTTTGACTTAAGCCACGATATTATTTATCCCATTATAGAAAGATCTGGCTATAAGTTAAGTTATGCCGAACAGCGGATCAGTGCAGACAAAGCGTCTCCCGACGAGGCGAAACTTCTGGAATACAAGGTTGGAGCGCCGGTGTTGGTAATGAAGCGCACTACTTATGTAGAAAGCGGGCAGGCCATTACTTTTGAACGGTCTGTCTATAGGCCGGACCGCTATGAGTATCGGATTGATCTGAAACGTAGTTTAACGTAATAAATGGAACGAGGGGGTTGCTATTGGATAAATGATTGTAGCAAAGCTTCATTGTGCAATACCGCGAGATACTAATCGTTGGAGGGAAAAACATGACAAAGAGAATACTTAGCACACTACTAATCCTTGTACTAAGTTCGTCACTTCTGAGCGGTTGCGGGCAATCAACCAGTAGTTCGAATACCGCGCAAAAACCTTTACCAACAACAGCTAAGGAGACAACCTTTGGCATTGAGCCTTTTAAAGAGCCTCAAATATTGCGCGTCGGCTATTTTGCCGGGTCAGCGCTTTCTCTTCCGTTCTATATTGCAGAGAAGGAAGGCTTCTTCAAAGAACTGAACATCAAGATTGAATACAAAACATTTACCAATGGACCAGCCATGATGGAAGCCAACGCAGACTGGGATATCGCCGGTGCAGGTTCAGCAGGCGTTTTGGTTGGGCAGATCGGTTACAATACTCCGATGATCGGCATCGCTGACTACGAAGACAATCAGGCGCTATTTGCTAGGGCAGGCAGTGCACTGGCAAAAGATCCTGGAAACCCCGACAATTGGAAAGGCACAACGTGGCTGTATCCTGTCGGAACGACTGCGCATTTTACATTGGCGACTGCGCTCAACAAAGTTGGTCTGGATATAACAGCGATAAAATCTGTTAACATGGACGTATCCAGTGCTTTGAACGCATTTGTGGGTGGACAAGGCGATGGGTTCGCCGCCTGGAACGCCTTTGCTTTTGCCGCCGAAGATAAAGGACTCATCAGAATCAACGACGCAGGCAATTTAAAAATCACCAACACGAGTTGTTTGGTAGCTACGCAGAAGGCGATGAAAGACAAGAGAGAACTTCTGACAAAAGCTTGGGCAGTTTTTTATCGAACCGTGGACTGGACCAAGAAAAGCAACGACAACATGAATAAAGCAATCAATTATTATAAAGACTCATGTGTTGAAGAGGGAATTAAAGTCGATGCAAGCGTTGCCAAACGTATTATGCAATACTTTAAAGGACCGACATTTGACGAAGCTGTTCAGCTCATGACGAAAACCGCTCCCGATTCAAAGGGACTCTATAAATCCAGAGAGTTGCTGCAATCGGAAATCGATCTTTTAGTGACAATGGATTTCTTCATCCAGCAGGGAAAATACAAGCCTGAAGACCGGGTGAAATTATTGGAAACCAGATTGGTTGATCCCTCAATTGCTAAAGCGGCAAAAGCGCTAATGAAGTAGATTCCCTAATAATAGGCCGGAACAAATTCATCCCAAGCAGTTCTTAGCACACCTGTATGGGATGAATTAAGCAAACTTGGTTTTTCTTGGAAGTGAGGGGTGAACGTGGAAAACATCAAGGAACCCAGGCAAAGGCTCAGTGATGAAGAACGGATAGCTTTAGTCCAAAACCAAAAAAAAATGCATCAAATTACCTTGGCCATGCTTACTATAGCTGGAGTATTGGTTTTTTTCCTTTTGTGGCAAATGGGTGTTTCTACAGGCCTGTTGTCCAGCAAGTATGTGGCATCGCCATTGAACATATTTAATCTGTTTGTTGTTAAACTGGCGGATCCGAATCCCGACGGGGCGGTTTTAGGGGTTAATGTGTTAGCCAGTCTGGAGGTATCTCTAATAGGATTTTTCCTAGCCATTATCATTGGAATTCCGCTGGGGCTTTTTATGGGATGGTATAAGGGCTTTGATAGTTTCATGCGGCCGATTTTTGAAATGGTTCGCCCCATTCCTCCGGTATCTTGGATCCCTCTTACGATTGTTGCACTGGGAATTGGATTAAAGGCAAAGGCATTCATTGTATTTTTCTCGGCCTTTGTTCCCTGTGTAATCAATGCATACACCGGAATCAAGCAGACCAGCCCCGTACTGATCAATGTTGCGAAAACCTGCGGCGCATCTCATTTTACGATTTTTTGGAAAATAGGGATTCCATCGGCTATGACGATGACCTTCGCCGGGATCAGGATAGCGCTCGGAAATGCTTGGGCAACACTTGTTGCGGCGGAAATGCTGGCGGCATCGGCTGGCCTTGGATACATGATATTGATGGGCAGGCAGTTTGCCCGGCCAGATATTGTCCTTTTGGGTATCGTTGTTATTGGAGCTATCGGAACGCTGCTTACATCCATCTTGGTTATGATTGAAAACAGGATGTTAGGATGGAAAAAATTGTGATACAGCAAGGCATAGTATTAAGTGAATCAGAGAAGAAAGAAATAAGACAGAATCGAATTTATAAAATTTTGCCAGTCGTATCCATCATATTGTTGTCTGCTTTATGGTTGTTTGCTTCAAAAGAAGTGCTTGGGTTCCCTTCTCCGGCGGAAACTTGGGAGAGATTCACGCAGCTACTGGAAAAGCCAATTAAAGCTTTAAGCTTGTGGGGGCACATTTTCGTCAGTTTGCAACGGGTCTTCCTTGCCCTGGTATTGTCATGGATTATCGGCATCTCTTTTGGGATTTTGTTGGGCTGGAGTGAGAAATGCAATGCTTTATTCGGCCCGGTTTTTACAGCCTTCAGAGCAGTGCCACCGTTGGCCCTGATCCCTCTGATTACAATTTGGTTCGGCACCGGTGAAGGTCCAAAAGTTTTACTGGTCTTTATTGGGGCATTGATGCCGGTTGTCGTCAATACGCAGGCTGGCATGCGCAACGTTAACAAACTGTATCTGGATGTTGGAACCATATTTAATGCAACCGACCGTCAGAAATTATTTCAGATCGCAATTCCGTCCGCCCTGGATGCTATATTTGCTGGTGTGCGTACTTCTGCCAGCGCAGCATGGATGGTTGTGCTGGCTGCAGAAATGCTGGGTGCCAAGGCTGGTGTGGGTTTTTTAATTATCCGCGGCATGGATTCTGGGGATGAGGCACTGGTGCTTCTATCTATGATTTGTATCGGCATTGTCGGAGCGATGCTTGCAGTTGCTACGCAGATTGCAGAAGGAGTGTTATGCCCGTGGACGAGAAAAGGGTCAAATTAAGACTGGAAAACATATCTCAAAGTTATGTAGTCAATAATAAAGTATTTGATGCAGTCTCCAATATCTCGTTGGATGTTTATGACAATGAGTTTCTGGTGATACTTGGCCCCGGTCACTGCGGTAAGAGCGTACTGCTCAATATTATCGGCGGCTTGGAAAAACCGGTGGAGGGGAGTAAGTATCTCGACGGCGAAAAGCTGACCGGAAGTGACAAGCGGATTGGCATGGTGTTTCAAAAGCTGGCGCTTATGCCGTGGAAAACTGTCATGTCCAACGTTGAATTTGGCCTGCAAATGGCGAGCGTTGAGAAGACCAAACGCCGGGAAATCGCGCAACAATATATTGATCTGGTCGGGCTCAAAGGGTTTGAAAAATCTTATCCATCGCAGTTGTCCGGCGGCATGAAACAAAGGGTCGGCATTGCCAGAGCCTATACCAATAACCCGGAGATTTTACTCATGGACGAACCTTTCGGACAATTGGATGCACAGACCAGATATGCAATGCAGGAAGAAATCCAGAGAGTTTGGTATCAGCAAAAAAGAACCATTATTTTTGTGACCAATAACATTGAAGAAGCAGTATATCTGGGGGACAGAATTGTTCTACTGAGTAAGTGTCCGGCGTCGGTGAAACAAATATATAATATTGATCTACCCAGACCTCGTGATACGATTGAGCCCAAGTTCCTGGCGATTCGCAAAGAAATATCCGACAACACCGATCTTGCATTATAGATGTTGGAAGGGAAAAATAATGAGTGACGGCAAAGAGCTCAAAGAAGATTATAAAGTTGAAGTCAGAAACTTAACCAAGTATTTTGGCGGCCTCCATGTATTGAACGATATCTCATTCAATATAAAAAAAGGCGAGTTCGTTTGTGTTGTCGGACCGACAGGTTGCGGGAAAACTACGTTTTTGAACTTGCTATCACGGATTTATATGCCATCAAAAGGTGATTTATTCATTGATGGCGCATCTGCGGATCCGAGAAAGCACAATTTAGCCTTTGTATTTCAGGAACCGTCTTCGATTCCCTGGCTGACAGTTGAGAAAAACCTTCGATTCGGTCTGGAACTGAAAAATCTGGACAAAAAGATCATCGATGAACGAGTTGAAAAGATAATCACGCTTCTCGGGCTCCAGCAGTTCCGCAATTCTTATCCACACCAGCTGTCTGTCAGTTCCGAACAGAGGATCATCATTGGCCGGGCTTTTGCGATGAATCCGGATCTTTTGCTGATGGACGAGCCCTACGGACAAATGGATGTAAAATTGAGGTTTTACCTTGAAGACGAAGTAATCCGTTTGTGGAAAGAATGGGGCAGCACGGTATTGTTCATTACCCATAACATAGAGGAAGCAGTGTACCTTGCCGAACGGATCCTGATCATGTCCAATAAGCCCACAACCATTAAAGAAGAAGTAGTTGTCGACCTGCCACGGCCAAGAGATGTCGCCGATCCCGAGTTCATTAAAATTCGGAAATATGTGACGGAACAGATCAAATGGTGGTGACCTAGCCCCTGACGTAAACGAGTTAAAGGTTGATATATAAAATGATAGATGGATTCATGTCTTTATTGATGGCCGAGCAAAGTGATGTTTGGTGGCTCGGACTTCTCTTGCTCGGGTTTATTGTCGGGATCATTACCGGCATGTTCGGTATTGGCGGCGGGTTCTTGCTAACGCCGGCTCTCCGTATTTTTTTTAATATTGCTTATCCTGTCGCTATCGGAACTAGTCTGTTGCAAATCATGGCAACGTCGCTTTTTTCTGTGTACAAACAATGGAAGCAGAAAAATTTAGATCTTAAGATGGGCTTTATTACCGCGATTGGCAGCCTGATCGGGGCCGAATTCGGAGTTCAGCTGCTATTGGTAATAAAATCGCAGGGAACCATTGAGATCGGCGGTCAGTCAATCCTATGGACGGACTTGGTAATCAACTGCTGTTATCTGATTCTCATGAGTACGGTAGCAATATTGATTTATCGGGAAACCCGCAATAGCAGCCACGCTGAGATTGAAGAACCTAAAACCGCCATCTGCAAAATGGCGCAAGGTTGCTCTGTTCCGCCATTCATTAGCTTTGAGCGTTCTGAGATCCGCCATCTCAGCCTCTGGATTCCCTTAGTTCCCAGCCTGTTTGTGGGCTGTCTAACCGGATTCCTGGGAATAGGTGGCGGATTCATCAGTTTGCCACTGATGATCTATCTGTTGGGGATGCCGACCCGAATTGCCGTTGGAACCAGTACGCTGCAAGTGTTATTGGCGAGCGCCTATGCGATGCTGCGGCACCTTCAGGAAGGCAATGTTGACTTCATGTTGGTGTTATTCATGTTTATAGGTTCGCTGGCCGGAGTGAACGCCGGGGTTAAGATCTCCCGGAAAATTAACGTTGTTAACACGCGAAAATATTTTTCATTTCTGCTTCTGTTTGCCATCATACTGATTACCTATGACCTCATTCATCGCTTCTGGCGTTAAGGGGTTGGTTATTAGGCGTCGATATGAAGCGCCGAATCAGCCCATTGTGCCTTTCATTCGTGCCGCGTTCCCAAGAAGAATACGGGTGAGAAAAATATACCTGGCAGTTCCAGGGAGCAAGCAATGTCGACAAGTCGGCGAATTCGGAGCCATTATCCGCCGTGATGCTGCGAAAGCTCTTTGCGAAGGATGAACCTACCCGCTGCTTTAGCTCTTTCATCGCGGTTTGTACCGATTCACTGTCTTTGTGTGCCAACCGTATCATGAGTTCTTGACGAGTCTTACGTTCCGTAAGGGTGAGCAGGACTTCATCACCCGACCGTCGTCCTACTACCGTATCAATTTCCCAATGACCAAATTCTTCGCGGGTGAGAATTTCATCTGGACGTTGTTCGATACTTTGTCCGAGAATCTTCTTGTTCGTCCGACCTTGTTGATGGGTGTTTTTGCGGCGCACTTTCAGATACAGATCGATATTTCGTGCTGCAAGGCGGCAACGGTCAATATAGTGATACAGCGTTTTGGTGCAGACCAACGATTCCTGTTGCCACTGCAGCTGCCTTTTGCAATAGCCAATGACGGCATATGGAGACCACTTGTCTTTCAGTATTTTGATTTCAGCAAAGTGCAAGAAGGTGGACACCAAATGCTGTTTTCTAGTTTTGCGGCTGTTGATTCGGTTTTTCACGCATACAGCTTCCGTATAAGCGTTCCATGACGAAAAACGGATATTTCAAGAAATACGAATACGTCTATGATGAATATTACGATTGCATCCTCTGCCACGGTCTGCAGGTGTTGTCATACAGTACAACGAATCACGAAGGGTATAGAGAATGTAAAAGTGATCCCAGTCAATGCAAAGACTGTTCGTATCTGAACCAATGTACGCAAAGTAAAGCGCAACAGAAAGTGGTCACTCGCCACGTATGGGAAGATTACTGGGAACTGGCGGAAGACTATCGGCATACGCCAGCCTACCGAGATATTTACAAATTGCGAAATCAAACCATCGAAAGAGTGTTTGCCGATGCGAAGGAAAAACATGCGATGAGGTACACCAAATTGCGTGGTCTGCAAAAAGTTAAAATGCAGGTGACGCTAACGTTTGCGTGCATGAATTTAAAAAAAGCTGGCCACATGGAAACGAAGGAAGGGATATTGGTCTTCTTTGTTTCAAGATTGGGGGCGGAAACTATTCAACTTATTGAGGGGAGGGTCTGCTTTTAGCCGGCACTTTACGTTTCGCGTAAAGTGCCGTTTTTGTCTACAAAACCTTGAAAGAACACAGGTAATTAAGCCACAATTTAATCAGAGTGATTACCACTAATTACGTGACAAATTAGTCGATGAAACTGGAACTGTGCAATAGTGTCAATAAATGTTCGCAAAAGCCATCGAGGCTTCCAAAGGATTATGCCGCCTGATTATGTGCCTGTTGAATCGCAGTGATTATTTTCGGGTTAATATAGGAACGACCACTAGACCAGTCTTCGCTGTACTCAATCAAATAACTGGGTACTAGTCGAATATAAGAATCCATGCTGGGGAATATTCCTACAACCTTGGTTCTTCTGCGGATTTCCCGATTTAACCGCTCCAAAATGTTGGCGAAGCGATTTTTCGGGAATCAATCTCGCATAATTGAAAAATTGCAGCGAATCTTCTAACCCCTCTTCCAGAATGGCCACAGCCTCAGAATACTTGGATTCATAATCGTCCATCAGTGAATTGGCGTATTTTTTAGCACTGTCGTAGTCGGGCTGAAGCCAGATTTGCTTGAGTTTTTCAGCAAAGGATTTCTTATCCCGGCCCGCGATATGCGCCAGAATATTAC
>Ga0316604_10003196_pt1 | contig 11689 bp, 11 predicted proteins | sample OWC_soil_day20_C_FD_207650 | JGI IMG/M metagenome (GOLD analysis project Ga0316604, IMG submission 207650) | Wetland soil microbial communities from Old Woman Creek delta, Ohio, United States - OWC_soil_day20_CT | ecosystem: Environmental > Terrestrial > Soil > Wetlands | place: USA: Ohio... | reverse complement strand
TACCAGGTGCTCAACGAGGCGCCGCCCTTGCCGTCGGAATATTATCCGAGCCTGCCGAATGGCTTCGACCGCGTTGTCGCGCGCGCCATGGCCAAGAGTCCGGACAAGCGCTACCAGAACGCCGCCGAAATGTCCGCCGATCTGCGCAAGTATCGGCGCTATGCCAAGCAGGAGAAGAAAAGACATCAGGCCGGGAGCGACGTGCCGCATGCGGAGGCGCCCGCGCCAAAACACGAAGCCGACAACGGCGAGTCGTTCGGTACCCAGACGGTTTTTAAAATTGTGTCGGGAACGCGTGGACGCGCCCTGCGCCTTGGCATTCCGCTGGTGCTCGCCGTGGCGTTGATGGGCGGCTTGCTGTTCTGGCATCGCGGCCCGCTGCCTGACGCCATAGCGCCGTCGGGTACGGCAGAGTCGGTGGTCGCCGCCGCTCCCGTTCTCCCGGTTGCCGCTGTGGTCGTTGACGAGGCGCCCGTCGTTCATGAGGCACCGCTTCCTGTTCCTGAACCCGCGGCGACCAGCGACAGTCCTGCCGAACTGCCTCAAGTGGCGCCGGCAGCAAGCATTCCGGAGCCGGAGACGCCGGTCGTCGCGCCACCGGTGGTGAACGAAGGGCGGGTCCGGCTGGCGATTGCGCCCTGGGGCGAGATTTATGTCGATAACAAAAAAGTCGGTGTCTCGCCGCCGTTGACCGAAATCAAGGTAGCGCCCGGCAAGCACACGATCGAAGTCCGCAACGGCAGCTTCGAGCCGTACCGGCAAAGCATCAATCTGGCGGCCAACGCCAGCCTGCGCATCAAACACAAATTTGAATGAGACGATTCCAATGACTTACGCTTATACCGTTCCGTTTCGCCGCCCGTTGATTCTGGCCGCGCTGATTTTGTCCTGTGTCGCGTGTGCGCCGAAACCGGTCAAGGAAGCTGAGCCGCTGCCTCCGGCACCAGCTGTTGAGGAACCGAAACCGGTCGTCGCCGAACCCGCGCCGCTCGACAAGGCGCAACTGGAGTTGGCGAGTGGAATCGAGAGCTACGAGAACGGCAGCTACAAACCCGCTGCCAAGCAGTTGCAGAACGCCCTGACGTCGGGGCTCAAGGTGCCGGCCGAGCAGGCCCGGGCGCACAAGTACCTGGCCTTCATGCATTGCGTCGCACGCCGGACTACAGCTTGCCGCAGCGAATTCCGCAAGGCGCTCGCCGCTGACCCGAGCTTCGATCTGACACCGGCCGAATCCGGACATCCGACATGGGGGCCGGTGTTCAAGAAGGTCAAGGCCGAGGGGCAAGCGAAAGCGAAGCCGGTTGACAAGAAAACGGTCAAGCCGGCGGCCAAATAACTATCGACGTTCGGGGTCGGCTCTTCGGTGAATTGAACCTGAAAAACTCAGTTGAGATGCAGCAAACCCTTCGACACACCCGCTACGCGGGCTGCTCAGGGCGAACGGGTATTTCACCCAGCGAGTGAGTGTCAAAAAACACGTTCGTCCTGAGCCTGTCGAAGGATGGACGGATTTTTCCTCGGGCAACTGAGGTTTTTAGGTTGAATCCACCACCCACTGGGGCACGCAGGCGCAGCGGACTTCGGAGCGGGGCTTCAGGGGCGTTCAGCCTGCATCAGGGAACAAGGGTTATTGCGCACGGGTGGCCTGCGAGCCGCGTGGACCGGTCATCTCCAGTGGGCATGCCCTGACAGGCCCAATCGACGGGCCCGTCAGGAGATATGGCTTGGAGATGACCTATTGACGGGCGTCTCAGGACGGCAGGTAACGGACGCGCAGCACGCCGTTGATTGCCGTCAGCTGATCGATGACGGCCTGCGGAACGGCTCGTTCGACATCCACCAGCGTGAAGGCGAAATCACCGCGCGACTTGTTGACCATGTTGTGAATGTTCAAGCCCGCGCCGGCCAGTGCCGTCGAAATCTGCCCCAGCATATTCGGTACGTTGGCGTTGGCGATCGCCAGCCGGAAACCCGATTCGCGCGGCATCGAAATATTGGGGAAGTTGACCGCATTCAGGATGTTGCCGCTTTCCAGATAATCGGCGACCTGATCGGCGACCATGATGGCGCAGTTTTCCTCGGCTTCTTCGGTCGACGCGCCCAGGTGCGGCAGCGAGACAAAGCGCGGATGCTGGCGCAGCAGGTTGCTCGGGAAGTCGCAGATGTAGGCATGCAGTCTGCCTTCGTTGAGACCATCGAGTACGGCCTGTTCATTGACGATGCCGTCGCGCGCGAAATTGAGCAGAACACAGCCCTTCTTCATCAGCTTGATGCGCTCGGCATTGATCAGATCCTTGGTCGCCGGCAGCAGCGGTACGTGCAGGCTGATGAAGTCGCAACGCTTGACGAGGTCGTCGATGCTGACCGCTTTCTTGACTTGCGAAGGCAAACGCCAAGCGGCGTCAACGGTGATTTCCGGGTCGAAGCCGACGACGTTCATGCCCAATGCAATGGCTGATTCAGCCAGCAGCGAGCCGATGGCACCCAAGCCAATGATACCCAGCGTGCTGCCGCGCAGTTCGTGGCCGACGAAGTGTTTCTTGCCGGCCTCGACCTGCTTGTGCAGCGACTCGTCGTCGCCGACCAGGCCGGAAACGAACTTGAGCGCCGGGAAGATATTGCGCGTGCCCATCAGCATGCCGGCGATCACCAGTTCCTTGACGGCGTTGGCGTTGGCACCGGGCGCGTTGAAGACGACCACGCCCTTCTCGCTCATCGCCTTGACCGGGATGTTGTTGGTGCCTGCCCCGGCACGCCCGATGCACAGCACGCTGCTCGGGATCGCCATGTCGTGCATGGCCTGCGAACGGACCAGGATGGCGTCGGGTGCGGCCACGTCGTTGGCGACGGAATAGCTCTCGGGAAGACGCGACAGGCCCTTCTTGGAAATGGCGTTGAGCGTCTGGATTTTGCGAGTCATGGTTGTTCCCTCGTTTGTTCTTGAACGTTCTCGTTAACCACAGCGATCACGCTGAACATGGCGAAAACCAGGAAACTGTTGCAACTGAATCCGACTGCAAAGTTCTTCGCTGTGTCCGCCGTGCTCGCCGTGGTTTAGTTTCGTGCTTAACCGTGCAGTTTTTCGAATTCCTTCATCCAATCGACCAGCGCCTGGACGCCTTCGATCGGCATGGCGTTGTAGATCGAGGCGCGCATGCCGCCGACCGAGCGGTGACCTTTGAGCTGGATCATGCCGCGGGCTTTGGCACCCTTGAGGAATTCTTCGTCGAGCCCAGCGTCCTTGAGGGTGAACGGAATGTTCATCAGCGAGCGGTTTTCGCGCGCCACTGGCGAGTTGAAGAAGCTGGACGCGTCGAGGGCGTCGTAGAGCAGCTTGGCTTTGGCGCGATTGGTCGCTTCCATCGCCGCGATGCCGCCCTTGGCCTTGAGCTGTTTGAACACCAGACCGGCAATGTAGATGGCGTAAGTCGGCGGCGTGTTGTACATCGAGTCGTTGTCGCCGTGGATCTTGTAGTCGAACATGGTCGGCGTGCCCTTGATTGTTTCGCCGATCAGGTCGTCGCGCACGATGACGATGGTCAGGCCAGCCGGACCGATGTTCTTTTGCGCGCCGGCGTAGATCAGGCCGTACTTCGTGACGTCGATCGGACGTGACAGGATATTCGAGGACATGTCGGCGACCAGCGGCACGCTACCGGTTTGCGGCGTCCAGAAGATCTCGACACCACCGATGGTTTCGTTCGGCGTGAAGTGCACGTAGGCCGCGTTCGGGTCGAGTTTCCAGGCATCCTGCGTCGGCGCGTAGGTGAAATTCTTGTCTTCCGACGAAGCGACGACGTTGACCGCACCGTATTTCTTGGCTTCCTTGATGGCTTTTTTCGACCATTCGCCGGTGTTCAGATAATCGGCTGACGCTTTGCCGCGCAGCAGGTTCATCGGAATCATGGCGAACTGGGTCGAGGCGCCGCCTTGCAGGAACAGGACCTTGTAGTTGGCCGGGATGCCCATCAACTCGCGCAGGTCGGCTTCCGCTTCAGCCTGGATAGCCATGTACTCTTTGCCACGGTGCGACATCTCCATCACCGACATGCCACAACCGCGCCAGTTGACCAGTTCGTCACGGGCTTGTTCGAGAACCGCCTGGGGCAGGGCGGCAGGGCCGGCGCTGAAGTTGAAAATACGTTCCATGAGGAAAGAGCCTTTCGTTTAGAAAAGTAGAAACCGGAAGAAAGCGATGTGCCAAGTCCTGTTCATCAAGCGAACGCCGCAACGACAGCGTCTTGCAGCGCCTGCAAAACGTCCATTCTAGCGAAAATGCCGACCGAAGGGGAATGGACGGCAGGCTTCAGACTCGGGGGAACGTCAATCGAGCGTGATTTCAAGGTTGTCTATGAGACGCGTGGCACCCAGTCGACTGGCGGCCAGAACCACCAGTTCGCGTTCGGCGGATTGCGGAATTTGCAGATCGGATTGGCGGCGCACGGCGATGTAGTCGGGTTTCCAGCCATGACGTTCGAGTTCAGCTGCGGCAGACTGTTCGAGGGCTTGATAAGCCCTTTCGCCTTGCCTGACTGCGTCGCGGATACCGCACAACAGCCGATGCAGGCGCGGCGCTTCGGCGCGCTCGTCTGGTGTCAGGTAGCCGTTACGCGAAGAGAGTGCGAGGCCGTCCGCAGCACGTACTGTTTCGCCGCCAACAATCTCGATGGGCAGCGCCAGTTGTCGGGTCATGTGGCGCAGGACCATCAACTGCTGATAGTCCTTCTTGCCGAACACCGCGACCTGCGGCTGCACGATGTTGAACAGCTTGAGCACGACCGTGGCGACGCCGCGGAAATGGCCTGGCCGGAACGAGCCTTCGAGGCTGTCCTGGACTTCTGGCGGCGTGACCATGTACTGCTGCGGCTCGGGGTAGAGGTCGCTCTCTGTCGGCGCAAATAGCACATCAACGCCTGCGGCCTCAAGCTTTTCGCAATCGGCGGCGAAGGTGCGCGGGTATTTGTCGAAATCCTCGTTGGGTCCGAACTGCAGACGATTGACGAACAGACTGGCGACGACGGTGTCGCCTAACGCCCGTGCCTGCGTCATCAGCGAGATGTGCCCGGCATGCAGATTGCCCATGGTCGGAATAAAAACGATGCGGCCACGGTTTTTCAGGGCGGCGCGCAGATCGGGGATGGGAGCGTGTATTTGCATGTTTTACGAAACTCTTTCAACGTGCCCAGAAGGTAATTTCTTGGGGTGCAGAGATCACGGAGACACAGAACCTACAGCGGGAAAAACAGCACGAATTCCTTCGTGCCTCCTTATCGTCGTGATCTCCGTGTCGAGAGCGGTTACGTCAATAACAATGTTCCGGCCCGGGGAAGCTGCCGTCCTTGACGGCGGCGACGTAGGCGGCGATGGCGGCGGAGATGGAGTCGTGTCCGGCCATGAAATTGCGCACGAAGCGTGCTTTTTTCCCGGAGGTGATGTCGAGCATGTCGTGCAGCACCAGGACTTGTCCCGAGCAGTCCTTGCCGGCACCAATGCCGATGGTCGGTACGTTGTTTTCTACGCTGATCCGTGCGGCCAGATCGCTAGGAATGGCTTCGAGCAAGAGCATGACGGCGCCTGCCGCGACATGCGCCTTGGCGTCGGCGAGGACCTTGGCGGCGGCTTCGCCGCGGCCCTGGACGCGGTAACCGCCCAATGTGTTGACGTATTGCGGCGTCAGGCCGATATGCGCCCAGACGGGGATGCCGCGTTGCGTCAGGAAGGCCACGGTTTCGGCCATTTCAATGCCGCCTTCGAGCTTGATGATTTGCGCCCCGGCGGCCATGAGCCTGGCCGCATTGCGGTAGGCTTGTGCCGGCGATTCCTGATACGACGCCCACGGCATATCGGCGGCGATCAGGGCGTGTTTGGCGCCGCGTGCAACCGCTTGCGTATGGTAGGCAATGTCGTCGACGGTGACCGGCAGCGTCGAGTCGTGTCCTTGCAGAACCATTCCCAGCGAATCGCCGATCAACTGGACTTCAATGCCGGCGGCGTCGCAAAGCTGGGCGAAACTGGCGTCGTAGCAGGTCAGGACGGCGATTTTCTCGCCCGCGGCGCGCATTTTGGCCAGATCCAGATGCGTCAGTCGACGAAGGGTTTGGTGAACAGACATGGGTTAGTCTCCGCGATTTAAGTATTCGCGCGGTCCGCGCATCGATTCGATGCGCTGCACGAGCAGATGAAAATCATCCGCGTTGTCGGCGAAATTGAGATTTTCTGAGTTGACCACCATCACGGGGGCGGCGGTATAGGTATGGAAAAAGCGCGTGTAGTTTTCACCGAGAATGATCAGATAGTCATCGCTGATCTTGCGTTCCATCTCGACGCCGCGTTTGCGCACACGCGAGACCAGCGTCTCCGGCTTGGCTTGCAGATAGATGACGAGATCCGGGGCGACGGAAGCGGGCACGGAAATCCGGTCGTAGATCTGGCGGTAGAGCTTGTATTCGTCGTCGTTCAGCGTCAAAGAAGCGAATAGGGGATCTTTTTCCAGCAAGTAATCGCTTACCACGGTGCGCGGAAACAGCTCGGGTTGCGCCAGGTCGCGCAACTGGTCGAGGCGATGAAAAAGGAAGAAGAGCTGGGTTTGTAGCGCGTAGCGTTCCTTGTTCTGGTAGAAACGCGACAGGAAGGGATTGGTCTCCGGTTGCTCCAGGATCAGCTCGGCGTCCAGGTGTTCGCCCAAGCGTCGCGCAAGACTGGTCTTACCGACGCCAATGGGGCCTTCGACGACGATGTGACGCGCGGATTCGAGCAGGGACTTTTTCATCGAGTCGCTAGCATACACAGGGCTGAGCGCGCTGCGTCAGGTTGGCGGGTGGAATTTTCACGGAGCCGCTTCCGCAGAAGGTTCCTGGTCTTCCGAGTGCTCTATCCTCTCGATACGTTGCATACTGACCGCGGCCAACCAGGCGTCCGCTCGTCCGCGACCGGGGATGTGACAGTCCGGCGCGATTTCGACCAGCGGTGCCAGGACAAAGGCTCGCAAATGCTGGCGCGGATGCGGCAGTTTCAGGGTCGGGCTGTCGATGATTTGATCGTCGAAGAGCAGGAGATCGAGATCAAGCGTGCGTGGCGCATGATGATAATCGCGCCGGCGACCGAATTGTGCTTCGATTACGAACAGTTCGGCCAGAAAATCCTGCGGCCCCAAGGACGTCTCGACAGCGGCTACGGCATTGATGAAATCGGGCTGTCCATGAATGCCGATCGGTGCCGTACGGTACAGGGATGAACTGCGCAGCAGACGCGATTCCGGCAAAGCGGCGAGCGCCTTGAAAGCCGCCCGAATTTGCGCCACCGGGTCGGCCAGATTGGCACCGAGCGCTACATAGGCAAGAGGCATCGCGCGGCTCAATTATTCGGCTGATCCGGTAGCGATAGCCGGCTTGCGCCTGCGGCGACGGCGTTTCTTGGCTTCATCGGCTTTGGGTGGCAAGAGCATGGCCGCTCGGGCTTCGCCGTCGCGATTCATGAAGTCGGTCCACCATTGCGCCAGCTCGGTTTCGATTTCTCCGGACTCGGCGCGCAACAACAGGAAATCGTAACCGGCCTTGAACCGCGGTTGTTCCAGAACGCCATAGGGACGTTTGCCCGAACGCTGCTCGAAACGCGGCTGCAAGGCCCAGATATCCTTGATGTCACCGGCGACGCGGCGGGTGATGGCGAGTTTTTCCGCCTGCACGTCGAGCACCGCGTCCATGGCCAGGAACAGCGCCGGAATGCCGCGTTCGCCGCTGGCCTTGAGCGCTTCCCACTTCGACAGAACCTCGTGCCAGAGCAGGGTGGCAAAGAGGAAACCGGGTGAAGTCGCCTTGCCTTCGCGGATGCGATTGTCGGTATTCTCCAGTGCCAGCATGACGAAGCGCTCGCCGAGCGGCTGTTCGAGAATGACGTCAAGCAAGGGCAGCAGACCGCGATGCAGCCCGTCGGCACGCAACTGCTTGACGCATTTCACGGCATGGCCGGAGGTCAGCAATTTCAGCATTTCGTCGAACAGACGCGAGGGCGGGATGTTCTCGATCAGCTCCGACATCTCTCGGATCGGGCGCGCCGTTTCGGGATCGATACTCAGGCCGAGCTTGGAGGCCAGGCGCACGGCGCGCAGCATGCGTACCGGGTCTTCGCGATAACGCGTGCGTGGATCGCCGATCATGCGCAGGGTTTTCTGCTTCAGATCGGCGACACCGTGGTGATAGTCGATGATCGTTTCGGAGCTCGGATCGAAGTACAGCGCATTGACCGTGAAATCGCGCCGCGCCGCATCGTCCTTCTCGCTGCCGAAGACGTTGTCGCGCAGTACGCGCCCCTGGGCATCCGTCTGCGCCTTGCTGCCGCTGTGCTCGTCATGGTGACCGCGGAAGGTGGTGACTTCGATGGTTTCGGAGCCCATCAACACGTGCACGATCTGGAAGCGGCGGCCGATGATGCGCGAGCGCCGGAAACACTGGCGCACCTGTTCCGGTGTGGCGTTGGTGGCCACGTCGTAATCCTTGGGCGTGATGCCGGCTAGCAGGTCGCGCACGGCGCCGCCGACGACATAGGCTTTGTAGCCTTTCTCCTGCAGGGCTTCGACGGTACGTCGGCTGCCGCTGCTGATGTGCTCGCGGCGGATGCCGTGACGGCTGACGCCAATGATGTTGGGCTCTCCGGCCGCGCCGGAGGTTTTGCGTCCAAGGACGCGGGATATGAATTTGCGAATCATCGCTCGTTTCTGATTATGTTGCGGTACTGCAAAAGTGCGCCATGATAGCTGAATTTATTACAGAAATCAGGTGCTTAAGACCATTCAGGGTTGTGTGTGCAGCTTCAGGATGGCCCAACCAGCGGCCTCCGCGTGAGCGCGCAAGGTGTTGTCGGGATCGACGGCGACCGGGTTGCTGACACGCGACATCAGTGGTAGATCATTGAGTGAATCGCTATAGAACCAGCTCTTTTCAAAACTTCCCCACCACAGTCCCAGCGATTCGAGCCAGGCTTCGACTCGGGCGATTTTGCCTTCGCGGAAGGCCGGTGTGCCACGCGGCTTGCCGGTGAATTGGCCATTTTCGTGCGCGGCAATGGTCGCGATCAGGTGCGGAATATTGAGTTCTCGGCAGATCGGGCCAGTCACGAAGCTGTTGGTGGCGGTCACCAGTGCGCACAGGTCGCCCCTGTCCTGATGGCGTTTGACGAGCTCGCGGGCGCTGGATTTGATCATCGGCCGGATTTGCGTGGCCATGAATTCGTCGTGCCAGGTTTCCAGCTGGCTACGTGAATGGCTGGCCAGCGAATGCATCTGGAAATCGAGGAAAGCATGGATATCCAGCGTTCCGGCCTTGTAGTCTTCATAGAAATCGTTATTGCGTTTCTCAAAACTGTCGCGGTCGAGAACGCCTTTGCTGATCAGGTGTTGCGTCCATTCATAGTCGCTGTCTCCGGCGAGCAGCGTGTTGTCGAGGTCAAACAAGGCGAGTTGCATGGCGGTCATTCCAGGTTCTTTCGAGGCGGCAGGGCTTCGGGTACGTCATCAATTCAGGGTGGTCTGCAATACGTCGCGGAGCAACGGCAGAGTGATGGCGCGCTTGTGTTCGAGTGAATAACGGTCGAGCGCCGCAAGTAGGCCCATCAAGCTGCGCATGTCGCGCGGCGCACGTGCCAGCAGGTAGTCGAGTGCGTCGGGCGGCAAGCGCAAACCGCGCGCCGAGGCCTGTGCCGTCAAGGCGGCGATTTTTTCATCGTCGGTCAGTACTTGAATCTGATAGATCTGTCCCGAGCCGAGCCGCGTACGCAGGTCCTCCCGCAACTCAAGTTGGCGTGGTGGTCGGTTGGCGGCGGTCAACAAACGGCCGCCCGAGGCGCGCAAGCGGTTGAACAGGTTGAACAGCGCAATTTGTCCCGCATCGCTCAGCGCTTCAATGCTGTCGACGGCATGGAAATCCATCGTCTCGCCGACGTCGGCCAGGTCGGGGTCTGTTGCTGCATCGTGGTAGCGTGCTTCGCTGGCGCGTAACAGGTGCGACTTGCCGGACCCGGGTTCGCCCCACAGCAGCAAGGACAGTTCGCGGTTCTCCGGCGCCAGCCAGGCAGCGAGTCCGGTGAGCGCTTCGGCATTGCCGCCGGCGACAAAATTGTCGAATCGGGGCGGGGCTTCCGGCAGGAGTTCGAGGATCAGTTGGCGCATCGGGAAGGTAGCGCTCGCACCGTGCGGGCAGCACGCGAGACGGCTATTTCGGATAAAATCTCGTCTTTTGGATGAAGCCGCGCATTTTACACTAGCGCGTCTTTGCTCGCCTCGTTTGGGACGACTTATACGATGACTCAGCAATCACTTTCCTACCGGGATGCCGGTGTCGATATCAGTGCCGGTGACGAACTCGTCGAACGCATCAAGCCTTTCGCCAAGAAGACGCTGCGCGAAGGCGTGCTCAGCGGCCTCGGCGGTTTCGGTGCCCTGTTCGAGGTGCCCAAGCGTTATCGCGAACCGGTGCTCGTTTCAGGTACCGACGGCGTCGGCACCAAGCTCAAGCTGGCGTTCGATCTGAAGCGTCACGACACAGTCGGTATTGATTTGGTCGCCATGAGCGTCAACGATGTGCTGGTCCAGGGTGCTGAACCGCTTTTCTTCCTCGACTATTTTGCCTGCGGAAAACTCGATGTCGACACCGCTGCTTCGGTTATCAAGGGGATTGCCAAAGGCTGCGAATACGCCGGCTGTGCCCTGATCGGCGGCGAAACGGCCGAGATGCCCGGCATGTACCCGGAAGGTGAATACGATCTGGCCGGTTTCGCGGTCGGCGCGGTTGAAAAATCGGCGGTGATTACCGGCCAGTCAATCGTTCCCGGCGACGTGGTGCTTGGCCTGCCGTCATCCGGCGCCCATTCCAATGGTTATTCCCTGGTGCGCAAGATTCTGGCGCGCGCCAAGCCCGATCTGGACGCGCCTTTCGATGGAGAAAAATCCCTGGCCGACGCGATCATGGCGCCGACCCGGATCTACGTGAAGCCGATGCTGGCGCTGATGGCGGCCTTGCCGGTCAAGGGTATGGCGCATATTACCGGCGGTGGAATTACCGAGAACGTCCCGCGCGTGCTGCCGGAAACGGTCAAAGCGGTGATCGACCAATCGAGCTGGCAACGCCCCAAGCTTTTCCAGTGGCTGCAAAGCGAGGGTAATGTCGCCGAAAGCGAAATGCACCGCGTCTTCAATTGCGGCATTGGCATGGTCGTTGTCGTGGCGCGCGAGAACGTACAGCAGGCCTTGCAACTGCTGCACGCCGCCGGTGAAAAAGCGCTCGAGATTGGCCGCATCGAGGCACGCCAAGGCGACGAGGCGCAGACCGTCGTCGTTTGAACGCGGCTTTCGCCGGCCGGTAATAACGAGCCGGCGTTCAGATTTTGAAATTGATCGCCGTGGCTCGCGCCGATTCCCGGCGATTCTGCGCGATACGCGTGTCGAGATAGACGGGGCGCGTTTCTTTACGCCGGTTTTCCTTCCGGCGCTCTTCCGTGTACGCTTGTCCGCCTGATTTCTTGCCGGACTCGCGTCTCTCGTCCTTGATCGCGGCTTGTTCCGGTCGAGGCACGGATGGTCGGTCGCTATCGACCGACGACGGCGTACCGTGGATATCGGTCGATTCGCCGACTGGCTCGGCTCGCCGGTTGTCGGCCGACGGCTTGCCGACGATTTCACTCAGATACGGGGTAAGTA
>Ga0316604_10003195_pt1 | contig 11689 bp, 7 predicted proteins | sample OWC_soil_day20_C_FD_207650 | JGI IMG/M metagenome (GOLD analysis project Ga0316604, IMG submission 207650) | Wetland soil microbial communities from Old Woman Creek delta, Ohio, United States - OWC_soil_day20_CT | ecosystem: Environmental > Terrestrial > Soil > Wetlands | place: USA: Ohio... | reverse complement strand
CTACTGACGAGCATGCTCGTGAAACCTCTGTCGAACAAATGGCGAAATTAAAGCCTGCTTTCAAACGGGACGGCGGGAGTGTTACGGCTGGTAATGCTTCCGGGATGAATGACGCGGCATCGGCTGTCGTTCTCATGTCAGAAACGAAATGCAAGCAATTGGGCTTAAAACCAATGGCTCGCATCGTTGCCCACGCTGCAACCGGTTTGGATCCTTGGGTAATGGGCCTGGGTCCGGTAAGTGCGGTTCAATCCGTATTGAAACGGACTGGCTTGAAATTAGACGAAATCGATTTGTTTGAATTCAACGAAGCGTTTGCAGCTCAATCTCTGGGAGTTCTTCGCGAATTGAACATGATGCCTGGTACTTCTTTGTACGAGCGTCTGAATGTAAACGGCGGCGGCATTGCATTAGGTCATCCGCTGGGCGCTACCGGAACCCGCTTGATCAACACGCTTGTCCATGAATTGCAACGCCGCGGCGGCCGTTATGGTATTGCCAGCTTGTGCATCGGCGGCGGCCAAGGTATGGCTGTGTTGGTTGAAGCCATTAAATAAGCCAATAAAATTGTTGTTACAAGACGCACTGAAAACTTGATCCTTGTGTATATATTATATACTATGGTGATATAGGCTTAGGAAAGAGAAAGAGTGTGCGAAAAACCGCACACTCTTTCTCTTTCCTTTTAAAATGAAATTAATCCAATATTGTAAAAATACAATAAATTTTTGTAATATAATCTAAGGGACGTAGTGCTTATCGGTTGAAGGTGTTGCTGATAGTTGAAGGACTAGGTAGGAACAATAAAGCAGTATTATATACAATGTATACAATGCTGCTTGAATAATGTATAAAATTCATACAATTTCACACGATTTCATTCGTGCTTATCGTTAGTAAAGAGAAAGGGATTTTTAAATTATATCTTTTGGGACGCTGATTTTTGCGATTTTGAACCAATTGGAATGATTATTGCAATACTACTTAGCAGATTTAAAAATGCAACAATGTCAATTTGTAAGTTAAAGAATTAACTAGTGCAACGTTGCGGAAAAATGGGGGTGATAAAAATTGCATTGCGCGGATGTTCCAACAAGGAGGGATGGCAAAGAGGGATATCGCTCGCAGTTAGTGTTACGACGCATTCATAAAAAAATAAAGGTTATGGAATTTTCCTGCTTAATGTGTACTAAAAGTGCAATTATATTTAGAGGGGGAAATGTACGATGAAATGGAAGCATGCATACACTTCAATGGCTGTTGTTTGTTCAGTTTGGTTCTTGTGTCATATCGACCGGATGGTAATGGCGGTAACTATTCCGTATATTGCAACGGAGTTTGGTCTGAAACCGATTGAGATGGGCGGCGTAATGAGCGCATTTTTCCTCGGCTATTTTATTATGCAAATACCTGGCGGATTGCTTGCGGATAAGTATGGCGCCCGTAAGGTACTGGCTGGCGCCGTATTATGGTGGTCGGCATTTACCGCTGTCACCGGCGCAGTAGGAAATCTTTCTCAAATGCTGATCGCGCGGGTTATTTTCGGGATCGGCGAAGGAACTGCTCCGGCAGCAACCTGGAAAGCGAACGCAAACTGGCTGCCGCTTAATTTGCGTGGAATTGGCTCCGGCTTGATGATGGCAGGGACTGTTCTTGCACCGGCTGTTACGCCGTGGTTTATTGCATCCTTGATCACAGTGTATGGTTGGCGCTCGGTTTATTATTTGCTGTTTATCCCCGGCGCTCTGTTGGTTGCTTGGATTTGGTGGAAATTACCGGATAACCCTGCTGATAAACCGGGAATTACCAAAGAAGAACTGGATGAATTGGCAGAAAAAGAAGAAGATCTCGGTGTGAGTTTCGGGACTAAAGCCAATGTTTCCTTCTGGGAAATCGTCAAGGAACAAACGGTGTATAAATCATTCGGTATTTTGTTCTTCTCGAACATGGTAACCTACGGATTTGTTTCCTGGCTGCCGTCCTACCTGAAACTGGCTAAAGGCTTAACTACTGCTCAATTGGGTTGGATTGCCTCAATTCCGTTCGTAGCCGGAGCGGCCGGATTTTTGCTGGCAGGCTGGATTGGTGACGGCCCGATGAAAAATAATCGTAAAATTCCGTTGATTATTTCTCAATGGCTGTCTTGTTTCACGCTGTATATGACGTATACTGCTGCAGACCTGAACACATTGATCGTTTGGCAGACACTGACCGGCTTTATGATCTTCTTTGCTACCGGTTCATTGTACAACCTTCCGGTTAGTGCCATTCCGCGTGAGATCACCGGCCGGGCCATGGGTTTTGTAAACATGGCAGGACAAATTGCCGGCTTTATTTCCCCGTTGGCTGCTGGTTTCCTTATCGGCCTTGGCAACGGGAAAAACTACGATGCAGCGTTCCAGTATTTCATCGTAGCGATGCTGTGTTCTTCCCTGGTCGCCATGACCTTTAAACAACGCAAAAGCGATTCGGCAGCTACAAAATCTGCTTAAGTCCAAAGGCGATTGGAAAGAATACGGTAAAAATAATATTTTCCAAACGGCGGAACGGGCATTGTCTTCTGATATAGAAGACAATTGCCCGTTTTTTGGCCGTTTACACCAAGTAAAGCTGTTTTCCGTGGCTTACGTGCAATTGCCAACTATACCGCTGTATTTGGATTTGCTATCAAAGGATTTATGATAAAGTAAAAACTATAATCTATTCTAGAACTCACTAGGTTTATTGTCAACCCTTATTATGCAACAATTTATAATTATTTATAATTTAGCAGCAATTTTTATCTCGTTAACAGCCTGTAATACCCACAGGGCACAGGGACCCCGCCCTCTTAGGTCGGGGATCAACAGGCTATAACACTCGAAACCCTAAAGGGAAACTTCGGCTTCGCGAAATCAAAGATTTCGAGCCTCAGTCTTAAGTTCGCTCTAAGGGTTCGGCGGGGGCAATAACCCCCTCCGAACCTAAGGCTCACTTATATCAATAATAATTGCCGCATATGCCATAAATGACAATCAAAATGGCATATGTTTTGCACTGTGAATAGGTATCTTTGTTTTAGGGCAAATAGGGATATATATAGGTATATAAAGGAGGCCTGGTTATCTGGGGTGATACAGAAGGGGTCGATTGAGTTTGCAAGTGGTTCTCTTTGCTTTATGGTGCAGATTGAATAATCAGGGGGGCGGATGTATGGATGTGAAAACTGCGATTGAGGATAGGAGAAGTATTCGAAAATATAAAGCGGCGCCTGTTTCGGATGAATTGGTAAAAGAATTACTGGAGGCTGCCCGGCTGGCTCCTTCAGGTACGAACCATCAGCCATGGCGATTTATTGTGGTACGGGATCCGGCTACGAAACAAAAAATCCAGGAGGCTGCTTTTAATCAGCAATATTTAAGCGAGGCTCCGGTTTTGTTGGTATGCTGCGCCGATATTATGACGTACGCGGCGGATACAAAGACACGAGTGGAGGAATTGGTTGCGGCGGGGGCTATGCAACCGGAGGCGCTTGTTACTTATCCGGGGTTGAATAAACCAAAAGATTTGGAAGCGGTAAAAGGCATGATCCCGCATGCGATGTTGAATGTGGCGATTGCAATGGAAAATATTGCGCTGCGGGCTGTGTCGTTAGGATTGGGAACTTGCTTTGTCCAACTAATGAAGGCTAAGAAGATTGCGGAAATTTTAAACCTGCCGGAAAATATAATCATTACAGCGCTCATGCCGATAGGCTTTCCCGATCAAAGCCCGGCTCCCCGGCCGAGGATCCCGTTGGAAAAAATTATTTACCAGGTGATATAAAAAAGTCTTGTCTACAACATATACAAAAGAAACAAAAGCAGATAATTAAAAAATGAAATTGTATCAAAAATAGACACGGCAATTTGGGGCAGAATGTAGAAGTGAAGAGAAAATAGACCGAAAACAAGGCGGGAAAGAATTTTTTTGAATTCGATAATGATTGGCACAATTTATGCAATATAGATGAGCGGTAGTTTTTCTTGGGGATACTGAATAAAAATTTTGGAGGTAAGAAAAGGATGGCAATCAAAGGTTACGAAGCTTATGTAGAACGTCTTAGAAAAATGAAACCCAATGTTTATCTTAACGGTAAGAAACTCGATAGAACCGGCGAATATTTAAACGGCGGTTTGTATGTTATGAAACAGACTTACGATTGTGCAGAAGATCCTCGTTATGAAGAAGTTTGCACTGCTACGTCCCATATCACTGGCGAAAAAGTAAACCGTTTCAACCATATTCATCAAAGCATGGATGACTTGCTGAAAAAGCAACGCATGACCCGGTTGCTGTGCCACAGAGTGGGCGGTTGTATCCAACGTTGCATGGGCGTTGACGCTATCAATGCGTTGTCCGTTGTTACGTACGATATGGACCAAGCATTGGGAACTCAATACAACGAGCGGTTCCTCAAATACCTGAAATATTTCCAGGACAATGACCTGATCGGCAACTGCGCCCAAACGGACGTAAAAGGCGATCGGATGAAGCGCCCGCATGAACAAGAAGATCCGGATATGTATGTACGGATCGTAGAAACTGATGTCGATGGTATCGGCGTAGACGGCAAACCTTGTAAAGGGGTTATCGTTCGCGGCGCAAAATGCTGCAACTCCAATGCGCCGTATGTTGATGAAATCATCGTAACTCCGACCCGTTTCATGGGTTCGAAAGATGCTGCTTATGCTGTAGCGTTCGCTCTTCCTGGCGACTGGGAAGGCGTAAAATTGATGGCATTGGCCGGCGGCCACAGCAAGCGGAAACATTTGGACGCTCCGATGGGCCATGTTGGCGATGTTGAGTCCATGACGGTGTTTGATGACACCTTTGTACCGTATGATCGTTTGTTCATGAACGGCTTGGAGCATCCAGGCGTTGTACAATACGCAGGATACCTGGCATTGATGTTCGCGCACTTCCACAGACACTCCTACACTGGCTGTAAAACAGCAATTTCTGAAGTAATGGCCAGCCAATGCGCGTTGGTAGCAGAAGTCAATGGTATTGAAAAAGCAGAACACGTAAAAGACAAAATCTGCCACATCATCAGCGTTGCTGAATTGGTATTTGCTTCCGGTCAAGCCGCTGCCTACCGTGCAGTAAGAATGCCGTCGGGCACTTGGGCGCCGGATGAAATCCTGACGAACGCCGGGAGAAAACTGGCTGGAGAAAACATTTACGGCGAGTACAACACACTGGCTGACCTTGCCGGTGGTATGAGCGCTACGCTGCCGACCGAAGAAGAATTCTTCGCGCCGGAAACAGCAGAGCTTTGCAACAAGTATCTGAGAAGAAACCGTGCAGTATCGGCAGAAGATACGCATCGTTGCTTCCGGATGGTAGAAAACCAACTGTGCGGCCACTTCGCAGGCGCTACAATGGTAGCCGGCGTACATGGCGGCGGATCCCCGATCATGGAAACCATCGCAATGATGGGCGCCTATGATATTGAAGGCTTGAAAGGCATCGCGAAATACCTGTGCGGTATGAACGAAGAGCTGCCTCTGTATGAGCGGGAAACCAACACTCCGCGCCGTATGTTGGAGAAATTCAAAAAATTCGAGACCAAATAAGAAATTTTAAAAAGGGAAACTTGTCGCGTTAGAAAACGGGTCTTAGCATAATCCTAGGTGAGTAATCTGTAAAAAGGCCTATTGATATAGATAGGCCTTTTTACCTGAAAAGATGTACAATATGGCAGTAAAGTAGTGAGGGAGGTAAAACCATGGAATTTAAAAACATAATTTTCGAACAACAAGAAGATGGTTTAGCTATTATTACCCTAAATCGCCCGAAAGCGTTCAATGCGCTCTGCACCGAGTTAAATGATGACCTGGAAGCAGCTTTGGATATTGTTGAAGCAGATCCTAACGTCCGCGCGCTCATCGTTACCGGTGGCAGCAAGGTTTTTGCCGCTGGCGCCGATATTACGGAAATGATGACCGCAGATCCGATGGAAGGATACCGGATTGTCAGCAGTGCCCACCATCTGCATGACCGGATTGAAGCACTGACTATTCCGACAATTGCTGCAATGAACGGCCCGGCTTTCGGCGGCGGCTGCGAATTGTCGTTGGCTTTTGATTTTCGGATTGCGGGTGAAGGAAGCTTGTTTGGTCTTCCAGAAGTTACTTTGGGAATCTTCCCGGGTGGCGGCGGCACCCAACGGCTGGCCAGATTGATCGGCGCCTCCCATGCTAAAGAAATGATCTTCTTCGGGAAGCCGGTGAAAGCGGACAAAGCGTTGGCAATGGGTTTGGTTAACCAAGTTGTTGCCGATGCTGAAGTTTTGGCAGAAGCAAAAAAAATGGCGTCCAAGTTAATCGCAATGCCGGCTATGGCATTAAAATTTGCGAAAGAAGCCATTAATTATGGCGCTAACATGGGCTTGGATTGCGGGACAGCAATGGAAAAAACTTGCTTTGCCATGATTTGTTCGACGCAAGACCAAAAAGAAGGTTTGAAAGCATTCGCAGAAAAACGGAAACCGGTTTACTGCAATAAATAATCGGTGTATAAAACGCAGCAGGAACTTCAAATATAATAAGCACAATTGAACTTCGAATAATTGAACAAGGAGTGAGAATATGCCGAAAATAGTTACCGCGGAAGAAGCAGTAAAGCAAATTAAAGATGGGGATATAATTTATACTCCTGGGATCACTTTGGGCGGATTTGCAGAAGAAGTAGTTATGGCGATTGAAACTAGTTTTAAAGAAGCCGGGCACCCACGCGATTTGACGTTTTACTATCCTTCGGGAATAGGCAATCGCGCCACTCGCGGTTATGCTCACTTAGCGCATGAAGGACTGGTAAAAAGAGCCGTTGGCGGTCATTTCAAAGGCTGTGGCCCGGCTTGGACCAAAATGGTACAGGCCAATCAAATGGAAGCCTATAATTTCCCGCAAGGGATCATGACAACGATGCCACGTAATATTGCTGCCCGTAGAGGTGGAATAATTACCAAGGTTGGATTGGGAACGTTTGTCGATCCCCGGGTGGGCAGCGGCGGTAAATTGAACGCACGGACGGAAGCCTGCGAAGATTTGGTAGAAGTAGTTAATTTGGAAGGCCAGGATTGGCTGTATTACAAAGTTCCTAAGCTAAATGTTGCGATCATCCGCGGCTCGGTTGCCGATGAAAAGGGCAATATTTCCCTGTACAGAGAAGGCTATTTCTTGGAACAATTGTCATGCGCGCAAGCGGCGAAAGCCTCCGGCGGTATTGTTATTGCCCAGGTAGAACATATTGTAAAAGCAGGAACCCTGCATCCAAAAGAAGTGAAAGTTCCAGGCATTCTTGTTGATTATTTGGTTGTTGCCAAAGCAGAGAATCATTTCCAAACCGGACAGACGTATTTCAATCCGATTTTCGCTGGCGATATAAAGGTTCCCATGGATGCTATTCCGGCAGAGCCTTTAACGGAACGTAAAATTATTGCCAGACGGGCCAATATGGAATTATTCCCGGGTGCTGTCATTAACAACGGCGTTGGTATTCCGGAAATCGCGGCAGCGGTATGTGCGGAAGAAAAGATCGCTCACCTCTTCACGATGACTACGGAAGCCGGCCATTTAGGCGGCGTGCCGGCTGGCATGCATGATTTTGGCTGCTGCTACAATTCGGAAGCAGTTGTGGAAATGGGCCACCAATTTGATTTCTTCAACGGCGGTAATATTGACGTTGCCATTCTTGGATTGGCCCAGGTTGACCCGTCCGGCGATATGAACGTCAGCCAAATTAACGGTGAACCGATTGGTATCGGTGGATTTATCGACATTTCGCAAAACGCAAAAAAGACCGTTTTTGTCGGAACATTTACCACCGGTGGGTTAAAAGTAAAAGTGGAAGACGGCAAGCTGCATATTGTACAGGAAGGCAAAAACAAAAAATTCCTTTCTAAAGTGGAGCAAATTACTTTCAGCGGCAAATATGCGCAAAGCATAAAACAACCGGTCTTGTATGTAACGGAAAGAGCCGTTTTCGAATTGACACCGGAAGGCGTAGAGCTCATCGAAATTGCGCCGGGTATCGATCTGGAAAAAGATATTTTACAGCAGATGGACTTCCAACCGATCATCAAGAACCCGAATATAATGCCTGTTGGAATTTTCCAGGAAGAACCGGGTGCGGTTGCTGCGGCAGTGAACGCAAAAATTAAAGCATAAAGTATTTTTCACACATGATATAAATATTACAAGTAGAAAGATGAGGGTACTAACATGGCAATTAAAACAATTGGGGTATTGGGAGCAGGTGCAATGGGCGGCGGGATCGCTCATGTAGCTGCTATGAAAGGCTTTAATGTTATCATTTGCGATATTGAACAACGTTTTGTTGACGGCGCAATTGAACGGGCTACGAAGTTTATGGACAAAAGCATTGCTAAAGGAAAAATGACGGCAGAAGAAAAAGAAGCGGTTCTTGGCCGGATGAAAACCACTACGAGCCAGGAAGATTTTGCTTCCGTTGATTTTGTCGTAGAGGCCATTATCGAAAACTTGAAAATTAAAACCGAAGCGTTTGCTAATTTGGACAGAATTTGCCGTCCGGATGTTATCCTCGCTACCAACAGCTCTTCCATGTCTGTTACTCAGATTGCTGCAGCGACGAAACGGCCGGATAAAGTAATCGGCATGCACTTCTTCAACCCTGCGCAAATCATGCGGTTGGTAGAAATCATCAAGGGCTACAGCACTAGCGATGAAACGTTGGAGATTGTTAAACAATTGGGTATCGATCTTGGCAAATCACCGATTGTATCGAAAAAAGACACTCCTGGGTTCATCGTCAACCGTCTCCTGTTTGCTCAATTCCTGGAAGCTCTTCAAATGGTGGAAGAGGGGGTTGCTACTCCTCAGGATATTGACACCGGCGTTAAATTGGGCTTGAATTACCCAATGGGACCGTTCGAAATGATGGACAACATTGGCGGTATCGATCTCACAATTGCCGTTATGGATTATTTCTATGAGGAAACAAAAGACAAAAGATGGGCTGCTCCGCATGCCATTAAATCGTTAGCTCGGGCTGGCCGTCTTGGCAGAAAAGTTGGCGCCGGCTTCTACGATTACGAGAAATAAACAGCAATTTTCCCGAATACCTCCACGGAAACCAAGGCGGGTTGGATTCCGTGGAGGTATTTATCCGATATCTGTAAATTGAGGATATTCGGTTTAGTCTGGCGTAAGTGGAGAAGGGAGCCGATCATGTCAAAGTTATATTCTCCAGGGAACATTGGTTCCATCGAAATTAGAAACCGTTTAGTTATGACTCCGATGCATTTGGCATATTGTCCAAATGGTGAAGTCAACGATAAAATAACCGAGTTTTACCGTTTGCGGGCCCGTGGTGGTGCCGGATTGATCATTGTTGGCGCTGCGGGGATTGATCCGCTGCGTGTCAACCAGCACGGCATGCTGGAGATCCATGATGACCGCTTTATACCGGGGCTTCGTTCCTTGACGGAAGCGATCCATGCGGAGGGCGCTAAGGTTTTTCCCCAGTTATTTCATCCAGGCAGATATGCCCGCTCGGCGGAATACGGTGGAATTTCGGCAGTAGCTCCGTCAGCCGTATTTTCCCGCTTTACAGGAGAAACGCCGCAGGAGTTGACGCAAACGCAAATTAACGAAATTACCACGTTTTTTGCCTTGGCCGCAAAACGGGCAAAAACAGCCGGGTTTGACGGTGTTGAACTGGTTGGCAGCGCGGGGTATTTGATTTCACAATTTTTATCGCCGGTGACGAACAAACGCCAGGATCAATATGGCGGTGACTTGCAAGCCCGATTACGGTTCCCGTTGGAGGTAATTGCTGCTGTTCGCGAAGCTGTAGGACCGGAATTCCCAATTATGATACGGGTAGCCGGAAATGATTTTGTTCCGGGCGGAAATACAAACCTGGAAGCGAAACAAGTTTGCCAGGCCTATGAAAAAGCAGGGGTAGACGCCCTGAATGTCACCGGAGGCTGGCACGAAACGCAGGTGCCGCAGATTACTATGGATGTGCCGCCGGGTATGTATGCTTATTTGGCTAAGGCGATTAAGGAAACTGTTTCGATTCCGGTCATTGCTTGCAATCGGATCCACGTTCAATTGGCGGAAACCATTGTCGATAATGACGACGCTGACTTTATCGGAATAGCGAGGGGCTTTGTAGCAGATCCAGAATTGGCCAATAAGGCCGAAAAAGGGAATTATGCGGCGATTTGTCCTTGTATCGCCTGCAATCAAGGCTGTATGGATAATATTTTTTCCGGCAAGCAATTAAACTGCCTCACGAACGCTGAAACTGGCAGAGAATCGGATCTTATGGAGGCTTCTCTATTGCCGACACAGGTCAAGGCGGACAAGCCGGAAAAGATTTTAGTAGTCGGTGCGGGACCGGCCGGCTTGGAATATGCCCGGGTCGCAGCGTTACGCGGCCATTACGTGACCATCTGGGAAGAAGCGGCCCATTCCGGCGGACAGGTGCGATTGGCAGCTGCATCGCCCGAACGGCATGAGATTGGTCGGTTGATCCAATATTTGAACCGGGCCTGCGATGAAGCGAAAGTCACGGTTTGTTATGGGAAAAAGGCCACTGCAAGTATGATTTTAGAAGTTGTCAATGCAGGCATGTTTAAACGGGTTGTCATTGCCACCGGGGAAAAACCGGTTGCTCTGTCCGTCGAACCGGAAGAAGGAGCAACGGTTGTCCATGCTTGGGACATTTTGAGTAAAAAAGTTAAAGCCGGAGCGAATATCGTGATACTTGGTGGTGAACGGCTTGGGGTGGAAACTGCGTTAGCACTTGCGGAACTTGGAACCATTAGTCCTCAAGCATTACGCTTTCAACTCTTGCATCAAGCGGAAAAACCGGAAGAAATCTACCGCTTGCTGACTCAAGGCACTAAACAGATCACCATTGTGGAAACGGGCAGAAGTTTCGGCAAAGGCATTGGCACCAGCACGCGTTGGTCGATGCTGAAAAAACTGGAACAATTCCATGTAAAAACGATGAAACAAACAGAGGTAATTGCCATTCGGCAGGGGGAAGTCGTCGTAAACAATCCGGCTGGACAAGAAGTGATTTTGGCCGATACGGTGATTGACGCCGGCAAAACAGCTTCGGTGAATGAGTTGTACGAAGAGCTGAAGGGGAAAGTCGAGAAATTGTCTCTGATAGGCAGTGCGAATAAGCTGGGAAATATGCAAACTGCGATACGCGAAGCATACGATGAAGCGATCAAAGCCGGTATAGCTGTGCAATAGAACTGGCAGCAAAACTGCGCAGTAAAAAGGGAACAGGGCCTGGGGATTTGTATGCATAAAAATTTACCAGGCCTTCACAGACTAAATAAATGCAATTCGTGTCGAAACAAATGAGAAATATTTCACAAATTCTACCATTGCATCTTGAATTTATTGAATATATTCTATTTTCCGATTGCATCAAGGATGATGTTGCGGCTTGCTTTCTGTAAAAAGGATTTTATGGGAGGGATTACTATGAAAACGAATCGAATCACGAAAGTGGCTTGTGTAGGCGCAGGCATAATTGGATCCAGTTGGGCGACAAAATTTGTTTTGCAAGGGTATCCTGTCCACGTATATGATACCGTACAAAAGCAATTGGACAATGCAAAGAAAAATATAACCGATAACCTGGCTATTTTACAAAA
>Ga0316604_10003194_pt1 | contig 11690 bp, 12 predicted proteins | sample OWC_soil_day20_C_FD_207650 | JGI IMG/M metagenome (GOLD analysis project Ga0316604, IMG submission 207650) | Wetland soil microbial communities from Old Woman Creek delta, Ohio, United States - OWC_soil_day20_CT | ecosystem: Environmental > Terrestrial > Soil > Wetlands | place: USA: Ohio... | reverse complement strand
CGGGGCGACGACGCCGGAAATCAGGCCGAGGCGGATCATCACCATGACATTGGCGATCAGGATGACGATCGCCGACATCCGGGTCAGGTCGGCATGGTCGCGGGCGTGGCGCGAGAACATCATGGTGGTTGCGGTGGACGAGGCGAGACCGCCAAAAATGCCGAGCAGGGCGGCGCCGTGCCGGGCGCCGATGATGCGCAAGGCGAGATAGCCGCCGAGCGCCAGGCCGGAGATCAGCACCACCATCCACCAGATCTGGCGCGGATTGATCGCGTTGTAGGGGCCGAAATCCTCGCTCGGCAGGATGGGCAGGATGACCAGCGACAGCACCGCGAACTGCAGCATCGAGTTGATGTCCTTCGGCGTGGTCCGTTCGCTGAACTGGCGCAGTTCGGCCTTGAAATAGAGCAGGATCGTCGTCGTGATGGCGAGCATTACGGCCAGAGTCGAATAGCCGAACCAGATTGCCGCGCCCAGCCCGTAGGTGACGATGACGGCGGCTTCCGAGGTAAAGCCGCGATACTGTTCTTCCTGCCGCGAGGAAAAGTTGGAGGCGACCATGGCAGCTGAAATGACCAGCAGACCGGCAACCAGCAGCCACGGGCCACCGGCTTTTTCGCCAAGCAGGGCGAACAGGCAACCGAGCATGGCGACCAGGGCAAAGGTGCGCAGGCCGGCGGCGGTATCCGGGCGGCGCTCGCGCTCCATGCCGACCAGCAGGCCGACGCCCAGTGCCGTTGAGAAAGCCTCGACGGGGCCAGCCAGTTCGGGGACGACGAAGCTCATGCGATTCCTCTTTTATGGTCGTTATTAAGTAAAATTAAGCCATGCCACGTCATTTCGCAATTGTTCCCGCTGCCGGCAGCGGTTCCCGCTTCGGCGCCGAGAAACCCAAACAGTACCTGAGCCTGCTCGGCCGGCCCCTGATCTTCCATACCCTGGCGGCCTTGGTCGCCTGTCCCGACATCGACCGCGTCTGGGTCGTGCTGGCGCCGGACGACAGCGAATGGGGCCGGCATGACTGGTCCGAACTCGGCGCCAAGCTCGAAACCGTCCGCTGCGGCGGCGCCTCCCGGGCCGAGAGCGTCGGCAATGGCCTGCAGGCGGCGGCGATGGTCGCCGCCGAGGACGACTGGGTGCTGGTGCACGACGCGGCCCGGCCCTGCCTGAGCGCCGACATGCTGGCTGCGCTGTTCCATGAACTGGCCGACGATCCGGTCGGCGGCATCCTCGCCGTTCCGGTCGCCGATACCCTGAAGCGGGCCGATGCCGATCAGCGCGTCGCCGCCACCGAGCCGCGCGATGGCCTGTGGCAGGCGCAGACGCCCCAGATGTTCCGCTACGGTCGACTGGTCGAGGCGCTGGAAAAATGCAGCGCCGTGACCGACGAGGCCGGCGCCATCGAGGCCCTCGGCCTGCAACCGAAACTGGTGCGCGGCGATACGACCAATCTGAAGGTGACTTACCCGGCCGATCTGGCGCTGGCCGCGATGATATTGAGGGGGCGCAAATGAATTTCCGGGTCGGGCAGGGTTACGACGTTCATAAACTGGTTGCAGGCCGCAAGCTGATTCTCGGCGGCGTCGAGATTCCGCACGCCACCGGACTGCTCGGTCATTCCGATGCCGATGCGCTGTTGCACGCGATTACCGATGCCCTGCTCGGGGCGGTGGCGCTCGGCGACATCGGTCGCCATTTTCCCGATACCGACCCGCGCTATAAGGGCGCCGACAGCCGCGTGCTGCTGCGCGCCGCCGTTGCCTTGCTGGCCGACCAGGGCTGGCGCCCGGTCAATGTCGATGCGACGCTGATCGCCCAGCAGCCGAAGCTGGCCCCGCACGCCGCGGCGATGGTGGCGAATGTCGCGGCCGATCTCAGCATTCCCGCCGATTGCGTCAATATCAAGGGCAAGACCAACGAGCGCCTGGGCTACCTTGGTCGCGAAGAGGCGATCGAGGCGCAGGCCATCGTCCTGGTCGAACGTGCCACCTGACGGCCAGACCGCGCCACATGCCCGGCCGGCCACGGCGCGGGTCTTCTTTGCCCTGTGGCCACCGGCGGCCATTGTCGAACTACTGGCCGGCACGGCCCGTTCGGCGGCCAGCCAGTTCGGTGGCAAGGCGACCCGGCCGGCAAGCATCCATCTGACGCTGGCCTTTCTCGGCGAGGTCGCCGAGAGCAGCCTGCCGCGGCTGGTCGAGACTGCGGCAGGCGTCCGCGCCGCGCCGTTTGCATTGCAACTCGATACCCTCGGCTATTGGCCGCACAACCATCTGTTATGGGCCGGCTGTTCGGCGCCGCCCCCTGAATTGCTCGGGCTGGCCAAGGCCTTGCAACAGCAACTGGGCGCCGCCGGCTTTGCCGTCGCCGACGCCGGCCGGCACTTCGCGGCGCATCTGACGCTGCTGCGCAAGATTCCCGCCGCCCAGGCGCCGCAAAAACTTCCGGCCATTGCGCCGCTCGCCTGGCCCTGTACCGGCTTTGTTCTGGTAGGCTCCCAGCTATCGGCCAGTGGCCCCGAATACAAGATCCTCGCGGAGTTTCCGCTCGTTCCATGATCAAGAAAATCCCGGTCCGCCTGCTTGAGCCCGGCATGTATGTCAGCGACTTCAATGCCGGCTGGTTGCACCATCCGTTCACCTTCAACAGCATGATGATTTCGTCCGAGGACGATGTCGCCCGGGTGGTGAATGCCGGCATTCGCGAATTGTTCATCGATACCGAGCGCGGGCGGGATGTCGGCGATGGCGTGCCCACCGCCCAGGAGGCGGCCGCGGAAACCGGGCAGCAGGTCGAGCAGATGGCGATGACGGCGCGGCCGCTGGCACCGGAACCCCGCGTTTCGCTGGCCGAGGAAATGAACCGGGCCCGCCTGGCTTTCGGCGAGGCGGTGAAAATCATCCGCAACCTGATGGAAGATGCCCGGCTCGGTCGCCAGGTGGAGGTCGCCGCCGCCAAGCCGAGCATCGAAAAAATCGTCGCCTCGGTGATGCGCAACAGTTCGGCGATGATGACCATGCGCCGCCTGAAAAGCCTGGACGATTACACCTTCCTGCATTCGGTCGGCGTCTGCACCATGCTGGCCAGCTTTGCCAAGGTGGTCGATATGGAAATCAATTCGATCCACGACATCGTGCTCGGCGGCCTGATCCACGACATCGGCAAGATGCGCGTCGCCCAGGCCGTGCTCAACAAGCCGGCCCGGCTCAACGCCGAGGAACTGCGCCACATCAAGTCGCATGTCGTGCTCGGCTCCGACCTGATGCACCAGTTGCCGGGCATCCCGGCGCTGGCCATGCAGCCGCTCGAGTTGCATCATGAGCGCTACGATGGCAGCGGCTATCCGAAAGGCCTGAAAGGCGACGAAATCCCATCGGTCGGACGGATGGCGGCGATTGTCGATGTCTATGACGCGATCACTTCCAACCGCGTTTATCGCAAGGGCATCTCGCCGGCGCTGGCGGTGCAGAAGCTGTTCGAATGGAGCCAGCATCATTTCGATCCCGAAATGACTAAAGTTTTCCTGAAAAGTGTCGGTATCTATCCTATCGGGACGTTGGTCAGGCTGGAGAGCGGGCGCTTGGGCGTGGTCGTCGAGCAGTCCGAGACGCACCTGCTGACGCCGGTGGTGCGGGTCATGTACGACGGCCGGCGCCAGCACTACATCGCGCCGGAGGATGTCGATCTGTCGCGGCCGGTCGGTTCGGGGGGCGGCGACCGGATCGTCAGTTTCGAGTCGGCGGAAAAATTGGGTATCGATATTTCGCGGTTTCTGCAGTAGCCGAAGTTAAAAAAACAGGGGGCTGTTTGACGGAGCAGGGGGAATCGGAAAGCAGTGCAATCCTGCGGGTGCTGTTGCTTGATGCCAACGCCCGGGATGCTCAACGTTTGCTCGACGCCCTGCGCGGCGGCGGGCACGCCGTCTATTCGCGCCAGGTTGCGTTGCGCGGCGAGATCGAGGAGGCGCTGCGCGGCGAAGTCTGGGATATTGCCCTGCTCAGTTGTGCCTTGCCGGACCTGGAGCCGGTCGAGGTGCTCGATCTGGTTGCAGAACTGGCGCCAGGCTTGCCGGTCGTGCTCGCCATCGCACGCGGCCAAAAGCTGTTTCCGGTCGAGTTGCTGGAAAACGGTGTCTGCGATTTTGTTTTCAAGAGCAACCCGTCGCGTCTGCTGCCGGTCGTCGAGCGTGAATGCGCCCGCTTGCGACTGCACCAGAATCAGGCGCCGTCGATGCCCGACATGCCGGTCGACGAATGCGAGGCGCGTTTCCTGCAACTGGCCAGCAATGTGCCTGAGTGCTACTGGCTGAGCGATGCCGAAAGCCAGCGCGTCACCTTCGTCAGCAAGGGCTACGCGCAAATCTGGGGGCGCTATGTCGAGGCCCTCTACGCCGATCCCCTGGACGGGCTGAAGCATGTCCATGCCGATGATCAGCAGCGTTTGGCGCAGGCTTTCCAGCAGTATCGTCTGGGCGGCCTGGACGAACGTTTCCGTATCCTGCGCCCGGATGGGGGCGTGCGCTGGCTGCATGCGCGGACCTTTCCGGTCCGCGACGAGGCCGGCCGGGTGGTCAGTGTCGGCGGCGTGGCGAGCGACGTCACCAGCCTGCTGGCCGAGCAGCGGCAGTTGCCGTTTTTTGCCCATTTCGATGCGTTGACCGCGCTGCCCAACCAGCTGATGTTTTACGAGCAGGCCCGGCACCTGATCGCTCTGGCCCGGCGCACGGCCATGTCGGTGGGTGTCATGGTTGTCGATATCGACCATTTTCGCGAGCTCAACCAGACGCTCGGCCATACCGCCGGCGACGAACTGTTGCGCCAGATTGGCGCCCGACTGTCCGGCTCGCTGCGCGAATCGGACAGCATCGGGCGGATTGGCGGTGACGTCTTCGTCATCCTGTTGCCCGATGCGCCGGACAGCCAGTTCGCGACCACGGTGGCGCGCAGGATCATCGACACGCTGATCCTGCCGGTACGGGTCGAGGGGCAGGAAGTTTTCGCCACCGCCAGCATCGGCATCGCCTTCTTCCCGGCCGATGGCGAGACGGCGCATGAGCTGGTTTCGCATGCCGAAGTGGCGGTCCGTCATGCCAAGAGCCAGGGGCGCAATACCTACCAGTTTTATTCCGGGCAGATGCGGGACGACATTCGCGATCGTCTGTTCCTCGAAAGCGAACTGCGCAACGCCTCCCTGCGCAACGAGTTCGTGCTGCATTACCAGCCCAAGGTCAGTTGCGCCAACGGTCGCATCACCGGGGCCGAGGCCTTGTTGCGCTGGAATCATCCGCGGCGCGGTCTCGTGCCGCCCGATCAGTTCATCACCATGCTCGAAGAGACCGGCCTGATCGTCCCGGTCGGGCGCTGGGTGCTGCAGGAAGCCTGTCGCCAGACCGTGCTCTGGCAGCAGGCCGGGCTGGACATGCCGAGCATCTCGGTCAACCTGTCGGCGCGCCAGTTGCTGTCCGACACGCTGCTTGGCGACATTCGCGAAACCCTGGCCCTGAGCGGCCTGAAACCGGCCTGCCTGGATCTTGAAATTACCGAGAGCATGCTGATGCAGAATGCCGATACGGCGATCCGCACGCTTTTCGCGCTTAAGGAGGCCGGCGTCAGCATTTCGCTCGACGATTTCGGCACCGGTTATTCCAGCCTCGCTTACCTGAAGCGTTTCCCGCTCGATGCCGTCAAGGTCGATCGCTCCTTTGTCCAGGATATCGCGGCCGATTCGGACGATGCCTCGATCACCCGGGCGGTGATCACCATGGCCCACCACCTGAAACTCAAGGTCGTCGCCGAAGGTGTGGAAACGCCGGAACAACTGGCGCTGCTCATTTCGCACCAGTGCGACATCATTCAGGGCTACTTCTTCTCGCGGCCGCTGCCGGTTGCCGAAATGAGCGAACTGCTGGCCGCCGACAAGTGCCTGCCGGCCAACCTGCTGCGCTCGGGCACGCGCAAGCCGATGGCGCTGTTCGTTGCGGTCGACGGTTGTGAAGAGGTCATTTCCATGCTCGACCGCGATGGGCACCGGGTGTGCACGGCCAACGACATCGAGGCGGTGACGCAGTGGTTTGCCGCCAATCTGGTCGATGTGCTGGTCTGCGGTTCGCCACGCAAGGGTATCGATACCGCCGCCGTGATCCGCCTGGCGGCGCAGATGCAACCGCTCTGCGAGCGCATCCTGCTGGCTGGCAAGCGGGAGTGGAACCGCAAGCTGGTCACCGAACTGAGTGCCTCGGGTCTGGTCCATCGGGTCATCCATCTGCCCTTCGAGGCGACCGCCTTCCGGCATACGGTCGAAGAGGCCCTGGAGCAGCACCGGATCAGCGAGGACTACAGTCGCCTTTCGCACGAGGTCGAAGAGGCCGAGCGCAAGCTGTTCCATGCCGAAGAAGAACGGCGCCGGCTTGAACTGCAGAATGAGCTTTTGCAAACCACCGAAGCGCAGGGCTACAGCATCTTGCAGGAACTGCTGGCGGAAATGTCAGGGCCGGTGTTCGGTATCGATGATGACGGTATGCTGGTACTGCTTAACGATGCCGCGCTGAAGGCCTTCGCCGAACGGCGGCTGGCCATTGGCGAGCGGCTGCGAGACTTGTTGCCGGAATTGCCATTGCTTGGCGACAATGCAGATGCCCGAATCAATCATGCACACTATGCCTGCCGCTGGCGGCAGATCGGCGCGGGAGCCTCGCCTGGCGGCTGGCTCCTGCTGCTTGAGGGGAGAGGCCAATGAAAGTCGTCGAAACTTTGCCGCTCAGCGAGGCTGTCGTCGGCCTGCGGCTGGCTGCTGCCGTGCTTGATGAAGGCGGCCATGTGCTGGTCCCGGCCGGGGTGGAACTTAGCGTCGGCATGTTGCAGGGCCTGCAACGGCGCGAAATTACCGAAGTCGCCGTCGAGCGTGAAGTCGAGGAAGACCCGGCGGCGCAGGCGGCCTATCTGGCCAAGTTGACCACCCAGCTGGACCATCTGTTTCGCAAGGCGGGTGACAGCGACGAGACCCGGGCACTCTATCAGGCGGTGCTCGATTACCGCATGGAGCATCGTTCATGAACCAGCTCAACCGTGATCAGGTCGTCGCCCGGCTCAAGCAGTTGCCGTCCTTGCCGTCTGCCGTCAGCGAACTGCTGGCCTCCTTCAGCAAGGAAGACGTCGATATTTCGCAGATCGCCCACCAGATTGCCTGCGATCAGGGTTTGACCGCCCGCGTCCTGCGCGTTGCCAATTCCTCGTTCTACGGCTTGCAGAGCCGGGTCGGGACGATCAACGAGGCGGTGGTGGTTCTCGGTTTTCGGGCCGTGCGCAGCATGGTGCTGGCGGTCGGCATGAGCGGCGCCTTTCGGCCGGAGCAGTGCCCGGGTTTCGATGCCCCGGCCTATCTGCGTCATTGCGTCGCGGTCGGTTTGGCGGCACGGGCGATCGCCCCGCTGGCCGGGCATAACGCCGAGCTCGCCTTCACGGCAGGCATCCTGCATGATATCGGCGAACTGGTGCTGGCCTCGAACTTTTCGCCGCAATATGCGGCGGTTCTCGCCTACCGCAAGCAGCATGACTGTTTCCTGATCGAGGCCGAGCGCGACGTTCTGGGCATGGACCACGCCGAAGTCGGCGGCTTGCTGGCCGAAACCTGGCGTTTTCCCGATTCCCTGCACGAGGCAGTGGCTGACCACCATGCGCCAGCCGGGGCGCCGGCCAGTTCATTGGCCGACCTAATTCATCTGGCCGATGCCATTGCCCATGCCCTCGGCTTGTCCCGCCAGCCGGAGGAAATGCTGATGCCGCTCGATCGCACCGCCTGGAACCGTCTCGGCATGGATCAGGCCAAGCTGACCAGGCTGCTGCCGCAGATCGAGCAGAGCATGGAGGAAACCTGTCAGGCGCTTAGCGGCTGATCGGCAGACTCAAGCGGGCGAGCAGGCCGCCGCCCGGGTTGGGCAGCAGTTCGAAACGGCCGCCATGCAGGCGGGCGACGCGCTCGACGATGGCCAGGCCGAGGCCGGTGCCGCTGGCGTTGGTGCGTGCCGTGTCAAGCCGGGTGAACGGGCGTTTCAGGCGTTCCGCTTCGGTGGCCGGAATGCCCGGACCGCGATCGCTGATTTCGACCCGAATTTCACTGTCCACCGCAGCAGCCTTCAGCGTGACGTCGCCGCCACCATATTTCCAGGCATTGTCGAGCAGATTGGTCAGCGCCCGGGTCAAGGCTTTTGGGCGCAGCCTGAGGTCGGGTAGCGGGGCAAGCTCCAGCGCCAGCGGGCGGCCGACGTAGCCCTGGCGTTCGGCCAGCGTCGAGAGCAGGGCCGTGAGGTCGGTCGGCTCGGCGGCTTCACCGGATTCGGCGCGGGCGTAGTCCATGAATTGCGAGATCACGGCTTCCATCTGTTCGATGTCGGCGACCACCGCCTGACGGGCGCTGTCGTCGCTGACGCTGAGTTCGGCTTCGAGGCGAAGCCGGGTCAGCGGCGTGCGCAGGTCGTGCGAGATGCCGGCCAGCACTTCCGAGCGATCCTTGTCGTGGCGTTCGAGATCGGCCGCCATCGCGTTGAAGGCGGTGGCCAGCCGGCGCAGTTCCTCGGCCCCGTCTTCCGGCAGGGGCGCCGGCCGTTGGCCGCGCCCGACCGCTTCGGCCGACCTGGCCATGGCTTTCAGCGGCCGGCTGATCCGCGAAGCGATCAGCCAGGCGACGGCGAGGGCGAGCAGCGTGGCGAGCAGGCCCCAGGTCAGCCAGTGGCTGGCAAAGCTGCGCGCCGCCCTTTCGCGAGGCAGGATCAGCCAGTATTCCTCATCGTCGTGTTCTTCCAGCCGGAAGCTGACCCAGAAGCCGCGCACGCCATCGACACTGGCGGCGATCCGTGTGTGTGCGCCGAGGCGGCTCGCCAGTTCGCGTTGCAGCAGACGGTGGAAGCGGCTGTCGGGCATCGCCTCGATCTCGTCTTCCGGTTCGGCCGGCAGCAGCCGGATGCCTTCGCGGGTCGAAAATTCGTTGAACAGGCCGAGGCGCTTTTCCGGGGCGGCGGCGAACAGCGAGGCGCGAATCAGGTTCACCGCCGAGGCGGCCAGTTGCGCCGTTTCCCGGGCCCGCGGCTCGGCGTCCATGTAGCGGAACAGACTGAGCCAGGCGGCCGTGGTCAGCAGCACCAGCATGGCCAGCAGCAGGAAGGTGCGAGCCAGCAGCGAGCGCGGCATCATGCGTCGCGTGCGGTGCCGTCCGGGACGAAAACGTAGCCGAAGCCCCACACCGTCTGCAGATAGCGCGGCTGGGCCGGATCGGCCTCGATCAGCTTGCGCAGCCGGGAGACCTGAACGTCGATGGCGCGGTCGAACGGACCCTGTTCGCGGCCGCGGGCCAGCGTCATCAACTTGTCGCGGGAGAGCGGCTGGCGCGGGTGGTGGAGCAGCACCTTGAGGACGGCGAATTCACCGGTGGTCAGCGGCAGCAGTTCGTCGCCCCGTTTCAATGTCCGGGCAGCGAGGTCAACTTCGAGATTGCCGAAGCGGATGTTTTCGGCTTCATTATCCGGCGCACCCGGCGGCCGGTTGCCCTGGCGGCGCAGCACGGCATGGATGCGGGCGAGCAGTTCGCGCGGGTTGAAGGGTTTGGGCAGGTAGTCGTCGGCCCCCATTTCGAGACCGACAATGCGGTCCACCTCGTCGCCCTTGGCGGTCAGCATGATGATCGGCGTCAGGTCGCCGGTGCCGCGCAGGCGACGGCAGATGCTCAGACCATCTTCGCCTGGCATCATCAGGTCGAGCACGATCAGGTGGAAATGTTCGCGGCTACGCAGCTTGTCCATTTGCTGGCCGTCGGCGACAGCCTTGACGTCAAAGCCCTGCTCGCCGAGGTAGCGGGTCAGCAGGTCACGCAGGCGGGCGTCGTCATCGACGACGAGAAGGTGGATGTTTTGTTCGCTCATGCTGGCAAGGATAATTGCAGACGGTGAATGAAGCGCGATAAATGGTAACAAGGATTGTCGGACCGGCCCCGGGAAACATATTTTTACATCTCGCCCGCCTTGTCCGGCGGGCTGCGATGGACAATGATCGCACCTGCACAACGAAGCGCTCGACATCGCCATGAAAAGCCGCACTCTCTTCTCCACGCTGTTGCTCCTGGGCCTGCTCGGCCCGGTGGGCGGCGTCTGGGCCGAGGGACAATGGCGGGACTTGCCGCCCGAGGAGCGCCGGCAAATGCGCCAGCAAATGCGCGAACACTGGCAGCAGGATCGCGAGTTTCGCCGCGAAGAAGGTGGGCCCCGACGCTGGCAGGATGTGCCGCCGGACGAGCGGCGCCGGATGCGTGAGGAAATGCGCGAACAGCGTGCCGTGCAGGAGCGGGAAGGGCGCGACGGGCGGCGGGATAACTAAGGCGTTCGCTGGCCGCCTCGGCATTGCTTGGCACCGCCTGCTGCAATGCCTTGCCCCGGCCAGGCTGCCGCTCCGGTAAAATGCGGCCCCATGCTGATCCTCGCTCTCGAAACCTCCACCGAACTTGGCTCCTGCGCGCTGTGGCGCGATGGCCTGATCACTGAACGCTTTTGCCCGGCTGGTCGCTCGCATTCCGAAACCTTGTTGCCGCTGGTCCGCGAACTGCTCGGCGAAGCGGGCCTGAAGGTTGCCCAGCTCGATGCCATCGCCTTCGGGGTTGGCCCGGGCGCCTTTACCGGCCTGCGGGTGGCCTGCGGTGCCGCGCAGGGCCTGGCGGTGGCGGCTGATATTCCGCTGATTCCCGTGACCAGCCTGGCCGCCCTCGCCGAACTGAGCGCCGCCGACCGCGTACTGGCCTTGCTCGATGCGCGGATGGGCGAGGTCTACGCCGGCACCTACACGCGCAACGGCGAAACGTATCAATTGCAAGGTGAAATCCGGGTTGCCGCGCCGGGTGCTATCGAGCTTCCCGCCGATGCCGGTTGGCTGGCCTGCGGCAATGCCGCAGCGGCCTATCCGGTTTTGCAGGAACGGCTGCTCGCGGCCGGCATCGCCACCCAGGCCGGCATCCTGCCGACGGCGGCGGCACTGGCCCGCCTGGCGGCTCCGCAAGCGGCCCGCGGCGAATGGATCGATGCCGCGCTGGCGGCGCCGCTTTATGTCCGCGACAAGGTGGCGAAGACCGTGGCCGAGCGCCTGAGCGAAGGTGGCCGGGCGTGAGCGCACCGAATATCGCCGCCGAATTTTTTCCGATGAACGAGCGCGATCTCGACAGCGTCGCCGCGCTCGAAGCCTCGCTCCAGGCTTTCCCGTGGTCGCGCGGCAATTTTGCCGACTCGCTGACGGCGGGTCATAGCGTCTGGGTTTGCCGGCTGGGGGGCGATCTGATCGGCTTCTCGGTCGTCATGTCGGTCATTGACGAAGCGCACCTGCTCAATATCGGGGTCTGTCAGCGTTACCAGGGGCAGGGCTATGGTGCCCGGCTGTTGCGGCACGCCATGGAGTGCGCGCGACTCGGCGGGGCGAACAAGTTTTTCCTCGAAGTCCGGCCGTCCAATGAACGGGCAGTCGATCTCTACCAGCATTTCGGCTTTCGCCAGATCGGCCTGCGCAAGGGCTACTATCCGGCCGCCATCGGGCGTGAGGATGGACTGGTTTTTGACAAGGAACTGGCATGAGTCTGAGCCGCGAACAAATGCTCGTCGAGATGGGCATTTCGCCGATCTGGAAGCTGCGCGAGGCGGCGCAAGTCGTCGAGCCAGCGGAGTT
>Ga0316604_10003193_pt1 | contig 11690 bp, 8 predicted proteins | sample OWC_soil_day20_C_FD_207650 | JGI IMG/M metagenome (GOLD analysis project Ga0316604, IMG submission 207650) | Wetland soil microbial communities from Old Woman Creek delta, Ohio, United States - OWC_soil_day20_CT | ecosystem: Environmental > Terrestrial > Soil > Wetlands | place: USA: Ohio... | reverse complement strand
TCGTCGGCAATCTGGGCCGCGACCCGGAAGTGCGCTACACCGCCAGCGGCGATGCGATGTGCAACCTGAGCGTGGCGACGACCGACAACTGGCGCGACAAGGCCAGCGGCGAGCGCAAGGAAGTGACGGAATGGCACCGCGTTTCCTTCTTCGGCAAGACCGCCGAGGTCTGCGGCCAGTACCTGAAAAAAGGCTCGCAGATCTACGTCGAAGGCAGCCTGCGGACCCGCAAATGGACGGACAAGGACGGCGTTGAGAAATACACTACCGAAATCCGCGGCGACGCCATGCAGATGCTGGGCGGCCGTCAGGGCATGGGTGCCCCGGCCGGCGGTGGCGGCGGTGGTGGCGGTTACGACAACGAGCCGACCGATTACGCGCCGGCGCCGGCCAAGAACAAGCCGAAGCCTTCGTTCGACGATCTGGGCGACGACATCCCGTTCTAGACCCGACCTTAGTTGTATCTGTAAACAATATCCCGGTAAGCCTTGTGCTTACTGGGATTTTTTATTGTTTACGCGTTTTTCTGTTTGTGCCTATACTGTTCACTATCGTATACCTGCAAAAATAGTAAACAATGCCATCAGGCTACCGCGTTAAGACTGTTGTACTTTCCTCGGGGGAGCGTCTTCCTGTTCTTCTTGACCGGGATGGGCAGCCAATGTTCGCCCCTACCGTCTTTGCATTGACTGAGGTGAGGGGAAAGAACCTGGCAGCCAACACCATAGGCATCGTCCTTCGTAGTGTGATGGCTTTCCATCTGTTTCTTGATGCACTCGGTATCGACTTTGACGGGCGTCTCGCTAGTGGTGAGTTGCTTTCACTTGGCGAGGTGGAAGACCTTGCCCGGCTCTGTCGGCGGCCTCTCACCGAGTTGGCCGCGCTGTCCTGGCCGAGTGAAGGCAGGGCTGTAAATGTGGTGTCTCTTGAGAAGGTGCGTATGGGGGTTCCGAAGATCTCGACCGCAGACGTGGATCCGGGTGTTGCGGCTAGCCGGCTGCGCTACATCAGGATGTACCTTCAATGGCTCGCCATCGAGCGTCTCAGCAGGCATGGTTTGGCACAGTCAGTGGCGTCCCGGCTTGGCAATACGGCCAGGTTCGTAGCCGAAGCAATTGATACGCGCATTCCGCATGGATCGCGGCGTAACGCGCTTGGCCAACGAGAGGGGGTCTCCGATGAAGCCGTGGCGGAGCTGTTGCGCGTTGTTGATCCGCACTCTCCAGACAATCCGTGGCGGGATCAGCACACTCGTTATCGCAATGCCCTGCTTGTCCACTGGCTCTTGTATCTCGGGCTGCGAATCGGTGAGGCGCTGGGTGTGCGTGTCAGTGATATCGTGGCCTATCGCAAAGAAGTCACGATTCACCGACGTGCCGATGACCCCGATGACCCTCGGCGATACCAGCCGCAAACCAAGACCCGGGCACGGGTACTCCCCGTCAGTGGCACGCTGCTGGCGGAGACGCAAACCTACATCCTGAACTACCGAAGTGCATTGCCGCGAGCAAAGAAACATGCCTTCCTGTTCGTCGCCAGTCGCACAGGTCAGCCCATGACCTTGGCCGCCGTGGGGAAGTTATTCTCGGAGCTGCGGGAGCGCTGCCCGTCGTTGCCGGAAGGACTCTCCGGGCACGTGTTGCGCCACACCTGGAACGACGCGTTCTCGAAAAAGATGGATGAGGCTGGTGTGACGCCCGAAAACGAGCGCCAGGCTCGTAGCTATCTTATGGGCTGGTCGCCTACGTCGGATACGGCCGCTGTCTATACCCGCCGCTATGTTCGCAATAAGGCAAAAGAGGTTTCTCTGGGGCTGCAAGACCAACTTGTTAATAAGAGGAAGGGTGATGAATAAGCTGGTGGAAGTTGCGGCGCATAGGGGGGCTACTCCCGAATTACCTGTGTTGGCTCGGACACGGTCTGGTGTCATGTTTGATCCGCATGCGGACAGATGGGCATACCGCGATGCCACAACCACCGTAAATCTAGACTTTGCCACGTGGCCGGCTACGGAGACTTTCGTTGCGTCAGCGAAGCTTGCCTTTCTCTGGTATGCAGAGCACATGTCCTCGTCGCATCTAAAGAATATGCACGAACGACTGACGCATTGTCTGAGAACCGTATGCACCAGGCGGGAAGGCTCCTTTGAGGAAATAACCGGTACCGACCTAATTAATTACAGAGCAACGCTGACCGATGCTACGTCATGGTATTTGGGCAGTCTTTCCGGGTTATTGCAGAAATGGAATAGCCTCGGATATCCGGGGGTGACGGCTGACGCGATTGCCCTATTGATGCAGCTGCGCACGCAGGGCAACCGCAAGGGTGAGGCGGTGCTAACGCATGACCCAATCCACGGCCCGTTCACCGACATAGAGTTGGAATCCCTCCATGCCTCGCTTAATAGGGCGTATGCGGACGGCGAGGTGGACAGAGAGGGGTACTTGCTTGCTTATCTTTACATACTGCTCGGGCAGCGCACTGTGCAGTATGCAGCATTGAAGGTGTGTGACGTTGGCGTGGCATATGCGAAAGACGGTACTCCTGTGTATACGCTTCGGGTTCCACGCGCGAAGCAGCGTAACCAACTTTCGCGCGCAGAGTTCAGAGATCGCGTGCTCATACCCCAGATCGGTGAGCTTCTAATTCTGCATTCCAACGAGGTGCGTAAAGCGTTTCAACGACTCCTGCCGGACCCGTTGGATTCACCATTATTCCCTGCGAGACGGCGAATTGGTGGTGAACCAAAAGGGTTTGAGCACCACCGTACTGCACAGGCACTTGGGCAGGAGCTGAAGAGAGTTCTTGGGGGGTTGAGTGCGATGTCGGAACGAACTGGGCAGCCATTGCACATCAGCGCCACGCGCTTCCGCCGCACCGTGGCCACAAGGGCTGCTGTGGAAGGTCATGGCGAGCTGATTATTGCCGAATTGTTGGACCACAGCGACACCCAGAACGTCGGGGTATACATCGAAGCACGGCCCGAGATCGTGGAGAGGATCGACCGCGCGATAGCCATGCATCTGGCGCCGATGGCGCAGGCTTTCGCCGGAGTCATCATTGACAACGAATCTCTGGCAACGCGCGCAGGGGACCCATCCAGCAGGGTGTGCGACCCGAGATTCGACTCTTCGATGAAGCCCATGGGGAGCTGTGGCAAACATGGTTTTTGCGGCTTCCTGGCACCCATCGCTTGCTACACCTGCGTGAATTTCCAGCCGTGGTTGGATGGACCCCACGAGGCAGTTCTCGACTACTTGATTGGCGAGCGTGATCGGCTTGCGGCACAAACCGATCTACGCATTGCTTCAGTAAATGACCGCACCATCCTTGCTGTCGCGGAAGTGGTGAGGCTGTGTGAGGCTCGGTGCAAGGAGACCGTCGATGGTTGAAATCGTCCTATTCACGCCCAAGGCCGAACGCGATGCTACGGCGAACCTTAGCAGTTTTGTTGATATGTGCCGTAGCAAGCTTACCGTCTTCGGGCCGGATCTCCCGTTCCAAAACGACGTGTGGGATGTCACGGAGGCGGTAGCGACTAAAGGGAAGGGGAACAAGCGAGAGCGTATCACCTTCTCGAATGCCGCCACTGTCGATGACAAAGTGCCGGAGATGATGGGTGAGCCGTTCCTGTCCTTCGCGAAGGCATACGTTCGGTACATGCATGGGATGCGACCGACTAAGGTGATTCACAACAGGGTGGCTGCACTGCGAGCCATCGAAGCAGCGTTGTTAGAGAGCGGTGTGGCTCCTGATCCGGTGCAGATCGATTCGCGCATCCTCAACCGTGCGGCGCAAATCGTCGCCGATAGGTTCAGCGAAGGCGCCGCATACCGGGTAGGTGGGCAGATCGAGATGGTGGGGATATTCTTGGCAGAAAACCGGCTTGCCACTGTCCCTGTGCGTTGGCGCAACCCGATCAAGCGTCCCAGTAGTACCGTGCGCATCGGCAAGGAGTTCGACGAGCGACGTGAGGAAAAGATGCCGTCCTCGGCTGCGCTCGATGCCTTGCCACGGATATTTCGGCTCGCTACTGAGCCTGCCGATGTAATCACAGTTTCGATCGCGGCGATCCTGCTAGCCTCTCCGGACCGCATCAGTGAAGTCTTAACCCTTCCTGAAGCCTGTGAGGTTCGCGAACCCAGGGAGGGTAAGGAGGACGCATACGGCTTGCGCTGGTGGCCCGCCAAGGGGGCTGAGCCGATGGTCAAGTGGCTGGTGCCCTCCATGGCATCCGTCGTGGAGGAATCGCTTCTGAAAATCCGGTCAGCCACAGCAGAGGCTCGACGAATTGCGAAATGGTATGAGCAGCATTCCGGCCAGCTTTATCTGGCTGCAGACGTAGCGCACTTGCGTTGTCGGGAATTGTTATCACTGACGGAACTTGCCGAAATCCTTGGAATTAGAGACCGTGTAGCAGCAAATGCCTGGTGTAAAACGGCTGGCGTTGCGACTGAGAAGCTTGAGGGGGGTGGAAAAAAGTTTTACGTGCGGTTCAGGGATGTCGAGTCCGCGGTGCTCGGTATGTTGCCAAGGGGGTTTCCGGTCCTGGATAACGTGACCGGCCTGAAGTACAGTGAGGCACTGCTCATCGTGCGGCGAAATGAGCTTGGAGCACAGCACGGTACGTATCGTTGCATGATCGAGGCGGTTGGCATCGGCCAGATCAACACGGGCTTGGGTAGCCGCATAGAGCATGGTCACGAATCAATATTCACCCGTTTCGGTTTTACCGAACCGGATGGCAGCCACATCGCGGTCACAACCCACCAGTTCCGTCATTACCTGAATACGCTAGCGCAGGCCGGCGGCTTGAGCCAGCTGGATATTGCAAAGTGGTCTGGGCGTAGGGACATCAGGCAGAACGAGGCTTACGACCACGTCACCTCGGGCCAGATGCTTCAGAAAATCCGGGATGCTGTTGGTGGCGATCAGATGTTCGGGCCACTGGCAGAGCTACCGAAGAAGGTGCTGATCCGCCGGGACGAATTTGCCCGCTTGGTCGTGCCGACTGCACATACAACCGACCTTGGTTACTGTGTACACGACTACACGGCATCGCCTTGCCAGTTGCACATGGATTGCATTCATTGCCGGGACTTGGTGTGCGTGAAAGGTGATGCTGAGAAGGAAGCTTTGCTGAGACAGCGTCTTGATGAGGCCAAGGCGTTGATGGACAAGGCACAGGCAGCGACAGCCGAGGGATACTCCGGCAGTGATAGATGGTTCGATCACCATCGATCCACTGTGGATCGTTTAGCTCAGCTTTGCTCGATCATGGACAACCCTGCTGTGCCGAACGGTGCGGTAATTCAGTTGGCAGCCCCAAAAATGCCGTCGCGATTGGATCAGGTAACCGAGATAGGTAAATTCCCGCCGGAAGATGAGCGGGCCCATCTACTCGCCGGTGTCAAAGCCTTGTTGGCGGAGTAATGTTGAAAACACAGAGAAAAAAGCATGTGACCCGCAGGGGTAAAAACCTGACCGACGATGCAATTGAGCAGATCGTCAGGCTCCTGGATGGATGGGAAGGAAAACTGACCTGGGAGGCGTTGATCGATGCCTCCGTGACCAGGCTACATTGCAAGTACACAAGGCAGGCTCTACATAAGCATGACCGCATTCGCGCGGCCTATACGCTACGTAAGGAGTCGCTCCGAGGTCAGAAGGAGGTGGCTGTTCCGTATGGATCAGGACCGCTAACGGATGCGATGGCGCGGATCGCCCGTCTTGAAGCGGAAAACCAGCGATTGGAGGCCGAGAACCAACGGTTGCTTGAGCAGTTTGTCGTGTGGGCTTACAACGCGCATACACGTGGATTGGACAAAGATTTCTTGAGCCAGCCACTGCCACGAGTAAATAGGGACCAGACGGTACCGCCGAAGTTAGCGACGAAAACGGCGGGAAAGCGGTAGCCAGTCGTCTTTTCAGCGCATCAATTGCAACAATCCGGCGTTAGAGAGGGTTACCTATTCCAATCGCTGCTGAACGATCTACTTCTACATCTCGGCCTAAGCGGACGGTGAGGGGACAATCCATAAACGACTGCTAAGTAGAGATTGCTGCCGGTGGTCGTTGCCGAACATATGCCCCCTCACTGACAGCACCACCTGTAGCAGGTCATTTCTACGGGAAGAAGTCTCGCTTAGCTACTTGCCCTCAAAACCGGAGCCACTTCAGTCGGTTCGTTGTCTGGCGATCAGGATTTTGACGAAGGTAGGGTGAGTGACAACTGCACATGTTCGGCGCGTTCGCTTCGGCGGTTACGGTTCCGAAGGACTTCCGGTGCGGCATGCATTTGCTTCGCACGGCTGATTCCAGTGGCTGACAACTTATATTCGAGGACGCCAGTCCGTTTGCCATCTCGCTCCCGGAAGCGTAGCTCGTAATACGGATGGAACTCCTGGTTAAAGTACCGACTGACATTGTTCTTAGACTTCGCTTCTTTGAACCGTCGATTCAGCGCCGCCGCGATCTCTGTTGTAGTGAGCCATTTTTTCTTTGGCTGCTCGGCCAGCAATGTCCGAAGGATCAAACCTTCAAGTTGATCCCGGAGTGGTTGATGCAGTTGCGCACGCAGCCTCCTATCGGATGTGTAGACTCGCAAGGCTTTCCGATACCTGGTACGGACGGCGCCATAGAGCTCTAGCAGGCTCCCCTCATTAGCTTGCAGCACGACATTTGGCCGCGTGGCAATCTCTGGCAAGCCCATCCGGGTCTCCTGCGCGTCACGCTTCTCGAATTTCTCCGGCGTGACGTCATCGCGGGCTCGTTTTATCGCGCGGTCCAGTCGGATCGGCGCAGGGGCGTTCAGATACATGAGCGCGACCTCGGCGTTGGCCGCTAATTCTTGTTGAAAGATCTCCAATTCTTTGGTGGAGCGGAACCCCGTCACAACAGCGCCCGAGGTCTCTGTCTCCCGAAGAAATCGGGCAATGGGCTGCGCCACAATGCCTGGTTGCGTTTGGAGCGCCGCCTCCGCAAAGTCGCCGATACGAACGGCTGAGCCCGGACCATGGCGCTCCCAAAATGCCTTGTACATGAAATCACTGGCTTCAATGTGAAGCAATTTGTACTTTTCACTCATCCAGCTTGCTGTCGTGGACTTACCGGCGCAGCTCGGTCCGCAAATGACATAGATGGACGGATAGGTCGTGATGCCGGGAATTTGCAACTGGTGTGCGACGGGTTCCTGGCGCTTCACGAGGAGACCGAGCCTATCACGCAGTATCGAAGTAAGCTCCTCGAAAGCGCGTGCCCGAAAGTCGGCTCTGTCGGCCTCCGTGATGTTCAGCATACTGATCGGATCGCTTGCCCCGACTGGTATAAACCACTTGTTAAACGTCTTATCGTCAAGCCACGGATACACTAGGTTCGGCTGAATCATGCGCTCGCGGTCGACAATCACACCATGGGATTCACCCACCATCGAAAGATAACGATCGGTTGTATTTAGCAACGTCCGCCAACGCTGCGGCAAGTGCATCACGATATCTGAGCGCACGATGACCTTGCGGTTGTTGCCAGCGCGCTTGAGCAAGGCATCCAGCTTGGCAAACGTCATGTCACGCATCCAATATTTGACATTGACGCCGGGCACCTCCTCATTCTTGCTCAAGGCTTCAACGGTGACTGAGGTGTCTTCGAAGAAGAAGGTACTGTGATCATCGTCGTTGGCCCCCTTGCGCTTTAGCCATTGCACCAGCGCGCTTTCATAACTGAGCTTTAGCAGCTCTGATCGATCGTTGATCTTTGGCTCGTTGTAGCTGGCGTAATAGGTGGTTTCATGGAACCCCTTGACGCGAATGCCGACTTTGTCGCCCAAGTACCGGAAATGAGCAAGCTTCGATCGATTGGTGGAGAAGAATACGATCTCAATCATAGGAGAGAATGCGGCCCATGTTGTCTGGGCGGGTCCGGAACACCGCGGACGGGCCATAGTGGCGTGCGGCTGTCGCAAACGCGGCGTCAAAATCACGTGCCCAGAAAATCAAGGCAGGACCGATACTGCTCATCGCAACTGCATCGCATCCGATCGACGCGAGATGCGAGGCGCATGAGCGAACGGTCTGTCCGTAGAGGTCAATCTCGGCGCGTTTCCATGCGCAGAGTTGCAGGGCGTTGATCGATGCACAGAAGGCATCGAAGCTGCGGGACTGTGCGGCCACCAGCGCGCCGAACAGAGCGTGGTACGTGATCTCGAAGACGTCTGCGGCCGGCAACGGTAGTAGCCGGGAAAATAATGCCTGCTCTTGCTCCAGGGAAATTGCTGAGGCGCCGGGCGGAACCAGGACGCCAATGGGCCAATCCATCATGTCAAGACGCACCATTTCCAAGGGAGGCTCACCCACCTCGTCGGTGGTGTCCGACCCAACGATGGGGGCGGGATTGAATCGTCGGCCCGCATCGAAGATAAAGCCCCCCGTGAAATAGCTGCTCAACCCGATACCCGACGCACCACCGCGCCCGCAGTGGGCGCGCAGAAACTCCGGACTCACGCTCAGGTCGTTCAGCAAGAAGAGCGATTCCAGGCTGGCCAGTGCCACGGCGGTTCCCGTGCCAAAGCCGACGTGTCGCGCCGGCAGTTGGACTTCCACTAGACGCAGCCCCTGTGTCAACTGCCGCTGTCTCATGAGGCGTACGAGGCGCTCGGTGAGCCTCACGATCTCGGCGGGGAGATAGCCACATGATGTCAGGGCGCGCAGGTCAACAGCGGAGTCGGGCTCAAAGGCGAGGGTCAAGCGTGGCTCGGTGATGCCAAAACCCACGCCGCCATTGCGACGATAGCCTGCGGACCCGAGATCGATAAGCGTGAGGTGTACGCGTGACGGGACGCTCACGCGAATGATCACGGCGTGGTCACAAATAACGGCATTTGGTCCAACGGCGTGGCGGCACTCCAAGTCTCTTCGAAGTATTTCAAATACGATACCGCGTAGGGGCTGTTGTTATACACATGCAGTGCCGGTGTGTGCTTACTCTCCATCCCCGGAAACAGCGGACCCACCACGAGTTCATGGTCCGCACGCACAAACGAGGCGATGGGCGTGTTATCGAAGTAACGGACCTTGAAGTTTTGATATCTGGCCGCGAGGGTCTCGAAGTTCTTACGGTTAACCTGGCATTTGTTCTTGTCGCCCGTACCGAGCTGCGTAGGGGCCGCCACGAGGATGCGGACCTGCACGCCATTATTCAGCGCCTCCTCCAGTGTGCGCTTCTCGGCCTTCGGTGAGCCGAGGTCGGCAAAGTCCTGCATTAGGCGTGTCGCTGTCAAGCCGAGAACATCCACCTGGGAGCGTGCAGTTTTAATGAGCGTACCATAGTAGGCTTCCTCGTCGCGCGTCGTCAGGACGTTCTCGACGCCCATGCGCCGGAAGCGGTCGATGGCTTTGGCATCAGCCCAACTGAGACAAAACTGGGCAAGCGTGACGACCAGACCCGAGACCAAACCGGTTGCAAAGACCCACAGAGGCCCCTCGTTCGACAAAATGCTCTTGTCGGTCATGGTGATGCTGATCGCGCCGAAAACAACCAGCAAGAGGATTGTCACGATAACGATGGCCCAGGGCATCGAGATGGATAGTTTCTTGCTATAAAGACTCATGGTTCACCAATCAGCAATAAATCAACAAATTTTTGCTTGGACAACGCGCGGCCATAGGCGCGGCGGGACAGGCGCACGTGACTAAAGTTATCGTGGAACAAGGCGCACAGCTCCTCCTCCGAGGGATGTTCGCCGGAGACGTAGGATAGTGCGAACTTGGCCTTGCGATGTTTCTGGATTAGTGCGTCGATATTGCGTGTAAGGGCTGTCTTGTCCGTCCATTCATTGATCGCCGACGCTTGGATCCGTCGCAGATGGTCACGAGCGTCGAGCAACTGTGGCCATTCCTCGTACCGCGCCAACCCCTCGAGAAAGTGATAGCGTGACAGATAGGATTCGGTGGCCCGCGCCCGCTTGAAGTAAGGCGGATCGATGTAGACGAAGTCGTAGCCAGGGGTGATGTCTTCGGCAGCACCGCCGGCAGTGACTCTGACGTTCCTGCCTAGGCCCCGCTGCATCTGCTGGACTTCCTCGAATGTGCTCAGAATATGCTCGGCGAAGCTTTTCTCCCAGGTAGTGCGGTTCCCAAACTGCACCTCGACCCGCGATTGGCGCAACTTGAGGTTGGCGCGGTGAAACAGATTATAGGGACGCTTCTTAAGGCAGGCCTGGAACAGGCAATGGAGGAGTAGATCCTTGCAAGCCGGCTCGACGTGAGCGAGCGCGGTCATGAAGCCGTCGAGCCAGGCATTCTCCTCGTCGGTGAAGTAGAGGCCCGCGAAGGTGGCGTGGATAAAGCCGGGGTGTGGTTGGATCGCTCGTAGGATGGACGCTACGTTCGCTGCGGAGAGCTGTACCTTGGGCGAGGAAAACAGGGCGCGCGCTGAAATCGTGTTGAACTGGAAGGCGTCGTTGTAGGTGACGTCCCAGCCCAGTTGGGACAGCAGGTGAGAGACGGCGCCCGTTCCGCCAAAGGCATCAAGTGCGGTGCATCCCTCGAGTCGCACAAACTCCTCACGCAGCCAATCCATTTGCCGCCGCTTGCTGCCGTAGTACCGCGTGGTGGGAAACTGACTCCATTGGCCGAACGTCGCAGGGGTCTCCCGCGACGGTAGTTTTGCGTCATCGCGGGACTGTCGCGATAGCGCGCTCGGCGCCGGGAAAATGGAAAACACCTGGTTGTCGATGGCGAGGTCTTCGGCCTCCCCTAATTCGGCAATTTCGGTCTGCATAGGCATTGCCTTCGAGCATGTGCCTTCCGCCGGTCCATCGGTGTGGGTGCGACGGGGGGGCAATGGACTATTGAATATTCGTTCAGGCCGAGAGTATTGCACAGGTTACGCCTCTCGGAGCCCTGGCAATCGGGCAGATTTGCAGGGCAATCGTCGATCACGGGTCTAGGCTGGGTGCCGAGGCATTGGCATCTTGGGCTACTCGCAGGGCAAGTTGGCTGCGATTGCGAGAAAATTAAACGAATGACCCAAGAAGACCTTAGGGGATAGAGCTCCGGCTGAGATATTTAACGGATGTCTTGCATCGACCAGATGGACCTCCATCGATAGCGCCAGTTCCTAGAGCACAAAAGCTGTCAGTGGATAGAGTGACCAGGCCCGCCACCTAAACATGCCCGTTTTCCGACTTGGTTCAGACATCAAGGGGAAGGGGGCGGTGATGACCAGTTTTGGTGCCAGCGGTCACTAGGCATCCAAATCTGAAAGGCAGCAACCAGCCCAAAACGGACTTTCTCGAATACTGCTGTGGTGACTGCTTTGGCCGAACACCTACTCTTTGTATTGATGAGCAGTGTGCATAATTCCTGACGCGCTTCGCTTGTCCCCTGGGTGATTCGTGCCGAATCACCCAGGCAGATGTAAACAACCGGTAGAATGGGCCTAGGCTATTTGCAAAATTTACATTTTTTAGGGTGATGTATGGTCAGTATCGCTATGAAAAATATGGTAATTTGTGAGTTGTTTACGGTAACGTGTTCCACGCAACCCTTCTAAGCCGATGCGGCTCGGCCAAGTCTGACAAGAACGCCCTGTAAAACAGGGCGTTTTTCATTGTGCCGGCTGCTTGCCTAGCGGCTCCCGGCGCTGACGGCCAGATAGATCTCGCGGAGCAGTAGCGACAGCGCGGCGATCAT
>Ga0316604_10003192_pt1 | contig 11691 bp, 12 predicted proteins | sample OWC_soil_day20_C_FD_207650 | JGI IMG/M metagenome (GOLD analysis project Ga0316604, IMG submission 207650) | Wetland soil microbial communities from Old Woman Creek delta, Ohio, United States - OWC_soil_day20_CT | ecosystem: Environmental > Terrestrial > Soil > Wetlands | place: USA: Ohio... | reverse complement strand
CATCGGCGCCAGCGGTGCAATTTCTGGCATTTTGGGCGCTTATGCAGTTTGTTTTCCCCATGCCAAGATCAAAACGTTGCTGTTTCTGGTGTTCATTTTCACCATCGTGGAAATTCCGGCTCTGGCCTTTTTGACCATCTGGTTCGTCTATCAACTGCAAAGCGGCACTGCCGCGCTGTCCATGGGCGGATCAGGAATCGCCTGGTGGGCTCATGTCGGCGGTTTTGTGGCCGGCGCTCTGCTCAATCGTTTTTGGATAAAAAGGCACTGACTTTGATGAGAAATTACAATTCAGTTAAATAGGATATCAAAATTGACTTGTCGAATTCTTCATTTGTGTATGGTAAACTATCATTTTATGGATCCATTATTATTTGGATAAGGAGTATCGCTTGAACAAGAATTTTTCTTTCCCGCGAATCTACACTCTCACCATTTCGTGCTTGATCGCCTTATCAATGCAGCTAGGGACGATAAGCGCCGAAGGAAGTTGGCAAACACATCCTTCGACTGGCTGCAAAGTCTGGAATGATGATCCAGGCACAGACAGGACCTTCACTTGGACAGGGAACTGCAAGAACGGTTACATCGAGGGGCCCGGAACACTGCAATGGTTTGAAAAAGGCGCGCCTGGCGACAAATATGTCGGTCAATATTTGCGGGGAAAGGCGCATGGCCGAGGTGTCTTCAGCTGGTCCTCCCCCGCTGCCCGTTACGAAGGCGACTTTTTTGATGGGGAGCGCACAGGCAAAGGCGTCCAGTTTTTCGCCAATGGAGATCGCTACGAAGGAGATTGGCGTAATGACCTGCCCAATGGCAAAGGCCTCTATATCTGGATCAACGAAGACCGTTACCAAGGGGATTTCGTTGACGGAAAACCGCAGGGCAAAGGCGTTGAAATCTGGACTGATGGAACCCGTTACGAAGGCGACTTCGCCAACGGCCTGCCAAATGGCAAAGGCATCAAAACCTGGATCAAAGGCGCCCGCTACGAAGGGGACTTTCTCAATGGGAAGATGCACGGATACGGCGTTATTACACTCAGGAACGGCCGGGAGTTTCGAGGCAAATGGGAGAATGACAACTACCTGGGACCGTAAGTCCTGGTCACAAATACCTGAAACAGACAGGAGGGCTCCATCATCCGAATCATCACTTGGATACTGACAGTACTGATTATTTGCACTTCCACTGCATTCGCCAAACCGGAGATAGTTCTGAACATCCCCGAATACACCCTTCGACTGATTGACGGCCAAACGGTACTTAAGCAATATGAGGTTGCTGTCGGAACCTCTATTGAGCAGACACCCGTTGGAAAATTTGCTGTCTTCTTTAAAGAAAAGAATCCCACCTGGTATCCCGCGTCGGGTTTTGTGGACAAGACTCCCGTGCCACCGGGGCCGGATAATCCCCTTGGAAGCCGTTGGATCGAATTCGCACCCGCCTTTGGCATACATGGAACTCATAAAGTATGGACCGTAGACTACCCGGTTTCTGGAGGCTGCGTGCGGATGTACAATCCTGACGTAGAAGAACTGTACGAGCTCGTAGATATTGGCACGCCGGTAACAATCACCTACGAAACGATAACGTTACTGGAGCAGAAAGATGGGCTCTATGTGAGAATTTTCTCTGATATCTACGATAAAAAAACAACGACCCGCGAAAAATATCTGGAGCTCATTGCCCCCTTCAAAAATCGTTACAAATTTATCAATGAACCGGTATGGCCCGTTAAAGTCGAGTTTGCTCAAATAGTTGAACTTAAAATCGGCGTCCTTTCAACGCTAAAAAATAAATGAGCCCTGGCAGAGGTAAAGGGTATACAACCCTCCCTCAAAACCGAGGCTCACTTGCAGCAAAACGCATTGATAACTAAGACCCTATGATCACTTTCGCGCCTGGTTGAATGATGGAATATAATTCTTCCAGATCAGAATCCAACATAGCAATGCATCCTTCTGTCCAGTTGATTTTTTCTTTGGTCAGATCGCCTCGCCCGCCATGAATCCCGATCCAGCCGCCCAGCCTCGTATTCTGGGGCGGCAGTGCACCTCTGTGGTTCGCATCGAGGATTGCCTGATACTGTTCAACGCTGATGAGCTTTTGATTGACAGCCCGTTCGGCATGATTTACATCCGGATAGCTGAGGCCCAACCAAGAGCGTCCCAGGTAAGGATGATTGCCCAATTTTTCTTTGTCTGTAATGTAAAAAGTCCCTTCAGGCGTACGGTTATCGCCCTGTTGGATTTTGTCACCATCTGGATTGACACCAAAAACACAGGTATACTTTTTTACAGCGCGCCCCTCCTGGAAAAGAGTCAGCGTATGCGCCGACTTACTGATCACAAGCACCAACGGGTCCTTATCAACATCAGGAGTACTCTGAGCAGCAAGGCCCGCTGCCTGTCCAAACAACAACAGACCGACTAGAAGCGCCATCCGTATAAAACGTCTTTGCATATATTCACCTCAACGTCTTATTTTAACACATATCATCTTTTATTGTTTCTCTGTCAACAGTCAATATCCTGCTGTCAGAACGATTCATTCATAAAAGTGGATCCGTTTCTGATACGGGAACTAAAAGAATAGAAGGGCTGCCGAAAACCGCAGCCCTTCTATTCTTTTGCGTAAAAATAGGAATAATGTTTGAAATCGAGCAAATTATATTCCACTTGTTATATAGTAAAATATAAATATTTTTTTTAGTATAACTCATTAAGTTAAACTACCGCAGTAAAGACTTTACCGCTGCATCAGCCAATTGAGACAGCGGCCCAGGATAGACCCCCATCACCAGCGTCGCCGCCATGGCAAACAGCACCGTGAACTTCAGCGGAGCCGCGATCTCGAACGATCGTTCATCAGAGGGTTTACCCAGGAACATCGCTTTCACCACGTTGAGATAGTAGTAGACCGATACCATGGAAAGCACGAAGCCCATAACAGCAATGCTGAGATACCCGGCATCAATGACTGCCGAAAAGAGGAAAAACTTGCCCACGAAGCCGGCCAAAGGAGGAATCCCTGCCATCGAAAGGAGGGACACGGTCATCGCCGCTGCCAACATCGGAGCCTGGCGTGACAGTCCTGAAAAATCCGTGATATTCTCGCCGCTGGTATGTTTGCTCACGGCGGCCACGACGCCGAAAGCGCCGACATTGGCGAACACGTAGATCATCAAATAGAACAGCATGCCCTTCACGCCGGCAGCAGTTCCTGCCACCAATCCGGTCATGATATAGCCAGCCTGGGCAATGGAGGAGTAAGCCAGCATTCGCTTGATATTGGTCTGGGGAATGGCGACCAGGTTACCAATCAGCATCGAGGCTCCGGCAAGCAGCAACAGCATCATTGCCCATGGATAACCTGTCGCAGGAAACACTGTCGTGACCACCCGAATCAACGCCGCAAAGCCAGCCGCTTTTGACCCCATGGCCAGCATTGCAGTAACTGGAATCGGCGCCCCTTCATACACATCAGGCGCCCACATATGGAAGGGCGGGGCAGCAACTTTGAAAGCGAACCCAGAGAGCAACAGGACTCCGCCAACCAAGAGAGCCGGTGATGACGTCAGATCCCTGGCAATCGCGGCATAACCCATATGACCGGACAGACCGAAGATCAGACTCATGCCGTAGAGCATCACCGCAGACGCCGCAGAAGCCAGAACGAGGTATTTGATAGCGGCCTCTGTGGAGCGGGTATCGGACAAGACATACCCTACCAGAATGAAGAAGCTGAGCGTCATCAGTTCGATCCCGGCATAGAGTGTAATCAGGTCGTTGGCAGAAGACAACATCATCATCCCAACGACGGCAAACAGCAGCAGTGCATAGAACTCAGCATGAGAATGCGGCAGGCGGTCCACCGTATCCAGAGAAAAGAGGATGACCAGGATCGCACCGATCAAAAACGCCTGTTTAAAAAACACGGCATAATCATCCAGACTGAAGTACCCATGCCAAAAGGTAGCGTTGATCCCGTACTGGGAAAAAGAATAGAAGAATATCGCAGTCAATCCGCAGGCAGCCAGGATGCCCAAGCTGCGCCTGGGCCGGCCGACTTCCATGACCAAATCGAGCACCAGCAGGAGCAGCGCCAGGAGTGCTACCCCCATTTCCAGAAACAAAACACTATAGTTCATCATTAAAGCCCTCCCCACAAGGTTGCCGCAGCCTTAAGCTTGACGAGCAGCGGGCCCAACGGAGCAATCCCGCTGTTGACAACATCCATCAGCAAAGACGGCATGATACCAAACCCAATGAGGAATAAGCCCAGAACGATCAGCGGAACCCAGTCAGGGCCCTGCAGGTCATGCACCCCGTCCCATTGCGGCAGGCGCGGTCCGAACAGCACATCAGCCAGAACGCGAAGCACATACAACGCCGTCAGAATAATGCCGGCGATGGCCAGGACAGCAAACAGGGGATAAGTGATGAAGGAACCGACAAAAATCGAAAACTCCGGCACAAAGCTGATCAATCCGGGTAATCCCAAAGAAGCCATGCCTGCCAGCATGAACCCGACGGCCGCCTTGGGCATTTGATGCGCCAGTCCGCCCAAATCGGGGATATTCCGGGTGTGGGTGGCATGGTAGATATGGCCGATCATGGCAAAGAAAAGCGCCGCCATAACGCCATGCGCGAACATGTTGGCCACCGCTCCGTTGATGCCAATGACATCGGCGGCAGCAATTCCGATGAGAACATAGCCCATATGGGAAACGGAAGAATAACCAACGACATATTTCATGTCTTTCTGAACAAGGGCGATAAAGGCTGCGTAGGCGACGTTCATGACGCCAAAGGCTGCGATCATCGGCGCCCAGAACTTGAATCCGAGCGGCAGCATCATGAGTCCGATACGGATCAGGCCATAGCCGCCGATTTTTTTCAGCACGCCGGCATGGACCATCGATACTGCAGTCGGTGCACCGGCATATCCGTCAGGCGACCAGGAGTGGAAAGGCCACATGGATAACAACGAACCAAATCCCAACAGCACAAAGAGGAAGGCGAAAATTTGGAACTCCGGTGAAAGTGCGCCGGACATTCCGGCCTGCGTCAAGGCTTCCATAGCGAAAGTCCGCTTGCCGGCCGGATAAGCACCCAGATATAGCATGAAAATTCCCGCCAGGAGGAAGGCTGATCCCATCAACAGATAGATGGTCAGTTTCATGCCCGCGTATTCCTTGGTCACCCGCTTGCTGGAACCCCAGATCAGGATCATGATGTAAATTGGGATGACCACAACTTCATAAAACAATAGGAACAAGAACAAATCACGCGCCACAAAGGTTCCGGCCACACCAGTCACAAGCAGCAGGAATAGGATGAAAAACTCCTTCGGCCGCTCTTCGACCCGCCAGGAAGCGAACACGCCGGCGAAACCGATTAACGCCGTGAGCAGGATCATTGGCGCGGACAGGCCATCGATGCCTAGACTATAGGAAGCTCCGATGTCCGGCAGCCAATTCAGATTCTCGACAAATTGCATACCGCCGCTGTGCCAGTCGTAGCCAAAAAACACAAACAGTGACAACAGAAAGGAAATCCCCATGGAAACCGCACTGACTCTTCGAATCGAAGCGCCAGCCGTAGGCGGCAAAAAAGTAATCGCCGCAGCGCCGATGATCGGTGCGAATAGGATGGTAGACAGAATCGGAAACGACATCACAACTTCCCTCCCCCGGCGACCGCACCGGCAGTGAACGCCAGTATCAGGGCCAAAGCTACTGTAGCCACGAACATAATTGCCGCATAATGCTGCATCTGCCCAGTCTGGAGCCGTCGAAGCATCGATCCGGCCGTGCCGGTTCCCCGGGCCGCCCCATCAACGATTCCGTCGACAACATGGATATCCACCCAGTAAAGGATTCGGGCCAGGCCAGTGAGAACATTGCGGTTAAGCCACTGGTATAGTTCGTCCACGAAGAACTTATTGAAGCTCAGAGTATACAGCACTCCAGCTTTTTGCGCAATTGCATCGGATTTTTTATGCCCTGCACCATAGACCGACCAGGCCAGACCAAAACCGGCGAGGGCAATCAGGGTCGAGCTTGAGGCAACGCCCCAATCAATGCCGGCATGATGCGCCGGACCGAAGCGCACCCAGTCACCGAAACCGAAAGCATAGGGAACGATCCCTCCCACAATACTCAAGAAAGCCAGCACACCCATTGGTACCAGCATCGATTTGCCTGATTCGTGTGGATGATTGTGTGGATTGGGTTCGCCCAGAAAGGCCACGATGAACAGCCGCGCCATGTAGAAAGCTGTCATCAAAGCCGTGACTGAAGCGGCAATATACAAGGGCGTGGACACATGCGCGGCGGCTGCCAGGATCTCGTCCTTGGAGAAGAAGCCGGCAAAAGGAGGAATCCCCGAGATAGCCAGCACCGCTATTCCCATCATGGCACAGGTGGCCGGCATCGATTTGCGCAGTCCCCCCATCTCGAAAATGTCAGCCTTGTCATGCAACGCATGCAGAATGGAGCCGGCGCCGAGGAATAGCAGCGCCTTGAAGAAGGCATGAGTCATCAGATGGAACATCGAAGCGGTCAGGCTTCCCAGCCCCAAGGCCATCATCATATATCCCAGCTGACTGATGGTTGAAAACGCCAGAATGCGTTTGATTTCACGTTGAGTCAAGGCAATGGAAGCAGCGAAGATCGCCGTGAAGCAGCCCAGCCAGGCAATCACGGTCATCGCGCCGGGCAGGACCGAGAAGATCGCAAAAGCCCGCGCCACCAGATAGACCCCTGCCACCACCATCGTGGCCGCATGGATCAATGCAGATACCGGTGTGGGACCTTCCATCGCGTCAGGCAACCACACATGCAAGGGAAATTGGCCGGATTTTCCGATTGGGCCGACGAACAGCAGCAAGCCGATCCCTGTGAGGGTTGCCGCACCGTTGGCCTTGACGAAGGCTGGCACTTTGGCGGCCAGTTCCGTAAAGTCCAGCGTACCGAACAGAATTTGCAGGAACAGAATCCCCATCAAGAGGCCGAAGTCACCGATGCGGGTTGTCATAAAGGCTTTTTTGGCGGCTTCACGCGCCGAAATTTTATAGAAATAATACCCAATCAACAGGTAGGAACATAGACCGACAAGCTCCCAGAACACGAACATCTGCAGGAAGTTGGTCGCAATGATCAATCCGAGCATCGATGCCGCAAACAACGACATGAAAGCGAAGAAGCGGCTAAAGCCGGGATCCCCCGCCATATAACCCGTCGAATAAATGAGTACCATGAGTGAAACCAGAGTCACGACGAATAACATCATCGCCGCGATGGGGTCGACCAGAACTCCCATATCAATGGAAAGCCCCGGCATCGAAAACCATACGGTTTTCATCAGGAACGGCGTTTCTACCGTGATCCCCTGGCTCACCACGGCCCAGCCTACACCGAGCGCAATGGCGAAAGAGGAACTCATGGCCGCGATGGCCAGTCGGGATGCCAGCCAGGGCGCCCCCAGCAAAAAGAATGAAATTGCAACAAAAGCCAATGCCGGCAGCAATGGGATCAGCCAGGCATGGGTCAGCGAAAATTCAGCCCACATGTTCGTCACCCCCTCTTTCTACCATTTCAGCCAGTCAATCTCATCGACAGACACAGTCCCCCGCCCTTTATAGATAGCGTAGGCCAGCGCCAGCCCAATCGCCACCTCGGCAGCGGCCACGGCAATGATGAACAGGGAAAACACCTGCCCCGCCGCAGCATCTGTGGCTGTGTATCGTGAGAAAGCGACCAGATTGATATTCACTGAGTTCAGCATCAGTTCAACAGACATCAGAACGGCGATCAGGTTCCGTTTGGTTAAGAGTCCGAACATCCCCAGACCGAACAGCGCGGCGCCGACCAACAGATAGTGGGAAAGTCCAATCATGATTGTGTCTTACCCCCTTTAAACAAAACAACCGCACCGATCAAGGCCGCCAGCAACAGCAAGGCGATAGCTTCGAACGGGGGTGCGAAATCAGTCAGGAACCGGCGCCCGATATCTGCAACAGATACCACGGCGCCTTTCCCGGTTTTCCAAGGCGTTGCCAGTATGGCCCAGACGAGAACCCCGACGATCGTTAGCGCCGCGAAGCCTCCTGCCGCCACCATGGCGTTTGGCGGATTCGATTGTGACATGTTTTCGCGTTGCGTCAGCATCACGCCGATAACAACCAGTACCGCAACAGCGCCGCTGTATACCAGCGCCTGCACCGCCGCGAGGAATTGCGCTTCCAGTGTCATATACAATCCGGCTACCCCGAGAAATGTCACCGACAATAAGAATGCGCTGTGGACCAGATTGCGTTTGAAAACGACGCCAGTCGCAGCCGCCAGGGTGACCCCTGCCAGCATATAGAATGCCAGCGTATGCATCAGTCCTCCACCCATCAGCGTGATCCTCCTTTTCCAGCCATGCAGTCAATGATAAGATCTGCGTGTTGCAAAGCGCTCATCTCATAGTTCTGGGTCCAGTGAATCGCCTGGGTAGGACAGGCTTCAATACAATAATTGCAATACATGCAAACAGGTAATCGATGAAAATAGCGAGCCATTACTTTCTTGCCGCTTTCGGACTTCTCTGTCGTCAGATCGATGGCAGAATTGGGACAGGCCATCGCACAAAGTCCGCAGGCAATGCATTTGTCGAGATTCAGATCAATACATCCGCCCCGGAACATCGGCCCCACCGGCAGGCGTTCCTCTGGATATTCGACTGTGTTCGGTTTGGAAAAGCAACGCCTAAGCGTAACACTCAATCCTTTAAGCAAACCTATGCCATACATATCTTCACCCCTCTTTTAGCTCAACGGGAAAAACAGCCACAGGCCGATGCCGGTGACCAGAATATTGGCTACGGACAGCGGGAGCAGGACTTTCCAGCCAAACGACATCAGCTGATCAACGCGGATTCGAGGAAAGGTCCAGCGGAACCACATGAACAGGAAAATCATGGCGGACACTTTAATGAAAAACCAAATCCACCCCGGCAGCCAGGGTCCATGCCAGCCACCCAGAAACAAGGTTGCGGCAATACAGGAAGCCCCCACCATGAAGGCGTACTCCGCCAGGAAGAAATAGGCCCAGCGCATTCCGCTGTATTCCGTGAACGGACCAGCCACGAGCTCCGACTCGGCTTCGACCAGATCGAATGGAGTCCGGTTGGTTTCGGCTGTAGCCGCAATGATGTACACCACAAAGGCAACAGGCTGGGTCACGATGAACCACAGACCTTCCTGCGCCTGCACGATATCACTCATCTTCATCGAGCCGGTGATCATCACCACCCCCAGAACCGAAAACACCATCGGGATTTCATAGGAAATCATCTGAGCCACCGAGCGCATGCCGCCGACCATGGAATACTTGTTGTTGGAAGCCCAGCCGGCCATCAGCATCGGCAGGGTGGCCTGCGAACTTACCGCGAAGAAAAAGAAGATCCCGATGTTCAAATCGGCAAAAATGACGCCGGCGTCAAACGGAATTACCGCATAGGTGGTCATCGCCACCATGAACAGCAGTATCGGCGCCAGCCCCCACATTACAGTAGAAACCATAGCCGGTTGAATATCTTCCTTGGTCATGAGTTTGATTATGTCGGCGATGGTCTGGAAGATTCCATACGGTCCCAGCCGATTCGGTCCCAGACGCATCTGCATCCAGGCACACACTTTGCGCTCCAGATACACGAGGATCAGCGCAGACAGCAAAATAAGAGTCAGTATGCCGACGACACCCGCCAGCGTGTGAACGAAATCCGCCAACCACGGAGTACCAGTTGCATCCAGAACGCATTTCTTCAGCGCGCGTCCCAGTCCAATCCAAATACTTGCAGACTCTTGCATCAAATCTCCACCTTCCTATGCATCGGCTTCACCCATGCAGGGGTCGAGCACCGCCAGCACGGCAGCCACGTCGGCAATTTTTACCCCCCGGCAGAGCGTCTCAATACTGCCCAGGTTATAGAACGTCGGCCTGCGGATATGCAGGCGGTACGGTTTCGTTGTCCCGTCACTTACGATATAAAAGCCCAGTTCACCGCGCGGCGTTTCGTTTGCATGGTACACTTCGCCAACCGGCGGCTTGATCACCTTGGGGATTTTGGCCATGACCGGTCCCTCCGGCAGGCCTTCCAGCGCCTGGGCGATGATCTTGGCGCTTTCGCCAACTTCCAGTACGCGCATCATATAGCGTTCCCAGTTATCGCCGACAGTCCCTGTAGGCACATTGAAATGGAAGCGTTCGTAAATTCCATAGGGCCTTTTGACCCGCAAGTCATCACGCAATCCCGCCGCACGCAGTACCGGTCCGGTCACCCCCAGGGAAACCAGCTGCGCCGCAGGGATAATGGAGACTCCCTTCAGGCGGGCCTGAAAGATCTCGTTACCATTGATCAGATTATCGTATTCCGTCAGCATTCCGGGCAAATCCGCCAGGAACTTTCGCAACAGCGTAATGAATTCCGCCGAAATATCGTTCATGACACCGCCGATCCTCACATACGAATAGGTCAGGCGGGAACCGGACGCCAGATTAAACAGATCAAGGATATATTCACGATCGCGGAACGTGTACATCATTCCGGTCATGCCTCCCAAATCGAGGGCCGTAGCTCCGATGAACAGCATGTGACTGGCGATACGGTTGAGCTCCGCCATCATGACCCGGATGTATTCCGCCCGCTCCGGCACTTCAATGCCTGCAAGCTTCTCAACGGTCTGGCAATATGCCAGATTGTTGCACATGGACGAAACGTAATCCAGACGATCGGTGTAGGGAATAAACTGGGGATAGGTCCGAACCTCCGCCAGTTTCTCGATTCCCCGATGCAGATAGCCGAGCACGGGGGTAGCCTTCACCACGGTTTCGCCGTCGAGTTCGAGCATCACTCGCAATACTCCATGAGTACTTGGATGCTGTGGACCCATGTTCAAACAATAAAGTTCAGTACCTGCAGGGGTCGTCCCATTATGTTCCAGTTTCATCTGTGCCATCTTTAGACGCACCTCCCGCCAGCGTTGCCGGCGCGTCCAGGCAACGTGTAATTCTTGCGCAATGGAAAGAAGCCAAAGCCTTCTTCCGGCGCGAGCAACGGCCGAGGATCGGGATGCCCTTCAAAAACAACGCCGAACATGTCCTGCGCCTCACGTTCGCCAAACAGAGCAGATTGCCAAATACCAGACACACTGGGCAGTCTGGGATCATCGGCAGGCAGGCTCACCCTGACCACAAAATCGCGATCCGTCTTCAGTGAATTCAGATGATAGACGATTTCCAACGCATTTCCACGGTCTACGGCAGTCACATCAAGCAGCCGATCAAACTGAAAGTCTGCATCGTGACGTAATTCAAGCATTTTCGCTATTAAATCTGCCGGAGTGGATATCAGCTCACCGGCAACTATCTTTTCTTCATTCATTATTTGCCACCCCGTCTCTTGGCCGCCATGACCTTTTCCTTCAGCGTCAGCATGCCGTGCATCAAGGCCTCGGGCCGCGGCGGGCAACCAGGAATAAACACGTCGACAGGCAACAGCTTGTCAACTCCCGGAACGACCGAATAAGAATCAACAAACGGGCCGCCGCCAATGGCACAGCTCCCCATTGCAATCACCCATTTTGATTCAGGCATCTGCTCATAAAGACGTACCAGTGGCGGCGCCATCTTCCACGTCA
>Ga0316604_10003191_pt1 | contig 11692 bp, 5 predicted proteins | sample OWC_soil_day20_C_FD_207650 | JGI IMG/M metagenome (GOLD analysis project Ga0316604, IMG submission 207650) | Wetland soil microbial communities from Old Woman Creek delta, Ohio, United States - OWC_soil_day20_CT | ecosystem: Environmental > Terrestrial > Soil > Wetlands | place: USA: Ohio... | reverse complement strand
GATGCACTTGGCGCCACCATTGGCACAGGCCTGGATCACGTTCTTGCAAACTTCGACATCCGGATCGTAGAACACCGGAATCACAGCCTGGTCCATCATCGCGGCCAAGACGGCCATACGGTCTTTTGCTGCCATTGCAAAGTCTCCTAAAAAGTAACAAAACAACGCGCCAAGCGACGCGATTCTCTAACGCCAACTACATATTCTCGCGCAACACGCCGATGCAAGCAAGGCTAGAACTCCCCGCAAGTCGGCCGAAATTGAACCACGCAGAGGGCTTTGCCCAATTGACATGCATCAAATCGTTAGACGTAGTAAATCCGCACCAACTACAAACACTTCAAAACCACAAAGGCACCCTATTGGGTCATCAAAAAATAAATCGCACCGTTTGCGAGCACATTTTCAGTCACCACGTTCTCACAAATGCACAAATATGGGCTAATCAACGCGACACGAACTTTATAAATACTTAATTTTCATCATGTTAAATAAATCAGGCACGCTGATTGCTTTCGGTGCATACCTATTTCAACGCACCATAAACACCCAAAGCAACGGAGACTCCTGTGGAGCAACTTAAACTCGCTAGCGATACGCTGTTCATTCTGCTCGGCGCGATCATGATCCTGGCCATGCACGCCGGCTTCGCTTTCCTTGAACTAGGCACTGTGCGCAAGAAAAATCAGGTCAACGCCCTGGTGAAAATCTTGACGGACTTTGCTGTTTCAGCGATTGCTTATTTTTTTATCGGCTATGGCATTGCCTATGGCGTGCACTTTTTTGGATCAGCCGCAGATCTCGCCCAGAAAAGCGGTTATGACCTGGTGAAATTTTTCTTCCTGCTGACTTTTGCGGCAGCCATTCCTGCGATTGTTTCCGGCGGCATTGCCGAGCGCGCCAAGTTCCATCCGCAGTCGGCAGCCACCTTTTTGCTGGTCGGCCTGGTCTACCCCTTCTTTGAAGGCATGATGTGGAATAACAATTTCCATGTGCAGGACTGGTTCAAGGCGGCACTGGGCGCGAATTTCCACGACTTTGCCGGCTCGGTGGTCGTACATGCCGTGGGCGGCTGGATTGGTCTTGCTGCCGTATTGTTGCTGGGTGCCCGTCGCGGCCGTTACAACAAGCACGGGCAAGTATCGGCCCATCCGCCGTCATCCATCCCGTTTCTGGCGCTGGGCGCGTGGATTTTGATCGTGGGCTGGTTCGGTTTCAACGTAATGAGCGCGCAAAAGCTGGATGGCATTTCGGGTCTGGTCGCAATGAATTCGCTGATGGCCATGGCCGGTGGCACGCTGGTCGCCATGAAGCTCGGCAAGGATGACCCCGGCTTTATCCATAACGGCCCCTTGGCTGGTCTGGTGGCTGTCTGCGCCGGTTCGGACATCATGCACCCGATTGGCGCATTGATTGTGGGCATCATCGCCGGCGCACTGTTCGTCTGGATGTTTACCATCACGCAGAACAAATGGAAGATCGACGATGTGCTGGGTGTATGGCCGTTGCACGGCCTTTGCGGCGCCTGGGGCGGCATCGCAGCCGGCATCTTCGGATTGCCCGCACTGGGGGGCATGGGTGGCGTGACCTTTGCTGCGCAACTCGTTGGCACACTCATGGGCATTGTCATCTCCTTCCTCGGTGGACTGCTGGTTTACGGACTGCTGAAAAAGACCGTGGGCATCCGGCTGAGCGATGAGGAGGAATTCAATGGCGCAGACTTGTCCATCCACAACATCACCGCTACGCCGGAACGGGAAACCAACTGGTAAGCGATTTTGATGAATCAGACATAAAGTGTGTCGGACCTTTTAAAGCGTTCACCCCTCCCATGAAGAAGCCCACGGTTTTTTGCCGTGGGCTTCTTTTCATTTGCAAATACTCTTGATTCATCAGCCCCCCCCAGGAACATCGCAGACATCCCTCGATGAAGGAAGTGCACGTGTTTACGGCAAGTCCACCTGCCCCTACGCCCAGGGTTGAAGTGGCCGAAAACCGTTGGTAACCGGGCGGGCTTGAACCAATTGGAAGTGGCGCCTGGCGCCGGAATCATCCGGATTGTTGCCAAGGCCTGCGTTCAGCCATGGGATAATCGCGCCATGCTGAACGCCGCCCTCCCCCCGCGCATCATCCTGTGCACCCTCAACGCCAAGTACATCCATGCATCGCTTGGCTTGCGCTACCTGCTCGCAAACATGGCTCGCCATGGGGGTGAGGATTTGCGTGCGCAAACCGTGCTGCGCGAATTCACGATTGCGCGTGCGCCACAGGACGTGGTCGACACATTGCTCGCCGAGCTGGGCGAGTGCGAACACACGCAGGTGATCGGTCTCGGGGTGTATATCTGGAACCTGGTCCAGACCACCGAAGTCGTGCGCCTGTTCAAGCAGGTGCGCCCCGGCATCAAGATCGTGCTGGGCGGGCCGGAGGTGAGTTATGAGTGGGAGACGCTGAAAATCGTCGAGCTGGCCGATCATCTGATTACCGGTTGGGGCGATGTCAGCTTCCCAAAACTATGTCGCGCGCTGATTCACGGCCCGCAGCCACTGATGAAGGTCATCGCGGGCGAGCAGCCGCCGCTCGATGACATCGCGATGCCTTATGCCGAGTACAGTGATGCCGATCTGGCGCACCGCCTGCTGTATGTCGAAGCTTCACGCGGCTGCCCGTTCAAATGCGAGTTTTGCCTTAGCTCGCTCGACAAGACAGCCTGGGCCTTTGATCTCGATCGCTTTCTGGCCGAACTGGATACGCTCTACCAGCGCGGCGCGCGCAATTTCAAGTTTGTCGATCGCACCTTCAACTTGAAGATCGACGCATCGATCCGGGTGTTGCAGTTCTTCCTGGATCGTTTGATGGACGATCTTTTCCTGCACTTCGAGGTGGTGCCCGATCATCTGCCGGATCGGCTCAAGGCCATGATCGCGCGCTTTCCGCCGGGCGTGCTGCAGCTAGAGATCGGCATCCAAAGCTTCAACCCGGCCGTGCAGCACACCATTTCGCGCCGGCAGGACAACGCCAAAACCGAGGTCAATCTGACTTGGCTGATGCGCGAAAGCCACGCGCATCTGCACGCCGACCTGATCTTCGGCCTGCCCGGAGAAACACTGGCGAGTTTTGCCGAGGGTTTTGACCGTCTGTATGCCATTGGCCCGCACGAAATCCAGCTCGGCATTCTCAAGCGTCTGCGCGGTACGCCCATCGCGCGGCATAGCGCCGAATTCGGCATGGTGTACCAGCAGGATGCGCCCTATCTCGTGCAGCAAACCGGCGCGGTGGATGCCGGGACGATGCAACGCTTCACACGGCTGGCGCGCTATTGGGATCTGATTGCCAACTCAGGCCGATTCAAACAGAGTCTGGTGCGGCTGATGCAAGGCCCGTCACCGTTTCAGGCCTTTCTGGATTTCTCCGATTGGCTATGGCAGAAAACCGGCAAAACCAGCGGGTTGACACCCGAAATGCTGCTCGATGCGCTGTTCGATTACCTCACGGACGTGCGCAAGGAGGACATCGAACCCACGCGCCAGATTCTGCTCGCCGACTACCTGGCCAGTGGTGCGCGTTCGAATCCGAATTGTCTGCGCGGCTTGCTGGGCGAACGGGGAAAACCGGAGCGCAAAGCCGCGCCGGCGCTGGTACTGCGGCAAGTGCGGCATGGTGAAAACATGCGGGACCAAAGCTGACCGTTGTCTCGCCACAGCCAGGATCGCCCGCAGGCAAAATCTACTGCTGCTGGCGCTGATACTCACGCCGCTTCATGTCAAGGTAGTCGGCGCGCTCGACTTCATGCAGCTGCCGGGGATAGCGTTCGGTGGCCGTAAACCAGTTCTGCAGGCGTTTTTCCAGTTGCTCTGCAGGCGGGGTGGATAGCTCCCCAAGGTACGCGTCGATAGCGAGGTAATAACGCATGGTGTTGCGCTCCACCACCCCGCGCACGCCCCCGATGTAATCGGGTTGGCCATTGCTCTGCTTGCCCGTCTCGGTGAACCCGACCTTGCCACTGCCGATCGTGGCCAGATAACCCCGCATGGCAACTCGCGCGACCAGATTATGCGTGTAGGAATAGGTCAGGTGCAGGAAGGTCTTGCCAGCTTGAGTGGATACCGCCTCAAGCTGGATGCGGTAGTCACTCGTGCCCAAAGGCCCTTTGGGGGCATAGAGACCCACGTCGAAATACTCGGGGGTGGTAGTGGCAACGCCATATGAAAAATCGACCCGGTGGGCATCTTCGAGCTGCTGGAAGTTTTTCTTGCCGATGCTGACCGCGAGCATGCTGCCGGTCTTGTTGATCGATGCACGGCAATATTTGGTATTGAGATGCAGGATCAGGACATCGCACCAATGGGCCGGATCGGTAAGCGCTTCCCTGACTGCGGCAAAAGGATAATCAACCAGCGCATAGATATCCCCCTTCAACTGGCTGGAGGATTCGGTCGAAACAAGATGCAGCGGACGTTTGAACGGGTTGTTGCTCAGTTGCGGACCCAGCTCGGCATATTTGGCATGCAGCGCTGCAGCGGGGTTCGGATCCGGCCCGGCAGCCGTGGCCGGCCCGGTGCCCATACACATCAGGCAGATAGCCAGCAACAATGCCAGCCTGCGCAATGGCATCATCTGGAATAGCGTGTTCATCGGCACCTCCTTTTCGCGAGCAAGGCATTCGGCCCAGGCCCAATATCTGCTCCTTGCTTGAGTATTCGCCGGATTGATCAAAAGCAACCAAAATTCATGCGAATGCGTGGATCAACGCAGAAATCCGGATTGAAAGTGATGGGTCAATGGCTTTTCGGCCGAAATTGGTGCACTGCGCAACGCCGATGCATTTTCTTTGTGCTATTTAATATTGAGAAAGGAATTTGTGCGTGATTCTCCTGGCCGGCTTTAGGTTCGCCGGCTCCTCCGGGAAATTCCTTCACCCAATCCGCGTCCTTGCCCCCATCCCCCAATGGAGCGCCATGACAAGCATGACTCCTGATCACAGACAAAATCACCTGCTCGCCGCGCTGCCGGACGCCGAGTGGCAATGCTGGCAGCCGCAGCTTGAGTTGGTCGACATGCCGCAGGGTCAGGTGCTGTACGAATCGGGCGAAACATTGAGGTACGTGTATTTTCCGACCACCGCCATCGTCTCTCTGTTGTACCTGATGGAAGATGGTGCCTCGACCGAGATCGCCGTCGTCGGGAACGAGGGCATTATCGGCATTTCGCAATTCATGGGCGGGGAATCCGCATTTAGCCGTGCAGTGGTATTAAGCGCCGGCCAAGGCTTTCGATTGAAAGCGGAGGCAATGAGAGAAGAATTCGAGCATGCCGGTCCGGTGCAGCACTTGCTGCTGCGCTATACCCAGGCTCTGATCACACAGATGGCGCAAACGGCCGTATGCAACCGGCATCATTCGCTGGACCAGCAACTGTGCCGCTGGTTGCTGCTGAGCCTGGATCGCCTGCCGGACAACGAAATCGTGATGACCCAGGAGCTGATTGCCAACATGCTCGGCGTACGCCGTGAAGGCGTGACCGAAAGCGCACTCAAGTTGCAGGCGGCCGGGCTGATCCGCTATGCGCGCGGCCATATCACGGTGCTCGATCGCAAGGGGCTGGAGGAACGCGCCTGCGAATGCTACGCGGTGGTCAAGAAGGAATACGACCGGCTGCTGCCAGATCAATTGGCAACGTAGCCGAAGGTGCGCTGTCTCGGGCGCGATAAGCATTCCGGCCCAATAATCCGGCTCAACCAGGCGGGAAATTCATTTAGTTCTTTTCGGTAGTCCTTTTTTTCTCTGTACGTATATATTCATCAACGGGGTGACTGATATGCCGTGAAGAATGATGGAAACGGTCACCGTAGTCAGCGTGAACGCGATGATTTCTTCCGCGAGGGAACGCGGCAGGCCGTGGTTGATCGCAAACATCAAGTAGTAGATTGAACCAATGCCCCGGATGCCGAACCACGAGATCATGACTCGCTGATTGCGCCACACCGGCGCACCAATCAGTCCAATCCATACCGATACGGGCCGGATAACCAGGAACAGGAGCGGCACAAACCAGCCGGCATGAAGGGGCAGGTAGGTATACGAGAGCATCGCGCCGATCACCAGAACGATCATGACTTCCACGATCCGTTCCAGTTGCTCGTTGAAGCCTTTAACCGCTTGCATCATGTAAACACTGGCATATTCCGAATCGGTGGCCAGTGCCTCGCGGGACGCCTCGCTCGGAAGCTCTATTTCCTGCACCGCTGGATTCGAGGATACGCCTGGCTGTTCTTTGACACGCTGCAGTGCGAGGCCGGCGGCAAAAACGGCCAAAAAACCAGAGGAATGACTGAGTACGGCAATTCCGTAAGTCAGTGCGATAAGGCCAAGTGCCAGGAATTCATCCAGACCGACCGATTCTTTATGGTGGCTACGCAAATAGACCACCAGCCTGCCGAGCAGCGCGCCCAATGCGCCGCCTATCAACAGACCTGCCGTGACTGCCCAAACCACATCAACAACCAGCCAGCGCCAGCCGGCTGTGCCCAGATCATGAAGACCGAGCAGGCCCAGACCCAGCATCACGAACGGAAAGGCCGTGCCATCATTCAGCCCCCCTTCTCCCGTAAGGCTGAAGCGCAAGCGGTCGCGATCGCTCGCCCCCAAAACCTGGACATCGGAAGCCAGAACCGGATCAGTGGGTGCGAGGATGCCGCCAAGCAGAATTGCCGCTCCCAGCGAAAGGCCGAGGCCTATCATGCCGATGGCTGTGATGAGCGCCACGGTAATGGTCATTGAAACGATGGCAAGACGTGCCGACAGACGCCAGCCCTTGTCCGAAAAGGGTCGACCGAGCTTGAGCCCGACCGCGAACAGGGAGATGAGAACAGCGGCTTCGGCCAGTCTTTCGAGGATAACGGCGTAGAGATGCGGATTGGGCGTCATGATGGACCAACCATCGGGACCCATCGCATACCCCGCAGCCAGGTAAAGCATGGCCGCGCTCAGGGGAAGCCGGCTCAACAATGTGCCTGACAGGGCCATGGTGATCAGCAGCGCCCCGATGATGAGCGACCAAATTGCAAATGACATAAGTTGCTTCCCTGGAAATTGCCGGAAGCTTTGTCGCCAATGCTTGCAAGACGGGAGCCTTGCTTGTGACGGGCGTAGTGCTCCGGCAAGTTGGCGGACTTGCGTAAAACAAATCTAGGTTCTGTTGACGTTGGTTACAAAAACCAGGGCGATTCACTCCTTTGAAAGAAACACGCCGTCACACAAAAATACAGGCATCAACCTGATGTTCAACATGATCGTCGGCTAACAAAATGCGCTGATCTTTTTGCTCGATCCCGTCCACCGTTATCCGCATCGGCGTGCCGGCAACACCGGTATGCGTTTGCGAAACCACGATGTGATAGAGGCTGCTCCGATAACGGTAATGCAGCGTGAATGCCGGCCAATCCGCGGGCAGGCAAGGAACCAGATGCAGGGTATCGCCCTCGCGTTTCAAGCCCAGCAACGACTCCAGCACGAGCCGGTACATCCAGCCCGCCGAGCCGGTATACCAGCTCCAGCCACCTCGTCCGGTATGCGGCGCCATCGCGTAGACATCGGCCGTGACCACGTAGGGTTCCACCTTGTAAGTTGCGACGTCCTTTGCGGATAACGCATGGTTAACCGGGTTGATCAGGGTGAACAACTCCCAGGCACGCTCGTTCTCACGCAGTTCAGCAAACGCCATCGCCGCCCAAATTGCCGCATGGGTATATTGCCCGCCATTCTCCCGCACGCCCGGCACGTAGCCCCGGATGTAGCCCGGGTCCAGATTCGATGTATCAAAGGGCGGATCGAGCAGTTGAACGATCGCGGTGTCGTGGTGTACCAGCCGCTCATACATCGCCTGCATCGCCATGCGCGAACGCGACGCATCGCTCATCCCGGACAGCACGGACCAGCTCTGCGAGATCGAATCGATCCGGCACTCTGTATTGGCTGCGGAACCGAGCGGCGTGCCATCGTCGAAGTAGGCACGGCGATACCATTCGCCATCCCAGCCGTTCTGTTCAATATTGCGACGCAGCAGTTCTTCCTCCTCCTGGCAAAGCCCGGCAAAAACGGCATCGCCATGTGCACGGGCCAGCGGGGAGAACTGCCTGAGCACCTCGCACAGGAAAAAGCCCAACCAGATGCTTTCGCCTTTGCCGTGTATCCCCACCAGGTTCATGCCGTCATTCCAGTCGCCGGAACCGATCAGCGGCAGGCCATGCACGCCGAAGCGCAGCCCGTGCCGGATGGCACGCACGCAATGCTCGTAGAGACTGGCCGCGTAGGCGGAGCGGCCGGGCAGGTCGTAGTAGGATTCGTCTTCCGGATTGACCAGGCGCCCTTCCAGGAAGTGCGCCGGTTCATCCAGCACTGCGGTATCCCCGGTGAGCATCACATAGCGGCACACGGCCAGCGGCAGCCACAGGTAGTCATCAGAGCAACGCGTGCGCACGCCCCGGCCCGCCGGCGGATGCCACCAGTGCTGGACATCCCCCTCGGCAAACTGACGACTCGCGCACAACAGCAGGTGCTCTCGCACCAGCATGGGTTTGGCATGGATCAGCGCCATCATGTCCTGCAACTGATCGCGAAAACCAAAAGCCCCGCCCGATTGGTAGTAGCCACTGCGGGCCCAGATTCGGCATGCCAGGGTCTGGTAAACCAGCCAACCGTTGATGAGCACATTGAGCGACGGATCCGGTGTTTCCACCTGGACCGCATCGAGGGTGTGATCCCAGTGCTGTCTGATCGCCTCCAGGGCCCCGCGCGCAGCCATGGCACCGCGGAAACGCTGCACGATCTTGCCGGCTTCATCGGCATTTCGCCCGATACCAAGCCGGAATACGATTTCGCGCTCTTGCCCATCGGCCAGATCGAAGCTCATCTGGATTGCGCCACAAGGATCCAGTCCCGCACCCACATTGCCGGAGAGGCGCGAACGGCGCATGGCGGCGGGGTTGCGCAGCGTGCCGTTGCGGCCAAGGAATTCCGTTCGATCGCCACTCAGGGTACGCGCCGGGTCATCGACATCGAAGAAAGCCACCCGATCGGCAAACTCTGCGCTGTATGGGTTGCGCGCCAGGAGCGCACCGCTCTGGGAATCGATTTCGGTGGTGACATGCATGGCCGACTTCGCCCGTAGATCGCCCAGCACCCACTCGACGTAACCGGTAGCAGAAAGGGTGCGGCGCCGGCCCGATTCGTTGCGCACTTTCAATACCAAGAACTTGACGGCCGCATCCACCGCCACGTAGACACACAACTCCGAGCGAATCCCGCTCAATCGGGTCTCGAACACGCTATAGCCAAATCCGTGGCGGACGAGGTAAGGCGTTGCCGGGCGAACGGGCCACGGCGAGGGAGACCAGAACTGGCCCGTTTCTTCATCGCGCAGGTAAAGGGCCTCGCCGCTCGCATCGCTCACCGGGTCGTTATGCCAGGGAGTAAGACGATATTCGTGCGCGTTCTCGCTCCAGCTATAAGAGGCCCCGTTCTCCGAGACGACCGTTCCGAACTGCGGGTTGGCCAGAACGTTTACCCACGGCGCCGGCGTGGTCTGTCCGGGCGCAAGCGCAATCACGTATTCACGCCCATCCGGAGTAAACCCGCCCAAGCCGTTGAACAGGATCAAATCGCTGTGCGGAAAGCCCAAAGGCGCCGTAGTTTCGGGGGGCTGCACGCGGCTGGGTATCAACCGTGGCGCACGGGGCGCAGGCAGCGCACGGCGGTCAAGCTGTTCTGCCAGGCTTCCCCTGCTATCGGTGATGATGGCGCGCGCAACCGACAGGAACAAGATACGGTCTTCGCCGGATATCTGTTCGGCTGGCCGCACAAAAATACCGCCCGGCCGATCGATCACACTCGCCTCAAGACCCGAGGCAATCAGCCCCATGATCTGTTCCTGCAATTGCTGCCGGTAACCGGCGTGATCTTCGTTCCATATCACCAGATCCACCGCCAGCCCTTTCAGCCGCCAGTAGGTGTGGGCCTGGACGAGTTGGCGCACGAAATCGATATTGGCGGCGTCGCTGATCTGCAGCAGTACGATCGGCAGATCGCCGGAGATCGCATAACCCCATAGCCCGGATTGCCCCCGGCGATTCTTGATGAGCACGGCGGCGTCGGCGCGCAAGAAAGCATTGGCGTAGATCACCGAACTGGCCAAACGGGCATGCAGTTGCGCATCGGCTTCGCTGGCATTGAGTTGGCGCAGCACAACCTGGCTATGGGTCCATGCCAGATCAAAGACGCGATCGGCAAGATGTCGATCCTGGTATTTGTCGACCAGGTTCACGGCCATGTCACGGGTATCGCAGATGCCTGTCACGATATCGACCGTGACCGACTGCTCCGGGTCAAGCGTGATGCCGTGGCGAATGGCGACGATCGGATCCAGTACCGAGCCCTCGCTGCCGGAAAGCGGGGCGAGATCGCGCATGGCCAGGGGTTCCGCGCTGTTTCTGCCACGGCCGACAAAACGCAGGCGATCGGTCTCGTAAGACACCTTGCCGATGTCCGCACCATGCACCGTCATCTGGTGCAGCATCCACGGCGCCTGCTGGCCAACGGAATGCGGACGGCGGGTGCACAGGATCGCGTGACGCTCGCGCAGGATTTCGGTCTGGACGAACAGATTGCTGAAGGCTGGATGGAGCACATCTGCGGCTGGCGGAGCGATGACGATTTCGGTGTAACTGGTGACATCGATCATTCGGCGCTGGCGCGATCGATTGGTGATACGGATTCGGCGCAGCTCGATATCGTCCTCGGGCGACACCACAATTTCGGTATGCGTCTCGAAATCCCCTGCTCCGACAGTATCGCGGCGACGAAACTCGGCGCGCCCCTCGGAGAAGATCGCTTCGTAACTCTTGGGCTGTTTGAGCGTCGGCTGATGGGCAGTCGACCAGAACTCCCCGCTCTCCACTTCGCGGATGTAGCAGAACGTGCCCCAGTTGTCGCAGGTCACGTCTTCGCGCCAGCGGGTGAGCGCAAGATCCTTCCAGCGGCTGTAGCCGCCACCCGCATTGGTGACCATCACATGGTAACGCCCGTTCGACAACAACTGCACTTCCGGAATCGGGGTATTGGGCGTATTGAATATCCGGATCGGCATCTCGGCGGATGCAGACGCCGCGCTCACTTCGGAGAGCTGCGCCGTGTGCGCGAACAAGGCGGTGGCCTTGGGGATTCTCTCCTGAAGCAGCAGCATCACCGATTGAAACAGCCGATCCGACTCGAAGCGCCGTTGCATGGGGCGATCCAGCAGCTGGTAGGCCAGCGCAAGCAGGCTCATCCCCTGGTGATGGGCCATGAAGGCGTGCACGATTGCGCTCGTTTGCCCGCGCCGCTGCCGTGCCGGCGTGTAGTCGATGGCTTCGAAGAAGCCGAACTTTCCCAGCAATCCATCCGCCGCAAGCCGCTGCAAGTTCTGGCAGGCATCCTCGGGGGCCACCATCAGCGCCATCGTCGAGGCATAGGGCGCGACGACCACATCATCGGCCAGCCCGCGCTTGAGTCCCAGCCCAGGCACGCCGAAGGCACGGTACTGGTAATTCAGGTGCACATCGACCGTGTTGTAGCCGGATTCCGAAATTCCCCAAGGAATGTCGCGCTGCTTGCCGTATTCGATTTGTCTCGCCACCGCAGCCTTGCAGGTCTGGTCG
>Ga0316604_10003190_pt1 | contig 11694 bp, 10 predicted proteins | sample OWC_soil_day20_C_FD_207650 | JGI IMG/M metagenome (GOLD analysis project Ga0316604, IMG submission 207650) | Wetland soil microbial communities from Old Woman Creek delta, Ohio, United States - OWC_soil_day20_CT | ecosystem: Environmental > Terrestrial > Soil > Wetlands | place: USA: Ohio... | reverse complement strand
ATAAATCAGCGATCAAGATTATCGGTGACCATACCAATTTATATACCCAAGCCTATTTTGCCTATGACTCGAAAAAGTCCGGCGGCTTGACCGTATCCCATCTCCGCTTCGGGAAAAAACCAATCCAGTCTTCTTATTTGATCAATCGGGCTGATTTTGTGGCGTGTCATAACCAGTCGTATGTCCATACCTACGATCTTTTGGAAGACATCAAACCAGGGGGTCGCTTCCTGCTGAATTGCGTTTGGAACCAGGAAGAGTTCCAGGAACAGCTGCCGGCCGCGTTAAAGCGGACAATTGCGGAAAAAAGTGTGGAATTTTATATTATCAACGCAGTTAAAATTGCCCAGGACGTGGGGTTGGGCGGACGAATTAACATGGTTATGCAAGCGGCGTTCTTCCAACTGGCAAAGATTCTTCCGGTAGAAGAAGCCGTGGCATACCTCAAGAGTTCTGTAGAGAAAAGCTATGGCAAGCGGGGCATGGATGTCGTGGAAATGAACTGGCAGGCCATTGATGCGGGCATCGCCAATATTGTTCGCGTAGACGTTCCTGTTTCTTGGCGTACTGCCGTTGACGCGCCTGCAGTCAAAAAAGGGGAGCCGGTTCCTGATTTCATCGAAAAATTCATGTTCCCCGTTACGCGCCAACAAGGGGACAAGCTGCCGGTGAGTATTTTCAACGGCAGAGAAAATGGCTCTTTCCCCATGGGAACCAGCCAGTATGAAAAACGGGGCATCTCTTTGGAAGTACCTTTTTGGAAAGTAGATAAATGCATCCAATGCAACCAGTGCTCGTTTGTTTGCCCCCATGCTGTATTGCGACCGAAGTTATTGTCGGAAGAGCAGACCTCGGCTGCACCGGCCGGTATATCCGTAAAAAAAGCGATTGGTTTTGAAAACAAAAATTACACCATGGCGATCTCTGCGTTGGACTGCACCGGTTGCGGTAACTGTATTGCTGTTTGTCCGGTAAAGGGTAAAGCGTTGGAAATGGTATCCCTGTCGGAATACCGGGATGGTATGGAAAAAAATTGGGAATATCTGAAACACATAGAAGTGGAAGATTTGCCGCAGTCACAAAGAACCACGCTGAAGGGCAGTCAGTTCCTTCAGCCGTTTTTGGAGTTTTCGGGCGCTTGTGCCGGTTGCGGAGAAACTCCCTATGCAAAATTGATTACCCAACTGTACGGTGACCGCATGATTTTAGCGAATACGGCAGGATGCGTTGTTGTTTGGGGTAATTCCTCGCCTTCAACCGCCTATACCGTTAACAGTAAAGGCCATGGGCCCGGCTGGGGATATTCCCTCTTCGAAAATGAAGCTGAGTTTGCTTTGGGCCTCTATATGGGATCAAAAGCAGTTCGGAACAACCTGGCTAATATGGTCAGAAATGTATTGCACAATGACTTGCCCACCCAAGTGTCGGATGCCCTCAAAGCTTGGCTGGAAGGGATGGATCGGTCTGAGGAGACCCGGGAGCGGGCGGCGGCGCTTGAAGAAGCGTTAAAGCCGTTTAGCGCCGATCCTACTTTAGCAGCTATTTACGAACGAAAAGACTATTTTGTCCTGCCTTCCTATTGGGCGTTTGGCGGTGATGGATGGGCCTACGATATCGGTTTTGGCGGATTGGACCATGTTTTGGCTTCCGGTGAGAACATCAATATCTTTGTTTTGGATACGGAAGTATATTCCAATACGGGCGGTCAATCCTCGAAATCTACTCCGGCGGCTGCAGTTGCCAAGTTTGCGGCTTCCGGCAAGGAAACAAAGAAGAAGGATCTTGGCCGGATGGCGATGAGTTATGGTTATGTATATGTTGCCCAGGTTTGTATGGGCGCCGATCGCAACCAGACCCTGAAGGCCATTGCCGAGGCCGAAGCGTATAATGGACCATCCCTCATCATCGGGTATGCCCCGTGCATCAACCACGGCATCAAGGCGGGTATGGGCAGCGCCCAACTTCAGCAGAAAAGGGCTGTAGAAGCCGGTTATTGGGCGCTTTATCGCTATAACCCTGACCGTGAGAAGTTAGGTGAGAATCCCTTCGTTTTAGACTCGAAGGAGCCAACGGCAGACTTTAAAGAATACCTGCTCAGTGAAACCCGTTTTGCTTCTCTGGCCCAGGATTATCCCGAACAGGCGGAAAAACTATATAAAAAGGCGGAACAGGATGCCATGGACCGCAACCGCTATTACAAATATTTGAGCGAGAACAAGATTTAACGCAAACAATACAAAACCTCTATTATCCGGTGATCAGGCCCGATAACGGAGGTTTTGTATTGCAGAAACGGTACCATGTTTTGAGTTATAGTAACGAACCGGGTTGAAAATAAAATGAAGAGGTTGGCGCATTGCGTATCTTATTTATTGGGGGTGCAGATTGTGATCATCGTCGGTATTGCGGGGGGATCGGGAGCAGGGAAAACAACAGTGGCCCGCACGATTGCGGAACGGTTCGGCCAAGAAAATGTTGCCTACCTATCACAAGATTGGTACTACATGGACCGCTCGCACATGACGCTTGAAGAACGGGAAAAAGAAAACCTGGACCACCCGAATGCATTTGACAGTCAATTGCTAATAGCCCATTTAAACCAATTGCGGCAGGGATTGCCGATCGAAGTTCCGTCCTATGATTACAGCATTCATAGCCGCACGGATAAAACTACACCGCTGTCGCCTAAATCGGTAGCAATTTTAGAAGGGATCCTTGTCTTGGCAATTCCTGAACTATGCTCCATATTAGATTTTAAGATCTTCGTCGATGCCGACCCTGACGTTCGTTTGATACGCCGTATCGAAAGGGATATCAAAGAGCGTGGCAGCACGTTCGAGAATACAATCAAGCGCTATCTGTCTACTGTAAAGCCAATGCATGACGCGTTTGTCGAACCTTCGAAACGTTATGCTGATATCATTGTGCCGCGAGGCGGGCAAAATGAAATTGCCACAGATCTGTTGGGCAATTTGGTCGAACATTATGCCCTTCGCAGATAGTGTGTTGATCGTAGGGCAAAAATACAAAATTAACGCGTAATGTCTATTGTTGCGGGAGGATTCTATGAAGAATTTATTTGATGCTACGGTAATCAACAATATGAAATTGAAAAACCGTTTTGTCAGGAGCGCTACATGGGAAAACATGGCAGATGAAAAGGGGCATATCACAGAACGCTTATTCAATGTATACCGTGCATTAGCCGAAGGAGAAGTTGGTCTTATTATCACCAGCTATGCTTTCGTCAGTAGGGAGGAACAGCCAAATCCGGGGATGATCGGCGCCTGTGACGATTCTTTTATAGAGGATTATCGCCGGTTAACAGCTATGGTACATTCGTATGGAAGCAGCATTGTACTACAACTGGCATATGGCGGATCTGCGACTACCTTTAAACCGGAACAACGTGTGATTTGGGGTCCGTCTGCAGTTCCGGAAATTGGAACCGGTGTGGTTCCGAAAGAAATGAGCAAGGACGATATTCGAAAACTAGTAACGGAATTTGCCGATGCAGCGTATCGAGCCAAACAAGGTGGGTTTGACGGCGTCGAAATCCATGCTGCCCATGGCTATTTAATGAGCCAGTGGCTAAGTCCGTTACACAATAAACGGCAGGACGAATATGGCGGTCCGATTGAAAACCGGGCACGGATCATTATGGAGGTCTACGAGGCAATCCGCAAGCGGGTCGGCCGGGATTATGCGGTGTTGATTAAAATTAATTCGGAGGATTTTGTTCCTGGCGGTATGGAGTTTAGTGATTGTTTATACGTCTGTACCGAGTTAGCGAAAAGAGGCATCGATGCAATTGAGGTGAGCGGTGGGATCCGGGCGGCAAAAGAATTATGCAATTTTCGGCCGAATATCGATTCAGCCGAAAAGGAAGCTTATTTTAAACGCTATGCCGTACAAGTGGCGGAAAAAACCAACGTGCCGGTTATTTTAATTGGCGGCGTAAGGACTTTTGAGGTGGTTAGCGCTATTTTGGCGGAAACGCCGATTGAATATGTTGCGATGTCCAGGCCGCTGTTGGCGAATCCGTATTTAATCAAGCAATGGAAAAATGGCGATACATCGCCGTCTAAATGCATTTATTGCAATCAATGCCGTTCCCCGCAAGGCAATGTATGTGTGTTAAATCGTCGTTAAGCGCATCAACTATGGATATTGTGTTACAATATTGTTGGAAGCGTAATTAGAATTCTGCCCATGATGATAATCAAAAGATCCCTGTAATCTCTTGACGGAGGATGCAGGGCTTCTTGTTAAAAGGGGTGAAAATATGGAAGAAAAAATTAATGCTATTTTAATCAGCGCGGCTGATGATGTTGCTACGTCCATCGTCGAGTTGAACAAGGGCGATATCGGCAAATATCTAAAAAATGACGAAAAAGTCAGAGTCGACATCACCGAAGCGATCCCTAAATTCCATAAGTTTGCCGTCAGGGATATAGCCAAAAATGAATATGTTCATAAATATGGTGAAGTGATCGGTGTGGCTACGCAAGATATTTGCAAGGGGAGTTATGTGCATGAACACAATATTGCCAGCCCGATTTCCGGTACACTTGAAAACTAGGAGGGGTCGATCGTGAATTTTTATGGATATCGAAGGCCGGATGGCTTGATCGGCATTCGCAACCATGTTCTGATATTGCCTACTGTTGGTTGTGCAAATGAGACCTGCCGTATTATCGCCGGATTAGTCAATGGAGCAGTGAGTTTCGTGAATCAAGGCGGCTGCGGCGAAGTGGAAGGGAATAAAAAACTAACCCAGGATGTCTTAGCGGGGTTAGCTGCCAATCCTAACGTGTATGGGACTATTTTAGTCGGTTTGGGTTGTGAACCGAATTGTGTCGGCGACATGGCCGAGATCATCCGGGCAAAAACCAATAAACCGCTGCAGTCCCTAGTGATACAAGATGAAGGCGGTACGGTGAACACAATCAGCAAAGCACTCAAACTGGCGCAGGAAATGGTTGTTGCGGCCTCGGCATGCAGGCAAGAGAAGTTTCCTATGACGGAACTTATGCTGGGGATCGAGTGCGGCGGATCGGATGCAACTTCCGGCTTGATTGCAAACCCGGTTATGGGTTGTGTGAGCGACCGGTTGGTAGATCTGGGCGGAACGACGATGTTCAGCGAGACGCCGGAAATTATCGGTGCGGAACACATCCTTGCCCGGCGGGGGGCAACACCGGAAGTGCAGCAAAAAATATTGGATATCTGCGTCAAACTGGAAGAGGATTTGCGGAAGGTGAACCAGAGTGTACGGTCGGGGCAGCCTTCACCGGGTAACAAGGCAGGCGGGATTACAACGCTCGAAGAAAAGTCGCTGGGCTGTATTCATAAAGGCGGCACCAAGCCTGTTATGGAGGTTGTTGAATGTGCCCACCGCCCAAGCAAAAAAGGGCTGATTTATATGGATACTCCCGGCTACGATATGTTGTCCGTGACGGCGAAAGTAGCCGCAGGTTGCCAGTTGATCGTATTTACTACCGGCAGGGGAAATCCGATCGGCAACCCGATCGTCCCGGTACTTAAGGTGACGGCGAACCATGATTTGTTTCGTAAAATGAATGATAATATGGACATGGATTTCAGCGCCGTTCTTGAGGGAGATAAGACAATGGCGGAAATGGGTGAACAGGTTCTGCAGGAAATAGTGAACATTACCGGTGGAAAGAAGACAAAGACAGAAGTCTTTGGTTTTGGGTATAGCGAAACGGTAGTCCGGCGAATGTGTGATTATATATAATATTTCGCGGATTTATCGGACAAGATTAGGGTATAATCAAGTAGCAACCATAAGAAACAGTAATCATTATTGGGGTGAAACAATGAGTGCAAAAGTTTACTTGTTTAGATTGGCCAATAATGTATCTGCCGTTCAGCAAGCGTACGCTTTGCGTAGGTTATATGATGCCGCAGCGGCCGGAACAGTTATTGATGATAAGGGTTTTGTTGCAATTAAATTGCATGTTGGCGAAGGAACCAATGTGACCCGGATTAAGCCGGAATTGATCCGGGAATTGGCAGAAAAAATTAAAATAACCGGCGGAGTACCTTTTTTGACGGAAACGTCCACCTTATATAAAGGCGAACGGCATAATGCTGTTCAACATCTTATGCAGGCGTATCGTCAAGGCTTCAGTGTTGAAAATGTTGGCGTACCATTTATTATGGCTGACGGCCTTCTTGGCAATACCGAATACGAAGTTGCCGTTCCCGGTGAAGTGCACCAGACTGTCAATATCGCAAAAGAAGTCAAAAGCGCGGATGTTCTCTTTGTGGTTTCCCACGCAACGGGTTGCATTTCCACTGGTTTGGCAGCCTGTATTAAAAATCTTGGAATGGGACTGGCAAGCCGTAAGGGAAAAAGACGGCAACACTCGGCTGTATTGCCGGTCATTGACGCCGCGTTGTGCGTCAATTGCCATAAGTGCAGTAAATGGTGTCCCGCCGATGCGATTGCCGAACAAAGCGGCAAAGCATGTATTGTAGCAGAAAAATGTATTGGCTGCGGAGAATGCATAGCAACCTGTCGGTTTGATGCGGTGAAATACGATTTTGGTGCCGATCAGGGATATCTTCAAAAAAGCATGGCTGAACATGCTTATGGAGCAGTTATTGACAAACCAGGGAAATGTTTTTATTTTAACGTTTTAACCGATATGACTCAGCACTGCGATTGTCTTGTCAAATGTCCTGATGAAAAATTCATTCCGGATTTGGGTATATTGGCGTCTGTTGACCCGGTCGCCATTGATCAGGCTACGGAGGATTTAACAGCTGCAGCGTACGGCAATACCTTGGGAAAATTGGCTTTTCCGGAAAAAAACAGCGCAATTCAACTGGAACATGCGGAAAAAATAGGCATGGGTTCACGAAACTATGAATTGATTGAGATCATCGAAAAATGAATAATTGACTGAATTTTAAGACTTATTTGCAGGAACTGTTTACTGTCTATTGAATATGTTCATTATAGTACTCTTTCTTGGGAAAGAGAGCGCTTAAAAATTGTCGGGAGTGGCGGAAATGAACACAAAGGATCATGAAAGAACATTGTTGGAAAACCTTTTTGTTCGCTACAAAAGGACCGGCGAAGGAGCCAAGGGCAAAACGGTTATTGAAGCTGAAGAAAAGGTAAAAACATTGTTGGAATCCTTGCCGCTGGAACAGGCAAAAGAGCTGAGAATGGCTGCAGTCAAATGGGTTGACGCAGCGGAACGGGAGATGTATCAATGCGGACTCCGCGATGGTTTTGCGCTGAGTGGGATTATACATCCAAAAGTAGAGGATATGGAAGAGTCCGAAGATGAGGAAGATGAAGAGTGATTTCGGACCGAATGTCAACTGGCAGATTGGCTTTCATCAGATTACAATCATGCGACAAATAGGATGAGGAGTGATGAAGATGGAACTGATCCAGGTAAACCAGGAAAAATGCATAAAATGCGGGATTTGTGGAAAAGTTTGTCCTATCGGTATCATCCAACTAAAGACGGAATGGCCGGAGGCGGTAGATCCTGAGAGCTGTATTGCTTGTGGGCATTGTGTTGTTTCCTGTCCTCATGAAGCGCTGGATAATGTGCGGTCACCGTTGGCCCAGCAAACTCCGTTGACAGATACTATGGGCATAGAGAACGAAAAGGCTTACCAATTTTTGCGCAGCAGAAGGTCAATTCGCAATTATGAAAAGAAACCGGTGCCAAGAGAAAAATTGATGCAACTGATGGATATTGCCCGGTTCGCACCTACGGCCAGCAATTTTCAGAGTATATCTTATGTAATCGTTGAAGATCCGCAAATTCTGCAGGGCATTACCAACTTGGTCAATGACTGGATGAAGGAGCAATCGCAGGCTGGTTCTTATTGGGCCAAACGGTATGAGGGCGTTTTAAAGCGGTTTCAAGGCAGCGGGACGGACACCGTCTTGCGGAACGCGCCTTGCCTGATCATCGCCACTGCGCCGAAAGGCCTTGAAAACGGGCGGGACAACGCAAAATCGTCCTTGACCTATGTGGAGTTGTACGCACCAACGCTGGGTTTGGGAACTTGTTGGGCGGGGCTTTTGCAAATGTGCGCATTTTCCGGTTACAAACCTTTGCTGGAACTGTTGAGTTTACCGGAAGACAGGGAGTTTAGCGGCGCCATCATCGCCGGCTATCCCCAATACCGCTACAATAAACTTGTGGACAGAAACCCACTCCAGATTGAGTTCAAGTAAGGTTGGAAGTGCTATTTTTCAATTAAGAGGATGATTGAATATACAAGAAGTCGCCTAGGCATAGACTACATTATTTGTTGGTAATCAAAGCCAATGAAGGTGTAGTTTATGGATTAGGCGAATTTTTTATGAAAACATTGTATTGTTGGCAACGTTAGAATATAAGATGCGGTGGAGGTAAAAGGGAAGAGATGAAGAAAATTGTTTTTTATATTTCAGGTTTTGGCTATGGACATTTGACGCGTTCGATAGCATTAATACAGGAGCTGTTTCGGCAGCAGCCTGACATTTCTATTACGGTGAAGTGCCATTCGCAGCATATGTTGTGGGCTAAGTCATTGGCAGGGCAGTTTCCATCTCTTATGGTTCAGCCTTTCGATATAGGTTTTCAACTGGTTTCCAATGCTAAAACCGGTAAAGTGGATTTCACTGCAACACTCCGGAACGTGAATTCGTGGCTGGATAGGTTGGAAGAAGCCGCAGCGAGAGAACTGGCGGCGGTAAAGAAGTGTGATTACTCGCTTGTGTTGTCTGATATTGTCCCAGAAGCGTTTTTTGTGGGGGCGGAATTGGGAATTCCGGCCGTTGGAATTTCGAATTTTACCTGGTATGAACTTTGTCGTGAATATGTCGGGGCAAACCGGGTTGCACCCTTGAAGACGATGTATCAAAAGGCAACCGTATTTTTCGAATATCCGCTGTCAACCGGAGAAGAAATACCGATTTCCAATAGACGGACTGTTGGATTGGTTTCGCGGTTTCAGGATCAGCACAAAGCGTTGGAAATTCGCAAAAAATATAAACGCCCCGGCCGTCTGCTTTTATTTCTAAGTATCGGCGGAGCATTGAACATGAAAAATCTATCTTTGCCACAGGAATTCGATTATGTATACACCCGGGGGATTGATTTGGCGGCAGCAGGGAACGCGGCCTTGATTCCGGACGATACGTTAGATACGCAAAATTACTTGGCGGCTTGTGACGGCGTTATCACCAAATGTGGTTGGTCGACAGTGTCTGAGGCATTGATTGCGGAAAAACCGATCTATTTGCTGGCGTCACAGTTTGAGTGGCTGGAAGAAAAGTACATGCTGAAAGAACTGGCCGGGCTTGGCATTTCCCGGGTAATTACTCCCGCGGAACGAGATTTTATAAGGAAAGACTTATTTCAGGATATTGAATCCCTTCACTGCGGATATATGCATTTGCCGGAGCGATATCATAACCAGATCCGTGAAATCGCCGCTATGGTACTGCAATATTAAATTTCAAATTTAACGTCTGCTTCGTATATACTTTTTATTTTGGACAAGATATTTATTATCCCCATTGTGGGAGGTTCTAACCTTGCGCTGTCGAAGTAGATTGTACGATCGGTTGTTTGAAAAACGAATTACAGGATGAATAATCATGAAAAATGTTACCGGCGGTTATCGTAAAAGAGAGCGAGGTATTCGGAAACATTACAGTAAGGAGTTGAAAACGTATGCTTCCTGGTTTTTTTCTCAGATTGCTGGTATGTGCGATTTTGGGCATCCTTTGTATGGGCTTCAGCGTGAATGTCGTTACGGCTGAAACAAGGACACTATCCAAGGATACTAAATTATATCCCCAGGGATGGACTGTTGGTGATCGTATTGAATTCAAGGACAATACTTCGGTCACCTTGAATGAACTGGGAGAAGTTGTGACGGGGACTTTAATGAGCGATACCTATCTCCGGCCATGCGGCTGGGACCGGGTAATCGGCGATTACTATCACTCGACTGCGTATACGACGGATATCGGATTGTCGTTTCACCGTTATTATCCTCCCTTCATTGAAAGAGCGTACAATGTAGTTATTCCTAGTTATGGACATCTGAACTACAAAGGGGGAACCCCTGTAACATTCAACGAAAAGGGGTATGTAATTTCCGGTACAATCGAGGATAAAGCAACAATACAAGTGGTGAAAGACCGCTATGGTTATGTAATGTTTAAAGCGGAAACGGTTCTCGTATTTTATGAATCGGGTGCGATATTGTCCGGGGTGTTGGATGCTGATACATCTTTGCGTCCGACAGGATGGCGTAAGCTGATGGCGGCAGGCGATAATGCCGGCTTCCTCAAATTTAGTGCGAAAAAACCGGTCCAGTTTCAAGAAAACGGTGAAGTGGTTTCTGGTACCGTAAAGGAATCTGTCACCTTGTTGTCTGTAGATGGAACGACAACCCTTTTTCCTGCCGGCTCTGCTGTAACTTTCAGTGATGCAGGAGCATTTTCTGCCAGTGTCAATTAATTCGTCAACTCATTGGTTTCACATTCTGCCTGTTTTTATTTGCATTAAGACAACCCGGTTTATTTTGCGATTGTTTTCTAAATATACTGCACTTGTTGATATTCGTATTGTTTGGCGAATATCGACAGGTGCAGTTTGACATTCTGTAAAATTGTTTTGCATACAATATTATGATTGTGTGCAAAATGAGGCGATGTTATAATTGTTTACAACGAAACGAAGAATTTGGTGATATCATTCTGCGAATTGTAACTCCATATTGGGGAATACATACCCACAGGAGACAGGCGATTTCGATGGAGTTCTATTTTTGAAGGCACAGGAAACTCCGCTTGAAGCAAGTCTATATTTAGCGAAAGATGAGGTTGCGGACATGAATAGTAGAGAAGCTGTATCGGAGACGGATTACGTTGTAACAGACCGTGATTTTTGGCAGGGAGTCATCAGCAGCGGGCCGATTATGTTAGGCGTTATCCCTTTTGGCATTGCCTGTGGGGTAATGGGCTTGACTGCCGGCCTGACGCCGCTGGAAACGGTAATGATGTCGCTCCTGGTGTTTGCCGGTGCGAGTCAATTTATCGCGATTACCATGCTGGGGGCTGGAATTTCCGGCTGGGGCTTAATTGTTTTCACAACTCTTCTGGTCAATTTACGGCATATGTTAATGAGCGCATCCTTGGCGCAATACATGATGCGTCAGTCTATGTTCCGGCAGGCCTTTTTATCATTTTTGCTGACGGATGAAGCCTATGCGGTGACCATCAGCCGTATTTATAAGGAAGGATATAGTGCCGCCAGCCAATTCGGTGCCAGTATTAGCTTATACATTACTTGGGCCTTGTCTACAATCGCCGGGGTTTTTGTCGGCAGCTATATTCCCGATCCCCTGGCTTGGGGACTGGACTTTGCGATGCCGGCCACTTTCCTGGTATTATTGGTACCGCGGATAACGGACCGGACCAGTGTGGTTGTATGCGTTGTTGCCGGTCTTATTGCTGTGGTAGGTTCTTTATACCTTCCCGGCAAATGGTATATGATTGCTGCTGCTTTTGGAGCGGTCTTGGCCGGTGGACTTATGGAAGGAGCGAAAGCGCGTGAGAAGTGAGATTTTTTTACTCATTGCAGGCATGGCCTTGGTAACGTTTGCGACCCGGTTTAGTTGTTTGGCTTTATTTCG
>Ga0316604_10003189_pt1 | contig 11695 bp, 7 predicted proteins | sample OWC_soil_day20_C_FD_207650 | JGI IMG/M metagenome (GOLD analysis project Ga0316604, IMG submission 207650) | Wetland soil microbial communities from Old Woman Creek delta, Ohio, United States - OWC_soil_day20_CT | ecosystem: Environmental > Terrestrial > Soil > Wetlands | place: USA: Ohio... | reverse complement strand
ACCAGCAGCACGGGCACGTGCAACCCGGGCAAGGACTCGAACAGCGGCGGCTGCGCGCCGGGACCGAGCGCGCGCAGGCTCGCCGCCAACTCGCGGGCATCGTTGTCCAGGCGCGCGCAGCGCTCGGTCGCGAGGAAACTCGACCCGAGGTGGCGCTGTGTTTCGAACAGCGGCTGCGCCATCCATTCGTCCACGAAGGCCTCGATGCCCTGCACCTCGAGGCGCGCGGCGAGCGCCTCGTCGGCGCGGCGCCGTGCCTCGCGCTCGACGGGATCCTCGATGCCGGCGCGCGCAGCCACCAGCACCAGCGAGGCCACGCGCTCCGGGTGGCGCACGGCGCAGCCGAGCGCGAGCCGCGCACCCATGGAGTAGCCGAGCCAGTGGGCGCGAGCGTGCCCTGCGGATTCGAGCATCGCGGCGAGATCGTCCACGCAGTCGTCGAAGTCACGACCGACGGCGCCCGCCTCGCCCACGGAGTGACCGTGCCCGGGCAGGTCGGGCACCAGCGTCTCAAACTCCTTTGCGAAGGCACTCGCCACACCCGCGAGGCTGCGGCCGCTGCCGGTGAACCCGTGCAGCAGCACCAGCGCCGGACCCCGGCCGCGGCGCTCGACGTGCAGCCGACGCCCGCTCACCCTGGCCAACCCCGCTGCAGGCCCGCGCGCACGGCTTCGTGCAGCGCGACGTGGAAGGCGGTGTTCGCGGCTCGATCCACCGGTACCTCGATCACGTGCCGTCCGCCGCGGAGCGCGCGCTCGAGCGCGGCCTCGAACGCCGTGGCCGAATCGGCCAGCACCGCCTCCCAGCCGAGGCCGCGCGCAAGTTCAGTGAGGTCCAGCCCGTGCGGCACCGCGAACAAGCGCTCGAACACGGCGCGCGGCGCGCTGCGTGCCACGGGCAGGTACTCGAAGATGCCGCCGCCGTCGTCGTTGCTCACCACGACGGTGAGATCGGCGTCGTGCAGTCGGCCGGCGAGCACGCCCGACAGGTCGTGCAGGAACGCAAGGTCGCCGCACCACAGCACCGTGGGGACGCCGAGCGCCGCCGACGCGCCGAGCGCCGCGGACACCTGGCCGTCGATGCCGTTGACGCCGCGATTGGCGAGCACGCGCAGGCGCTCGCGTCGCGGGCCGGCGAAGGTGTCGATCTCGCGGATGGCCATGCTGTTGGCGGCATAGAGCGCGGCGCCCTCCGGCAGGCGCGCCCACAGCGACTGCGCGAGCTGCGGCGTGAGGAAGCGCAGGTCGGCGGCGAGCGCCCCGGCCAGCGCCTCGCGCGCGATCCGGTCGGCCTGCCGCCACTGCTCGCCCCACGCGCGCGCCGCGGCGGATGCACGGACGACCCCGGTTGCAGCCAGTTCGCAGAAGTCCCGCGAGCCCGCGCGGATCACGCGGCTCGCCCGGTGCTGCGGGTCGCGGAAACCGGCGGCGGGATCCACCAGCCAGACTTGGGCGGAGGCGTGGCTCGCCATCCACGCCGAGACCGGCGCGCTGGTCGGCTGGCTGCCGAATCGCACGATCAGCTCGGGACGCAACGCCGCGGCGACCGCCGGATCGCGCAACAGCAGGTCGGCGCCGTGGACCAGCACGCCTTCGAGCGTCGACCCGGTGCGCAGCCCCGAGGCGGGATCCGCGATCACCGCCCAGCCGAGCGCGCCCGCGAGCGCGGCAGCGGCCTCTGCGAGCGACGGGTCCCAGGCGTCCGGCCCGAACACCAGCACGCCGCGCTCAACCGAGCCGAGCTCACGCGCGAGCGCGCCGGACGCGTCCACGAGGGTGTGCGTCAGCGGCAGCTCGACCGCAACCGCGGCGCGATCGGGCAACGCCGCCATCTCCGCCGAAACGGGCAACAGCGGCTCGCGGAACGGCAGATTCAGGTGCACCGGACCCGGCGCAGGACCCGTGGCCTCGCACACGGCGCGGCGCGCCAGTGCCCGTGCATAGCGTTCACCCGGGCCACCCTCCGACGGGCAGGGTGCCTCCTCGCTCCAACGCGTGAATCCTGCAAAGAGTGTGCGCTGCTCCATGGTTTGAGCGGCGCCCCAGGCACGCAGCTCGGGCGGTCGGTCCGCGGTCAGTACGATGAGCGGCACCCGCGACTGCCCGGCCTCGGCCACGGCCGGCAGGAAGTTCGCACCGGCCGTCCCCGACGTGCACACCAGCACCACCGGCCGACCGGTGGCCTTGGCAGACCCGAGCGCATGGAAGCCGGCGTTGCGCTCGTCGATGTGGACGGTGTGCGCGAGGCCCGGCTGGGCGGCCACGGCCAGCGCAAGCGGTGCCGATCGCGAACCCGGGCAGAGGACGGCCGTGGATACACCGGCAGCGTGCAGCTCGTGCACCAGCGTGCGGGCGAACGCGAGATTGGCTGCGCCGGCGTCGTGCGCGTCGGTCGGTCGGTTCATCAGGGCGCTCCCCAGAGCAGCGGGCCCAGCACTGTGCGCAGCTTGAGCTCGGTCTCGGTGAATTCGGCCCGGGGCTCCGAGCGGGCGACGATGCCTGCGCCCGCCCAGGCCGTGGCGCAGCGTCCGCGCACGAGGGCCGAGCGCAAGGCTACATCAAACTCCCCGTCGCCGTTCGACTGCAGGAAACCCACCGGACTCCCGAACCAGCCGCGGTCGATTCCCTCGTGCTCGACGAGCCACTGCAGCGCGGCCTCGCGTGGTGCACCGCCGACGGCAGGCGTCGGATGCAGGCGCGCGGCAAGCTCGAGCAGCGACACCGGCGCCTCGGGGCGGCGGCGCGCACGCAGCTCGGTGCACAGGTGCTGCACGGTGCGGGTCCGCAGCAGTCGCGGCTCGGGCGCGACCTCGACGCCATCGCAGCACTCGGCGAGCACTGACTGCAGGTGACGGACCACGAAGGCGTGCTCGTCGCCGTTCTTGCGGCTGTCGCAGAGCGCCTCGCCGAGCGCTCGGTCGGCGGCCTGCGAAGCACCCCGCGGCGCCGTCCCCGCCAGCGCCACGGTCGCGACGGTGTCGCCTTCGACGCGGACCAGTTGCTCGGGGCTCGCACCGAGGAACACCGCCTCGCCCTCGCCCACGGCGAAGAGCGTGCAGGAGGGGAAGCGCTCGCGCAGCGCGACCAGCCACGCGACCGGATCGATGGCCGAGCGCGCGGTCACGTGCACGGCGCGCGCCAGCACCACTTTCTGCAGGGCGCCCGCGCGGATGTCGGCGAGGGCGCGCTGCACGCGCGCGACGTAGGCGTCCGGCCCGCCGTTGCCGATCTCCGCAGGGCCGCGCACCGGATGGCCGAGCATCAGCGGCCGCGGCTGCAGTGCCTCCCAGCGGCTGCCGAGGCGGGCGTCACGCACGTAGCGATCGCCCTCGCGCCAGTAAGCGAGCTCGGGCAGCCACAGCTCGCCGTCGGGGAATCCGCGCCACAACTCCGTATCGCGGCGCGAGGGCGTGAAGGAGAAGCCGCCGACCAGATGTCCGATCCGCGGGCCGGGGCCCTGCCAGTCGAGGCGGGCGAAGATCTCGTCCGCACCGGCCTGCGCGCGACCGAATCGATCGGGTCCCGCGACGGTGACACGCTGGGCGGAGCCGACACCCACGCGGAACCGTTGCGCCGTGGGCTGCTCCCAATAGAAGCGCGGCGCCGTCCCCGCCGCGGCAAAAACCTGCAGCGGGTCGAGGGGCTCGCAGGGCTCCGAGCGGAACGCCAGGGACGACGCCGTCACGGGCCGCGCACCCCGCCGCGCACCCGGACGACGCGCGACCCGGTGCCCCGGGACACCGCAATGCTTGCTGGCCGTAACTGCCGCACGTGCGCGATCCGCTCCTCCGCCCGGGCCGGCACGGCCCGCGACAACCCGTCACGTTACCGGCTGGGACGCCCACCGCGTCAAGTCGGGGTGTATCGCGTCGCGTGCGGGGACGTGTCCGGGCCCGTGCCCCGGGGCGTGACTTCGGGCCCGGCTCCGTTCACTATTCCGCCCCCTTCCCGACTCCCGACGGACCCGCACCATGATTCGATTCGAGACCACGCTCGGCAGCTTCACGGTCGAGCTCTTCGAGAAGGAAGCGCCGATCAGCGCCCAGAATTTCCAGGACTACGCGGACGCCGGGCACTTCGACGGCACGGTTTTCCACCGCGTGATCCCCGGGTTCGTGGTGCAGGGCGGCGGGCTGACCGCCGACATGAAGCAAAAGCCGACGCGCACGCCGATCCGCAACGAGGCCGACAACGGCCTCAAGAACCGCCGCGGCACGCTCTCGATGGCGCGCACCAACGACCCGCACAGCGCCACCTCGCAGTTCTTCATCAACCTCGTGGACAACGCCTTCCTCGACCCGGGCCGCGGCGGCGCGGGCTACGCGGTCTTCGGCCACGTCACCGAGGGCATGGACGTCGTGGACAAGATGGCGGCCACGAAGACCGGCAACAAGGGCGGCCACCAGGACGTGCCGGTCACGCCAATTGAGGTCCGGAGCGCCCGTCGGGTCACGCCCGCCGGCTGATCGGCGCCCGGCGCCGCGCGCCCTCCTCGCCCAGCGGCGAAATCCAGTGGCGAAACGTCGTCGCAAGGGACTCTTGGCACGGCTCGGACGCGCGGCGGTGCTCGCGCTCGTTGCCTGGGGCCTCGTCACGGTGACGGCCGTCGTCGCACTGCGCTGGGTGAACCCTCCCACCACGGCCTTCATGCTGCGCGACCGCATCGGCGCCGTCCTGGGCGGCGAGGACGGTTACGAGTTCCGGCACGAGTGGCGCGACTGGGACCAGATCTCGCCCCACGCGGCGCTCGCGGTGGTGGCGGCCGAGGACCAGAAATTCCCGTGGCACCGGGGCTTCGACCTCGCGCAGATCGACAAGGCGCTCGCCGACCGCGAGCGCGGCCGGCGCGTGCGCGGCGCGAGCACCCTCAGCCAGCAGGTGGCCAAGAACCTGTTTCTCTGGCCCGGCCAGAGCTGGTTCCGCAAGGGACTGGAGGCTGGGATCACCGTGCTGATCGAACTCGCCTGGCCCAAGCGGCGCATCCTCGAGGTGTACCTGAACGTGGCCGAGTTCGGCCGCGGCACTTGGGGCGTGCAGGCGGCCAGCCGGCGCTATTTCGGCCGGGATGCGGCCCGGCTGACGAAGTCTCAGGCCGCGCTGCTCGCCGCGGTGCTGCCGGCGCCGAAGCGCTACCGGGTCGATGCGCCGGGGCCGTACGTCCGCAATCGGCAGGCCTGGATCGAGCGGCAGATGGCCGCACTCGGCGGGCCGTCCTACCTGTCAAAATTGCAGTGACCGATCGCACCCCGGGCGCGAAACCCTCATGACCACGACGACACGCATCGCCATCATCGGCGCCGGGCATTCCGGGATCTGCATGGGCATGCAGCTCAAGCGCGCCGGGATCCACGACTTCGTGATCCTTGAGAAGGGCGCCACGCTCGGCGGCACCTGGCGGGACAACACGTATCCCGGCGCCTCCTGCGACGCGCCGTCCTACCTCTACAGCTTTTCCTTCGCGCAGAAGGCCGACTGGAGCCGCCGCTTCGCCTGGCAGTCGGAGCTGCTCGGTTACTCGGTCGAATGCGCGGTGCGCTCTGGCCTGATGCCGCACTGCCGCTTCAACGCCGAGGTCGTGGCGGCCCGCTTCGACGAGACTCGCAGCCTGTGGCGAGTTGAACTGGCCGGCGGCGACGTCATCGAGGCGCAGTTCCTCGTCACCGGCGTCGGCCAGCTGCACCGGCCGGCGACGCCCGCCATCCCGGGTCTCGCCACTTTCCGCGGCGTGCAGTTCCACTCGGCACGCTGGGACCACGGCGTGGACCTCGCCGGCAAGCGCATCGCCGTGATCGGCAACGCTGCGAGCGCCGTGCAGTTCGTGCCGCAGATCGTCCCGCTTGCCGCCGAGCTCACCATCTTCCAGCGCTCGGCCAACTGGCTGATGCCGCGCAAGGACCGGCTCTACACGCCGCGCGAGCAACGGCGCCGCACGCGCTGGCCGTGGCTCGCGCGCATGCGTCACCGCGCCCAGTGGTTCTTCTTCGGCGAGCTGCAGCTCACGCCGCTCATGAAGCAGGTGCGCATCGTGCAGTGGCTCGCGACGCGCAAGTCGCTCTGGCACCTGCGGCGGCAGGTCCGGGACCCGGCGCTGCGGGCGACGCTGGTGCCCGACTACCCGATCGGCGCCAAGCGCGTGCTGTTCAACGACGACTACTACCCGACGCTCGGCCGCGCGAACGTGCGGCTCGTGACCGGGGGCGTCGCGCGCATCGAGCCCGAGGGCGTGGTCACGCGCGACGGCGAGCTCGTGCCCGCCGACGTGATCGTGTTCGCGACGGGCTTTCAGGCAACCGACTTCCTCGCCCCGATGGCCATCGCGGGCACTGGTGGTCGGGATCTTCGCGAGGAGTGGCGCGGCGGCGCGCACGCCTACCTCGGCGTGACCGTGAGCGGCTTCCCCAATCTCTTCATGCTGTACGGCCCGAACACCAACCTCGGGCACAACAGCATCCTCGTGATGATCGAGGCGCAGGTAGGCTACATCCTCGACGCCATCCGCCAGATGGACGAGCGCGGCCTCCGGCGACTGGACGTGAAGCGCGATGTCATGGAGGCGTACAACCGCGAGCTGCAGCGCGACCTCGCGACGTCGGTGTGGGCCGCCGACAAGCAGAGCTGGTACAAGCTCGCCGACGGCACGATCACCAACAACTGGCCGCACAGCACGATCCGCTACCGCCGGCTGCTGCGCCGTGCGGACCTCGCCGCCTACGACACCGGCGCCTGAGCCCGCGCCGCAGCCCGCTTCACGCCTCGTGCCAGATGACCGAACGGCGCTCCACCAGCCAGCGGTCGTAGTACGGGGCGTACACGTCCTCGACCCGGTTGCGCCGCACCTTGAAGGTCGGCGTGATGAGGCCGCTCTCCACGGTCCACGGCTGCGTGACGACCACCAGGCAGTCCAGCCGCTCGTGCGGGTCGAGCAGCGCGTTGATCGACTCGAGGTGGGCGGCGAGCGAGGCCTCGAGTGCCGCGCGTTCCGATTGGACCGCCGCGCGCTGCACGGCGTCGAGGTTCAGCATCACGATGCCGAGCGGCTGGCCGAGGTTGGCGCCGGTGACGCAGCAGGCCTCGACCGCGCCGTGCATGACGAGCTTGTCCTCGATCGGCGCCGGCGTGACGTACTTGCCCTTGCTCGTCTTGAAGAGGTCCTTCACCCGGCCGCTGATGCGCAGGCCACCCTCGGCGTCGAGCACGCCCTTGTCGCCGGTGCGCAGCCAGCCATCCGCCGTGAAGGCGCCGCGCGTCTGCTCCGGCTCCTTGTAGTAGCCGAGCATCGTGCCGGGGCTCCAGACCTGGATCTCGTCGTTCTCCGGATCGATGCGGCTCAGGACCCCGTCGTACGGGTAGCCCACGGTGCCGGGCCGCGGCTTGCCCTGCAGCGTGCTGTGCGACACGCCGCAGTTCTCGGTCATGCCGTACACCTCGAAGACCTCGAGGCCGAGGCGCGCGTACCAGCGCAGCAGGTCGGGCGGCATGGGCGCCGCACCGCCCGCGGCGAACTGGCACTGGTCGAGCCCGAGCGCGCTGAGCACTCTCTTGCGGATCACACCCCGGACGATTGGAATGCCGAGCAACCGGTCGAGCTTCTGCGCCGGCATCTTGGCGAGCACGCCCTGCTGGAACTTGACCCACAGGCGCGGCACGGAGAAGAACACGGTCGGTCGCGCGCGCTGCAGGTCGGCCGCGAAGGTCTCGAGGCTTTCGGCGAAGTACACGTGCAGGCTGCTCGCGAGCAGGTTGTGCTCGACGACGGTCCGCTCGGCCACGTGCGACAGGGGCAGGTAGCTCAGGATCCGGGAGTTCTCGTCGGAGGTGAGCCGCTTGCGCACCGCGCCCATCGACCAGGCGAAGGTGGCGAAGCTGTGCATCACGCCCTTCGGCATCCCGGTGGTGCCGGAGGTGTACATGATGGTGGCGAGTTCGTCGCCGTCACGCACGGGCTCGCCCTGCAACGGCTGCGTGCGCGCAACGATGTCTTCCCAGGCCGGGCCGTCGGAGGACGCCGACAGCGGCAGGCGGATGCAGGGCAGCCCGGCCGGGACCCCGGGCTTCATCTCTTCCCATCCGTCGAGCTTGCCGACGAACAGCAGCCGCGCCTCGCTGTGCTCGAGGATCTGGCGGATCGTGCCGGCGGCGAGCGTGGGATAGAGCGGCACGGAGACGTAGCCCGCCATCCAGATCGCAAAGTCCGCCATCAGCCAGTGCGCGGTGTTCTTGGCGAGGATGCCGATGCGCACGCCGGGCTCGAAGCCGAGCCCCTTCAGGTGGGCGGCCATGCGACGCGTCTGGTCCATGACCTCGCGCCACGTGAAGTCCTTCACGATTCCGCCGCCCATCGGCTGCGTGAGCACCACGCGGTCGGGCGCGGTGCGCTCCCAGTGGTAGAGTCGCTGGAGTGCCAGCGCGTCTGCGGCCACGGATTGTTCCATCAGTTGCTCTCCCCCGCTCGATTCCAGATCGCAGCGTAGCTAGTTACGTTGCGGCGGCAGGAGCGTCAAGTGCGGCCAAGGAACTCCGGCGGCGCTGTCCTGCCTAACTTGCCGGAGCCACGCGGTCGCCCAGGGCGGAACTTCACCGGTCCACGTTTCGGAGGAATCACCCATGCGTCATCGAACCCTGGCCGCTCCTGCGGCACTCACACTCGCGGTGGCCTTTGCCCTCCTCACGGCGGCCTGCGGCGGTCCGTCCGCACCCGCACCCGAAGCGCCGGCGCCGACGGTCGAGCCTTCCGCTGCCACACCCTCACCGGCGGCCGCCGAGGACGCGGCGGCTGCCGAGGAAGCCGCGGCCGCCGAACAGGCGGCCCGCGAGCAGGAACTCGCCGCACAGGCGGCGGACCTGGCGCTCCGCGAGCGGGAGGCGGAGCTGGCCCGGCGCGAGGCCGAGCTCGCGGCGCGGGAAGCTGCGGCGGCCAGGCCGGCGCCGCGGCCCGCCGCGGTCACGAGGCCGCCCGCGGCCGCCGCGCCGGCAGCGGCGCCGCCTAAGCAGGCCGCGGCTCCGCCGCCTCCGCCGCCGCCGCCAGTCACGGTACCGGCCGGGACACAGCTGTCGGTCAATCTCGAAGACGCCTACTCGACCAAGACCAACGCGGTCGGCCAGCCGGTCGAGGCGCGGCTCGCCTCGGACCTCATCGTGGGTGACCGCGTCGTGGCTCGCGCGGGCGCTCCCATCCGCGGCTCGATCATGGAGGTGACTTCCGGGAGCAACAAGGTCGGCGCCGTGCCCACGCTCAAGATCGACTTCACCGAGCTCGTCGTGGCCGACGGCAGCACGATGTCCATCAACGCACGCATCAACCAGAAGGGCCAGAGCGAGAAAGGCCGCGATACGGCCAAGATCGTCGGCGGCACCGCCGCCGGCGCGATCATCGGCCACCAGGTCAACGACAGCAGCGGCAAGGTGATCGGCGGCATCCTGGGCGGCGCCGCGGGTGCCGTCGCCGCCAAGAAGACCGGGACCGAGGTCGAGATCCCGGCCGGCAGCGTGCTCCCGGCCAACTTGCGCAGCGACTTCGTCTACCCGGGCCGGTAGCGGACGGCCCGTTCAGGCCGCCGCGGTGGCCACCTCGTAGCCGATGACCGGGGCGAGCCAGCGCTCGGCTTCCCCGACCGAGATGCCCTTGCGGCGCGCGTAGTCGGCGACCTGGTCCGCGTCGATGCGGCCCACCTGGAAGTAGCGCGCTTCCGGGTGCGAGAAGTACCAGCCGCTCACGGCCGCCGTCGGGTACATCGCGAAACTCTCGGTGAGGCGGATGCCGGTGTTGCGCTCGACGTCGAGCAGGCGCCACAAGGTCGCTTTCTCGGTGTGGTCCGGGCAGGCCGGGTAGCCGGGCGCCGGGCGGATGCCGCGGTACTCCTCGCGCACCAGCTGGTCGCCGGTGAAGCGCTCCTCCGGCGCGTATCCCCAGAACTCGCGCCGCACGCGCTCGTGCATGCGTTCGGCCAGCGCCTCGGCGAGCCGGTCCGCGAGCGCCTTGAGCATGATCGCGCCGTAGTCGTCGTGACGCGCCTCGTACTCGTGCACCTTCTCGTCGAGCCCGATGCCGGCGGTGACCGCGAACCCCCCGATCCAGTCCTGCACGCCCGAATCGCGCGGCGCCACGAAGTCGGCGAGCGCGTAGTGCGGCTGCCCCTCCGGCTTGGGCTTCTGCTGGCGCAGGTGGTGCAGCCGCTGGACCACCGTCGCGCGCGGCTCGTCGGCATAGACCTCGATGTCCTCATCCACCGAGTTGGCCGGAAAGAAGCCGATCACCGCGCTGGCGCGCGTCCAGCGGCCGGCGATCATCTGCTTGAGCATCCGGCGGGCGTCGGCGTACAGGTTGCTCGCCGCCTCGCCCACGATCGGGTCGGTCAGGATGTCCGGGAACTTTCCGGCGAACTCCCATGCGTTGAAGAACGGCATCCAGTCGATGTAGCGGACGAGTTCCTCGAGCGGCACGTCCTCGAAGCGCCGCACGCCGGCCATGCGCGGCACGGGCGGGCGGTAGGCCGACCAGTCGCAGCGGAATCGGTTGGCGCGTGCGGCGGCCAGCGTGAACGCCGGGGCCTTGGCTTTGCGGCCCTTGTGCTGCTCGCGCTTCTCGGCGTGCTCGGCCTTGAGGCGGCGCGTGTACTCGACGCGCTGCTCCGGCGTCACCAGCGACTGGCAGACGCCCACAGCGCGCGAGGCGTCCTTGACGTAGACGACCGCGCCGGCGTACTCGGGGTCGATCTTCACCGCCGTGTGCGCGGGCGAGGTCGTCGCACCGCCGATCAGCAGCGGCACCTCGAAATGCCGGCGCGTCATCTCGCGAGCAACGTGGACCATCTCATCGAGGGAGGGCGTGATGAGCCCCGACAGTCCGATCATGTCCGCGCCTTCGCGCCGCGCGGTCTCGAGGATGCGGTCGGTGGGCACCATGACGCCGAGGTCGATGACCTCGAAGTTGTTGCACTGGAGCACCACGCCGACGATGTTCTTGCCGATGTCGTGCACGTCGCCCTTGACCGTGGCGAGCACGACCTTGCCGTTCGAGCGATTCGAGCCGTCCTGCGCCTTCTCGAGGTAGGGCACGAGGTGCGCGACCGCCTTCTTCATCACCCGGGCCGACTTCACCACCTGCGGCAGGAACATCTTGCCGGCCCCGAACAGGTCGCCGACGTGGTTCATGCCGTCCATGAGCGGGCCCTCGATCACCGCGAGCGGCGAGGCGAGCTCGTGTCGCGCGGCCTCGGCGTCCTCGACCACGAATTCGTCGAGCCCCTTCACCAGCGCGTGCTCGAGCCGCTTCGACACCGGCCAGGAACGCCAGGCCGTGTCCTCGACGCGCCGCTGGCCGGCCTCGCCCTTGTAGCGGCCCGCGATCTCGAGCAGCCGCTCGGTGGCGTCGGTGCGGCGTGCGAGGATCACGTCCTCGACCCGCTCGCGCAGCTCGGCGCCGATGTCCTCGTAGATCGCGAGCTGCCCGGCGTTCACGATGCCCATGTTCATGCCCGCGCGGATCGCGTGGTAGAGGAACACCGAGTGCATCGCCTCGCGCATCACGTCGTTGCCGCGGAACGAGAAGGACACGTTGCTCACGCCGCCGCTCACGAGCGCGTGCGGGCAGGCCTCGCGGATCCGTGCGGTGGCCTCGATGAAGTCGAGCGCGTAGCGATCGTGCTGCTCGATGCCGGTGGCCACGGCGAAGATGTTCGGATCGAAGATGATGTCCT
>Ga0316604_10003188_pt1 | contig 11700 bp, 7 predicted proteins | sample OWC_soil_day20_C_FD_207650 | JGI IMG/M metagenome (GOLD analysis project Ga0316604, IMG submission 207650) | Wetland soil microbial communities from Old Woman Creek delta, Ohio, United States - OWC_soil_day20_CT | ecosystem: Environmental > Terrestrial > Soil > Wetlands | place: USA: Ohio... | reverse complement strand
ACTGAGGCTCGAAATCTTTGATTTCGCGAAGCCGAAGTTTCCCTTTAGGGTTTCGAGTGTTATAGCCTGTTGATCCCCGACCTAAGAGGGCGGGGTCTTACAGGCTGTTAACGAGATAAATAAGCAGAAAAGCAGCCGGCAAACTTTCTATAAAAAGTTTGCCGGCTGCTTTTCTATAGGTTCTATTTTTGCTGATATTCCTTTCCTCGGCAATATGGATGTGGTATTATTAAAAAGTGCTGTTTTCTGGCAGATCGAATACGCACATTAATTTTTGCAATCTTTACAGGGTTACGTATGAAAATTTGATTCTAATAGGGGAGTGCAGGTTTATGTTACTGTTCATCGCGATTGTTTTAGGAATTGTACAGGGGATTGGAGAATTTTTGCCGATATCCAGTTCGGCTCATTTGATCCTTGTTCGATGGTTCTTCGGCTGGGATCCGGTTATTAATCAAGCGGGGGCGAACCTTGATATTGCTCTGGATGTTGCGCTTCACGCAGGGACTTTGATCGCGGTACTGATTTATTTCTTCCAGGATTGGATAAAACTGACTGTGAATGGTTTAACACGGGGTTGGAAAACAAAAGAAGGCGCGATCTTTTGGTACTTGGTAGCAGCTACGATTCCCGGCGGCCTAGCCGGTTTGGTATTGGAATCCAAAATCGACCAATTTATCCGGTCGCAGCCCTTGATTATTGCTACTGGACTTGCGATAATGGGAATTATTCTCTATTTTGTCGATAAGTATGCCGTTCAGAGGACCCAGTTGGGACAAATCACATTTAAACAGGCTCTTCTTATTGGGATTTCGCAGGCAATTGCCTTGATTCCAGGGGTTTCCCGGTCAGGAATTACTATGACCACAGCCCGTTTGCTGGGCTTTACGCGGGAAACTGCTGCTAAATTTTCCTTTTTATTGGCAACACCGATTATTGCCGGTGCGGCATTGAAGCATACACCGGACATTATCCACAATATTGCCAGTCCTTTGTTCTTGGTCGGGACTGTAGTTTCGGCTTTAGTTGGCTTGTTTTGTATTAGTTTCTTGTTAAAGTACCTGCAAAAAAATAATTTTGCTATTTTTGCAATCTATCGGATTGTGATGGCAGCGCTTGTAGTTGTCGTTTATTTTGTGCGGGGACATTGATTTTTCGGTTGATTTCACAAGTTGGTTTCGCAAATGGAATAAAGCAAGAGTATTTAAGACTGTGGTTTTTATGGCTGCAGTCTTTATTTCTTGGCAAGAATTAATTGTTTTGCGCGTTAAGAAAAATATAATACGTTAATAACCGTAAGCCCCCTGCCAAACCGACTGATGCTTTGCAGGCCATTGGCGGGGATTCTTTCAACCCGAATTCTAACAAAAGGATTCTAACAAAATTATCAATCTTGCGGAATGATCATCTTGTTGTTAAAATACCTAGATGATATAATGATAGAACAGACTTTTTTTAATCCATCAGAAAGTATTATTTTTTTATCTCTGATGGGCATAAGCGCAGCCAACGGCTTCTGTCGCTGCTGATAAGCTCAGCGCAAACCGGGTCTGCTAATTTTACATTGTGGGGTTGATGATTGTGATAAAAGATATAGAAGCGCTTGAACAAAAAATTGTAGAAATTATGGAAGAAAAAATCCGCCCGGTACTTAATGAGGACGGCGGAGACATCGGCTTGGTAGAAATAACGCCAAATGGAATTGTAAAAGTAAAATTATACGGCGCTTGCGCAACCTGCGGTGGTTCACAGCAAACCTTGACCGGAGTAGTGGAAGCGTCCTTGAAGGAAGCTTGTCCGGAAGTGAAAAGGGTAGAATTGGTGACTGGCGTAAGCGAAGAACTCATTGCACAAGCTTTAAAAATTTTGCGGAAAGAATAACGGATAAAAGATAAAGACGCGGCAGGCATCCTGGGCAAAATAGGGTGCTTGTTTCATATTCATAAGAATTATAAAAATAATTACAAATTTCGCTGAATTCTGCGTGAAAGGGGGGATTTGTTTTCTGAAAATATAAACTTTGCGGTTTGGCGCATAAACTACAGTAATTCGTTTTACATGTAGAAAAATTTGTTGTATAGTGTTACTCATAATGGCAGCCAGAAAGTCATTTTGAAAAAAAAGGGGGATTTTGTTAATGGGAAAAATGAAAACAAAAACTATGGATGGTAATACCGCTGCGGCGCATATTTCGTACGCGTTCACGGATGTAGCCACCATATACCCAATTACACCGTCTTCACCGATGGCTGAGCATGTCGATGAATGGGTTGCTCAGGGTAGAACCAATATATTCGGCCAAAAAGTCCGGGTCATGGAAATGCAGTCCGAAGGAGGAGCGGCAGGCGCAATGCACGGTTCCTTGCAAGCTGGCGCATTGACTTCGACCTATACTGCTTCGCAAGGTCTTCTTCTGATGATCCCGAACATGTATAAAATTGCCGGTGAATTGCTGCCGGGTGTTTTCCACGTCAGCGCCAGAGCGGTAGCGGCTAATTCATTGAACATTTTTGGCGACCATCAGGATGTTATGGCTGCACGGCAAACCGGGTGTGCGTTACTGGCTGAAAGCAGCGTTCAACAAGTTATGGATCTTAGTGCCGTTGCTCACTTGTCCGCAATTAAATCACGGCTTCCGTTCGTTAATTTCTTCGATGGTTTCAGAACTTCGCATGAAGTGCAAAAAATTGAAGTCATGGAATATGATGAACTGAAAAAATTAGTAGATATGGATGCTGTCGACGCGTTCCGGAGAAGAGCGCTCAATCCTGATCATCCGGTAGTCCGCGGTACTGCGCAAAATCCGGATATTTATTTCCAGGAAAGAGAAGTTTCTAATAAATACTATGAAGAACTTCCCGAAATCGTGGAAGGATATATGGCTGAAATCAGCAAAATCACCGGCCGTGAATATCATCTCTTCAATTACTACGGCGCCCAAGATGCTGACCGGATGATTATTGCCATGGGTTCCGTCTGTGACACAATAGAAGAAACTGTTGACTATTTGAATGCTAAAGGCGAGAAGGTTGGTTTGCTGACCGTTCACCTGTATCGTCCATTCTCCTTGTCACATTTCTTCAAGTATATTCCTGCAACTGTTAAGAAAATTGCGGTTCTTGACCGGACGAAAGAACCGGGTTCCATCGGCGAACCATTGTATTTAGATGTTAAAAATGCTTATTACGGTAAAGACTTCCAACCTGTTATCGTTGGCGGGCGTTACGGGTTAGGATCGAAAGATCCTGTTCCAGCGCACATCGTTCCTATTTTCGAAAACCTGAAAAAAGATCAGCCGAAAAACGGCTTCACGATCAGCATCGTAGACGACGTCACTTACACTTCTTTGCCGCCGGTTGATGATATTGATACAACTCCGGCAGGCACGAAAGCTTGTAAGTTCTGGGGCCTTGGTTCCGATGGCACAGTAGGTGCCAATAAATCAGCCATTAAAATCATCGGCGACCACACGGATATGTATGCGCAAGGTTACTTCGCTTACGATTCTAAAAAATCCGGCGGTATTACCGTTTCCCACTTGCGGTTCGGAAAAAAACCGATCAAATCGCCGTATCTGATCAATAAGGCTGATTTTGTCGCTTGCCACAACCAATCGTATGTTGATAAATATGATGTGTTGGAAGGGCTGAAGAAAAACGGTTCGTTCCTGCTGAACTGCGTATGGGATGCAAGCGAACTGGATGAAAAACTTCCGGGCTTCATGAAACGGTATCTTGCCAATAACAACATTAATTTTTATACGATCAATGCGGTTAAAATTGCCCAGGATCTCGGTCTTGGCGGCCGTATCAATATGATCATGCAGTCGGCGTTCTTCAAAATTGCCGATATTATCCCGGTAGAAGATGCTGTGAAATATTTGAAAGATGCTGTTGTCAGCTCTTACGGCTCCAAAGGACAAAAAATAATCGATATGAACAATGCTGCAATTGATAAAGGCGTTGAGGCTTTTGTTAAAGTCGAGGTTCCTGAAGCCTGGAAAACAGCAGAAGATAAAGTCGAAGAAAAAGCTCGCATTGCTTGCGCTTGCAGCAGCGCGATTGTAAAAGAAACTCCGGAATTTGTTAATAAAATCCTTGTTCCGATGAATCGTCAGGAAGGCGATAAATTACCGGTCAGCGCCTTTATAGGCGGCATGGAAGATGGAACCTTCCCGGCTGGTACTGCCGCTTATGAAAAACGGGGTATTGCGGTTGAGGTTCCGGAATGGCAAATGGATAAATGCATCCAATGTAACCAGTGCTCTTATGTCTGCCCGCATGCATCGGTCCGTCCGGTCCTTGTGAATGATGAAGAAGTAGCTGCTGCCCCAGCTGGCTTTACGGCGAAGGACGCTGTTGGCGCTAAAGGACTTAAATTCCGTCTTGCAGTTTCGCCGCTGGATTGCACCGGTTGCGGAAACTGTGCGGATGTCTGCCCGGCCAAAGAAAAAGCGTTGATTATGAAACCTCTGGAAAGCCAATTAAACCAAACGGATCTGTGGGATTATGCAATGACGGTTTCACCAAAAGCAAATCCGATGAACAAAGAAACTGTGAAAGGCAGCCAGTTTGAACAGCCTCTGCTTGAGTTCTCCGGCGCTTGCGCAGGTTGCGGCGAAACTCCTTACGCTAAATTGATCACTCAATTAGTTGGCGATCGCATGATGATTGCCAATGCGACAGGCTGTTCCTCTATCTGGGGCGCTAGCGCACCGTCCATGCCGTATACGACAAATCATCGCGGACATGGTCCTTCCTGGGCGAATTCCCTGTTCGAAGATAATGCGGAATATGGCCTTGGAATGTACCTTGGCGTGAAACAAGTTCGTGACAACGTGGCTGCAAACATTGCCAAAGTCGCTGATCTCAATGTAAGCGCTGATTTGAAGGCTGCTTGTCAGGATTGGCTGACCAATAAGGACAACGGCGCAGGAACACGGGAACGGGCTGACAAACTGATCGCTTTGCTTGAAGCAGAAAAGGGCGCAGATGCGCTTCTGAACGAAATTTACAAAAATAAAGACTTTTTGGTCAAACGTTCGCACTGGATTTTTGGCGGCGACGGCTGGGCCTATGATATCGGATTTGGTGGCTTGGACCATGTCTTAGCTTCCGGAGAAGATGTTAACGTATTCGTTTTTGATACGGAAGTATATTCCAATACCGGCGGTCAAGCTTCCAAATCGACTCCAACTGCGGCGATTGCGAAATTTGCCGCTAGCGGAAAAGAAACGAAGAAAAAAGATCTTGGCATGATGGCAATGACTTATGGGTATGTCTATGTTGCCCAAATTTGCATGGGCGCGGATAAGAACCAGACTCTCAAAGCCATTGCAGAAGCAGAAGCTTATCCGGGACCGTCCTTGATTATCGCTTATGCTCCTTGCATCAACCACGGTCTGAGAGCGGGGATGGGCTTGAGCCAGCTTGAAGCTAAAAAAGCAGTAGAGGCTGGATATTGGGCAATGTACCGTTATAATCCGGCGTTGGTTGGAACCGATAAAAATGCATTTGTGTTGGATTCGAAAGAACCAACCGCTGATTTCAAAGAATTCCTGATGGGCGAAGTTCGTTATTCGTCTCTGATGAAACAGTTCCCAGAGCATGCTCCGGCGCTGTTTGCAAAAACAGAAAAAGATGCAAAAGAAAGACTGGCCGGTTACAAAAAATTGGCTGGGAAGTAAAAAACACAAAAAACAGGCGGGTTATAAACCCCGCCTGTTTTTTTGTTTCGAAGGCTGTTGAAAAAGGTCAATCTTCACCAAACGAATAATATCCAACGCTTCGACTCATCTCATTAACAGTTTTTAGTATGATCGCAAGCCTCGGCATTCCTGGCATCTTAACCTTTTTGAACAGCCTTCAATATTTGTTGTAATTAAACATAAAATTATGTCAACAATACTTTACATTTTACGGAACAGGCCGATTGCCTTACCGACAATCGAAACGTTTTCAGCGTAGATTGGTTCCATCGTATCGTTTTCCGGCTGAAGGCGGATGCGGCCTTTTTCCCGGAAGAACCGTTTAATCGTTGCTTCTTCATTATCGATCAGAGCGACAACGATATCGCCGTTTTCGGCTGTCGAACCTTCTTTGACAACAACGTAGTCCCCGTCAAGGATACCGGCATTGATCATGCTTTCACCGCTGATGGTAAGCATAAATACGTTTTCGGCGTTATCAACAAGCTCAGCCGGCAAAGGATAAGTCTCTTCAATATTTTCAATGGCGAGGATAGGCTGACCGGCGGCTACTCTGCCAACAAGGGGTACCGGTATCATTTTTTGGTTTCGCCAAGGCGCTTCTTCCATCAATTCAATAGCCCGCGGTTTTGTTGGATCCCGTCGGATCAAACCCAATGCTTCCAATTTGCCAAGATGAAAGTGGACCGTAGAACTGGAGCTAAGCCCGACCATTTGTCCAATTTCCCTGACTGATGGCGGGTAGCCTTTTGCGCGAAGTTGTTGCTTGATGCAATCTAAAATTTCTTGTTGTTTACTGGTTAAATGTTCATTGCTCACGCTTCTCATCACCTCTTTATTTTCATTGGCAATGCATGCTTCCCTCTGTCTCAAACACAGGGAAGAAAAAATGCTAAAACACAGTTATACTCAAGCATATTTGTATTATAGCATAATCTAATAAACAAACACAAGTTCGAAAAATTTTGAAAAACTATTGCACTGAACATATGTGCTATGATAATATAAATACAAACATACGTTCAGGAGTGATGATTATGCGTTTACTGCTGGGTATACTTTTTGGAATGGTACTATGTTTTGGTTTTGCATCGGCACATTCTTCTGACCGGACGAACCGTGCTGTTTATGAAGTGGTTTATGTTCAACCGGGTGATACGGTATGGGGAATTGCAGGGCGTTATACAAGCAGCCGTGGTGATATTCGGGAAACCGTGATGGAGATTCGTCAACTGAACCAATTGAACCGCAATGCAGACGTATATATAGGGCAAACATTGAAAATACCGGTAAAGTAAACACTATTCCGATATTTCCAGTTTGCCGGGCACATGAAAATTAGCCGGTGGGGGAGGATTTTTCTCTCTTGCCGGCTAATCTAGTAATTACAAATTTTGCTGTATACTGAAACTGGTTGAATATTTTTCAACGGTTTATTAGGAGGCGCATGATGCGTTTTATTCATACATCCGACTGGCATTTAGGAAGAATTTTTTATGGTGAACATTTAACGGTTGATCAAAGCTATGTGTTGCATGATTTTTTGGATTTGGTTGCTGATGTCCGTCCACAAGCCATCCTTATCGCGGGCGATATTTATGACCGGGCAGTTCCACCTGTGGAGGCGGTGGACCTGCTGAATGAAATTCTGGGACGGCTGACAATCGATTTCCGGGTACCGGTGATCATGATTGCCGGCAATCACGATAGTCCGGAACGGGTTGGCTTCGGCAACCGGCTTTTGGCGAAACAGGGCTTGCATGTTATTGGTCCGCTTACAAAAGCTGTTTCGCCTATCGTTTTGGAAGACGAATTTGGCCCGGTACATTTCGTGCCGATTACGTATGCCGAACCTTCCGCTGTAAAAGTAACCCATGGTATAGACGAAATGATCAACCATGAACAGGCAATGCAGCATCTCGTACAACACGCCATTACCGCTATTCCCTCCGGGCAGCGCTCGGTTGCAATTGCCCATGCCTATATTGCCGGGAGCGAAGACAGTGAATCGGAGCGGCCATTGACTGTTGGCGGGAGTGGGACGGTTAGTTACGATGTTTTCCGGCCGTTTCATTATACGGCATTAGGCCATTTGCACAAAGCCCAGCGTGCCGGAACAGAAAATATCCGTTACAGCGGCTCGCTGTTGCAATACTCATTTAGCGAAACAGGTCAGCAAAAGGGCGTATATTTGATTGACATGGATCGTGCAGGGGAGACGGAAGTTCAATTTGTCCCCCTTAAACCGCGTCGTGACGTACGGTGCATTGAGGGCTATATGCAGGACCTATTAACTGTTCCGGATCAAATTGTCGGCCGGGACGATTATATTATGGCAAATTTACTGGATGAACAGCCGGTGCTTGATCCTATGGGACGGCTGCGGCAGATTTATCCGAATATATTGGGCGCGAACCGGCAGAGTATTGCTGTGGCAACAGAGTTGGATGGGCCGGTGGGAGATCACCGTACCTTGTCTGAACAAGAATTGTTCCGTTCTTTTTTTGAACAGATAACAGGCCGTTCGCTTTCTGCACAAGAGAACACGGTCTTTTGCCGTGTTGTGGAGGATGTCTTTCGTGACAGTCAGGAGGCGGGAAAACGATGAAGCCACTATTTTTATCGATGAGCGCTTTCGGACCGTATGCGGAAAAAGAAGTGATTGATTTTCAACATTTACAAAACAGGAAGTTTTTTCTGATCCATGGTCCGACGGGAGCAGGCAAAACCACGCTCTTAGATGCAATGTGTTATGCTTTGTATGGGGACACGAGCGGAGCGTTACGCAGTGGGAAAATGATGCGCAGCAACTATGCCGATGCTTCCTTATCTACGGAAATTACTTTTGATTTTGCGATTGGCAACCGCTATTACCGTGTTTGTCGTTATCCAGAACAGGAAGTGCGAAAGAAACGCGGGGAAGGCACAACTATTCAGAAAGAAACGGCAGACTTATTTTCGTTGGATGAGCAACGGCAAGAATTAGCGGTTTTAGCATCCGGAGCAACCCGCGTTAGCGAATATGTTTGCACTTTGCTTGGATTTAAGTGCGACCAATTTCGACAGGTTGTACTGTTACCACAAGGTGATTTTCGACGACTGTTGTTGGCAGGTTCGGTTGAGAGGCAGGAGATCATGCAAACCCTGTTCCGAACCGAAACTTATCAAATGATCGAAATAAAGCTAAAAAGTGAAGCGGATAATCTAAAAAAACGGTTCGAAGAATTACAACAGCAAGTTTCTTGGATTTTGCAAGAAGCGAATGTGCAAAATGAACCGGAACTTCAAGTGCGTCTGGCGGAAAATCAGCAAAATATGATCTTTTTGACCGAACAGGCTTCCGCGCTGCAAAAAAAATTACAAGCCGCCCAGGAGAAAGCAACCACTGGCCGGTTGGTGCAGCAAAAATTGACGGAGTGTGAACAAGCAACTACGGATTTGACAAAGCTGCAGGAAAAGATTTCGGTAGTGGAACAAAAACGTCAAGAATTAGAAAAAGCAGACCGGGCTGCGGCGTTGTTTGACGCGGAAAAAAATGTCGCGCAGCTTCGTAATGATGTAAAAAATTCAAGAGAAACCCATCAAAAACAGGAAGAACATTTGCGGCTCGCAGAGAAAAACGTGACCCAAGCGCAGGAATTGGCCGTGAGTGAAACGGCCAAAGAACAAGAACGGGAAACGGCTCGACGGCGCTGTTTGTATTTGCAAGAACTTTCTGGCCGGTCCCAAGAATTGGTTGCTGCGATGGGTCAGGAACAAAAGACAAAACAAGAGGTTGAACGCATTGATGGTTTGCGTCAAAATGCGGCAAAACAATTGCTGGTGATCGAAGGGAAATTGGCTGTTTATGCCGAACAACGGGAAATCTTATCGGTAGCGGCCGCTGAGAAGGCAGAACGGACCGTTAGCCTACAAACGCTGCAAAGCCTAATGGACAAAAGAAAAGCATTAACTATTTTGCAAACGGAAATAAACCAAATCGAACAGCAAATTCAGCAACAGGTGAATACTGTTGTCAGGCTGGAACAAGAATATTTGCAGACCAAAAATGCATTGGATTTTTTGCGAACCCAGTGGACGAACGGACAAGCGTCCGTTATGGCGAAGACTCTGTCTGACGGCCAGCCTTGTCCCGTTTGCGGTTCTCATCACCATCCGAATAAGGCGGCAACAAACGATAGCATCCCGAGTGAAGCGGAAATCAAAGGCCAACAACTTCGCTTTGATCAATTGGATGCGAAGAAAGTGGACAGTCAGTTGAAGTTGAATGGCTTGCAAACCACACGCCAAACGTTGATTGCCCATTTGCTGGAAAAGGAAGAAGAGCTTTCTGAAGACCACCGAAAAAGTTCGTTGGCGGAATTACAAGCTGCCATTGCTGAGGCACAGAAACGAGTTTTAGAATCGGAAGACGCCCTGAAAAAAACAGGCGATTGTGACATTGCTATTAAAGACTACAAAGAGAAGAAACAAAAAATCACTGAAAACCTTCAGTTGTTGGAAGGACAGTATCAAAATGCCAATGCAGCGTGGCGGGCTGCTCAGGCGGTTGTCGTTGAGCGGGAAAATGCAGTGCCGGCAGAATACCGGCAGGAAACTGCGCTGCGTGACGCACAGCAAAAAGCGAATGCTAATTTGCGGCAGCTGCAAGATCGTTACGAAACAGCGCGTAAAAACGTCGAGGAAGCGGAAAAAATACTCAGCAGTGCAAAAACTGCCTTGCAGCATACGGCACAGGATTTGCTTATAAAAACGGAGCGTCTGCAGACAGACAATGACGATTTTACTGCGCGTATGGCTGCTGCCGGGTTTGCCGACGAAGCAGCTTACTTGGCTGCAAAAAAAGCGCCAGAGGACCGGACGCGATTGCACGATGCGATCCAAAAATTTGACTTCAATTTGGCGGCGGCAGTGGATCGGCAAGCTCGTTTGCTCAACGAAACGAAAGAATTGACAGTTCCTGATCTTGTTGAATTGGAAGAAGCATTGCGGACTGTGCAAGAACAGTGTAATCTAAACAGCGGCGAACAAGGAAAATTAACGGATGTCCTCGGGCGCGAAAAAGGCTGGCTGGCAAGTTTAGCCTGCTTGACAACAACATTATCTGACGTTGAAAAAGAGTATGGAATCATCAGTGTGCTGGCGGAAGTGGCAAATGGAAAAGGGATCAACCAATATGGTGTAACTCTGCAACGTTTTGTTTTAGGGTCATTGCTTAATGATGTTGCGACTGCGGCCAACCTGCGTCTGCAAAAGATGAGCCGGGGGCGGTACTATTTACAGCGGACGTTAGACCGGATGCGGCGAAATTCGGCGGCTGGACTTGAATTGGAAGTTTTCGATAACCATACAGGAATGGCTCGCAATGTTAATACATTATCCGGTGGTGAAACCTTTCTTGCATCGTTATCGTTGGCGTTGGGCTTGGCCGATGTTGTGCAAGCGTATTCCGGCGGGATTCGCCTCGATACGATGTTTATTGATGAGGGGTTTGGCTCCTTGGACCCGGAAACCCTTGATTTCGCCATTAAGACATTGTTGGACTTGCAGCAAGAAGGGCGATTAATCGGCATTATTTCGCATGTGCCGGAATTGAAAGAACGGATTGATACCCGTTTGGAAATTAGTCTTACTGCTCGGGGCAGTAGGGCAGAATTCAAGATCGGTTGATTAATGGTGAATATAAAACCGCAATATATAAGTGAGCCTTAGGTTCGGAGGGGTTATTGCCCCCGCCGAACCCTTAGAGCGAACTTAGTTCGAGTGTTATAGCCTGTTGATCCCCGACCTAAGAGGACGGGGTCTTACAGGCTGTTAACGAGATAAAAAAGGAAGGTGCTAGTGATGAAATATTGGCTGATCGGTCTATTATTCCTTTTTCTGGCATATTCGCCGGTCAATGGGTTTGCCGGAGCGCTGGAGGATTATGAAGAAGCCCGTAAAATCTATATTGCCGCTGGAGCAAGTGTAGCGGCCTATGAAGGCCGGATTGG
>Ga0316604_10003187_pt1 | contig 11701 bp, 9 predicted proteins | sample OWC_soil_day20_C_FD_207650 | JGI IMG/M metagenome (GOLD analysis project Ga0316604, IMG submission 207650) | Wetland soil microbial communities from Old Woman Creek delta, Ohio, United States - OWC_soil_day20_CT | ecosystem: Environmental > Terrestrial > Soil > Wetlands | place: USA: Ohio... | reverse complement strand
AGGAGTACTTCCTCGCGATGCGTTGCCTCGCTCAGGGCGCGGCTGCGCAACTCGGGGCCTACGGGGCTCAAACAGTGCTTGCCGACTTCCCCCTGCTGCCCTGTGTTGCTCGGCGCTCCACAGGGGGGAAAAGCGTCTGAGCGCAACCGTCAGCGCCCGAAACTGCGATCGGTTTTACTCCTGCCCTCTGCGTCGTCGAGCAGCGCAGGGCACAACGGAAAAAGGGCGAGCACTGTCTGAGCCCCGCAGGGGCGAGTTGCGCAGCCCCCGTTGCAACCGAGCAGCGCAGAGTACCCGGCGTAGCTGGGCGACGCAGCGGGCGCGACTTCTTCTTGGCAAGACAAGAAGAAGTACCCCGCCGGTCAACGGCGGAACCCAGCGCATCAGCACGGGCGCCGCGCAGTTGACTCGCCGCCGCCTTCGGCCTGAGTATGGGCTGCCATGGCTGCCCTGCGTACGATTTTTCTGTTGCTGCTCTGCGTCTTCGGCGCCGCCCGCGCCGCGCCGATGCGCTTCGTCTATCCGCCGCCTGAGGCGGTCGGCGACGAGCGTCACCTCTACTATTGGCAGTTGCTCGCTGCGGCGCTCTCGTCCAACCGCGACAAGTATGGCGATTACAGCGCGACGCCATTTGCCGTGCCGATGACCTTTCAACGCGGCGTCGCCGAAGTCGAGTCGGGCGGCAGCCGGGTCAATATCATTTCGCGAGCGACCAATCGCGACCTCGAAAAACGCCTGCTGCCGGTGCGTATCCCGCTCGACAAGGGCCTGCTTGGCGCGCGCCTGTTCCTGATCATGCCGGAAACTCAGTCGCGGCTCGACCAGGTCCGAACGCTGGCCGATCTGCGCCGCTTCACGATTGGCCAGAGTTCGAGCTGGAGCGACGTCGCGATTCTGCAGTCGGCCGGTTTCAAGATCGTTTTTGCCGATGCCTATCTGCCGCTATTTTCGATGCTCGGCGCGCGGCGCTTCGATTTGTTTTCGCGCGGGGCGATCGAGATTGAAGCCGAGTTGGCGAGCAATCGGGACAAAGTCCCCGGTTTGATGATCGAGCAGCGGCTGCTGCTGTACTACCCGATGCCGCGCTACTTCTTCGTTCCGCGTACGGCCGACGGCGAGCGCATGGCCGAGCGGATCGCCGACGGCCTCAAGCGCTTGCGCCGCAGCGGCGAGTTCGAGCGCCGCTATCAGGCCTGGAAAAAGCTGGTGCTCAAGGACCTTGAGCTATCCGGCCGAACGGTGCTCAGGCTGCCCAATCCCGAGCTCTCGCCGGAAACGCCGCTCGCCGACAAATACTGGTGGGACGATCTGGCGGCCGAGGTTGGTGCGCCGCGCTGATCAGCGCTCGGGAAAATCGGCAAAGCGCCGCGCGATCTCGTCAAAGCGCGTGGCGATCGCCAGCATTCCCGCGATGATCTCGGGGTCGAAATGGCGTCCGCTTTCATCGCGCATGATGGCGATCGCCTCGTCGTGGGAGAACGCCGGCTTGTAGACGCGGCGCGAGATCAGCGCATCGTAGACGTCGGCAATCGCCATCAGCCGGCCGGCCAGCGGGATCGCGTCGCCCGCCAGCTTTTGCGGATAGCCGGTGCCGTCCCAGCGCTCGTGGTGCGAGTGCGCGATCTGCCGCGCGTACTCGAGGTACGACGAGTTCGCCTTGCCGATCTCGGCCTGCGCCGCGACGATCGCGGCAGCGCCGAGCTCGGCATGGCGCTGCATAATCGTCCATTCTTCCGCCGTGAGCTTGCCCGGTTTGAGCAGAATCTTGTCGGGAACCGCCACCTTGCCGATATCGTGCAGCGCCGCCGACTTGAACAGCAACTGGATATTCGGCGCGGTCAGCTCGGCGGCAAACGAGGGGTGTTCGCAGAGCTGTTCGCAGAGCGCCAGCAGGTAGTGCTGCGTGCGCCGGATATGGTTGCCGGTTTCGTTGTCGCGCGCTTCGACCAGCGAACAGAAGGCCGAAATGGTCGCGCTCTGCGCGGCGATCAGCTGCTCCGAGCGAGCGGCGAGTTCGTCGGACTGCTCCTGGATTTTTCGCGTGCGTTCGGCGACCAGGATTTCGAGCGTCTGGTTCTGCTTCTGCAGCGCTTTGCGCGTCTGGCTCAGCAGCAGGTGGTTGCGCACCCGCGCCAGCACCACCGGTGGCGACAGCGGCTTGTGGATGAAGTCCTCGGCGCCGAGCGATAGCGCAAAGGCTTCGTCGGTATGGCTTTCCAGGCTGGTCAGAAAGACCACCGGCACGTCGCACGTCAGCGGCGCTGCCTTGAGCCAGCGGCACAGGCTGTAGCCGTCAGGCATCGGCATCACGATGTCGAGCAGGATCAGGTCGGCCTGGCCGCCTGCCGAAAAGTAGTCGATCAGCTCCTGACCCCGGCGAAAAGTCGTCAACGCGTAGTCGTTGCCCAGATAGTGTTCGAGAACCAGCAGATTGTCGGGCTGGTCATCGACGGCGATCACGCGGAATTTCACGAATTCACGCCTGGTTTTTCAAGCCATTGCCGCGCTTCGTCGAGCAGCGCCGTGAGCTCGCCGCGCAGCTCGTCGGCGAGCACTAGCGCCGCACCGTCGCGGCGGCGCACCGCCTCATCGGTTTGCTTGGCGATGCTCATCAGTCGTCGCGCCATCAGGTTGCCGCCGGTGCTCTTCAAGCCGTGAGCGATGCGCGCAATCGATTCACGATCTTCGGCGGCGATGCTGCGCGAAAGCTCGCTCGGGGCGTCGCCATAGTAGTCGAGCGCCGAGCGTAGCAGCTTGCCGATGAATTCCGGGCGGTCGGCATAACGCTGTTCAAGGCTCGCCCAGTCGACTGTCGGGCCGCTGGCCGCGAGCACCTCAACCGCGCTCGGCGGGCGATCGGCCAAAACCGGCTCGACGCCCGAGCAGCGCAGCCAGTGCTCGATCACCGCGTAGAGTCTGGCCGGATCGACCGGCTTGACGATGTGATCGTTCATTCCGGCGTCAGCGCAGTTCTGGCGATCGGCCGAAAACGCGTTGGCGGTCATCGCCAGGATCGGCACCGCCTGATAGCCGGGCAGCCGCCTGATCTGCCGCGTCGCTTCGAGCCCGTCCATGCGCGGCATCTGGACGTCCATCAGGATCAGGTCGTATTTGCGGGCGCTGGCCATCGACAAGGCCTCGACGCCGTCTGCGGCGGTCTCGACGACAAAGCCGACGTTCTTGAGCAGATCGTGCGCCACGTCCTGGTTGACCGGATTGTCCTCGACCAGCAGCAGCGAGGCATGGTGATAGGCGTAGAGCCGGGCTTCGGCATCGCCGCGCCTCGGCGACTGTGCCGACTTGGTCGCCTGTAGTGTACCGACCAGTCCGTCATAAAGCGTCGATGAGGTGATCGGCTTGGCCAGGAAGCTGGAAAAACCCGCCTCGGCGAGTTCGTCGGCGGTCGGCACCGTCGCCGCAGCCGAAACCAGCGTCAGCGCGGGACGCCGCTGCAGTGCCAACTCGCCGAGTCGCCTGGCCGTGGCAAAGCCGTCGAGCCCCGGCATTCGCCAATCGATCAGCACCAAGTCGAAGGGGCACGCCGACTGATCCGAACGCAGCACCGCGTCGAGCGCCTGCTGGCCCGACGCGACGCCCTCGGCGTCGAGGCCCAGGGTGGCGAGGATCGCCAGCAGCGGCTCGCGCGCATCGGGTAGATCGTCGACCACCAGCACACGGGTCGTCCGGTCGAGTTCGTCGGGAAGTTGCGGCCACGACGCTTCGCCGCCGCGCTGCAGCGGCAATTGTGCCCAGAAGGTGCTGCCGCGACCGACTTCGCTCTCGCAGCCGACCTGTCCGCCCATCAGTTCGGCGAGGCGTTTGCTGATCACCAGCCCGAGCCCGGTGCCGCCATGCTGGCGGGTCGTCGTCACGTCGCCCTGTTCAAACGCGGCGAACAGGCGGGCCTGCTGCTCGGGCGTTAGCCCGGCGCCGGTATCGCTGACCTCGAAACGGATCAGCAGCGCGTCGGTGTTGCTCTCGATGATCCGGCAACGCAGCAGGACCTGGCCTTGCTCGGTGAATTTGATGGCATTGCTGACGAAGTTGAGGATGATCTGCCCGAGCCGATTGCCGTCGCCATGCAGCGACGGCGGCAGGTGGTCGGTATCGACGATCAGTTCGAGATCCTTGGCGGCAGCGCGCTCGCGAACCATGTCGGCGACGCCGAGCAGCACGCGGTCGAGCGAGAAATCGATGTTGTCGAGCGCGAGCTTCCCGGCCTCGATCTTGGACAGGTCGAGAATGTCGTTGATGATGCCGAGTAGGTGCTGCGCGGCGTTGCCGATCTTGTCGAGCCGCGCCAGCGGCCGGGGATCGCTGACTTCGCGGCGCAGCAGGTGGTTGAGGCCGATGATGGCATTCATCGGCGTGCGGATTTCATGGCTCATATTGGCCAGGAAGGTGCTCTTGGCCAGGCTGGCTTGCTCGGCGGCGAGTTTGGCCGCCGCCAGTTCGGCGGTGCGTTCGGCGATTCTCTCTTCGAGTCCGGCGTTGAGTTCGCGGATCGACTGTTCCGAACGTCGCGCTTCGGTGACGTCGTCGTAGGCGGTGAGCAACTGGCGCCGTCCGCCGGCAACGATGAAGCGGCCGACGACCCGCACCTGGCGCTGCTCGCCGTCAGTGCGTCGCATCAGCACTTCGCACCCGCTGTCGCCTCCGGGTTCGCCGACCACCCCGATATAGCGCTCGCGCTGCGTCGGATCGACCCATAAGCCGAAGTCGGTGCCGGCGTGTCCCTGGGCGACCGCCGGCGGGTAGCCAAAACTGGCGAACCAGGCCTGGTTCCAGCGCGTACTGTGGAAGCCGTCGGTCTCTGAAGTCACCGACAAAGCAACCGGCGAGAGTTCGAACAATGACGCGAAACGCGCCTCACTGCTCACCAGTTCCTGCTCCCAGCGCTTGCGTTCGGTGACGTTTTTTCCGGTGCCGCGGTAGCCGCCGAAGCTGCCGTCGGGCAGATAAACCGGATGCCCGGCAACATTGAGGTAGACGTATTCGCCGTTTTCCCGCTGCAGGCCGAATTCAAAGTCGCGGAAAGGCTGGTGCGCGGCTAGACTGGCGCGATGTTTGGCCCACTCGGCATCGCTCAGCGTCGTCTGTCCCGCCCAGCGCGTTGAGCCTATCGACGTTTCGGGGTCGATGCCGACGATGCGCGCTATTCCCGGTGAGAAATAGGTAAAGCGGAAATTGGCGTCCTGCTCCCAGCGCCAGTCCGATGCCAGATCGTTGAGATTTTCGAGAACCTCGTTGTTCTGGCGCAACTCGTCGAAGACGCCGAGTAGCCGCTGGCGCATTCCGTCCATGGCCTTGGCGACATGCCCGAGTTCATCGCGATAATCGAGGCTGATCGGCGTCGTCAGGTCCTCTTGCGCAATCCGCTCGGCAGCTTCGGTGAGCTTGTGCAGCGGCCCGGTCAGCCGACGACGCAGGATGAAGACGATGAACGCCAGCGACAGGCCGAGGGCCATCGCCAGTTGCAGCAGGTTGTCGCGCGACTGGCGTTGGTCGGCCTCGAGGTAGGGCGCCAGCGACATTTGCAATTCGAACGAGCCGACCAGTTGCCCTTCGTGCTCGACCGCGCCGACGCGCTGCATCGTCTGCGCCGGGTCGGCGCGGGTGGGTTCGATATCGACGAAGACCTGACCGCTCGCGGCGTCCCTGACGATCACCGAGACAAAGCGTCGGTCATCGACGATTGAACGGACGATGGCCTCGGTACTACTTAGCGAAAGCTCCCACAGCGGCGCCCGCAAGGCGGCCGTCAATACTTGCGTGTAGCGTGCCAGGTCGCTCTCGAGCGCGGCGCGTGCACGTGTCTCGGCGGTCCAGCCTTGGATCAGATAGAGCGCGAGCGCGGGAACCAGGAAAGCTGCCGCGACGGCCAGCAGCAAGGCCGTTTGCAGGCTGCGTGCCGCGCCGTGCAGGCGCGAGCTGTGGGGCGCAGAGGCGGGGGCGTCCACGGCGCGCTACTGGTCGACGCGGGAAATTTCCGCAGACCCGGTCCAGGGCCAGCGCGGTGGACTGCCAGTGACACTGAGTGAAAGCGGATTTGCCAGTTGGTTCGACATGCACACTCCCTCGCCGCATTCTTGTCGATGCTGCCAGCCGTTCGCCGCAGCGAATCTTGCGCAGCGCTCATGATAAGCGCAAAGGCCTCGCGCGTGTTCGCAGTTTCAGCGCCGGTTGCTGCCGGCGACCATCTTGAACTCGAACAGTCGGCATTCGATGGCGCCGTTGTAGAGTGGCGTCTTCTTGCTCGGCGTCAAGCGCATCAGCTTGGGCAAGCGCAGGTCGGCGGTCAGCAGGTAGCAGTTCCAGCCGGCGAAGTTGCGCTTGAGCGCGCTGCCGAGCGGCGGGTAGAAGGCAGCCAGTTCGTCGAGTTCGGAGAGTCGCTCGCCGTAAGGCGGATTGGCGATCATGATGCCTTGTGCGGCGGGCGCGGCGATTTCAAGGACGTCGCCGGTCGACAAACTGACCGCCGGCAGCAGGCCGGCGCGGTCGAGGTTGGCGAGCGCGGCACGCACTGCGACGGGAGAGATGTCGCTACCGTAGATCTGCGACTCGGCGGCCGGACGCTCGGCGTCCATCGCTGCGTCGAGCAATTCCTTCCAGAGCGGTAGTTCGAAGTTCTTGAGCTGCTGGAAGCCAAAGCTGCGACCGGCGCCGGGCGCGATCCCCAGCGCCATTTGCGCCGCTTCGACGAGGAAGGTGCCGCTGCCGCACATCGGGTCGAGCAGCGGGACTCCCGGCTGCCAGCCCGAGAGGCGCAGGATTCCGGCAGCGACGTTCTCCTTGAGCGGCGCTTCGACCGTTTTCTGGCGCAAGCCGCGCTGGTAAAGCGGAGCGCCCGAGGTGTCGACGTACAGCGTGCATTCTTCGGCGGTGATGAAGGCGTGCATTCGTACGTCGGGTTCGCGCGTATCGACGCTGGGCCGTTTATTGACGTCGGCGCGAAAGCGGTCGCAGATCGCGTCCTTGATGCGCAGCGTGATGAATTCGAGGCTCTTGAGCGGGCTCTTGACCGCAGTCACGTCGACGCGGATCGTCTGTTCGGCGTCAGACCACTGCGGCCACGGCGTGCCGAGCGCCAGCTGGTAGATGTCGTCTTCCTTGGCATAACGGCCGTGGGCGACGCGCCACAGGATTCGTGTGGCGATTCGCGAATGCAGGTTGGCCGCGTAGCACGCGGCCCACTCGCTGGCAAAATGAACGCCGCCGGGAATCTGCTTCAGATCCTTGACGCCAGCGGCGACGAGGTCCTCGGCAAGCAGCGCTTCAAGGCCGCGCGGGCAACTGGCAAAAAACTTTTCCAAGGCAAATTCCTAGAGGGGGATTGATAAGTTCTGCAGCGAAGGATAGCCGATCAGGGGGTCTTTGACTGCCAGGCTTGATCGACGCCGTCGGCGACCTGCGGGTAGCGCAGCCGGGCGTGCAGTTCGTTCTTGATCCGGCGGTTGTCGAGCCGGCGCGATTCGCTCATGAACGACAACTGCAGCGCCGACATTTCGCGCGCTGCGTCGAGTCGCGAGACGCGCGGCGCGCGCGGCAGCTTGAAGCGGTCGGCGACGAGGTCGAAATATTCGCCCATCTTGAGCTCCGAATCATCGCAGGCATTGTAGCAGCGGTTGGCGCGGCCATAGCGCAGCGCAGCGCAGGCGAGCTGCGCCAGGTCGTCGGCGTGGATATGGTTGGTGAATACGTCGTCGGCGCTTACGAGCGCCTTGACGCCGCGTTTGAGGCGATCGATCGGCAGCCGCTGCGCGGCGTAAATGCCGGGCGCGCGCAGGATAGCGACGCGTACGCCGTGGCGCACGCCGAAGCGACGCAGCTGGCCTTCGGCGTCGACGCGGCGCAGCGCGCGCGCGGTATTCGGTCGCAGCGGCCGCGTTTCGTCGATGCGCGCACCAAAGCAGTCGCCATAGACGCCGCTGGTGCTGATGTAGACGAGTCGCTGTGGTAGACTTTTGCCTCGCGCCAGCGCCGCCAGCAGCCGGCGAGTTCGGGTGTCCTGCGTGCCGCGTTCGGGCGGGGGGGCAAAGTGCAGCACGACGTCGGCGAGTCCGGAAATACGTTTCAAGCTCGCCGCGTGGTCGAGGTCGGCGAGCAGCGGGCGGGCGCCGTGTTGGCGCCAGAAGGCGAACTGCGCGCGGTCGCGCAGCAGCGCGAAGACCCGATAATGACCGAGCAGGTGGGGCAGGGTGCGGCGGGCCACATCACCGCAGCCGACGATCAATAATTTTTGCACTGCGCAATTTTACCGGATTCATCCGGGAAACCGGATTTAAAGAAAAACGGCTATTAACCACGGAGAGCACGGAGTACACGGAGGAAAAGCATAGAAGTTATGCGCAAACCAATTCAAGTTTTTCTCCGTGCTCTTCGTGTCCTCCGTGGTTTCGAATTGTTTATGAATCACGTTCTCTGGGGGATTCAATGGCGTTTCAGATCACCGTGCTGCCGAGCCAGCATACGTTCGTCGCCGAGGCCGACGAGACCATCCTCAACGCCGCCTTGCGCCACGGCGTGATGTTGCCCTACGGCTGCGGCGACGGCGCCTGCGGCGCGTGTCGCGGCAAAGTGGTGAGCGGCGAGGTCGTGCATGGATCGGTGCCCAGCCACGTGCTCTCCGATCAGGAGCGCGCCGCTGGCGGCGCGCTGCTCTGTTGCGCCAAGGCGCAGAGCGATCTTGAGATCGAAGCGCGCGAGTTGCCGGCGCAGCGCTTGGCGGTCAAGACGCTGCCGGCGCGGGTGCACAAGCTGACGTTGGCGGCGCCCGACGTGATGTTGATCGAGCTCAAGCTGCCGCCCGGCGAGCAGCTGCAATTCCTGCCCGGGCAATACATCGAGATTCTGCTCAAGGGCGGTGCGCGCCGTGCTTTTTCGCTGGCCAACGCGCCGGGCGACGGCTCGTGTCTGCAACTGCACGTGCGTCATTTTCCCGGCGGGTTGTTTACCGATCAGGTGTTCACCACCATGAAGGAGCGCGACATTCTGCGCCTGTCCGGGCCGCACGGCAGTTTCTTCCTGCGCCAGGACTCGGCCAAGCCGATGCTGCTGATCGCCGGCGGCACTGGCCTGGCGCCGATCAAGGCGATCGTCGAACACGCCATCGGTGAGCGCTCGGCGCGGCCGATGGTCGTCTACTGGGGCGGGCGAACGCTCGCCGATCTCTACCTGCTGCCGCTCGTGCAACAGTGGCAAGCGGCCGGAATCCGTGTCGTTCCGGTCTTGTCCGAACCTGCCGCGAGCGACCACTGGGCCGGGCGCTGCGGTTTCGTCCATGCTGCCGCGATGGCGGATTATCCCGACCTGTCGGGCCATCAGGTGTATGTTTGCGGTTCGGGGCCGATGGTCGCCGCCGCGCGGCGCGATTTTGTCGGACAATGCCACTTGCCTGAAGACGAATTTTTCGCTGATTCCTTTGAAGTGTCGCACGCCAGTACCGCGCCCGCTGCAGCTTAGCCGCCATGCCCGACGTTTATATTTCTCGACAGCCGCTGGTCAATCGCCAGAGCAAGATCATCGCCACCCGCCTGACGCTGCACCTCGGCGCCGGTGCGACGACCAGCGACGCCGCTACGGCGCTCGCCACGCTTGCCGAGTTCTGGCCGCAGGGTGAAAAACTGGTTTTCATCAACTGTGGCCAGACACCGTGCGACGCAGCGCTGCTCGACTGGCCGCTGCCGGCCAACGCAGCGATCGAAGTCGATTCGGGCTCGCTCGCCGGGCCGTACGCCGCGCCGCTGATCGCCGCGCTGCGGGCGGCGCAACCTTCGCTGTGCCTGCGTTTTGACAGCCAGACGCCGGCCGCGCTCGCGAGCAGCGTGCCGTTGCGCTTCATTGCGCTCGACGCGCAGCGTCATAGCGCCGCGCAACTTAAAATTCTGGCGACGGAACTCCAGCCCCACGCCATCATTCTGGCATTCAACGTCGATGACGGCGCCGTTTTCCAGGCGTGTCTGGCAGCCGGAGTCAATGCCGCGGCGAGCTGGTTCTTCAAGAAACCGACGCAGGCGCCGGGCAAGGCGCTCAATTCCGGGCAGGCGCAGATCATCCGCGTGCTCAACCTGGTGCGCAAGAACGGCGACATCAGGGACATCGAGGCGGCGCTCAAGCAGGACGTGGCGCTGTCGTACAAACTGCTGCGCTACATCAACTCGGTCGGTTTCGGCTTGTCCTGCGAGGTGCAGTCGTTCCGTCACGCGGTCTCCATTCTCGGTTACGACAAGCTCAACAAGTGGCTGTCGCTGCTGCTGGTCACCGCCAGCCGCGACCCGATGGCGCCGGCGCTGATGCATACCGCGTTGACCCGCGCGCGGCTGATGGAGGTGTTGGCGCAGGGTCTGGTCGATCCGTCCGCCTACGACAATCTGTTCATCACCGGCGCCTTTTCGCTGCTCGATGTCTTGCTTGGCGTGAGCATGGAGCGGGTGCTCGAGTCGATGAGCCTGCCCGAAGCGATCACCGACGCGCTGCTCGGCTACGGTGGCGTCTATGGCCCTTTCCTCGATCTGGCGCGGGCCAGCGAGAACGGCGACGCCGATCTGCTGGCCGAGCGGGTGGCGCTGCTTGGCCTGTCGGCCGGCGAGTTCAACCGCGCGCAGCTGCAGGCGCTGGCCTTTGCCGATACGATGGAGCTGTAAGCGGCTAAGCCGATAAACTGCGCCGAGCGGCGCCGGGGAGTGACGCATGAGCGAAGACCACAGCAAGCCCAAGGCGAGCGAAGCGCCGGCCGCTTCGGCATCGGCAACCAGCGCCAAATACGACGGCATGCCGACGAGCGCCATCGCCGCCCGAGAAAGCGAGCTCAATTACACGCGCGAAAAGCTGCAGATCACCAGCGAGGAGCAGCAGTCGACCAACGTGGAACTGATCACCGTCAATGCCGAGCTGCAGGGCAAGATCGAGCAGCTCGCCGACATCAAGTCGCAGCTCATCGGTGACGACTTGCTGGAGCGGGCGCGCGCCGTCCTCGAGACGCTGGTGCCGTGGGAGAGCGAACTGCAATCGGCGTCAGGAACGCGCTTTCTGGCACGAGTTCAGCCTTACCGTACGCTCGACAATTTCATCGGTGGCGTCGTGCTGACCTTTACCGACATCAGCCAGCGCGTCGAGGCGCTGGCTGTGCAGGTCGCTCGAACTCGCCGAAGCGATCGTCGATAGCGTCCGCGAGCCGCTCGTTCTACCAGTGCTTCGCGGTTTCGCCGAGCGAGACCGTCGGCCGGGCGATCTACTACTTGGGCGACGGCCAGTGGAATATTGCGGCGCTGCGCGAACTGCTCGAGAACGTCCTGCCCGGCGACCAGTCGTTCGAAGACTACGTGGTCGACAGCGAGTTTCCGCTGATCGGGCGGCGCCGCTTGCTGCTCAACGCGCGTCGCCTCGTCGGCAAGTTCGGCGCGCCGCCGCTGATCCTGCTCGCCATGCAGCCGGGCTAGGGCGCAACGCCCCGCCGGGCGGCGCTTTGCCAGGTGCCTGCCTGAACGCCATTAAGCGCGCGGCGTTTCCGGAGGGGGGCGGAGAACGCCTTTTGACGCGGTGTTGGGGCTTGCCCAAACCGGCACGGTGATTCCCTACGTTTTCTCTCGCGGATACGTTGCGTTCCGCGCCTGACGCGCGGGTGACTTTCTTTTGCGTCGCCAAAAGAACGTCACCAAAGAAAACGAAGTTTCGGCGAAGCCAAAAGGCGACCCCGGCTCCG
>Ga0316604_10003186_pt1 | contig 11709 bp, 8 predicted proteins | sample OWC_soil_day20_C_FD_207650 | JGI IMG/M metagenome (GOLD analysis project Ga0316604, IMG submission 207650) | Wetland soil microbial communities from Old Woman Creek delta, Ohio, United States - OWC_soil_day20_CT | ecosystem: Environmental > Terrestrial > Soil > Wetlands | place: USA: Ohio... | reverse complement strand
CTTGTTCAATTCTCCCCGTTCCATATGGGTGATGTTTTTTCCATTGAATTGGATATGCCCGTCCGTCACGCGGTAATTGCGCATGACACAGTTGCCAAGTGTGCTTTTCCCGCTTCCGGATTCGCCAACGATGCCAAGTGTTTCACCTTTCTTAATTGTGAAACTAACATCATCCACAGCCTTAACGCTGCCGATCTGACGTTTGAGCAGCCCCTTTGTGACGGGGAAATGCATCTTTAGATTGTCAACCTTAAGGATCACATTTGAGATATCCCCGGAAACAGCAGGCTGCGCCTTAATATCCCAATCAAGCATCCGCTTGATATCCGGTGTAATGGGCATTTCTACCGATCTTTCTTTGTATTTTGTTGTGTGGTTCATACAAGCATCTCTCTTTCCGCCATCGCTGTTTCCATATGAAAACAGGCACACAAGTGACCCAAATTCACTTCCTGCAAGGCTGGGCGCTGAGACTGACACTCCGCAGAGGCATACTTGCAGCGATTGCAGAAGGCACAGGACTCCGGTTTGATTTTGCTCATATCGGGTGGTTCGCCTTCAATGGCGTGCAATCCATAGCTTCGGGGAAGATCGAGCCGCGGGACCGCGCGAATCAGTCCCATGGTATAGGGATGGTGAGGATTTTCAAAAATATCATGGGGTGTTCCGGATTCCACAATTTTTCCGCCGTATAGAATCTTGACGCTGTCCGCATAGCGGGCGACCACACCCAGATTGTGGGTAATAATCATCAGCGCGGTTTCTGACTGCGCGCGTAGTTTGTTCAGCTGTTCAAGCACTTGTGCCTGGACCGTCACGTCGAGTGCCGTGGTGGGTTCGTCAGCAATCAGCAGTTCGGGATCACAGCTCATGGCCATTGCAATCATAGCGCGCTGCTGCATACCGCCGGAAAACTCAAAGGGATATTGCTTGACTCGCTGTTCCGGGTTTGGAATATTCACCTTGCGCAGCAACTCTACCGCTCGTGCCATAGCCTCCTTTTTCTTAATACCCTTGTTATGAAGCATAATGGCCTCGCAGATCTGATTGCCGATGGTCATAACGGGATTGAGCGCCGTGCTGGGTTCCTGAAAGATCATGCTGATCTGATTGCCCCGCAGCTGCTGCATCTCTTTGTCATTCATCTCCAACAGATCTTTGCCATGAAATAATATCTTTCCAGATACGATCTGTCCGGGAGGGTTCGGAATGAGCCGTATAATCGAAAGCGCGCTCACAGATTTGCCAGAGCCGCTCTCGCCGATAATGGCAACGCACTCTCCTTTATGTACTTCAAAGGACAGATCGTCGGAGGCGCGCATTTCGGTGCCGTTTTTGCAGAAGTATGTTTTCAGGTGTTGGACTTCCAGTATGGTTTCCGCCATCTGAGGATCATCTCCCTGTTATAATTTTGTAAAGGCCGGAGACGCTTCGTCCCCGGCCTTTTTGTTCATGCCAGTAAACCCGCTTAGTCTGTGACCCAAATACTTGAGAGGATGGGAGTAATATTCCAGTTTTTGTTCAAACGCTCACCGGTGTAACCGCCGACGCGAGAGGAGAAGAAACTGCTGACCTTCTCAGCACTGCCCAACTGGAGAATCCAGTGCTGTTCAACGAAATATTCGTCAAGTTCTTGAGCGTACTTAATGCGATCTGCCATGGTGGTGGCGGTGTTACATTGATCACACAGCCCGTTAAATGTGGCATCATTGTGGAAAATAGAATCGCTGTTGCCGCCTGTGCGGAAATACATCATAACGTAGTTGACGGTATATTTGCCCGGGGAGTCAAATATGCATCGCGGATCGCTCTCATCGTAGCCAATGGACATCATCTCCATGGGGGTGGACGCGATTTCAATTTTCATGGTAACACCAATTTTAGACAAGTAGTCTGCAACCAGCTGGAACAAATCTGAGGGAAGTGCGCTGAAAATTGTAACCGTGAATTCAAATCCGTCGGGATAGCCAGCTTCCGCCAGCAGTGCCTTTGCACCATCCGGATCATACTGATAGGAGCTCTTGACATCATCACTCCAGCTGTCGGCGCTGGAATAGTCCGTGCCGAGAGCAAATGCGCCGGAAATGCCGGATGAATCGGTATAGCCATAATAAGCAGAGTTAATTTCATCAGAATTAATTGCCATTTGCAGTGCTTTGCGTACGCGTACGTCGCTTAAAGGCGCGCTGTTGGATTTGAGTCCAATGCCGACAGGGGAAGAATCATAGGTGTACTCCTTGAACGCATCGGCAGACATGGTGGAGGTCAACTGCTCAATCTCAGTGCTGCCGAGAACGCTGCCTCCCCAACTCAGGACATCCAGTTTGCCGGACAGAAACTGAGTGAGACGATTAGCGGAGTCAGTGATACAGGTGAGGGTAATCTTGTCGATATAAGGCAGTTTATTTTGGGGATAACGGATATCGTAAGCGTAGTAATTTGAATTCTTCTCAAAGGTCATATAGCTGTCAGCGGCATAATCGGTGAGGATGTATGGACCTGTACCGGCGGCGTAATGCCAGTCAGCCTTCTGATCGGCGGTGAGCGTATCCCATTCGACGCCGCCAATGTTGACGGAGGTTGTCATAAAGTCTGCCATAGCTGTTTCGTTGCCGGAGTTGAAGTGGAATACTACGGTGTAATCATCAGAAGCCTCGACTGATTGCAGCATATAAAGACTGGTTGAATAGTCGGATTCGCAGTCAACCTTTGTTGTTCCGTCCCATCCGAACAGACGGTCGTAGGTCCATTTGACATCAGCGGCGGTAAGCTGGCGCCCGTTATACGGCTCTTTATCCTGGAAATAAACATCCTGACGGAGTTTGACGGTGAAGGTCTGAGCCGCGGAATCAAAATTCCAGCTCTCGGCGATCTGGCCGGTCAGATCCTCAAAGTTCACATATTCATTCTGAAATTTAGAGGGATCATTCTCACCAAGATTGATGGTCCAAAGACGCTCAAACCAGAGTGCATAATTTCGGTTGTCAGCTGCGCTAGGATCGTAGTCGGTGTATAGTTCCTGGTAATACACATTGAGTTCGCCGCCATATTTCGGCTCACTGGTAGTGGTGGCAGTGCTCGTTTCGGTTGTTGAGCTGCTGGAGACGGTGCTTTCGGAGCTGCCGCCGCAGGCGGACAAAGAAAGGGAGATTGCAAGTACAAGAAGCAGTGCGAAAACGCGTGTGGTTCTTTTCATGTTCATCTTCTCCTTTTAGATTGTATAAGCTGCCATTTCCTCAGCCACCAGATAACCGCTGGCCATTGCCCATGGCATCTCACCAAATTTACCGTCGCTCTCATCTGCCTTCAGCAGACCGCGACAGCAATCACCGGCAGCGTAAAGTCCGGCAAAGGGGGAACCGCCCGAGTTCAAGACTCGAAAATTGTCGTCATTGACGATGCCGCCCACAGCTCCCTCGTTGAAACGGGTCAAGAACAGCGAATAGAAAGGAGCTGTTTTGATTGGGAGGATCGCAGCAGGGTTCTTTTCGAATTGTTCATCTATTCCTGTTTCCGCAGCTGCGTTATATTGCGCAACCTGCTCTTTTAGTGCAGCTGGATCAACACCAATCAGCACCGCAAGCTCTTCAATGGTATCAGCCCTTCGGGCGGCCAGATCCAGCGTGCACTCCATCTCCAGACATTCACGCCAAGACGCCATACAGCGGGCAAAACCGGCGTCATCCGCAGAAATGTCAAGAAGTGCCTTGCCCATAACCTCCAGTGACTCCGCATCGAAGATAGCATAGCCTATGTAGTCCGGCTGATTCTCCAAGGGACCCCTGAGTTCTGCAAACGAAGGCGGAGCAGATTCATTCACAAATCGCTTACCGGTTTTATTGATGTACATCATGTGAGGATCCTGTGCCATACGCACCAGACTGTAGCTGTAGGGATGGTGGCTTGGGCTGAACATTGGTATTTTTACCCGATCTAAGTCCAACTTGCCGCCGATGGTTTCCACCATACCAATGGCATCACCGGTGTTGGATGCCACGGTAAAGGAGTGAACAGGATATCCGGCATAGAAGGTTGGGTGGATCTTCTTCATCAACTCCTTATTGTGGGGGAAACCGCCTGATGCCAGCAGACAGCACTTGGCATGGACTGTAACCTCGCCGCCTGGGTTGCTGGCGACAACACCGTGGAAGACACCTTCTTCATCTACCAGGAGTTTTGTGGCGCGGTGTTCAGTCAACACTTGGATACCCAGTTTTTCACACTGTTGCGTCATCTTCTCCACGACGAAGGTGCCTGCCCATCCGGGTCCCATGGAATGGTCTGTGGAATTTATATTTTGAGTGCGCTGCGGGAAGTCGAGAAAACCAGGCATGGCAGGGAACGGTCCCATGGATGTCTGACCATGTTCCAGCAGGTTGACTAATTTGAATTTTTCTTCCGTATCGCCAAATTCCGTGAGCCAGTCAAACATATCACTCAGCCCATACAGGGCTTTGCGGAGCAGCGGCATGCTCAGTTCTCCATTTCTACCAATGATTTTAATGGCTTCTTCCCGCATATCAGGTAATCCAGCCTCGGCATGCCGCTTGGAATACCGAAGGAGAAATCCATGACCTAGATTTGTGTTGCCTCCAACTTTTCTCGCTTTTTCCAGCACAACGACTTTCTTTCCACTTAGTTGTGTGTAGCGGACGGCAGCAACAAGACCAGCTCCCCCAGCGCCGAGAACGACCAGATCACAGTCAATGGTCTGGGAGGCGTGTGGAATTACCCGCTCGTGTTCTCCGGTGTTTCGAATCACACCAGATGGACATACCTTGGCACATGCTCCGCAGCTAATGCACTTCTCGGGGTCAATCGCATATTCCACGCCCACGAAACGGATCGCACGTGTAGGACACTCGTTAAAACAGTAGTGGCATGTTGAACAATGGCCGTCGATGATATATGACATGTTCCGTATTCCTTTCGAGCAATCAAGTTATGCTTTCAGTGTATCATAGTTACCACGACTGGTCTTTGTACTGGCAGTTAATTATGTCATCGTCGTTTTATACCAACGGCACATAATAATTCGTAAATTTTTATCACTATTTGTGCAATTTGTTGATCAATCTTTCGCTGTGGCACCATGGATGCGAGTTGGGGGAGTTCAAAAAAGAAGTGGCATAATCAATGATATCTGGGCGAAATCTTTCTCGAACCAGCATTTTAACATCACCGGATTTAGTTCATCCTTAGAAAATCAAAAAAGCGCATCCAAAGCTGCGCTTTCACGTAAATAGTATAAAAAACAGGTGATCATAACTGGTGAAAAGCGCATCAAACTGTGCGCAAGTATGATTGCTTCGATTATCATCGCAGCGTTTAAACATACATTTTATTTTGAATGTCAAAAAGGGATCGCCCAGTTTATACTTACAGCACATATAAATGCCAGAGTTTTGTGTGTTTTTAATTTTGTGATTTCCTTGCAACAGAAATAGATTGCTTTTTCCGAAAAGCTTCGATAAGATTATAGTATTTATGATGCGGATGCAAAAGGTAGGTTAACAAAGTGATAAGCGACAAAAAGCTGAAAAGTTTGTGCCAGATCGCACACAGTAGTACGCTTCAAGAAATTGTTGATATTGCCTATAAATTATTTGGGAATCCGGTTTTTATCACAGATATGTCTCATACCACATTGGCATACACAAAGAGCATAGAAGTGTCTGATCCTATCTGGCAGACCCGTGTGGTTCAGTCAAAAGTGGAATATTCAACGATAACACAGGACAAACGAACAAATTGGGTGAATGCCACATCAATAGAAAATAGGATGCCAGTGCTTGTTGAGGATGACAATGTCCCGGTACCGCGCATCATCAAGGTACTGGTTTCTAACGGTTATCCGGTTGGTGTTGTGATTCTCACCGCGTACCTTCATCCGTTGAAGGATGGTGATATCGAACTGATGGAGCTGATGTCTTCGTATGTCCTGCCCCTTATGTGGCAGGAGCAGTACCATGTTTCTGCTAATCATAAAAACGTGGAGAATTATTTCATCAAGCTCTTAAACGGCGAGCAGTACGAGTCGGAACAGGTCATGAAATGTCTGAATAACTTGGGCTATGCCAGTCAGCCCAATCTCTATGTGTTAGCAATCTCAGCAAAAAGCGAATGTAGCGGAAACGATTTCTGCGATATCACGCTCGTGATGAATGAGCTGTCACGGCTGCCATTTTGCCGAGCGTTCTTATATGACGCAAACATCGTTTGCGTCTATGGTTGTGAGAAAGAGATTTTATATTGGGATGTGGGTGCTCCGAAGGTAGCAGATATCCTGCGTCATCACGATTTGGTGGCAGGCGTCAGCCGTCGGTTTTCTGAGGCGAGCCGGCTCAGAGAATACTATCTGCAATCTGTTTGCGCAGCCGAACTGGGGCACTTATTAACGAGGGAAGGCTCTTTTTTGCAATATGATAATTTATCCATGTACCAAATGCTGCGGAATATCCCGGAAAGTTTACTTAAACAATACTGCCATCAGAAAATTTTAGATTTAGAAGAATATGACCGGAAGCACAACGCGGACTTTTGCACCACACTCCAGGTTTACTTGGAAAACACCAAGAGTTTGGCAAAAACAGCCGAACTGCTGTTTGTTCACAGAAATACCGTGCATTATCGGGTCAATAAATGTATGGATCTTTTGGGCAGTAATTTGGAAGATGGAAATGAAATCTTTATTTTTATTCTTTCATTGCACATTGTGGAATATAGAAAAAAGATGCTGAAGCAGTGAAAAAATATGATGCGTACTGAATAACCGCAAAATGCAGGACAGCCCCTACACCGATGAACATAATACTGTTATTAGCCAAAAAACCCTCTGCCTGCTGAGGTCCAGGTTATAGGCGTTACAGATGTAATGGCACAAAGGCATCAAGTGATGAATAAAATATTCGAACTTGCAAATGCAGGTTCGAATATTTTATTTGCGTTTATTATATTTCTAATCGTCATTTTTGATTGATGTGGTGGAATAAGCGTTTTTTATAGACGGCTTATGATCATATTTAGCTTTTTTCATTCACGTCCAGATGTTTCGACATATACTAATAACAGGAGGTGTACCATAGTGTCGCTACCCGAATTTCCGTCACCACCTCAGGATTTAACCCGTGATCAGGCTTTAAATATGATATTATCTTCAATCGCAATGGAGGAGCTGGCACTAAGCCATATTCTCAATGCGGAAAGTGAAAAGATACAATATATACTTGGGCATTCTGATTGCAGCAAGTGCGCTCCTGCCACAGACGATATTTTGGCGGTAAATAAGAGCGTTTCCGATTTATTGGAAGTCGTAATGCAAAATCAGTTGATTTTAAAGAACAAGATGGACCGGGTGATGGAATATCTTCCACAACCTCCACCAGCTCCAGTACCTCCGAAGCCACCTTGCCCTCCCATTCCCCCAGCTCCAACACCTCCGGAACCACCCTGTCCTCCAAATCCTCCGGTTCCAAAACCTCCGGAGCTACCTTGCCTGCCACAATGCAAACCAAACCGTCTGTGTCAATACACACCCTTGGCACGTCTTATCGCAATTCCCAACATGTATGCGTGTAACAATGCAGTGCAATGGCAAGCAGAGCCATCTGATTACACTTGTAATTCTCACATCAGTCTTACTGATTGTTCTGTCGTACAGCTGCCCCGATCCGGTTGGATTAGAATCAGTCTTTCCTTTGCATTTTCGGGTATGAACCTTGCGAGCGAAGCAACGCTTATAGAGCTTCTGATTCCATGTCCTGAAAAAAAGACAATTTCCAGGTTTTTTAATTTAAAACCAGGGGCTTGCAAGACTATATTGGCAGATGATATCTTGATTTAAATGCCATGCACTTGTTTGCCGTGTCATATGTCATTCATTATTCGATGGCCCGATGGACTACAAATAAAGCGAGGAAAATTGTCCATTGACCGCATGCTTTAACACTCCGTCCGTGTGGATATATGCTGTTTATCATTATTAAATTTTGGAGGCGATTTTGTTGTCACAACCTTCTTTTCCTGATAATCCTGATGTAACCAGGGATGACGTAGTAAATCAAATATTGTCTTCCATTGCGATGGAAGAACTTGGACTTAGCCATGTGATTAATGCCGAAGGGGAAAAGCTTCAGTATATTTTGGGTACCATCCCAGGTATAACAGGCCCTGCTGCTACCATTGAGGATTTACTAAGTGCAAATGAAAGCATTCAGAGCTTATTGCAAAGCGCATCCTATAATCAGCTGTTTTTAAAATCGAAGATGCAGCAGGCGCTGTCCGCATCTTTGATGACTGGTGCCACCGGCGCAACTGGTCCCACAGGACCTGCCGGTGATGCCGGCGGGCCCACAGGTGCAACAGGACCCACGGGTGAAACAGGACCCATTGGAGTAGCTGGCGCACAGGGTGCAACGGGTGCCACCGGTCCCACGGGCGAAACAGGTCCAGCGGGTGCCACAGGTCCTACGGGTGCCACCGGTCCCACGGGTGCCACTGGCGCAAATACCACTGAGGTCTCGTCCTTCGCCTACGCTTCCGCAACAGCTCTCACCGCAGCCCTCACCGGCACACCCGTTCCATTGCCATCAGGGCAAATACTGCCTACCGGTATTACAGTGAACGGTGCCAACACAACTTTTACCGTATCTAATGCCGGGCTTTATCGCATCTCATATGCTCTCAATACCACGGCCGCATTGCTGCTGACTACCCGTATCATGATTAACGGTGTGGCAAACACTGCGTCCACGGTCACTCCGCTTATTAGCCTTTCCAACTATTCCAATGAGATACTGCTCAATTTGACGGCATCAAGTACCGTACAGCTGCAAGTATTAGGAGCATCCATCAGTCTAACATTGGTGACAGGTGCAGGTGCCACACTGATGATTCAGCGTTTAAGTTAAGAAGGAGGAATATACATGTCTCAGCCGGAATTCCCTTCCACTTCCAACTTGACAAGGCTGGATTCTATTAATCAGGTTATTTCCTCTATTGCATACGAAGAATTGGCTCTCAGCCACATTGTGAACACCGAAGGTGAAAAGATTCAATACGCTGTGGGTACCCTTCCAGGACTTTCGGGTGGATCTACCATAGAGGATGTTTTGGAGATCAATAGTGGCGCTAATAATCTACTGGGAACAATATTAGAAAACCAGATTCTGTTAAACGGGAAACTGATGGATGCTTTGCAGGCTCCAGTCTATTATGGTGCCACCGGCCCCACAGGGGCAACCGGACCGGAAGGCACCGCAACTGGCGTGACCGGCCCCATTGGTGTACTGGGCGCCATAGGACCAACCGGGCCGGAAGGATTGCCAGGCCCTGTGGGAGATGCTGGTGCAACCGGTGCGACTGGTACAGATGGCGGCACTGGTGCCACCGGTCCCACGGGTGCCACAGGGGCAAGCGCTCCCACTCCCCCTCCTACCGCCACGGCAGGCTTTGCCGCGAATACAGCTGGAGGGCTGATTACCGTGCTGGTTGCTGGGACAAATATCGCATTTCCAAGCGTACAGTTGCTCACCTCCGATATCACATTAACCAGCAGCAACACATTGTTCACAGTCAATACTGCGGGATACTACCGTGTTTCCTATCATGTCAATACCACTGCAACGGTGCTGTTGGGGACGCGTCTGGTAATTAACGCCGCCAATATTACGCAGTCTACTATTCCACCCTCACTGTCTCTGTCCCAATTTTACAATGAAATTGAAGTCAATCTGTCTGCTGCATCAACCATTCAATTGCAAATGTACGCACCCCTGGTAGCGGGAGCGGCAACTCTTTTAGGGAGCGGAATCGGTGCATCTATGATGATAATTCGGCTCAGCTGAATGGTAAACAGGGCATATGTTTTTGAAAGAATTACACCGCAATATGTAAAGATTAGCAAGTGAGAAGGCAATAACCTTTTCACTTGCTTCGAAATACTTACTGGAGATACGCGCAAATTGCGGTGCTGTAACAATCAGTTCCGTCATTTGTCATTTTACCTGAAACAGCATCGTTATTCCTCTTAATATTCTTTGTATATCTGTATGACGATCGATTTATCTAACATTCTGAAACTGCAATGGGTATTAGATTATTCAGCAGACATAAATTAAGTAAAAATTATATTGACTGACTAACAGTCAGTATGATATCATAAATGTATCGACCATCATAAAGGAGATAGACATTATGAAGCTTAATTTTTTAGACATGGATATCGGGACACTTGCATTCAGATTTGTGCGCTCGCTGATGGTTGCAGGAACCGGAGGTGCTGAAATTAACGAGTGCCTTCTGGCTCTGGAGAAGGCACAGGACGACAGCGACGAAAACTGGGTGCTCGAATGGGAAAAAATCGCGGAAAAAGTTCTTCATCATGCGAGAAAGGCTGAGCAATCAGGGCAGGAGATTTCAGCTCGCAACGCATATTTCAGGGCCAGCAACTACTATAGGACGGCAATGTTTTCATTACCTCCTACCGACGAACGCCTCTTCGAATACTTGACATTGAACCGCGAACTGTTTCACAAAGCACTCAAGCACAGTGCGTCAAAAGCGGAAATTGTGGAAATTCCTTTTGGAAAAGTCATCCTGCCTGGGTATTACATTTCAGCCGAGCCGGAAGGCGCGACCAAGAGACCCACATTGATAGCGCTCAATGGAGGTGACTCGTGCAATGAGGAGACATTTCACTGGATGGGATTCACGGCTGCGGAAAGAGGTTGGAACTGCCTTACATTTGAAGGCCCCGGGCAATGGAGTGCATTGCAGTTAAACCCGAATTTGCCACTGCACGTAGAATGGGAAGAAGAGTTAGCGGCAGCAGTGGATTACCTGTTACAACGCAGTGACGTAGACGCAGATCATATATGCTTGATGGGATTCTCCTTATCAACCATGCTAGCATCGCGTGCAGTTGCATTTGAGAAAAGAATAAGAGCATGCGTACTCTCAGGAGGCCCGATTGTGGATGTGAATGAAGCGTACGAAGCTGTCTTGCCGCCGGAAATTCAACAGGCCGAGCCGGAAGTCAGGGATTCTATGTTTGCCATGATGGAAAAAGCCGAGCCGAGGCTAGCTTCCTTTGCCAATCATTACAGATGGGTGTTTGGCATACCTGACGCAACGATCAGCCAGCTTATGGCCGCATGGAAGCCTTTCAATATCAAAGAACTCTCCAATAAAATTGAGTGCCCTGTTCTGTCGATTATGGGAGAAGCAGAAATCATGCAGACCGATATGATTACAACAGTCGGAATTATGCAGTTTATTAGCGAGCTCCAGTGCCCATTTTCACTTAAGATATACGGCATTGAAGAGGACGGATGGGCGGCCAGCCATTGCCAGATGGGCGCGTTAAGTGACATGACAGACTTGGTGTTCGATTGGCTCGATAATGCATCGAAGGATAAAAGCGAAATCATAAAATCCTATACAGAGCCTGACTGGAGTCTTATCACAAAGTATCATAACAGTAGAGAACTGGATGAAATCCTTCACAGGATAAGGCTTCACATCGTGTAAACTGAAACGAGTGGTTTATATATGTTCAAGACTTCTCCTAAGACCTGGGCAGTATTTGTGCTGCTCAGGTCTTTTTGATGATAGCGCTGAATTATGATATCAATGGGGGCGGTTGGTCAAAAGTGTTGATTGACTGAATGCTAGTCAGAGAGTTACAATAATCAATAAATACATGATGTA
>Ga0316604_10003185_pt1 | contig 11712 bp, 11 predicted proteins | sample OWC_soil_day20_C_FD_207650 | JGI IMG/M metagenome (GOLD analysis project Ga0316604, IMG submission 207650) | Wetland soil microbial communities from Old Woman Creek delta, Ohio, United States - OWC_soil_day20_CT | ecosystem: Environmental > Terrestrial > Soil > Wetlands | place: USA: Ohio... | reverse complement strand
GATAAGGTAGAATAAGATGCGCAAATTCAAAAACGGATAAAAAGAGACACGGTTTGCAGATCTCTGATAGAATGAAGTTACCACACCACCATTCTGAAAGGACAGCAAACCATGCCTGAGAAAATTGTACAGTTAAACGAGGAAGTAATCAAGGGGCAACTTAAAGAATTGGTTCGGGGCAGCGTGGAAGAAACGCTGAACGGTCTGTTGGAGGCAGAGGCGCAAAAGCTGACCCAGGCCGCACGCTACGAACGCAGCGAGGAACGGCAGGCTTACCGGAGCGGCCATTACCAGCGCAACCTTACCACCAGTTCCGGAGATGTGACGTTGAATGTCCCCCGGCTGAAAGGAGTAACCTTTGAGACTGCCATCATTGAGCGCTACCGCCGCCGGGAGAGTAGCGTAGAGGAAGCCCTGATCGAAATGTATTTGGCCGGAGTGTCCGTGCGCCGTGTGGAGGACATTACAGAGGCACTGTGGGGCAGCAAGGTATCCCCCTCGACCATCAGTGAGCTGAACAAGAAAGCATACGTACCATTGAGAACTGGCGCAACCGCCCCTTGCAGGGCGGCAAATACCCGTATGTGTATGTAGACGGAATCTATCTGCGCCGCAACTGGGGTGGAGAGTACGAGAATGTGGCCATACTGGTAGCGATTGCGGTGAACGAGGACGGCTACCGTGAGGTTTTGGGTGCCGTCGAGGGGATGAAGGAGGACAAGGCCAGTTGGATAGGCTTCTTTCAGTGGCTCAAGGGGCGCGGACTTGAGGGCGTCAAGCTCGTGGTTGGAGACAAGTGTCTTGGCATGCTGGAGGCAGTGGGTGAAGTCTACCCCGACGCCAAATACCAGCGCTGCACCGTCCCACTTCTACCGCAATATCTTCTCTGTTGTTCCGCGTTCCAAGGGGAAGCTGGTTGCCAAAATGCTCAAAGCCATCCACGCACAGGAGAGTAAGGCCGCGGCACTGGCAAAGGCCAGAGATGTGGTTGCCACTTTGAAAGACTTGAGGCTGAAGGAGGCCGCCAAAAAGGTTGAGGACAGTGTGGAAGAGACGCTCACCTACATGACGTTTCCCTTTGAGCATTGGACACGTATCCGCACCAATAACGCCATTGAACGGCTCAACACCATTCCACATATCTAAATCCAACATTCTAAAGTAAACTCTGTTCTAATAGAGTTTCAAAAATATTCTTTAAAAAACTTCGATAAACCTTTGAAATACTCTTTGATAAAACAATATTGTTCAATTCAATATCTAAAAAGTTCGCGGCAAAGTCATCATCAAAAAACATCAAAGTGTCTGCTTCTGCTTTATCTGTACATGACTTTAACGGAGAGGCTGTATTCCCTATTTTTCTTGGGCTTCCTATCAAAATACAGTATTTTATTAGCTGGAACTCCTCTTAAAACACGAGCTGCACCAGCAGCATATATACGACGGTTCCTCCTCCAATAGAAAGAAGCATTTGCTTTTTCCAGAAATGAAGAATGACAATTACTATAATAGCAATCAACTCCGGGATTCCATGATTTCCGATCAGAATGTTTACATCCTTCAGACAGTATATTACAAGCATTCCTAACACAGCGGGCGGTAGTACTTTCCCCAAATACTGAACATATTTGGGCGTTGGTTTGTTTGCAGGAAATAGGATAAAGGGAAGAAAGCGGGTTGCCATGGTTCCCAATACCACCACCGCAACCGTTATAATTTGTTGACTGACGCTCATTGTCATTTCACTTCACCCGCTTTCCCAAACAGCCCTTTTAGCAGAGAAAGCACCAGTAAAATTAACATCATTGCCGGTATGATAAAATTTCCGCTTCCAAACAAAAACAGGCATACCACGGACATTCCTAATCCGATCAAAGAACTATAATGGTTGGTCTCTTTCATCCACTGATCTAAAAAGATTACGACAAATAAAGCTGTCATAACAAACTCAAGGCCGCTTGTGTTAAATGTAATCAACCCGCCGAACACCCCCCCAAGAGTAGCGCCTAGTACCCAATAGAAGTGATTCAGTACAGTAATAAAAAACATAAACCATCCTCTATCCACATCTTGCGGAATATCTGCTGTGTAATTGATGGAAAAGGATTCATCACACATACCGAAAATTAGATAAAATCTTTTGTACCCTGGAACCCTATACTTCTCCAGCATAGAAATTCCATAAAACAAATGGCGGGCGTTAATCATCAGCGTTAAAACTAATGCTTTTAATGGGTTAAAATCCCCCAACAACAACCCGACTACAACAAATTCAACCGAACCGCCAAAGATAGTCAAGCTCATTAACATAGGATATAAAAAATTAAATCCCGAAGCATTCATATAAATGCCATAGGCTATTCCTAAAAATACAAATCCCGCAAAAATGGGAATAGTACTTGGAAAGGCCGCCTGAAAAGCCTTTTGTATGGTTTTCTCTTTTTCTTTCAATCGCTTCTGTTCCCCTTCACTTCAAATAAAAAGATACATAATATATTTTATCATTGGAAATCCATACATTCAACGATATAATTGTATGTAGTACAATTTTGATAAAGGTGTCATACTCTTTTCTTGACTACCCAATGTCATGGAAGCCTAACAGACAATCATTGAAGCGTCCGGTGTATCTTTCTCTTGCTTCATTGCTTGAACATGACATTGCAGCCGGTTTGATGGCACCGGAAACAAAACTTCCGCCGCAACGCGAACTGGGGGATTATTTAGATATAAATTTCACCACAATCACACAAGCTTACAAATTGTGCGAACTAAGAGGATTGATTTACGCTATTACCGGAAACGGTACCTTATTTACGGCACTACAAAAGCACTTTGCTCCGGGCTTGGGGTTGCTTTAGGTATCTTCGACTGGTCTGTGGAGCAAATATTTTGTCAATTACAGAGACTTGTGATATAATAATTACAAATCAGTTTCCAGTGAGTGTCGAATTGCAAGAAAAATATATTTACTATTGAAAAATATTCCAGAACTGTAATTATGTCTATTGCATAATTATGGTTGTGATGGTAAAATGGAGGTGATCTATCTGATAAAAAGGTGGTTGAATCATTTGGGAATAAAACTTAACGTGTCGCGCAACACAAAAGAAAATTTGCTTGAAACGGCAAGGTTAGGGTCTGTTACGGCTAAGAATTATGGCTATAACCTTCTTGTTTCTGCGCGGACATGTTCAATATCTAAGCTAGAAAACGGAAAGAAGAAATAGTTGTTGTATGAAACACAACGCCACATCTAAGACTAAGTTAAATTTTTTAGCAGATAGATTAGATCGGCATTGGATATGGAAAATTCTGATCTCGTTTTTTCCTTCAATTTGGTTCCCCATCGTTGTAAAATATTTTGGTGTTCAATTTTATTTGGTGAAAAGCGAAGATACGTCACATCTCACGACGGTTGGGATGGTTTGTACGTTTATAATTTATGGGTTATCTCTTGGAATTTTAATTATTTCCGGCTATCATTCTAAAAATGAAGAGATTAGGCAGAAGGAATACCAAAGTAAAATTCGATCCCTAGAAAGTACAAACAACTTATCTTGTAATCTGTTGGCTAGGGTACGTCAAGCAGATATCAATAAAAATGACAATTTACTTTCTTTTGCATCAGAAGCAGACTATTCAGACGACGCTGATTTTATTTGCAAACTTAAGCCGTTAGACAATCTAAAAAATATTGCTGATGAAATCAGAAATTGTATTCATGAGGCAACGAGCATCGGTGACGATAAGCTTATTGTTTCAATGGCGTATTGTTTGGGAGAGTCTGACTGGTTTTGGGTAGATAGCCATGCCGTATATGGTGGTTTATCCTTAACAGAATTAACTACGAACCAAAAAACAATCTTTTATCAAATCAAAGAACGTCAAATTGATTCAAGCTTTGTTTATATTAATAACAAGGCCGCATATCTAGAGAAAAATATGTATGTGTCGGATCAGAGAGATAAAATATATAAGAATGTTGGATCATTAGTATGTGTGGAAGTGAAAGCCGAAGCAAATAACATGACGTTTGCAAGATTAATCATATCGATATCTTCATATGGTAAGAAATTTTCGAATGAAGACAGTAACGAGCAAACTAGTATCGTTGAAGAAAACTTGAATACTATTCTGTCTCAATTTGAGGAGAAAATTATAACTGAATTGACACTTCTATATTTACAAGAGAATTTGTCTAAAAGCCCATCATTGATATGATGGGCTTTTTTATGTTACCATTCACATTGATAGTCCCGTTGCAATAATTGTGACGGGAAACATCCGTTAGGAATCATCATAATATAACAACAGGGCAACATTTATAGGAACGGAAGTGTTATATATGGACCCATTTCCTGCAGGAACATATGGCATCAGTAACGCGGAACAGATGTGGAACAACCATATACGGCTGTTGTGGGAACAGCATGTTTATTGGACGAGACTGCTCATTCTCAGCATGGCTTTTAGATTACCTGATGCGGAACTTGTTGCCAATCGTCTCCTGCGCAACCCCAAAGACTTTGAAGCGGCATTGAGACCATTATATGGAGAAGTCATCGCCGCAAAATTTGCAGAGTTATTTACAGACCATCTTAAAATTGCAGCCGAGCTTGTCCAAGCGGCAAAAGCTGGCGACAGCGCCGCAGCCACCGACGCAGAAATGCGCTGGTACACTAACGCGGATGACATTTCGGTTTTTCTTGGCAGCATCAACCCGTATTGGTCGGCGCAGGAGTGGCGGAAAATGCTATATGACCACCTTGCAATGACAAAAACCGAAGCCGTTGACATCCTGACTCAAGAATATGAGGACAGCATTAACATCTTTGGAAGTATTGAGCAGGAAGCCTTGATGATGGCCGACGCGATGACGCGGGGCATTGTAAAACAGTTCCCTCAATACTTCAATCGGTAGCGTACGTGTTCTATGCAAGACTCAGACAGCTATCCTTGTGAGGTGCTATCAACTTACACTCTTTTGCGCCACGCAATGATAAACAACACAATCGCGGCTATGATAATAATGGAAAATGTACTACAACACGTACCTGTTGCCCTCCCCGAGTTTTCTGTCCGTTGCAGGACAGTCATCGGATCTTAAACTACTCCTTTGTGCGGTAATGACTTCTTTATAACTACTCAAAAGCCGTCACCCCAAGATTATAATATGCTTAATTTCTTTTTGGTGATAACTTAACTCGACATATGGCGGCAATGCTGCATAATTTATGCAACCATCACCTAACTTAAGCATTGTGGAGATCGACAAACATAAAACTTCTTATCTCATATAATATTGATGAGGTGATAAAATTGTTTCCCTATTTCATAAGACCGGGAGATACCCTTTATAGCGTGGCCGTGATGTTTAATGTTCCCTTGAATGCTATCCTCGCAGTAAACCCCGGTTTAAATCCCTTTAATCTTTATGTCGGGAAGCGGATCATGATTCCGGCGGGAACCATCCTTGTTCCCCCGATTGTTTGGCCGTTTGTTCCGCCATTTAGGCCGCCAGTAACTTCAAGGCCCCCTGGACCTCCAAACCGCCCTAGACCTCCAAATCGCCCTGGAAATCAAAGACCACCCAGATAGCCAAGGCTGTTCACTCCCATCCTTTAGCACCGCATCGAAGGGGGGCAGTAAATGCCCCTCCAGCAAAGGCCCGTGCTGGCTGGGACAAAGAAAACATTGCAAAAGCCCGCCTACTCATTTATAAGTCGGCGGGTTTCTCCTGCCTCGAAAGAGAAATTTTTTACTGGCACGATTTAAGGGTCTGTTTCATACAATGGAATGTTAGTGAGGCAGACTGGACGTACATATATTTTTTCAAATGGTGGAGGAATGAGCATGGCCAGCGATGGAATGGCATCTATGGGAAACATCCCTGAATATAAGCCGAATATCCCGGAAATGCAAGGGAACGATACGCAGGTGACGAGTAATGAGAATATGATGGACGATATCCTGATAAATAGCGCGGTCTATCCGGAAATTTTTTTCAGATTAAAACCGCATATAGATATGGCGTGTGACTTGATCGGTGTATACGGAGACATCATGCCTACCCAGGGACAGCTTGAACAGTTATCCGACGGTATCTTTGACGATTTCTGCAACATGTACCCCGATATGGCAGAATATATGCATAGTGACGATTCAGCCGGAGACCCCCCACCCTTTCGAGGTGGATTTAGACCCGGTTTCGGTTTTAGATTCAGACGTAGAGGCATCGGCAGGGATCTGATTGCTTCGTTGCTGCTGGCCGAGCTACTGGGTAGAGGGTTCCGTTAAAATTATCGGCGACCCAGAGCGCTATGTTTATGTGAAGCTTCTCCATAAGTAGGGTGACCGCTACCCTGTAACAGTATTTGGCCGAGGAGATACGTGTTACAATCTGACTGGAAATAATAATACCCTCCCTGATAATGGGGAGGGCTTTTTAAATTTATAAGACCTGCCTAGACGTGCTCTAACGTCTGGGCGGTTTGCTTTTGTAGGTTTCGGCCCATTGTCTGGATAACAAAAGATTTTGCCGATATAATATCTTCTTTGAAGTTCCGAGATTTTGATCCAATTTTTTTATGTGCACCATAATATTGCTCGGGGAGCATAAGATCAGGCGTGCTAATTGGCGTCGGTGACGAAACTATCTATAACACCTTTCATAAGTTAAGAAAGTGGTCAAATGTTTGAATAATCAATACTGTCGTTACCTTCTCTAGCCAGTCCTCCTCCGAAAACCCTCTGGACAATACCCAGCGCGGTTTTTATATGAAATGCTGCACAAACTACCATCGGAGGTGTTTTATTATGTTTTCCCGCAAATCGGTTATCACATTCGGCATGGTGGCGATCCCAATCGCAATGTATACAGCAACCCAGGACAATGATATTCACTTTAATCAGCTGCATAAGGAAGATAATAGCCGGATCAAGTATAAGAAGACCTGCGCCCATTGCGGGAAAGAGCTTGCAACGGACGATATTGTCAAAGGCTTTGAATACGATGATGACAAATATGTTGTTATAACAGATGAAGAGATTGAAAAAATAAAGACGGAAAAAGAAAAATCCATACAGATTTTGCATTTCGCACAGCTCAACCAAATATCTCCCGTCTATTATGATAAAACCTATCAAGCAGCACCCGAAACAGGTGGAGATAAGGCATTCGAATTGCTACGCGCAGCCCTGATGGCTGAACAAAAAATTGCCATAGGTAAAACCGTCATGGGAACGAAGGATACACTGATGGCAATTATCCCGAGAGAGGATGGTATTTTAATTTCTACGATGTTCTACGCCGATGATATCAAGGAACTCCAAAAGCAATATACCAAATCGAGTATTTCTGAGCAGGAGCTGAACATGGCTAAAACCCTGATTAATTCAATGGACACGCCCTTCGATCCGTCAAAATACAAAGACGAGTATCAGGTGAAGCTTAAAGAACTTGTTGAGGCCAAAATTTCAGGGCAAGAGGTTGTTGCGGCGAAATCTCAGGGTGAAAGTAAGGTTATCGATCTTATGGAAGCGCTCAAAGCCAGCGTAGAAAAGGCAAATAAGGATAAGGAAACGGCATAACGTTATGATTGAACTTGGCGAATACAATCAAAAAAGAAACTTCAAAAAACGATAGAACCGAAAGGTGAAATGGCACAATCTGAAGAAGACCTCAAATTCGTCGTTCAGCACCATATGGCCCGCAAAGATCACTATGACCTTCGCCTCGAATGGAATGGTGTGCTTTTGAGTTGGGCGGTACCGAAGGGGCCTTCTTATAATATTCATGATAAGCGGCTTGCCGTGCAGGTTGAGAACCATCCCCTAGCGTACAGAAACTTCGAGGGGACCATTCCAGAGGGGGAGTACGGCGGAGGTGTTGTTATGCTCTGGGATGAAGGCTTCTGGGTGCCTTACGGAAACGTGGAGGAAGGTCTTCAGGACGGTGCACTAAAGTTCGTTCTAAATGGGCGAAGGCTAAGGGGAAAATGGGCTTTGATCCGACTGAAGACAAAAGAGAGCATGACAAAGGATAACTGGCTTTTCCTCAAAGAAAAAGACGAATACACCAAAGCAGCATTAGAAATCTCCCAATTTACAACAAGTATCAGGACAGGCCGCACCATGACGGAAATTGAAGAAGGAACTGACGATAAAAATTCGAAAAACCCGTTCCGGTCCACCGGCGTTCAGCTTGCCATGCTCGCGGAGAAGATTCCTGAAGGCGATGATTGGCTTTATGAACTGAAGTACGACGGCTACAGGATTCTTGCTTATATTGAAAATAACAGTGTCCGCCTTATGAGCAGAAACGACAACGATTATACTGGGTATTTCCAAAGCGTTGCGGCAGCCCTGATCAATTGGGCAGATGGAAGAGCAATGATCCTTGACGGGGAAATGACAGTGACGGACATGGCGGGGAAAACGGATTTCCAAGCACTCCAAAATTATATGAAAAATCCAAATGGGAATCTAATCTATATTGTTTTTGATCTACTGGCGCTGGATGGAACGGATATCCGGGGGCAGAAACTTATACAAAGGAAGAAAACACTTGAGACTTTAATGAATAACGCACCTAAAAATCTGTGGTACAGCCGGCATGTCATAGGCACTGGAAAGGAAAGCTTTACGGCAGCCTGTGAAATGGGCATGGAAGGAATTGTCGGAAAGAGAGCCGACTCGTTTTACAGCGGAACCAGAAACGGCGACTGGATCAAGCTGAAATGCGGTAAGCGACAGGAATTTGTCATCGGGGGCTATACGCTTTCGGATAAAAAAGCAAGTGGTGTCAGCTCACTCTTACTTGGTGTGTATGACGGCGAGGACTTCATCTATGCCGGACGAGCAGGCAGCGGACTGAGCGAAGCAGACGCGAAAATGCTAGAAAAAGCGTTTGAAAATATCAGGAGAGCGGCCTCTCCTTTCAAGCTTTCCCCCAAGCAGCGGGCAAATGAAAGGATTACTTGGCTTGCGCCTGAAATAATTGCGGAAGTCAAGTTTGCCGAATGGACGAAGGAGCATCTCTTAAGACAGGCCAGCTTTCAAGGCCTTCGCACGGATAAAAGCCCAAGGTCAGTGAAAATGGAAAAAGCGGATAATGAGACGTTGACTTTCCATAATATACCCACTGAGGATCAGGAGGAGAGGATATTGGAAACAACTCAAAGCGAGCTGATTATAGCAGGAGTCAAGATTACCCACCCGAATAAGGTGCTGTATGACAATCCCCAAATCACCAAAGGGGATGTGATCCGATATTACGAAAAAGTATCTAAGCGCATGCTGCCCTATGTTTCACATCGGATTTTAAGTATCGTCCGCTGTCCCAAAGGTGTTTCACAGACCTGTTTTTACAAAAAGCATCCCGGTCAGGAAAGCAAAGGAATTGTCACGATTCCGATTTCCAACAGTGAAGGCGGTACCGAAGATTATTTTTATATTGAGGAATCGGCTGGCCTGATTTCAGAAGTGCAGATGGGAACGCTGGAGTTTCACACCTGGGGAAGCCGCGTAGACAGACTTGAGCAGCCCGATATCATGGTGTTTGACCTTGATCCTGACGAGGGGATGGAGTTAGACAGGGTGCGGCAGGGTGCAAACGATCTCAAGAGCATTCTGGAGGAACTTTCGCTCGTCTCATACCTAAAGACCAGCGGCGGCAAGGGGTATCATGTAGTCGTTCCCTTTAAGCCCGCCGCTTCATGGGATCCGTTTCATGATTTCGCAAAACGTATGGCAGAAGTGATGGATCAGAAGTGGCCGGAACGTTACACAAGCAATATCAGAAAAGCAAAGCGTACAGATAAGATTTTCATTGACTGGATTCGAAATGGCAGAGGCGCGACCAGTATCGCGCCCTATTCCATAAGAGCGCGAAGAGGTGCTAAAGTATCCATGCCTATTGCCTGGGATGAGCTTGACGCGGTCGCGCCCGACGGCATTGATATGCCGGGTGCGCTCATCAGAATTGAGAAGAATGATCCGTGGCAAGATTTTTTTACAATTAACCAATATTTAAAATAACTGATTCCTGAATTCTTTTGTCATTAATATCTTTTGTGGAACCACAATATTACAACATAACTGCCTCGCCAAACCCCGCATGGCGCTCGGGTCGGCCTCCGCCGTTGCCCTATCCTCCAATGGGGGTAAAAGCACATTTATCCTATCCGCATCTTTTGAGAATCATATCATTTACACCGATTGCGCGACACACCCGCGGTTAAGGGTCCTTGCCGCCAACTCATGAGATACGAGACAGGCGGGAACCGTCCCCCATGGATAGCTCCCGCTCGGCAATTTCATGGGTTAAATTATTAAATACACATTATGTCTCGCTATCACTCACAAGCGTTGAAATAGACTCTATAACGAATTTTTCTCTTCCTTTTCTTCAATCTTTAGGATTTCATATAACTCTTTTTCTTCGCTTTTCTCAATTGCTTCAACAATACGTCTAGTAATTTCGGTATTTTCTTCGATTTTCTCAATAGTTTTATCTAATTTATCGTTACCGATATTTTGCCCTTTTTGAATAACCGATAGCAGAACCAACTGTAAAAATGTCTGTGCTATCCAACTTATGATTGGCATAGCATTGCGAGTCTGAATAGTGGTCTGAATGGTGCTTGGCAATGAAATAAAAGCCAGCAAACAAAATATGTAAGCACACCACATAGTACCAACGATTCGTGTAATTTTTTCTGCAACCCAGTCATTAAAATTGTCGACCTTTGCTTTAACATTATTCATAATAAATAACCTCTTATTTTATTTTGCTTCAATATATTATAACACAAAAATAATGGCATAGCTACTAATGAGGACTGGGGGAAATCCCCCTCACCGCACAGGTCTCATTAATAATGCGAGCTGTTACCCTTCTGATCAGTTTTGAGTAAAAGCACGGCGCAATTTTGCGCTGTGAGGGGTAACAAAACGTTATAGCCACATGGGCGAGACAAACTGTCCATGTCTCTTTGCCTGCCGATCAGATGACGGGAAATGTGCTGAAATTTCAGACGACCCCAAATCTGCGAAAAATTGCGCCGAGCAACTACCTTTATCTTCAACAGAAGGCATAATATCCTATCGTGCATTCCGATCAAGGCTGGAACTATCAGCACATGCTCAACGCCAAGGGCATCCGGCAAAGCATGAGTCGAAAGGGCAACTGCTTGGATAACGCTGTGATTGAGAACTTTTTCGGTCTGCTTAAAAGATTCTATCAATCAATTCAAGAAGGAATTGATCGATTATCTGGATTACTGCAACAATCGGAGAATCAAAGCCATGCTGAAGGGATTGCTGCCTGCAATTCACAGACAACAAGCCCTTTCGGCGGCTGGAAAGGTCAAGAAAAACTGGACATAAAGTTAAGCATTTAAGAATTTTCTGCTTCGAACTGAACAGGACTAAGCCAGCCCAGGCAATAAGTCCTTGTTCACTCATAATACTTGAAACCCGCTTTTCATTCACTTTAATATTCCGTTGTAAAAGGGCTTTCTGAATGCGGCGTGAACCATAACGGCCTTCGTTTTCTTTGAAAATATCGGAAATTATCTCACGTCGAGTGCCAGGACAAAAGTTTTGTTGTTATTTAAATATTACCGCAAAGACATATATATCTATAATTTTATTTTTTTATCTTAATGACTATGCTAAAATAGCCTTAGTTCAGCTATAAAAGCTATT
>Ga0316604_10003184_pt1 | contig 11715 bp, 10 predicted proteins | sample OWC_soil_day20_C_FD_207650 | JGI IMG/M metagenome (GOLD analysis project Ga0316604, IMG submission 207650) | Wetland soil microbial communities from Old Woman Creek delta, Ohio, United States - OWC_soil_day20_CT | ecosystem: Environmental > Terrestrial > Soil > Wetlands | place: USA: Ohio... | reverse complement strand
CAGCACGTCTTAACCTGAGTGCAACCCCGGTTTACGAACGTATCCGTAAGATGGAACAGGCCGGCGTAATTCGTCAGTATGCTGCTATTGTAGATCCCAGCAAGATCGACAAGGGCCTGACTGTATTGTGCTACATCTCCCTCAAAGAGCATGGTAAAAAAGCAGGCAGTAAATTCATCAAGGAAATTACTTCTTTCCCTGAAGTACTGGAATGCCTCAACATCTCCGGTCAGTTCGACTTCATGTTGAAAGTACAGGTAAAAGATATGATCGCTTACCACGACTTCAATGTGAATAAACTGGGTGAGCTGGATAATATCGGCCACATGGAGAGTGTGTTCGTAATGTCTGTGATCAAAGCGACACACCGGGTGGTGTATTAATCTCACGCTATGATCATCCGCTATCCGGAATATACAAAAGACTTTAACTGGACTGTATTACAATCCGACAGTTACACGTACGCCAAATACAAAAAGGCCATTGGTGCACACAGGCGGGTCATCTTTCTGAAAGAACATACTATTTTGTTTGCCCTGGCGGGGAATAAAACTATCTTCCTGGGCGATGAAGTACTGCATGTGAATCCATCCAGCATTGTGATTTTGAAAAGAGGTCTTTATGGTATGACAGAAGTAGTGCCGGATGGATTTGAATACGAAGCCCTCCTCCTCTTTTTCCCGGATAGTATGCTGCAAAATTTTCTTCGGCAGCATCAGTTACAACCAGATAAAATTATAGCCGATCCCCAATCGTATGTGATGTTGCCTACCAGCGATCTGCTGCATAGTTTCAGGGAACAGTACATGCTGTTCTTTCAGAATCGTGCGGAGAATATGGAGGCAATTTTACAACTGAAAATACAGGAAGCATTTTTATTACTACTGGCTGGTGAGCACAGGGATGCCGTTCTGAATTTATTCCAATGCATCACACATGCACAGCCAGCCAATATCGAATACATCGTTAATACCCACTTATTACAGCCCCTTACACTGGGCGAACTGGCGCAGCTTTCAGGCCGAAGCCTGGCGTCTTTTAAACGTGATTTCCAGCAGTACTTTAATTGCTCTCCAAAGAAATGGATCAATGAAAAAAGACTGGCGCATGCACGAATGCTATTGCTCAATGATGACATGAATGTATCTGAAGTAGCACTGGCCTGTGGATTTGAAAATGTGCCACATTTTATAAAGATCTTCAAACAGGAATTTGGAGATACTCCCCACGCGCTGCGAGCTAAAAAAGCAACAATTTGAGCTTTTAACGTTATTCCTTTTTTTTACTCCGGACTAATTTTGCTGATATAAATTATACTTTATGTCAAAAGCAGTCGTATTAAGATTCAATGAAGAAGTGCTTGTAAAAGGTGACTTACAAGTATTTGAAGAAATCGTTTCTCCTTCCTTTACAAACCATTCAGCACCAGCAGGTACGGACAAAGGGAAAGCTGGTCTGCTGGCTTTTTATCACAATGTATTGAAACCAGCATTGCCGGATATCACGATAGAGATCCATGAGATGTTTGAAGAGGGTGATACCGTTATTACAAGAAAAACTATTCGTGGTACGCTTGGTATTCCTTTCATGGGTTTTGAAGCGGGTACAAAAGTAACGATGCCAACGATTGATATCGTGAAAGTAAAGGATGGTCAATATGTAGATCATTGGGCAGAAAGGCATATTCAACCTGCATAAAAATTGGAGATTAATGCTTACATTAATAAAATGAATCGTAAGCATTTTCTTTCTTCTCTTGCCATCACATCGCTGGGGCTTTCGGCATTTTCTCATCTTCCTGCACCTGTAGCCGAAGATGAGAATTTTACTATTTTTCCACCTTATCTTAAAGCGGGTGATACGATTGGTATTACCTGTCCTGCGGGGCATATCAGGCAGGAAGAAATCATGCCTGCTATTCGCATTATGCAGAGCTGGGGTTTCAAAATTCGCATAGGAAATACGGTTGGGAAAAGTGATTTTAGTTTTGGTGGTACAGATGCAGAGCGATTACTGGATCTGCAGGCTATGCTGGATGATCCTTCTATTCAGGCGATCATGTGTGCGAGAGGTGGGTACGGCTGCGCCCGTATTATTGACCAGGTTAATTTTAATAATTTCAGACAGCACCCGAAATGGGTGATTGGGTTTAGTGATATTACTGTATTGCATTGTCATATCAACCGGTTGTTTGGGATTGCTTCTCTGCATTCTAAAATGTGTAATAGTTTTCCTGATGATTTTGCAAAGGCCGAAGCAGTAGTACAGGAAACGATTCTTTCCATTCAGCAGGCCCTGACTGGGAAACCTATGCAATACCTCACACCGGCAGATGCTAATAATCGGATTGGTTCAGCAAAAGGTGTATTGATTGGAGGGAACCTATCTATGCTGGCGAGTGTGTTGGGGACTAATTCAGAAATCAATACCATTGGTAAAATTCTCTTTGTGGAGGAGGTGAGTGAATACCTGTATACCATTGATCGCTATTTTAATAGTTTACAGCGGGCGCATAAATTAGATAATCTCGCGGGGCTTGTGATTGGTGGGTTTAACAGGCTGAAAGCGGATGATCCGGGAGAGGAATTCGGGAGAACGGTGTATGATATTGTGAAGGAGAAGGTGAAGGATTTTGATTATCCTGTTTGTTTCAATTTTCCGGTGGGGCATCAGAAAGGGAATTATGCATTGAAGTGTGGGGTGATGCATCATCTGGAGGTTCAGAATAACAGGGTTTCTATGAAGGAGATTGTTAGTTAATACGATGAAACGAAACCTTATACGGTGACAGACTTTTTCCTGCTTTTTCCTTAATTTCATACACTCATGAAAAATACAGCGAGTGGATGGAAAGTGGTTACAGACTGGCTCGCCGCCAGAGACCGGCAGCCTTTTGTGTTCCAGGAAGAAGCCTGGAATTATTACCTGCAAGGCAAATCGGGCCTTGTGAACGCCCCTACCGGATACGGTAAAACATTTTCTCTTTTTCTGGGTGTGGTGATCGACTGGATCAACCGCCATCCCAAAGACTATCAGGATAAAACTAAGAATGGTCTGCAGCTGCTATGGATCACGCCGCTGAGGGCACTGGCCAAAGACATTGCGCGTGCGATGGAGGAAGTGCTGCAGGAGCTGGATATCCCCTGGCAGGTGGGTATCCGGAGTGGAGATACACCAGTATCTACCCGTGCTGCGCAGAAAAAGAATATGCCCGAGGTATTGATCATCACCCCGGAAAGTCTGCATCTCCTTATCGGGCAAAAAGAATATCCAAAAGTATTTACTTCTCTGACTACAGTAGTAGCCGATGAATGGCATGAACTGCTGGGCACCAAGAGAGGTGTGATGATAGAATTAGGCCTGAGTCGTCTGCGCGGATTGACGAAAAAAGCCGGACGTCCGCCATTGAAAGTCTGGGGGATCTCTGCCACTATTGGTAACCTGGAAGAGGCTATGGATGTGTTGCTTGGAGCACCTGATCCCGAGGCTGTGATAGTGCGGGCGAAGTTGGGTAAAAAAATAGCACTACAAAGTATTCTCCCTGATGAGATAGAAAAATATCCATGGGCGGGGCATTTGGGTACAAAATTACTTTATAAGGCGCTGCCCATTGTCAATGAAAGTAATACCACGCTTATTTTCACAAATGTCCGTTCGCAAACAGAGATCTGGTACCAGGAGATATTAAGACAATGCCCTGACCTCGCAGGAGCGCTGGCGCTACATCATGGCTCTATTGATATGGAGTTGAGAATATGGGTGGAAGAAGCCTTGCATACAGGTACGCTGAAAGCGGTGGTATGTACTTCCAGCCTGGATTTGGGAGTAGATTTCAGGCCTGTGGATACAGTGATACAGGTAGGTAGTCCAAAAGGTGTAGCACGGTTTTTACAGCGCGCAGGTCGTAGCGGACACCAACCCGGAGCTACCAGCAAAATATGGTTTCTGCCCACACATAGTTTAGAGCTCGTAGAAGCTGCGGCGCTTAAGTCGGCTATTAAACAGCAGATAGTAGAAAGCCGGATGCCGGTGATCCTTGCATACGATGTATTGTTGCAATACCTGATGACACTGGCTATTTCTGATGGCTTCCACGCCCCTGAAATATGGGAAGAGGTAACAAATACCTTTTGCTTTCGTGAAATGACGGAAGATGAGTGGGAATGGATACTGGCATTTCTCACCACTGGTGGAGACGCCTTGTACAGCTATGATGAATTTAAAAAGATTGAGAGGGAAGGTGACTTCTTTATTTGTCGTAGTCGTATGCAGGCCATGCGTCACCGTTTACATATCGGTGTCATCGTCAGCGATGCGATGCTGAAAGTAAAGTTCATGGGTGGTGGATTTATCGGCATGATTGAAGAATGGTTTATTGCCCGGCTTACAGCTGGCGATACTTTCAGTTTAGGTGGCCGCATTCTTGAGTTTGTTATGATCAAGGATATGACTGTGTTAGTGCGGAAGTCCAATGCAAAAAAAGCCATTGTACCCAGTTGGATGGGAGGACGATTACCCCTTTCCCCGAACCTTGGAAAGATATTGCGTGAAACTTTTAATGAAGCGCTTTCCGGTGATACGACTGAACCTGAATTACAGGTTTTACAGCCGCTATTTAAACTACAGGAATATCTTTCTCATGTGCCGAAAGCAGATGAGCTGTTGATAGAAATGATTCATACAAGGGATGGTTATCATCTGTTCGCCTATCCGTTTGAAGGCCGGCTGGTGAATGAAGTAATGGCTACTTTACTGGCTTACCGGCTGAGTAAACGTACGCCTATTACGTTCTCGATTGCCATGAATGATTATGGTTTTGAATTATTGTCTGACCAGGTTATTCCGCTTACGCCAGATGATGTGTATGAATTGTTTTCGTTAGATAACCTGAATAATGATTTGCTGGCTAGTGTGAATTCTACAGAGATGGCCCGTCGTAAATTCAGGGACATTGCGGTGATAGCAGGATTGATATTCCAGGGATATCCGGGCAAGCATAAACAAAGCCGTCATTTGCAGTCATCGGCATCTTTGTTATTTAATGTATTTACAGAATACGATCCGCAGAATCTCCTGCTGAGACAGGCTTTTAACGAAGCGTTCTTTTACCAGATGGAAGAAGCCCGTTTGAGAGAAAGTCTTGACAGGATTTATAATAGTAAAATCGTGATCACTTATCCGGAAGAGCTGACACCTTTTTGTTTCCCGATTAAGGTGGATAGTTTGCGTGAACAACTGACCAGTGAGAAACTGGAAGACAGGATAAAAAAAATGCGCCCGGATTTTTAATAAAATCGGAACTTGCAAGGATCTATGGATGAAGTGATTTATAATTTCAGGAATCAGACGTGGCTGTTATCCGCCCACCGCGCTATATTCTGGAAAGAAGAGCAGGCTTTAATTGTATCAGATCTGCACCTAGGCAAGTCTGCGCATTTCAGAAAAGCAGGCATTGCTGTTCCTGCCAATATCGGGCATGATGATCTGTATCGTTTACAAAAACTCATTACTGTTTATCATCCGTTGCAGGTGATTATTGTGGGCGATATGTTTCACAGTAGTCATAACAATGATGTGCCTTTGTTTAAGTTGTGGAGACAACAGTTTCCGCATATCAAATTTAAGCTGGTGAAGGGGAATCATGATATACTGGCGAAACAGGTGTATGTTGATATTGATGTGGAGGTGTATGATGAATTGCAGATTAATGAGATTCATTTTGCGCATGAGCCATGTGAGGAGGGAAATGGTGCTAAGTATACCTTCTCTGGTCACATTCATCCGGGGGTGGCGGTGTCGGGTACTGGCAGACAGCGTTTGCGTTTACCCTGTTTTTATTTCGGGCGTAATTGCAGTATTCTGCCGGCGTTCGGGCGGTTTACAGGTTTAGCGATGCTGGATGCAGAGGAGGCGGATGCGGTATTTGTGATTGCTAATAATAGTGTATTAAAGATTGGGTAATGATATATCGCCGATAATAGTGTTCTAAAGATTGATTAGTGATGTATTACCGATAATAGTGTATTAAAGATTGGGTAATAATATATCGCCGATAATAGTGTTCTACAGATTGATTAGTGATGTATTGCCGATAATAGTGTATTAAAGATTGGGTAATGATATATTGCCGATAATAGTGTTCTAAGATTGATTATTGATGTATTGCCGATAATAGTATTCTACAGATTGGTTAGTGATATATCGCCAATAATAGTGTTCTAAGATTGGTTAGTGATATATCGCCGATAATAGTGTTCTAAAGAATAGTTGAATGTCATGCTGATTGCTTACGATCCCATATTTGCACACCCGTTACCTGAAGGCCATCGTTTTCCGATGGCAAAATATGAACTGATTCCTGCGCAGCTGTTGCGGGAAGGGATTGTTACTATTGATCAGTTTCATAAACCCCAACCGGTGAGTGAAGAGACAATTCTTCTGACGCATACCCGTGAATATTGGGATAAATTAAAAAATGGGAAGCTGAGTGAGAAGGAAGTGCGTAAGATAGGTTTGCCACAATCACCAGAATTGGTGATGCGGGAAAGGGTGATTTGTCAGGGTACGATTGATTGTGCATTGCATGCATTGGAGCATGGTATTGGTTTAAATGTGGCGGGTGGTACGCATCATGCGTTTACTGATCATGGAGAAGGGTTTTGTCTGATGAATGATTTTGCGGTAGCCACGAATTATTTGTTGCATCAAAAGCTGGCTGGATATGTGATGATAATAGATCTGGATGTACATCAGGGGAATGGCACTGCTGCCATATTTGAGGGGAATGAACGGGTGTTTACATTCAGTATGCATGGGGAGCATAATTATCCCTTTCATAAAGAGACTTCTGTATGGGATGTTGGGTTGCCTGATGGCACGACGGATGAGGAATATCTACCTAAGTTAGAGAGTTGTTTAGCTTCTTTATTCGAGAGGGAACGGCCTGATTTTGTATTTTATTTATCCGGGGTAGATATACTGGCGACTGATCGGTATGGGAGGATGAAAGTAACTGAAAATGGATGCCGCTGCAGAGATGAATTGGTGTTAAATACGGTAAAACAATATGGAATTCCCTGTGCAGTTGCGATGGGAGGAGGGTATTCTCCACAACTGAGGCATATTGTGAATGCGCATTGTAATACATTCAAAACAGCGGCAGCCATCTTCTGATTTTCTCTAAGAACGGCGGTGTTTAGATTTAAAAGGCATTTGATTCATCGAAATAACATGCATGCATTTAATTTTTTCTAAGTGCAGGAAGATCATTGATTCGCCATAAGTCCGCGGTGTCTGATAACGATTTTCAGAGCATAAAGCAATTTCATTCGCCATAAGTCCCGATGCCAGATAATGATCTTCCAAAGCATAAAGTAATTTCATTCGCCATAAGTCCCGATGTCAGATAATGATCTTCCAAAGCATAAAATCTTCTGAAACATTAATAAACTTATGCCACGTTCCTGCCGGTACAAAAAGATAATCCCCTGAATCAATATCTACGACTCTATCCTTGTATTGTACTTCTGCACATCCTGACATAACGATGTACGTTTCATTTTGTGAATCCGGCTCCTGTGTGTAAACATCCTCGGGACATAACAATATTACCCTCATTGTATTGTGTTCCCATAGGGTCACGGCTGCTTCTCCACTGTTTTCCAGCTGGCGCAATGCGTCAACAAATGCGATACGCATAGTTTAATCTTTGAGATTATTAAAAAAAGGGGTTGGAGTAAGTAGCTTTATTTATTCTGATGGTTATTTTGATATTCGTTTTTAAAGGTTGATTGATTTGGAGGCGACATGCGCCTCCCTGTACATAGTCTTCCCAATGCTTAGAAGTCTATGCATTTTATCTTTTGAAAAAGTAATTGAGGTTGTAATTAATTCCTGGTCTTTTTCTTCAGCATATTTACCTGATCCTGGAGGTGGCTCACCATATCTGCGAGGTGGTTCACACTCATACGGCTTTGTGGAGCAGCTTTGCTGATCACAGCGTCAGACTGCCAGAGTTCCAGCACTTCATCCATACCTACGGAATAAGGTTCGAACTGAGGGTTATCAGATACCAATGTCAGTTTTCCTTTTGTGCGGTTGCTTTTCAACAAACGTTTATACACAATTCCTTCTCTGCTTGTCACCACCACATAGGCTTCGTTGTTACGAATATCTTCCCAACCGTCAACTTTGTGGCAAACGATTACAGAACCGGATGGTGTAGGTAACATGGAGTCACCGGCGATTTCGAAAGCTCTGTAACTACCAGCGCCCATCATAGGGAGGGTGAAGGTGTTCAGTTCTTCGATGAATTCATCATCGTTATAACCTGCGAGGTAACCGGCGGCAGCTTTTACGGGTACAAACTCTATGGACTGGCGGCTATTGCCGAGCTTCTGCTGGCGGCGCTTTTCGAGGAAAGTATCTTTTTGGGAGCCTACATCACGGCGAAGGAGATCGTCAATAGAAACCCTGAACATATCGCTGACCAGTTCCAGCACTTCTGTACGGGGCTCTGCACGCTCTTCTTCATAAGCTCCCAGGAGGGAACGTTTGATCCCTAGTTTATCAGCAAACTCCTGCTGCGTCCATCCTTTCTGCTTACGCAGAAACTTTAAATTGCGGCATACAACTGACATAATCTAAATTATTTAGTAGAATTACTAACAAATTTAGTATATAATTTTTGGAATAACCAAATAAATCCGGTGATTCTCACTTATTTTTGTCAGGAAATCCAACTCAAAGATTTATGTATACTCCGTTGCTGATTATTCACTCCCTGTTAAGGTGGGCAATTTTACTAGCTGGCATTTGGGCCGTTTACCGTTCATGGAAAGGCGTTAGTGACAAAACACCTTTTACCGGTGCAGACAACAAAGCTGGTTTATTCTTTATGATTTTCTTTGACCTGCAATTGCTGGTAGGTCTGTTATTGTACTTTGTAGCCAGTCCACTGGTGAAAACAGCCCTGTCTGACATGGGTGCTGCCATGAAAGATGGCGTACTGCGCTTCTATGCTGTAGAACACATTACATTGGCAGTTTTAGCATTTATCCTGGTACACATTGGTCGTGCAAAAGTGAAGAAAGCACCGACCGATGCATTAAAACATAAGAAGGGACTGATCTTCTTCGGTATTGTTTTGGTGCTGGTATTGCTGCTGACTCCATGGCCTTTCCGTCAGGCAGGTTTGGGCAGAGGGTGGTTGTATTAATCGATACGATTATTCAAAAATACAGAGGGGCTGCTGTGATCACATCAGCCCCTTTTACTTTCGCCGTTTTTTCATCATTGTTACCCCTTATCCGTATGATATAAACGGAATGAATAGATATACGGCAATGCTGCCAGTATAGCTCCTGTAAAAATCAATAAAAATACTCCCGTCATTACGGGTAAAAAGAAACCTCCAATGAATGTGGCGATTCCCGTCCACATCCATAGATTGCCTGCCATCAGATGCGTTTGCTGCCATATTTCCGTGCTTTGCAACGTCCACGGTGTACGTACCCCCACAAAATAATTCGGTTGTAATCTGCGTAAATAGATCCCGATCATTGCGATTAATGTGCCCACTCCTGTAAATACCCAACGCTCCATCATTAAAGCGCGGCCCTGGCTTACCATCCAGATAATTGCGCCGGTGAATACGGCGAGGTATATGTGAATGGAGAAGCGGATACGATAGTATTGCTGGCGCTGCAGGCGCTCGTTTGCTTCCGGGAAATCCACATGGTCTACTTGAGGAAGGTAGCGGAAGAGGAAATATAACATGAGGTTGGTGAGGAATAGGAAGGTCATGAGTAATAAGAAATCACTTTTGGTGCCGACCCGTTCCGGTATGCCTGTGATGCTGTAGTTGTTTGGGAAGATGTCTGGCATAGAAGGCCATATGATTCCCAGGTATGCCATCGGCATCAATAATAAAAGCAACAATAATAGTTCTTGTCCTAAATCCGTCTTTTTCATAACAACATGGATTTGGTGTACATGAAAGGTGACAAATACTATACCGTTGGCATACATATATTACAATTGTGAAGGGTGATTGGTTTAATTGCAAACAAAAAACGGATTTGCCTTTCGGCAAATCCGTTTTTTGTTTGGGAGCGGATAGTTCCGCCGATGCCTCGGCGGAACTATCCGTGTGAAGGGATAAATAGCCGGAAGGGATAAACCGCAATAAAGCGCGACAAACCGCCGGAAGAGACAAACCGCGATAAGGGCGAAGTGCAAAAATGGATGGAATTCGAAGGTTTGTTATTAAGTTGTTATTATACTAATTATTTTAGTATTTACTAATAATATTAGTATTTTTACCACCTGAGCCTTTCCCTCACAATCACCATAAAAAAAACAGGTCGTCCCCTTTATTGGAGACGACCTGTTCCTTTATAATTCATTTTAAAGACTATTCCAGATCAAACAACCCTTTGTTAAGTAACTGGAGCGTTTTCTCCTTATGCTGACCACCGATCAGGATAGAAATATTATGACGGCTACCGCCATAAGAAATCATTCTCAAAGGCACTTCATTCAGCGCTTCAAACAGTTTCTTCAGGATAGAAGGCGTTGCCGCTACTTCGTTACCCACGATTGAAACGATGGTCTGATGATGATCCAGTTCTACTGAACCAAATGGCTGCAGTTCTTTCAGCAGCTGATCCAGCTGTGGTGTATTTTCTATTGTCAGGGAAACCGCTACTTCTGAAGTAGTAATCATATCAATAGGTACACGGTATTTTTCAAATACTTCGAAGATCTTACGCAGGAAACCATATGCCAGCAACATACGGCTGGATTTGATCTTGATTGCGATAATGCCATCCTTGGCAGCTACCGCTTTCACGCCATCGCCACTTGGCATTTCTGTGATAATGGTACCATGTGCCTCAGGCTGCATCGTGTTCAGCAACTTCACCGGAATGTTGAAGTGCTGTGCTGGCCAGATGGATGCAGGATGCAGGATCTTAGCGCCAAAGTACGCCAGTTCCGCAGCCTCGTCAAATGACAGCTGATCGATCGGGAATGTTTTCTTTACTACCCGGGGATCGTTGTTGTGCATACCGTCGATATCTGTCCAGATCTGTACTTCTTCAGCCTGGATAGCTGCACCGATCAGGGATGCAGAATAATCACTACCACCACGTTTCAGGTTGTCTATCTCTCCCCTGTGATTGCGGCAGATATACCCCTGCGTAACGAAAATCTTATTATCCTTATGTTTATCCAACAGGTTGCCCAGGCGGATCTTTATCTTTGGAATTTCCGGCTCTTCGTACTCGTCAATGCTCATGAAATCCAGGGCTGATATCAATTCAGAATGGACACCCGCTTCTTCCAGGTACACACTGAAGAGTTTAGTAGAGAGTAATTCACCCTGGGCCAAAATATCCTTGTTCAAAGCTTCGTTGAAGCTAATTTTCAGGATGATGTTCAGAAATTCAAAATGCTCGTCAATAACAGCACCAGCCTTTTCACGTGCTTCAGGCTGCTTCACCAGCGCCTCAATAAATGAGCGGTAGTGAGCTTCCAGCTTATCTATCTGCCCCTTAGCCTGCTCCTTTTTACCTTCAGACAAGGATTGTCCTATCTCAACCAAGGAATTGGTGGTACCGGATAATGCAGACAACACGACGATTTTTGGAGCGTCATCAGCAGTCACCAGCTGGGCCACGGCATGCATGCGTTCAGGTTTACCTACCGACGTGC
>Ga0316604_10003183_pt1 | contig 11719 bp, 9 predicted proteins | sample OWC_soil_day20_C_FD_207650 | JGI IMG/M metagenome (GOLD analysis project Ga0316604, IMG submission 207650) | Wetland soil microbial communities from Old Woman Creek delta, Ohio, United States - OWC_soil_day20_CT | ecosystem: Environmental > Terrestrial > Soil > Wetlands | place: USA: Ohio... | reverse complement strand
AAGCCCTACCACTTTAGAAGATCAATCTGAGGAATTTCAAGCATCCCTTAAAAAGCAATTACAAGATATAATTAATCCAATTATTACTGAACGAATAATAGTAGAAATGGAATTATATAAATTGCGTTATAGATAGTGTCAAAATAGTTGCCAGTCAAACTGGCATTAAGCCACGGGAAAGAGGGGATGTAACAATGAATAAAAAGACTTTATTGATCAGTTTACTCCTTGGGATTTTTATTTTAACTACTGGTTGTGGGCAATTAACAGCTAGAAAACTCGGAGGAACGACTACCGAACAGTTGCCGCCAAATACCAAACTAGTAAACGTTACGTGGAAAGAAAATAGCTTATGGTTAGTAACCAGACCAATGAAAGCTGAAGAACAACCTGAAACGTATGAGTTTAAGGAGTCAGCGATATTCGGTATATTGGAAGGGAAGATAGTCATTAAAGAAAGCCGGTAATGGTAGCTTTAGAGTAGTAAAAACGTTAAATCTAAGAAATAGGATAATAATAGAGCCGTTACCCCTTAGCGTATGGGGAAACGGCTTTCCTCCTATAAAAAATTGCTTAGCATACGACTTCTGCGTTTTGCTGGCGAGACCCCTAATATAAAGTATAACATTCCTGAATGGAACGACTTAGGGTGTTCTTATTGTATCGAAGTTTTTAATGGTATAAAATGGAAATAAAGCAGGCTATATTACAAATAATGGAAATTAATAAAATATATTACCTAACTGTGTTACGAATATAGTAGACAGTAATCAGGAAAGGAAGCAACATGTCGAATTAGGCAACTGTGGAAAGAGTAGATAACCAAAGGGCTGGCTAGTGGTCTATGGGTAATTCGACAATTAATATTTGAAAAGTGTCGGTTTTTTACGAAAAGTAATTTGGCTGATTTGGCAGGAATTACAAAATTTTACAAGAATGTTTACCAGCATAAAGGAGTATGGTCAGTAGGAGGCGGTCAACAATGTCTGCAGCAGAAGCGCTCAACCGTAAAGTAGTGTATTTGCACGGAGAAGATGACGATCAAGATTCCATGGATACTACGACGGGAATTATTTTCCTTGATAACGAGCTTAGGGTAAAAAATTTAAACCATGAAGCTGAAAAGATTTGTGGAGTAGAGCGATCTCGGTCAATCGGCAGACGAGCAGATGATGTTTTTAAGCAACATGGCGATAAATTTTTACAAGCATTTCATCTAGAAGAGCAGGAAGATTTAAATACGATTCATTTAAAACTCAAAGTACAAGAGCAGTTTATCTATGCCCATATAGATACGCTCAAACTTCGGGGCACTGCCGGACAAGCAAATGGCTTGATTGTTATTATCCAGGATTTATCAGCAGTCCGGGCGGCTATAAAACAAATACAAGTAACGCAAATGCTAATGTCGCTAGGAGAATTAGCGGCAGGGGTGGCGCATCATGTCAGGACACCACTTACTACCATCGGTGGTTATTTACAGGTAATGCTGGGCCGTTTGGAAGATGATCGCTATACAGTAGGACGTGATGTGCTAGAAATGATGCTAGACGAAGTATCTTCTATTAACAGCGTAGTAACAGAACTAATTTTGTTTGCCAAGCCGCCGATTAATAAAGAGGATAATGTTGATATAAACCGAATTATAGAAGAAGCATTGCTGTTGACCTTTAAACAGCTGGGTGGTGAAAAAATCGAAATCGATAAACAACTAGCTCCTAACCTGCCAGTGCTCAATGTGGATAGTAATTTAATTAAACAAGCCGTTGTGAATGTAATGGAAAACGCGATGGAAGCAATGCCAGACGAAGGTATGTTGTCAGTAAAGTCTTGGCTCAATTCTGAGCTTAATATGGTGGTTATTGCTATCGCCGATAGCGGCCCGGGGGTAAATCCCGAAATTCTGCCCCGGGTATTTGAACCATTTTATACTACAAAACTTGAGCATATGGGACTTGGGTTGCCTGTCGCTCATCGGATTATTGGCGAGCACGGTGGATTTATCAATATCAGCCCCGTTAATCTAATGAACACAGGTGCTTGTATCCATATGTATCTTCCCATAATTGATGAGCGCCATCGGCATTTACGGGTGGTACAGCAGCAAATACTTAATCTACAGTAAGGAGCATGAGACAATTATTATAAATATTACAAATAGGTGTAATACTGGGCCCCATATTCTTCATATTATGTTATTGCTACAAAAAATAATGTGAAGAAGGGATGCACGTGTTACTTCGGTTTCGTTCTTGGTTTACTATAGTTTTTTTCTTAGCGATCTTTAGTAGTTATTCCACAACAATAGCGCTGGCAGGACCAAGCATTACCGTGAATTTACCTAGCCGAACGCTGGAACTATTGGTGGATGATACAGTAATAAAGGAATTCCCGATAGCCATTGGCAAGGCGTCGACCCCGACTCCTCTTGGTACGTTTTCTATTGTCTATAAGGATATAAATCCTGCATGGTATCCTCCAGATCAGCCGGGGAAGATAGTACCATCAGGACCAGATAACCCCTTGGGTTATCGCTGGCTGGGTATCTGGAATAATTATGGAATCCACGGTACCAATGCGCCTGATTCTATTGGCTATGCAGTCTCTAATGGCTGTATTCGCATGCAGGAAGCGGATGTGGAAGAACTTTTTGATTTAGTTAATTATGGCACACCGGTAAAAATAACCTATGACAGGATTAGGATTCGAACAAATGCCAAGGGTCAGGTATTGCTGGCTGTTTATCCTGATATTTATGGGTATAGCAGTATTGCAGTGCAGGATGTCAGAACGAAACTGAATCCGTACCGCCTAAACACATTGGTTACTGACAATTTATTACGAACAATGATTACTGATCCAAGTGATAATCAAGTAGTTATTGCTAATCAGTTTAAGCTCCAAGTTGGCGGCATATTACTTAAAGAGCATGGGTTAGCGGTGCAGAATGAGCAGTATGTTCCCATCTATGCGATTGCCGGAATGCTCAACAGACAAATAAACTGGGATGAGAAAAATAACGTTGTTCAATATGGATCAAATACTGTACCAGGTATTGTATTTGATGATGTGGTCTATGTATCTACAGGCAATCTAACAGTCTTATTTTCTTATAAGCCAACCTGGAAACTTGAAGAAAATACCTTGGTTTTTGCGAAACCGGGAGTTTTCTTAAATGATAAACCAATAAACCTTGAAGTACATAAGCTGCAGGGAATGGCAGCAGTACCAGTATTGCCGTTAGCCGAAGCCATCGGGCGTAAAGTTAACTGGAATCAAGAGAAACAAATTGTAACGATAACAGATAGCGGGAACAGTGTAATCGTACCGATTATTATGCTTGATAATGTGCCTTTCATCAAAATCACAAATATTAATCATTATTTTGCTGCCTATGTGTATTGGAATCAAAATGCTGATACAATAGAATTGAACTATCCTTAAAGAGAAAGTTAGTTAGAACCGAAATTGCCTTGTTGTGTAAGGAGGCAATTTCGGTTTTTCTACTTATAAATACATAAGACTGTACTATATTTAAGAAAATAGAGAAGGGATTTTAGACTCAATAGCCAATAGAAATAGATTGGACACAAAACTGGTGCATAAGGTGGTGGGCATATGTCTCAAAAATTCATTATCATTGACGGGAGCAGTTTGGTGCACCGTGCATTTCATGCTTTACCCATGCTGCGTACGGCCGACGGGCTGTATACCAATGCGGTGTATGGATTTACTACGATGCTTGTCAAATTGTTGACAGAGTATAAACCGGATTTAGTCGCTGTGGCATTAGATAAAAGCCGGGTTACCTTTCGGACAGAGGCCTACCAACAATATAAGGGGCACAGGCAAGCCACCCCTAGCGAGTTATCTGAACAGTTTCCACTGGTACGTGAACTACTTCAGGCACTGGGCATAGCTACTCTGGAGGAACAAGGCTACGAGGCTGACGATATTATCGGGACCTTATCGGAAAAGGCAGCCAAGCTGGGGTATGAGGTTCTGATTGTGACAGGTGACCGTGATGCGTTGCAATTGATAGGACCAGCAACCAAAGTGTTGCTTACTAAAAAGGGCATATCAGACACGGAAACCGTCGATGTGCCAGCGCTTAAAGAAAAATACGGTTTAACTCCGAGTCAGATGATTGATATGAAAGGCTTAATGGGAGATACTTCTGACAATATACCAGGCGTTCCAGGCATTGGTGAAAAAACGGCGCTCAAGCTATTGGGCGAATTCGGTTCAATGGAAAATGTCCTGGCTAATATTGATAATATCTCTGGGAAAAAGCTACAGGAGAATCTCCGGCAATATACCGAACAAGCCGTTTTATCCAAACAGTTGGCAACCATTGTTCGCGATATGAATATCAACTTTATTCCCGAAACCTTTGGCGTTACTCCAGCAAAACAAATTGTCAAAGAATTGTTTATCAAATTTGAATTTAAAAGCCTAATTAACAAAGTGGACACACTGTTTCCGGGAAACCAAGCACAAGATACTGCAACCGAGCCTTTGAACACGATTGCTTTTTTGTCGCCGGTTGTGCTTACTAGCCGCGTTGAGGTAAAGGAGCTGTATGCAAAAGCAAAAGAGCTGGAGAGAATCAGCTGCTATCCGCTCTCAGCAGGGAATTCGCCTTTAGCAGGACTGCTCGGTCTGGCGGTTACTTGTGCTGACAAAACAGTATTTATTCCCGCTGATTCCGAGGGCTGGGAGGTTGTTTTTGACCTGTTAGCTGATAGCAGTTTAATAATAGCTACCTATGACGTGAAGAAGATGTATCATATCTGCCAGTTACGAGGAGCTGTACTACAGGCGCAGATATTTGATGTTTTGATTGCTGCCTACCTGCTTGAGCCTACAGCCGCAACTTACCCGCTTGATGTTTTAGCGGAGAGATATCTAGGACAGCCTACTGCTTTGCCCACAGGGGATAAGCAGATGACGCAACGACCGGAATTTGCCAACTGGGCCAGCAAGGTTGTGGGGCAATTGCAGGCAAGTCTCGCCGTGGCACTGTCTGAGAATGGTCTGGACAAGTTGTTCGAACAAGTGGAATTGCCACTTGTTGAGACATTATCAGCCATGGAGGTTACGGGAATCCGGGTTGATAGAGACTACTTGCGGGAGATGGCAGTAAGCATCGCCGCTAAAATTGAGCTGCTGATTAGTGAAATCTATCTACTTGCTGGTGAGAATTTCAATATAAATTCTACAAAGCAATTGGGTGTGATTCTTTTTGAAAAATTGCTGCTTCCCATTATTAAAAAGACGAAAACTGGTTACTCTACTGACGCAGAGGTATTGGAAAAACTTGCAGGACGGCATCCACTTATTGACAAGCTGTTGGAATATCGAATGCTGACAAAACTTAAATCAACGTATCTTGATGGCTTAGAGGTATTAATTCAGCCGGATACAGACAGAATCCACACTAGCTTTAACCAGATGGTTACGGCTACTGGCAGGCTGAGCAGCTCTGAACCCAACCTACAGAATATTCCGGTTCGCTCTGATATGGGCCGTAAAATCAGGGAGTTATTCATTCCTGGTGAAGGCTATCAATATATTATGTCTGCTGACTATTCACAGATTGAACTGCGTATCCTGGCCCACATGGCTGGAGATGCCAGTTTGTTGGAGGCATTCCGTTATAATCAAGATATCCATACTCGAACGGCATCCGAAGTTTTTGGTGTAGCGATGTCTGAGGTTACGCCAGAGCTACGTTCAAGAGCGAAAGCCGTCAATTTTGGTATTGTGTATGGTATCAGTGATTATGGTTTGTCGCGGGATATCGGTGTTAGTCGGAAAGAAGCTGCTCAGTATATTGACAGCTATTTTGCCAAATACCAGGGAGTAAAACGCTATATTGACGAAAGCGTTGCCAGTGCTCACCGGGATGGCCATGTAACTACCCTGTTTGGGCGTCGCCGTCAGCTGCCTGATATCAATAGCAGTAACTTTAATCAGCGTTCCTTTGCCGAACGTACAGCAATGAACACTCCTATCCAGGGGGCAGCGGCTGATATCATAAAAATAGCTATGAATAAGGTTTACTTTGCTCTTAATGCCGCAAAGCTGAAGAGTCGGCTGTTATTACAGGTACATGACGAATTATTATTGGAAGTACCGGCAGAGGAACTCGATCAGGTTGCTTCACTTGTAAAACAAGCTATGGAGCAAGCGGTAGAACTGACGGTACCGCTGGTGGCCGATGTTAAAACCGGCCGTAATTGGGCCGAAGCTAAGTAAAAAAAGGGGGGATGCACTATGCCGGAAATGCCGGAAGTCGAAACAATCCGCCGGACGCTTGCGGACAAGGTCGAGGGGCGCAAGATTATTCGCGTGGATATTGGGTTGCCCCGCCTGGTAAAATGGCCGACAGCACCTGAATTTCAGGCTATCCTTACAGATAGAACTATTCGGAATTTGGCGCGACGCGGCAAGTACCTACTTTTTTATCTTGATAACAATTTTGTGCTTGTTGTTCATTTACGGATGACTGGACGTTTATGTTATATAACACCAGAAACCAAACAGGATAAGTTTACTCATATCTTATTTAACCTTGATAATGGGGATACTTTGCTATATGCGGATACACGTACGCTAGGAACTCTCTATCTGATGCCAGAAGAGGAACTGTGGCGCATTGCCGGTCTGTCCTCAATGGGGCCTGAGCCATTGTCAGCCGAATTCACAGTGGAATATTTTACAGATATGCTAAGTAAACGTCAGGCTAAAATAAAGTCGGTGCTGCTTAATCAGAAGCTAGTTGGCGGCCTTGGCAATATTTATGTGGATGAAGCCTTAGCTATTGCATGCATTGATCCGGAACGGATAGCCAAGAGTCTTACCACGCAAGAGGTACGCTACCTTCACCAGGCAGTTAACCAGGTTATTGCTGATGGCATAGCACATGGCGGCACTACCTTTCGTGACTATCGTGATGGAGTCGGCCAGAGTGGCAGCCATCAGCGGTATCTGCAGGTTTATGGACGAACCAACGAGCCTTGTCAGCGCTGCGGCGGGCTTATTGCCCGTAAGGAGGTAGCTGGGCGCGGTACACACTACTGTCCTAACTGCCAGAAGTAGCTGAAAGGATAAAGCTATGTATTTAATTGGATTAACTGGCGGGATTGCCAGTGGTAAAAGTACAGTAAGTCAAATGCTCAGAGAGTCAGGGGCGTTTATTGTTGACGCAGATAAGCTTTCCCGGGAGATTACACAGCCAGGAAAACCGGCCTGGCGGGAAATTATAGAAAAATTTGGTCAAGGTCTTGTTCAGGATAATGGCGAAATTGACCGCAAACGACTGGGACAATTAGTATTTGCCAATAAACAGGCCCGGGCTGAATTGGAACAAATTACTCATCCGCGTATTGAAGCAGCAGCAATCGCTGCTGTCAAAGCCGCCACTGCAGGCGGCTTTGATGTGATTGTGCTTGATGCCCCCCTTTTGATTGAAGCAGGGTGGCATACTAAGGTCGACGCTGTATGGATAGTTTATGTTGATGAACAGACGCAGCTCACTCGCTTAATGTCGCGTGACAATAGCTGTGAGCAGGCTGCGCGCTCTCGCATAAATGCCCAGCTGGCGCTTACGGAAAAGCTGAAATACGCCGATGTTGTTATTGATAACAATAATACTATTGAAACTACAAAAAAAAATGTGCTGAAATCTTGGAATGAGTTGGCGAGAAAGCAGTAAGATAAGTGGTATTTTTTTTAGATAGTACATATAGTTGTATACAGTGATTATTCTTATTACGGAGTGATTTTATTGCGTATCTGGACTTGGCTGAAAGTCCTGATGATTGGTCTGTTATTAACTGCCACAGGAATATATGCTGTATTTACCAGTGATTGGTTTCAAAAGAAGTATATGTATCCGTTATTATATCAGGAAGCCGTCTATACCTATGCACTGGAACGAGATATTGATCCCTTTCTAATCGCCGGTGTTATTCGAACAGAAAGTAAATTTAGTAGTCAAGCCCGTTCGCCCAAAGGGGCCTTAGGATTGATGCAGATTATGCCGGAAACCGGCCGGTGGATTGCCGAACAGCTTGGTGAACAGGAGTACAGGACCGCTGATTTAACAGATCCGGATATAAACATTCGGTTTGGCAGCTGGTATTTGTCTTCTTTAAAAAAGGAGTTTGGTGGCAATGAGGTATTGGTTCTTGCCGCTTATAATGGCGGCCGCGGGAATGTAAAACAATGGATTGTACGCTATGGCTGGAACGAGGATTTTGACGATGTTCAGCAAATTCCTTTTAAAGAGACTAGAGAGTATGTAGAAAAAGTACTGTACAGTAAGAAAAAATATATAGAATTGTACAGCAGATAAATTTTGGGGAAATTGAACGAGGAGAATTTATCATAAATGCGTAAGCTAATGATCCTAGCGTTGGCACTGTTCATTGTTGTAAGTGCAGGATGTAGTTCCAAGGAAAATGTTTTGACTCCAGAAAAGAAAAAGACTGCTATCCAGCAGGGCGGACAGCTCAAGTATGGTAGTTTGAATGAACCTAACACACTTAACCCACTGATTTCTGATCTTTTGGCTACAGCCGAAGTAGGTAAACTGGTATTTAGCGGTTTGGTGGTTGCTGGGGAAAATGGAGAGTGGATTCCTGATTTAGCGGTTGATGTGCCAACAACTGCCAATGGGGGCATTACTGCTGATGGTCGTATAGTAACGTATCACCTGCGACAAGGGGTAACCTGGCATGACGGCGTAGCTTTTACTGCCGAAGATGTTAAGTTTACCTGGCAGCTTATTATGAATCAAAAAGCAAATATTGTGTCAAGAGAAGGTTACGATCGGATTAGTTCGATTGAGACTCCAGACAAATATACTGTTGTAGTTAAGTTTCGAGAGTACTACGCACCCTACATGACGTTGTTTGGTACAATATTACCAAAACATAAGTTGGAAAATGCCGGCGACCTCAACAAAGCACCTTTTAACAGGGCACCGATCGGTACAGGTCCGTTTAAATTTAAGGAATGGCAGGTAGCAGAGGCTCTTATTTTTGATGCCAACCCTAATTATTACCGTGGCAAACCCGTTCTAGACAGTATTGTTTATAAAATTGTTCCCGAACAAAGCCTCTTGCTTACGCAACTGAAAAATGGGGAATTGGATATTGCCAGTAATATTGCTTTTTCTAATTTGGAGCAAGTCCAGTCCATAGAGGGGATGCGGGCAGTTATCAGGCTAACTAATGTTTGGGAGCATATGGATTTTAATCTTGATAATGTCTTATTCCAAGATCCGCTGGTGCGAAAAGCCATTGCGACTGCTATTGACCGCCAAGCTATTGTTAATGATGTACTTAAAGGGGTTGCTGCTCCAGCCTATGGTGACCAGTCGCCCTTATCCTGGGCATACAAGCCGCTGCAGCAGCCATCGAATCGAGATGTGAATGCCGCCCGTGAATTATTGGCGCAAGCTGGCTGGACTCCCGGGCCTGATGGGATTATGGTCAAAGCTACGAAAAAACTGGCATTCACTCTTGCTGCGCCTAATGGTAACAGACAACGAGAACAAACGGCGCAAAAAATTGCTGAACAACTTAAAGAAGTTGGAATTGCTGTTACAGTGCAACCGATAGATACACAACTGTTTTTTAGTGACGTGTTAAAGAACCGCCGTTTTGAAACAGCTATTTATGCCTGGGTTGCCAGTAGTGATCCAGACAACCTCAACCTCTGGCACTCGCGAAAAATTCCCAGTCGTGCGAATGGGGCTGTAGGCCAGAACTATCCCGGTTGGCGTAATCCGGAAATCGATAAGTTGACAGAACTTGGGATAAAAACAGTAGATATGAATGCCAGAAAAGAAATTTATTTTCGTATCCAGGATATCCTTAGGGAAGACTGTCCTGTTGTGCCGCTATATTTTAGAGGCAATATTGATGCAGCAAAAGTATCAGTAGTTAACTATCAACCAAACCCTACCCCGGCAGGTAATTTTTGGAATGTATGGCAGTGGGGGTTTGCTACTGCCAAGTGAGTGAACTCGTTTCAGCAGAGCTGAAACATCGGGTGTTCAGGTGGAGAGTCTACTCCACCTGAACTGACGCCGCCTGTAGAGGCGGGAGTCTTGACTCAGCAATTAAGATAAATTGAAGCTAAGCAGCAGGTGGGAATATTCCCACCTGCTGCTTAGTTAGTAACAGCATAAGAGTAATCACCAATTATGCACTGTTGGCGTATACTATATATCACAAAGCCTGCTGTGGAGGTGATAACTATGACTTATCAGTGGCCAGATGATATAATAACTGCTGTTGAATCCGGGCAAATATCTCCGCTCGACGCGTTTAAGAAATTACGTGAATTAGATAGTACTGCTTTTGCTAGCGATTATGCTAAAGATATTCAGTTTAATGTTGAGCAGCGTATTGAAAACATATTGCGCGAACTAGACAGCTTAATTGGCCTTAGTGAAGTAAAAAAGTTAGTACGCGAAATATATGCTTTTATCGAAATACAAAAACGTCGAGAAAAAGAACGATTAAATACTGAGCCGATGGTATTGCACATGATTTTTAAAGGTAATCCTGGTACTGGAAAAACCACGGTAGCCAGAATTATGGGCAAAGTTTTTCGTGAAATGGGAGTATTGTCGCGGGGCCATCTTATCGAGGTAGAGCGGGCAGATTTAGTAGGTGAGTATATAGGTCACACAGCACAAAAGATGCGTGACCAATTAAAAAAAGCATATGGAGGCATATTGTTTATCGATGAAGCTTATTCATTGGCCAGAGGCGGTGAAAAAGATTTCGGTAAAGAGGCCATTGATTGTATGGTGAAATCCATGGAAGATCATAAAAATGAGTTTATTTTAATTTTGGCTGGATACCAAAAGGAAATGGAAATTTTTTTACAAACAAATCCCGGTTTGCATTCACGCTTTCCTATACATATTAACTTCCCGGATTATAATAAACAGGAATTACTACAAATTGCTGAGCAACTGTGTGTAAAGCGTCAATATCAGCTTACTAGTCAAGCCAAATTTGCATTGCTGCATTTGCTTAACCCCCCAGAAACTAATAGTGACGATAAATTTGGCAACGCCCGTACTGTACGGAATATTATTGAGAAAGCGATTCGGAGGCAAGCTGTTCGATTAATAAGCAAACCTTCTACCACCAGGGAAGAATTGATGGTTATTGAACCATGTGATTTAATGGGGGTGGGTATATGCGGGAATGTATGATAATCGGTCGGCCTAATTCAGGAAAAACCTTGTTTGCTCTTAATTTTGCTGGATATCTCGGAATAAGAAATATTGATGTAACTTTCCGAACTTATGAGGGGTTACTCAATTGTCGCCATTTTTCTCTTGACGAAGCCAAACGAGAATTATGTGGAAACTCGTTACATAAAACTCGGTCGTTGCAGTCCATGGTCTTAAACATGAAAGTTGGAAAAGCAACAGTGAATTTTAAGCTTACAGATACCTGTGGTGTCAGCGAACAAATTCACGCTGATGAAAAAATCCGCAAAGGTATGGCTCAGACTATTGGTATGCTGCGTTCGGTTGACCTTATTTTACATGTAGTAGACTTAACGCTTATCCCTAACGATTTTAGTAGTCAATCCTCGATTGACTATGAATTTTATAACTATGGTATGATTTGCAAAGCCTATATCTTGCTTGGAAATAAATATGATTTAAGTTCTGCTAAAA
>Ga0316604_10003180_pt1 | contig 11730 bp, 8 predicted proteins | sample OWC_soil_day20_C_FD_207650 | JGI IMG/M metagenome (GOLD analysis project Ga0316604, IMG submission 207650) | Wetland soil microbial communities from Old Woman Creek delta, Ohio, United States - OWC_soil_day20_CT | ecosystem: Environmental > Terrestrial > Soil > Wetlands | place: USA: Ohio... | reverse complement strand
CGAGGATCTGGATCTCGATGTGGCGCGGCTCCTCGACGAACTTCTCGACGTAGAGCGAGTCGTCGCCGAAAGAACTCGCGGCCTCGGAGCGGGCGCGGGCGATGGCGCCCAAGAGTTCCGACTCGTTCCGGACGAGCCGCATGCCCTTGCCGCCGCCGCCGGCCGCCGCCTTGATCATCACGGGCGGACCGACGTCGCGCACCCAGCGCGCGATCGCCTCGTCGCTGAGGCGTTCGGTGGTGCCAGGCACGATCGGGACGCCGGCGCGCTCCATGGTCTGGCGGGCGGTGACCTTGTCGCCCATCGCGCGCATCACGTCGCCGCGCGGACCGATGAACGCGACGCCCTCGGCTTCGCAAAGGTCGGCGAAGCTGCCGCGCTCGGACAGGAATCCATAGCCGGGATGGATCGCCTCGGCCCCCGCCTTCTTCGCCACTTCGACGATGCGCTCGCCGATCAGGTACGACTCGCGCGCGGGCGGCGGGCCGATGCAATACGCCTCGTCGGCGAAGCGCACGTGCAGCGCCTCGCGGTCGATGTCGGAAAAGACGGCAACCGTCTCGATGCCCAGCTCGCGGCAAGCGCGCATCACCCGGACGGCGATCTCGCCGCGATTCGCGATCAGTACTTTCTTGAACATGGGCCGGAGGCTCCGCGCAGCGCTCGTCAGAGCGGGATGTTGCCGTGCTTCTTGGGCGGATTGGTGTCGCGCTTGTTCGCCAGCATCTCGAGCGACCGGATGATCTTCGAGCGGGTTTCCTCGGGCTTGATCACTTCGTCGATGTAGCCGAGCTCCGCCGCCTTGAACGGGTTGGCGAACTTCTCGCGATACTCGGCTTCCAGTTCGACGCGGCGCGCGGCCGGGTCGGCCGCGTCGCGCAACTCGTTGCGGAAGACGATGCTGACCGCACCGTCCGGACCCATCACCGCGATCTCGGCGGTGGGGTACGCAAAGTTCACGTCGGCGCGAGTGTGCTTGGAACTCATCACGACGTAGGCACCGCCGTAGGCCTTGCGCGTGATCACCGTGACGCGGGGAACCGTTGCTTCGCAGAACGCGTAGAGCAGCTTCGAGCCGTGCGTGATGATGCCGCCGTGCTCCTGGTCGACACCGGGCAGGAAGCCCGGCACGTCGACGAAGGTGATGATCGGCAGGTTGAAGGCGTCGCAGAAGCGCACGAAGCGGGCGCCCTTGCGCGAGGCGTCGATGTCGAGGACGCCGGCGCGGTGCGACGGTTGGTTCGCGACGATCCCCACCGAGCGACCGCCGAAGCGCGCGAAGCCCACCACCATGTTCTTGCCGAAGAGCGGGTGCACTTCGAGGAAGTTGGAGTCGTCGACGACGAGCTTGATCAGCTCCTTGATGTCGTACGGCTTGTTCGGATTGTCCGGCACCAGGTTGTGCAGCGCGGGATCCTGGCGATCGACGGGATCTTCCGTTGCAACGAACGGGGGATCTTCCAGGTTGTTCTGCGGAATGAACGAGAGCAGGTTGCGGATGACCTGGATGCACTCCTCTTCGGAGTTGACCGCGAAATCCGCGACGCCGCTCTTCGAAGCATGCGCAACGGCGCCGCCCAGGTCTTCCGGAGACACCTCCTCGTGCGTCACCGTCTTGATCACGTCGGGACCGGTGATGAACATGTTCGAGGTGTTCTTCACCATGATGATGAAGTCGGTCATCGCAGGGGAGTAGACCGCGCCCCCCGCGCACGGACCCATGATCGCCGAGATCTGCGGGATCACGCCGGACGCCATCACGTTGCGCGTGAACACGTCGCCGTAGCCGCCGAGCGACACGACGCCTTCCTGGATGCGCGCGCCCGCGCCGTCGTTGAGTCCGATGAAGGGAGCCCCGGCCTTGGCCGCGAGATCCATCACCTTGCAGATCTTCTCGGCGAAGGCGCCCGAGAGCGAACCACCGAAGACGGTGAAGTCCTGCGCGAAGAGGAACACCAGCCGGCCGTTGACCTTGCCGTAGCCGGTCACCACGCCGTCGCCCGGGATCTGCTGCTCTTCCATCCCGAAGTCGCTGCAACGGTGGACGACGAAGCGATCGGTCTCGACGAAGCTGCCCGGGTCGAGCAGCACTTCGATGCGCTCGCGTGCACTGAGCTTTCCGGCGGCGTGCTGTCGGTCGATCCGGGACTGACCGCCGCCCATCATGGCGCGCTCGTTCAGCTCCTCGAGCCGCTTCAGCTTCTCCTCGATCGGCATCTCTCGTCAGACCTCGCTGAGCACGCTCGCGCGCCTGCTAGAGGCTCGAAATTTCCACGAGCCGCTTCTCGAGGGAGCGGCGATAGCTCGCGATGTCGAGCGGGATCCGCGCCACGCCCGATGCGACGGCCGCTTGCGCGACGGCCGGCGCAACGTGCAAGAGCACGCGCGGGTCGAAGGGCTTGGGGATGATGCATTCGGGACCGAAGTGGAAGCTCTGACCGGCGTAGGCGCTCTTCACCACGTCCGGGATGCCTTCGCTCTCGCCGAGCTTCGCCAGCTCCGCGAGCGCCCGCACGGCAGCCTGCTTCATATTCTCGTTGATCTTGCTCGCGCGCACGTCGAGGGCACCGCGGAAGATGAACGGGAAGCCGAGCACGTTGTTCACCTGATTCGGGTAGTCGGAGCGACCCGTCGCAACGATCGCGTCGCTGCGCACCGCTTTCACTTCGGGCGGCGTGATTTCGGGATCCGGGTTCGCCATCGCGAAGATGATCGGCTTGGCGGCCATCGACTTCACCATCTCGGCCGTGACGAGACCGGCAGAGGAGAGGCCGACGAAGACGTCGCAGCCCTTCATCGCGTCGTTCAGCGTGCGCGCATTGGTGCGCCGCGCGAACTCCTGCTTGTACTTGTTCATTCCCGCGGTGCGACCTTCGTAGATCACGCCCTTCGAATCGAGCATCAGGACGTTCTCGGACGCGACGCCGAGGTCCTTGTAGAGACGCGCACATGCGCTCGCCGCGGCGCCCGCCCCGGAGAAGACGACCTTCACGTCCTCGATCTTCTTGCCGACCAGCTCGAGGGCGTTCAGCAACGCGGCGCCCGAGATGATCGCGGTGCCGTGCTGGTCGTCGTGGAAGACCGGGATGTCGAGCGTTTCGATCAGGCGCGCCTCGATCTCGAAGCACTCGGGCGCGCGGATGTCTTCGAGATTGATGCCGCCGAAAGTGGGTGCGATCAGCTGGCAGAACTTGATGATCTCTTCGGCGTCCTCGCTCGCGACCTCGATGTCGAACACGTCGATGTCTGCGAAGCGCTTGAAGAGGACGCCCTTGCCTTCCATCACCGGCTTGCCCGCAAGCGCACCCAGGTTGCCGAGCCCCAGTACCGCGGTGCCGTTGCTGACTACGCCGACGAGGTTCGCCTTGGTGGTATAGCGGTAGGCGGCGTCGGGGTCCTTGACGATCTCACGACAGGGCTCCGCGACTCCAGGCGTGTACGCCAGCGAAAGGTCATCGGCCGTCAGCGTCGGCTTGGTCGGGACGACCTTGATCTTCCCGGGCCTTCCCGACTCGTGATATGCCAGCGCCTGTTCTCTTGTGATCGCCAACGCATTCCCCTCCACAGCGCTCGGAAAGAGCGCGCAGTCTATCAAATCACGCGAGCACGCGTCGACCCTTGTTTCCCTCGCAAATGCGAGACTTTGGCTTCGCGCAGCTACTCCTTCAGCAACTCGCGCGCAATCACCAGCCGCTGGATCTGGTTGGTCCCCTCGTAGATCTGCATGAGCTTGGCGTCCCGCATCAGCTTCTCGACCGGGTACTCCTTCGTGTAGCCGTTGCCGCCGAAGATCTGCACCGCGTCGGTCGTGACGCGCATGGCGGTGTCGGTGGCGAAGCACTTCGCGAACGACGAGTACTTCGACGCGCGCATGCCCTGGTCGACCATCCACGCACTCTGGCGCGTGAGCAGGCGACCAGCCTCGATGTCCTTCGCCATGTCGGCGAGCAGGAACTGCACCGCCTGGAAGCCGCCGATCGGGAAGCCGAATGCCTTGCGCTCCTTCGCGTATGCGACCGATTCGTCGAGCGCGCGGCGCGCAATGCCGGTCGCAAGCGCACCGATCGGCGGCCGCGTGCGGTCGAGCGTCTGCATCGCGATCTTGAAGCCTTCGCCCTCCTGCCCGAGCTGGTCGCTCGCGGGCACGCGCACGTTGTCGAAATGGATGACGCGCGTGTCGCTCGCGCGCTGTCCCATCTTGTCTTCCTTCTTACCGGGCGCGAGGCCCGGCGTGCCCCGTGGGATCACGAACGCGCAGATACCCTTGTGCCGGCTCGCGCGATCGAGCGTCGCAAAAACCGTGAAGAGGTCGGCCTCGCCACCGTTGGTGATCCAGGACTTGGTGCCGTTCAGCACGTAGTGGTCGCCGTCGCGCTCGGCGAGGAGCTGCATGCCTGCGACATCCGAGCCGGCGTTGGGCTCCGAGAGGCAGAAGGAGACGAGCTTGAAGTCGCTGGTGCACTCCGTGAGCCAGCGCTTCTTCTGTTCGTCGCTTCCACCCACGAGGATCGGCATCAGCCCGAGGTCGTTGCACATGATCGAGGTCGCCATCCCCGCGCAACCCCAGGCGATCTCCTCGACGGCGATACACGAATCGAGCATCGAGAGGCCGACCCCGCCGTAGGCCTCCGGAACGCACATCGACACCAGGCCCAGCTCCCAGGCCTTCTTGATGATCTCCCGCGGAAACTCAGCGGCCTGGTCATAATGGGCGGCGTTCGGCGCGATCTCCGTCTGGGCGAAGCGACGCGCAGTCTCCTGGAGGGATTGCTGCTCGTCGCTGAGCGTGAAGTCCATGCCGGTCTCCTGTCCGAGACAGCGCGAACGATCTGACCGCGAGTTCGACCCGCGGTCATTTTTCGCTGCAACCGCGATGCGTTAGACCAGCCTACGGAAACGCAGTCGCGCCGACAAGCGACTCGCGGGACGCGACGCGAAGTGGCGGCGGTCTCAGCTCGCCTCGCAGCCCAGCAGGCGGGAGAGCTCGGCGGCGGCGGCCAACAGCAGCGGCACGATGCGGTTCTCGAGCGTATCCAGGTCCAAGCGGAAGACGGGTCCAGAGACCGAGAAGGCGCCGACCAGGCGTCCGCACGCGTCGAGAATGGGTGCCGCCGCGCAGGACATGCCCCGCTCGCATTCCTCGATGTCGAGCGCAAATCCCTGCGCGGCGACGCGGCGCAGGTGCTCGATGAGCTTGTCGCGATCGACGATCGTGGCCTCGGTGCGCGCCACGACGCCATGCTTCGCGACGACGTCGTGGTCGTACGCTTCGAGCGTGCCCTTGGGGCCGCACGCCAGAAGCACCTTGCCGAGGGCGGTGCAGTGGGCGGGCAACCGCTCGCCGACGCGCAGCGTGCCGGAGATCATGCCGGGCGCCTGCTCTCCGTCGAGTTGAACGACCTCGAAATCGCGCAGCACGCCGAGGTGCGCCGTCTCACCCGTCTCGCGGCACAGCGACACCAGCACCGGCCGCGCGTAGCGGGTGATCAGACGCGTACGCGAAAAGGACTGGGAGAGCCGCAGACAACTGGCCCCGAGTCGATACAACTCGGCGTCGGTCTGCTCGACCCAGCCGTTCTCCTCGAGCGTCGCGAGCAGGCGGAACACGTTGTTCTTGTGCAGGTGCAGCCGCCGGGCGAGCTCGGTCACGCCGAGCTGCTCGTCGGTTTCGAACGCTTCCAAGACGCGCAGCGCGTTCGTGACGGTTTGGATCGCGTACTCGCTCTTCGCCCTCTGCATCATCACCCCTCGAAAGGCAAAGGGATCCGCTACGTCTCGCAACCTCCCGCTGCGCGCGACGAGAGGACAGCGAAGCGATCACCCGTGGGGTGGATGCAGGATGTCGATGCTTTACGAGAGCGAACCCGTAGGAATGCGGGCGCACGATGAGAGCAATCGCGACCGACGGGTTCGGGGACTCGATCCACGGGGGGCATGGCTCGTCCGACGTCGAGAGAGCAGCAGAATGCCGTGAGGAATTCTCTTGGCTGAGACGGCGAGCAGGTATCGCATGGAGCCCGCGGAGTGTCAAGCACGAGACGAGCATCCGATCAGAAAAACTCGCGGCGGGATTCAGCAGACACTAGGAAGAGTCTTTCCTCGATCGCGCACGCGTTGAATCCATCGACGATTCCCGGCGCGCGCGAGTGTCAGACGCCGCGCTCTGCGCCCGCGGGGCCCTTGCGCGACTCGCCTTCCGCCGCGAGGAGTTCGATCACGAGAAATGCCACACCGACGACGATGAAGCTGTCAGCGAGATTGAAGTCGGGCCACTCGTAGCCGCCCCACAGACGGAAATGCAAGAAGTCGACCACTTCTCCGCGACAGATGCGATCGATGAGATTGCCGACTGCGCCGCCGAGAATGAGACCGAGCGACAGCGCGGAGAACCGGTCCCCGGGGGCCAGTTTGCGGAAGAAGCTCACGACCATGCCGAGTGCGACCAACGTGATGCCGATGAACAGCGTGATCCGGATCGCGACGGGCGCATCGGCGAACAGCCCAAATGCCGCTCCCGGATTGCGCGCGTGCGTGATGTAGAAGAAATCGTCGATCACGGGAATGCGATCGGAGAAGCCGAGTTTCGCGTCGATCGCCAGCTTCGTCGCCTGGTCGAGGAGAACCGAAACCAGCGAAGTACCGACGAAAATCCCGGTCTTCGGCAGCATGGGCGGGCACCCTATCACACGGCCCCAGGCGCAGCTATCGAGACGAGAGCGCCGTGGACCGCGTCTCAGAACAAGCGACCGAAGAGACGATCGAGCCAGCCGCCGTGCGGACGCGTCTTGCCGTGCGCGTCGTCCCCTCCTCGCGCGGAGTCATCCCGTTGCTCTTCACCACGCACGAACCAGCCGCCCTCGGGGCAGGTCGCGCGCGGCTCGGTGCCTTCGATGAAGTATTCCTGTTCGCGACGCGGGCAACCCGCGAGTGCGACGGCGCCGCTCGACGGATCGATCTCGATGCGATGCACGGTGGACGGAACTTCGAACGCGCCCGGCACGGCGCCGCCCGTGGCGTCGCGCAGGAAGCGCAGCCAGATCGGCACGGCGAGACTTGCAGCCGGAAGTTTCATGCCGCGGGGCTGGTCGAAGCCAACCCACACCACCGCGACCAGCTCGGGTGTGAAGCCGGCGAACCACGCGTCCTTCGATTCGTCGCTCGTACCGGTCTTGCCCGCGACCGGACCCGTGATGCCCGCGTCGCGTACGGCGTGTGCAGTGCCGCGATCGACCACGCCCTGGAGCAGCGACACCGCGAGATAGCTGGTCCCCGGATCGAGCACCGACTCGCTCCTCGCCTTGCTGCGCTCGAGCGTGCGGCCCGACGCGTCGGCCAGATCCTCGAAGAAGCGCACCGTCGAGCGCACGCCGCCGTTGGCGAGCGTCGCGTAGGCGCGCGCCAGTTCGAGCGGCGTCACGTCGGCGGCGCCGAGCGCCAGCGCCGGCACCGGATCGAGCGGGCTCTCGATTCCGAGACGCCGCGCGACATCGACGATGCGCTCGGTGCCAACCTCGCGCGCCAGCCGAACGGTGGCGACGTTCAGGGACTTTTCGAACGCGTGGCGAACCCCGACGCGGCCGTGGAATTTGTGGTCGTAGTTCACCGGCGACCAGTTTCCGGACGACGTCTTGATCGAGATGGGAGTGTCCTCGAGCGTGCTCGCGAGCGTGATCACCGGCGCACCACGCTGCGCCTCGAGGCCGGCGACGTAGACGAAGGGCTTGAAGGCGCTGCCCGCTGAGCGACGCGCTTGCAGGCAGCGGTCGAATTGCGACTCGCCATACTCGCGCCCGCCCACCAGCGCGAGCACGTCGCCCGTTTGCGGCCGCAGCACGACGAGGCAACCCTGCAAGCGCCCCTTCGGCGATCCGCGCAGCTTGGGCTGCTTCTTCTCCAGGTTCTCTAGACCCTCGCGCAGCGCCTCGGTCGCGATCTGCTGCAAGCGCAGGTCGAGCGTCGAGTAGATGCGGAGGCCCTCGCCCTCGAGCGCCTTCTCGTCGTAGACGTCGGGGAGTTGGCTGCGCAACGCGTCGAGGAAATAACGAGTCTCGCGCTGCTCGGTGGTGCGCGTCGCGATCGAAAGGGGCGCCGCCCGCGCCGCCGCGTAGGCGGCGGCGTCGATGCGGCCCTGATCGAGCATGAGTTGCAGCACGAGATCCCGTCGCGCGAGCGCGTCCTCGGGATGCGTGAAGGGCGAATGATTGCCCGGGCTGCTGATCAATCCCGCGAGCAGCGCAGCGTCTTCCAGACGCAGCGAGCGGACGGGCTTCCCGAAGTAGAAGAGCGATGCCTCGCCGACGCCGTGGATCGAGGTGGGCCCGCGCTGGCCGAGATAGATCTCGTTGAGATAGGCCTCGAGGATCGCCGGCTTCTCGTAGCGCGCCTCGACGAGCAGCGACATCGCGGCTTCTTTGAGCTTGCGCTCGAGGCTGCGCTCGGGCGTCAGGAAGAAATTCTTGACGAGCTGCTGGGTGAGTGTGCTGCCTCCCTGACGGACCTCGCCGGCGACGAGGTTCGCCCACGCCGCCCCGAAGATGCGCCAGGGATCGATGCCGGGATGCGCCTCGAAGCGCTGGTCTTCGACCGCGAGCACCGCATCGATGAGCAGTCGAGGCACCTGCCCGAGCCGCACCGGCTCCCGCTGTTCGCGGTGCGGCCCGAAATACGAACCGACCAGTTCGGGCTCCAACAGGACGCCCGCGAGTTCGCGTGCCGTGTCGAGGTCGCGGATCGACTCGATCTGCTTGCCGGCGAGCCGCAGCTCGATGCGCCGAGCCGGCTCGGCGCGCGACGGGTGTTCGAACGCGCGCAGGTACGCGACGACGCGCCGCGACTCCCAGTGCACACCTCCAGGCGACGCGATCTCGGCGCTCGACTCGTCGCGATAGCCCAGTCGATGCAACGCGTTGCGCAAGTCGACGCGCGCGAGGTCGAGCCCGGCCGTCAGCATCGTCGGAGCGGAATAGACCCGCGACGCAACCTGGAAGAGGCGCCCCTCGAAGCGATTGCGCACGATGCGGTCGAGGCCAACCAGCGTGCGCGCTGCCAGGATGCCGGCACCGAACGCGAGCAGTGCAGCGGAGATCAGCAGCGCACGCAACACCGGTCGCGAGCGCTGGCGCGCGCGCCGCCGCCTCGACCGCGACGGACGCTCGCGGGCGTCGCCGTCGTCGCTCGACCGACCAGGTCTTCGCTTCCTCGAGCGCATTGCCACGGGACCGACCTTGGAACTCGTCCCGCTCTCGCCAGGCTTCGCGGTTGGAGCGGGATCGAGAGGAGTTTCTGAAGGCAAAGGCACACGAGGGGGGTGGGCTTGCATTAGGCTAGAGGCTTTCCGAGGTTTGTGCCCGAGATGAGCCGCGACAAACCCTGGGGCGGACGCTTCCGCGAGAGCACCGACCCCGCCGTCGAGCGCTTCACCGCGTCGATCGACTTCGATCGAGAGCTCGCTCGCCATGACATCCGCGGGTCGATCGCGCACGCGCGCATGCTCGGTCGCGCGGGCGTGGTGCCGCAGGCGGACTCCGACGCCATCGTCGCTGGATTGGAAGTGATCCTCGGCGAGGTGGAGGCGGGCACGCTGTTTCTCGACCCGCGTCTCGAAGACATCCACATGAACGTCGAGACGCGACTGCGCGAGCGGATCGGCGCGGTGGCCGGACGGCTTCACACGGGCCGCAGCCGCAATGACCAGGTCGCGACGGACCTGGCGCTCTACCTGCGCGAAGCCGCCCGCATGATTCGCCACGGGCTGCTCGAGCTGCGGCGCGTGCTGGTCGCGCGCGCCCGCGAGCACGTCGACACGGTGCTGCCCGGCTATACGCACTTGCAGCGAGCGCAGCCGGTGCGACTCGCGCACCACTGGCTGGCGTTCGTCGAAATGCTCGGCCGCGACGCGGAGCGCTTCAGCGACCTGCGGCGCCGCATCGCGCGCTGCCCGCTCGGTTCGGGCGCGCTTGCCGGGAGCACGCTGCCGCTCGATCGCGAGGACACCGCGCGCGCTCTCGGCTTCGAGGGACCGTCTCGCAACAGCATGGACGCGGTCGGCTCGCGCGATGCAGCGCTCGAGTTCCTCGCCGCCGCGGCGATCGCGATGGTGAACCTGTCGCGGCTGGCCGAGGAGCTGGTGCTCTGGTCGACCGCCGAGTTCGGCTTCATCGAGCTGTCGGACGCCTACAGCACCGGCTCCAGCCTGATGCCGCAGAAGAAGAACCCGGATGTCCCCGAGCTGGTGCGCGGCAAGACCGGTCGTGTGATCGGAGACCTGGTCGCGCTGCTCACGGTCGTGAAGGGCCTGCCGCTCACCTACAACCGCGACCTGCAGGAGGACAAGGAGCCGCTCTTCGACGCTGCCGCGACGCTGCGCGACTCACTCGCCGTGATGGCGGGCGCGATCGCCACGCTCGCGGTGCGCGGCGACGCGATGCGCGCCGCCGCCGAAGATCCGATGCTGCTCGCGACGGATCTCGCCGAGGCGCTGGTCCGTGCGGGGGTGCCGTTCCGAGAGGCACACGAGGTGGTCGGACGCGTCGTCGCGCACTGCATCGCCGGCGGCTTGGATTTGCGAACGCTCACGCACGACGCGTTGCGCGCCTTCCATCCGCGTTTCGAGGCGGCTGCCGGCGAGCTGCTGGCGCTCGATCGCGCGCTCGAAGAACGCGCGATGCTGGGCGCGACCGCCCGGGTACGCGTGGCGGAGGCGCTCGACGAAGCCGATCGTTCGCTCGCAGCCGAGGCCGACGCGCTCGCCCGCGAAGAGGAGATCAAGCCGTGAACCGATCGACGTTCGCCATTCTGGGCTTTGCACTCGCGCTCGCCGCCGGCGCCTGCGGGCGGTACGGTCCCCCAATCCGAACGATCGACTCCGGCGCCCCGGCGCCCAGTCCCGCGGCCGAGGCCGCTCCCACGCCCTCCAGTCAGCCCGCCGGCGAGAGCACGATCGAAACCTTCGAAGACGAGTCGGTTCCATGACGCGACTGCTCGATTTCACCAAGATGCACGGCGCCGGCAACGACTTCGTCGTGCTCGACGGCGTCGCGCAGGACCTGCCCGCCCTCGAGCCGCTCGCCCGGAGGCTGCTGCACCGCCGCTTCGGGATCGGCGGCGATCAGCTTCTGGTCGCGCGCCCCTCGTCGATCGCCGACTTCCGCATGGACATCTACAACCCGGACGGCTCGCGGGCGGAGATGTGCGCGAACGGCATCCGCGCCTTCTACAAGTGGCTGCGGGACCACGGGCACACGCAAGCCGACGAGATCGCGGTCGAGACGCTGGGCGGCGTCGTCCGTCCGCGCTGGGCCGGCGCGGATCGGGTCGTGGTCCAGATGGGGCGTCCGATCTTCGCAGCCGAGAAGATTCCAACCCGGATTGGCCATGGCGATGGCCCGTTCATCGACGTCCCGCTCGACGTGGATGGCGAACGAGTGCTGGTGACGGCGCTCTCGATGGGCAACCCGCACGCCGTGCTTTTCGTTCCCGACGTCGAGACGGCGCCCGTCACGACGCTCGGTCCGCGCATCGAGCACCACCCGGCGTTTCCGAATCGCGTGAACGTCGAATTCGTGCAGGTGCTCGGGCGAGACCGTGTGCGCCAGCGCACCTGGGAGCGCGGCACCGGCGAGACGCTCGCCTGCGGCAGTGGCGCCTGCGCAGTGGGCGTCGCGTGCATGCTGCGCGGTGCGACGGAGCGCGAGATCACCATCGAGTTGCGCGGCGGGGAGCTGCGCATCG
>Ga0316604_10003179_pt1 | contig 11730 bp, 8 predicted proteins | sample OWC_soil_day20_C_FD_207650 | JGI IMG/M metagenome (GOLD analysis project Ga0316604, IMG submission 207650) | Wetland soil microbial communities from Old Woman Creek delta, Ohio, United States - OWC_soil_day20_CT | ecosystem: Environmental > Terrestrial > Soil > Wetlands | place: USA: Ohio... | reverse complement strand
CACTGGGTCACCTGCCCTCCAGAGACCTGGGTTTGCGCAGATAAAAACGGGGCGGGAGGCTTGCGCCATCCCGCCCCAAGGGTCGGACCGAGAGGTCCGGGGTACTGTTACATCGGATTACGGATTCGCCGCCGCGATCGCATCGGCAATGGCCTGCACCTCGGCCTGGGTCAGCGCGCTCAGGGAGCCCATGCCGCCCTTGTTGCTGTCGATCGCGTCCTGGATGTTCGCAGCGGTCCGCGCATTCCTGTTGAAGATCGGGCTGATCGGACCGTGGCACACCTGGCACTTCTGCTCATAGAGCGTCGCGCCGTCGATCGAAGGCGGTGCTGTCGACGCAGTGATTACCACACTGGCGGTGCTGGTCAGTGATCCATCGCTCACGGTCAACGAGGCCGTGTAAGTGCCGGCCACGTCCGCAACGAAGGTCGGCTGGCTGGTGCCCGCGCCGGTCGGGGCCGCGGCGCTGCCGGCAGGCGCCTGCAACGTCCAGGCGAAGGTGATCGCATCGCCGTCCGGGTCGCTGCTGCCGCGACCGTCGAGGGTTACCGTGGCACCGATGGTGACGGCCCTCGCCGTTCCGGCGACGGCCACCGGTGCGCGATTTGCGCCACCTGAAGGCGGCGTGACCACGGGCGGCGCGACGGAGCCATCCTCCTCGTGCTCGATCTCGGCCTTGTCCGCCAGCAGCGAAACGCCGTTCCAGCTGCCCTCGACGTCGACGATCTGGCCGCCGGCCCCGGCGAAGAAATCGGCCGCGGAAATGTCCGCTTCGCCGTCCTCGAACTCGGTCGATGGCGTGGTCTCGATGCTGACGCCGATGATCTTGAACGCCGGGGCCGCGAGCTCGTCTGCCGGACCGCGCAGTTCGACCTCGCTCTCCGGGTCGTCACGTTCCAGGCGGGTCGCAATGACCGTGCCCGTACCCGCGGGGTCCGGATAACCGCTCAATTCCAACCAGTCACCGACGCGAACGTCGGACAGATCGAAGAATTGGTCGTCGGTCTCCTGGTCTTCCGTGCGCGTATCGGCATTGACGACGAACGTCACGCCGAGGACCCGTAACGTTCCACCCGTGGCATCCACAGCGTCGACAGACGCCGCGACCATGACCGGCGACGCGCGTCGCAAGACGACCTTTGCCGCGACCAGCACGCCGTTCGCGTCGAGCGTGCCCTCGACCGCCACTTTCACGTCGAGCTCGAGGTCGGCAGCCGTGCCGCCGACGAAGCTCGTCGAGCCGGTCGTCGTGACTTTCTGCCCGGCGACGTCGAAATCGGTCGCCGAGACGAAACGTGTCACGAGGCCCTCGAGTTCGCCCTCGTCGCCGCTCCTGCCGTCGAGGCCGCCGTCTTCCTTCTGCACCTTGACGGCTTTCAGGGCGCCGTCCTCGAGCATCGTCGTGCCCTTGACCTCCACGATGTCGCCGGCCGCCGGGCCTGAGGCCGGGAAGCCCTCCAACGTCGCAGTCCTGTAGTCGACGACCTGGGTACCGATCGTGAAGCGCTGCGCCACCGCATCCAGAGCACTCACTGGACCGGTCAGTTCGACTTCCGCGTCACCTGCATCCGCTGTCTCGATGCGGGTCGCGCGCGCTTCGCCGCTGGCGCTGGCGAAGCCGTGCACCTCGATGCGATCGCCGACCGCGATGCCCGCGAGCGAACCGCCCGGAATCGAGTCGTCGAACATCGTCTCGTTGTCCACCCGGATCAGCTGGCCAGCGACCGACAGCGTGCCCGCTGCGAGGTCCACCGCCTGCACGACGCCTTGAGCAAGGCGTTCCTGGTCGATCGCTTTCGCGTGGGCGTTGCCCTGCGCATCCACTTCGGCCTCGAGGTGAACCACCTCGCCGACCTCGAGTTGCCCAACCGTCCCTGCGCGCCCCTCGAGGGTCACCGTGGCCGAATCGGACTCGTAATGCACCCCGTTGACGATCACGCTGCCGAAGCCGCTGATCGCCCCGGTCACATACGTCGTCTTGGTCGCGCCAGTGACGGGCGAGGGATCGCCTGTCGAGCCTCCACCACCACCTCCGCAGGCGGCGACGAGCACCGCGACAGCGGCCGGCAGGGTCCACTTCATGTTCATGACATTCATTGCACACACCTCGATAGCTCGGTACTGATCGGATCAGGCGCATCGTCGTGCGCCCGCCATACCCCGGAACCCCGGTCAGTCCTCGAGCTCGGCCCGTTCGGCCAGCACGGTATTGCCGACCAGCGTGCCCCTCACCTGCACTGCCTGGCCCGAGGCAGCAGCGAAGAAGGCGTCAGCCGTGATCGTCACACCGCTTTTGTCCCTGAATTCCGTGCTGGCATCCGTCGTCACGGCGATGCCGGCCACGGTGAAATTCGGCTGCACGAGCCCGGCCGCAGGACCCTGCAGCTCGATGCGGTCCTGCGAGTCCTCGCGCTCGAGCAGCGTGGCCAGCAGGCCGCTGCCGTCGTCGTAGGCACGGACCTCCACGAAGTCCCCGACGCTGAGATTGGCCAGGCTGAAACGCTGCACCTGCGCCGAGCTCTGGTCCTCGAAGCGCGTGAGCGAGTTGGTGCGCACGGTGACCCCGAGCACGACGAGGCTGTTCCCGGCGACGTTCACCGAATCGACGCGGGCGTTGAACTCGACATTGCTCTCGCGGCGGAAGGCGACCTTGGTCGCGACGATTCGCCCCGAGGTGTCAAAGCCACCCTCGACTTCGACGCGCACGTCGAGTGCGAGGTTTGCCGAGGTACCACCGTCATAAGCCGTGGACGCGGTCGTCGTGACGCGCTGCCCGGCGACGTCGAAGTCAGTGGCGGAGGCGAACCGCGTGACGAGCCCTTCGAAGTCAGCCTTGTCGTCACTGGTACCCGGCACGCCCCCGCTTTCCTTTTCGACACGTGAGGCGACGAGCACGCCGTCCCCATTCAGGGTGCCCACGGATTCGACGACGTCGCCGCTGGCGGGTTGCCCGCTCGCGAAGCCGCTCAGCTGCGCGGCGGAGTAATCCACCTGCAGCGTACCGAGCAGGTAGCGCTTCGCACTGGTATCGAGTGATGCGACCGTGCCCTTCACCTCCACGGAGGCCGCAGCCGACTTCCGCTCGATGCGCGTCGCGTTGATCACGCCGTTGGACGCGACGTTGCCGCTGACTTCGACGCGGTCGCCGACGAGAAGCCCGTCGAGGCCGCGCGGGACGATGCGGTCGTCGAACGACGTGTCGGCACCGACCTGGACAGTCTGCCCGAGCACGACCATGCGGCTGGCAGCGAGGTCGATGCTCTGCACCGGACCTTCCAGCTGGTCGTCATAGGTGATCCTGGTTGCCGTGCCCTTCGTGCCACTGCCATCGAGGGTGCCCACGACCTGCACGATCTGCCCGACGCGCAGGTCGGATTCCGTGCCCGGCTGGCCGTCGACCGTCACGCTGGCGCCGCTCGTCGCGTACTCGACGCCATTGACGATGATGCTGCCGAATCCCGTGATCGGTCCGACGGCGTAGATGCCACCGCGATCGATGCCAGCCGTGGCGCCGCCGCCCCCGCTCCCGCCCGCGCAACCGGCGGCGAGCGACGCGATCAGCATGGCGGCGAGCCCTGCGCGGCGAAATCCCTGCTTCATGACCGGTCTCCAGGCATCGAATCGTTGATGGCATAGACACCGACTCCGAGACGGAGCCGGTGCGCGTCACCCGCTGCATGGACGGGGACTTCGTGTGCGGTGAGCCAGTCGTCGACGCGCTCCAGGAAACCCTGGCCCTCGCGCTCGAGAAAGGCGCGGAATGCAGGCAGGGTGCGCGGATCGATGCGGCGGTTCTGCGCCCGCCCCTCGAATCGCGTGGGCTCCCCGGCGCTTCGCGAGAGGTTGTGCTCGATCGTGGTCGCGAGATCGGCGAGCACGCTGCCGGCCCGCTCGACGGCCTGCCCATCCATCTGGCGCGGCATGTAGTAGCGGCGCAGCGCCCGGTACGAACCGTCGTCGAGCCGCTCTATGCAACCCGACTTGACCATTTCCTTCACGAGCGCGGTCGCAGGAATGTCGCCGGCGTAGCGCCGCAGGAGGTCGGCGAAAGACGGGCCCTCGCCCGCTGCTGGCAATATCCGCGGCCTTCCGTCCGGCTCGAGGAACTGCGCGTCGAGGTGCCAACCGGTCAGCACGCGGCTCGCATGATTCAACGCTTCCTCGGCGACGTGCGGCGGCGGCGCGCTGACTTCATCCTGAATGCGCCGGACGTCACGGCGCGACAGGCCGGTGAGCAACGCAACTCGCGAGACATTGGTCGGGCGGCCCCGAATGCCGAATTCCTCCGAGGCCGTCACCACAAACACGCTTCTCGACAGGTCGGCGAACTCCTTCCAGGTCACCCCGGACCGCAGCAGCCAGCGCGCAACGGGACGAAGCCAGCGCCGGCACGCGGTCAGGACGGGTCTCTCGGATCGGCGATCCATATATGAGACTCTTTGTCTCATATATAGCAAATTAATGCAACTGAATCGGTGTCACCGCCCCAAGTGATCCTGGACAGGGCCGTGACCGTGGACCGGCCCCGGGGGCGGGGGGCACGTTCGCCCCAGGGCGGCTCACATGGGCCCCGTCAGTGGCCCTGTACGTCGATGCGCCCGTAGGCGCCGCCCGACTCGTCGTTGGGTCCGGCCGTGAAGAACAACACGTTGCTCGGCTGCGCCTGTACGCCGTTGCCGAATGCCAGGCCCCACAACCCGTCGATCTGCAGTGGCTTGCCAGCGTGGTCACGCAAAGTGCCGCGGAACTCGCCCGACATCGGATCGAATGCGTTGATCGCGCCGTCGCCGAAGTTGCCGATCAGCAGCGAGCCACCGTAACGGCCGAAGCTCGCCGGTGCGAGTGCGACGCCCCACGGCGCATCCAGGTGCCCGCGGGTCGCCGCTCGGGCGATCAACGCGCCCTCCGGGTCATAGACATCGACGATGCCGAGGCCGCGCCCGGCGATTTCGTCTTCCGCGTCCGCGTCCTGCCGGGCATAGGTGACATAGATGTCGCCCTGCACGTTCTGGATGCCGAACGGCGCGTAACCGGCCGGCAGGTGCCGGTCGACGAAGGCGCCCGGCATGTCCAGGCGTGCGAACGTGCTGTCGAACACGTCGACCCGGCCGTTGTGGAAATCAGCCGCGTACAGCAGGTGGCCCGCCCCGCTGCCGCCGATCGCCAGACCCTTGTAGATGGCCCCCGCATCCGAGCGATCCGCGACGACGATCGCGTGCGTCCCATCGACGGTGGGCGCCCAGGCGGTGATCGTGCCGTTTTCAGCGTCGAAGATGAATCGCGCCGGACCGGACTTGCCGCCGCTCGAGACCACGAAGTCGTTGCCTCCGCTGAAGACGATGCCCGTCGGGTTGCCGTGATCGTCGCCATTGACGGGCGGGATGGTCACCACGAGCGCGAGCGCATGGCCGGCGCCGTCATAGAGCGTGGAGGTGCCGGTGCCGTTGTTGGCGACCCAGGCCGGGCCGGTCGGGTTCAGGGCGATGCCCCAGGCATTCACGAGGTTGGCATCGAGGTGATCCGCCGGAACGCTGCCGTCGGAGACGAGCACGTGTGGCTCGTAGACTTGCGGAGGGTCGCCATGTGCGGGGCCGGCAAGCAGCAGGGCGGTCGCGCCGGGCATGACGAACGCGCCCATCCAGGTTCGAAGGTCAGACATGGTCGTGTCCTTTCGTTGTGTGAACGTGGGTGAGTACCATTGCGACTTCGTTCCGTTCATCAGCCGCTTCGATTGGCCCGGCCGACATGAAATTCACGACGCTCGAGACGGAATTCGACGTGACGCTCGTGCCACCGGCGCCCGCGGCGGCCTCCGTCATCCTCCTGCACGGGCTCGGTGCCGATGGCTGGGACTTCGCGCCGATCGTCGGCGAGCTGGGCCTGCCGGAGACGCTGCCGGTCCGGTTCGTGTTCCCGCATGCGCCGGTGCGGCCCGTGACCGTGAACAACGGCTTCGAGATGCGCGCCTGGTACGACATCAAGTCGCTTACGGCCGAGGGTCGGGCCGACGTCGCGGGCCTCGCCGAGTCGTCGCGGCGGCTGGCACACTACGCTCGCGAGGTCGAGGCGCTCGGGATCCCGTCATCGCGCATCGTGCTGGCGGGCTTCTCACAGGGCGGCGCCGTCGCGCTGCATGCGGGACTTCGCTTTCCGCGGCGGCTGGCCGGGATCCTGGGGCTCTCCACGTACCTGCCCGCCGCCGGGACGCTCGCCGCCGAGCGGTCCGACGCCAACTTGGACGTGCCGATCCTGATGTGCCACGGCCTCGCAGATCCGGTCGTGCCGGTCTCGATGGGCAGCGCGTCGCGTGACTGGTTACGCGCGCAGCGGTACGCCGTCGAGTGGCGGGAATATGCGATGCAGCACGAGGTCTGCGCCGAAGAACTCATTGAGGTCGGACGCTGGCTGCGGGCGCGGCTGGGTGGGGATGGCTCCCGCACGCGTCTCCCCACGGCGCCTGCGGGTGATCCATCGTGACCTCGATCACCCGCGGGCGGCATTCAGGTTAACCTGCGGTCATGGAACGCACCGAACGCTTCTACCGCATCCAGCAACTGCTCAAGGCCCGCCGCTTCGTCACCACGCAGGAATTCCTCGACGCCCTCGAGGTCTCGCGCGCCACCTTCAAGCGCGATCTCGAATACCTGCGGGACCGGTTTCGTGCCCCCATCGTCTATGACACGGAGCACGAGGCCTATCGCTTCGACGACAAGGTCGAGGACAGCGCGGTCTGGCAGCTTCCGGGCCTCTGGTTCACTGCGGATGAGCTGGTCGCGCTGCTCACGATGGACCGCCTGCTCGCCGACCTCGAGCCCGGCGTGCTCTCGGAGCTGATCGGCCCGTTCCGCAAGCGCCTGAAAGAGCTGCTCGAATCCGGCGACCACAGCGCGACGGGCATCGCGAACCGCATCCGCGTGCTGTCCATGGGAGCCCGCGCAATCGAGCCTGCGCAATTTCGCGTGCTCGCGACGGCGCTGCTCTCGCGCCGGCGCCTCAGGATCCGCCACAACCGTCGCCAGGACAGCGACGTCCTCGAGCGCGAGGTCTCCCCGCAGCGGCTCGTCCACTACCGCGACAACTGGTACCTCGACGCTTTCTGCCACAAGCGGCAGGCATTGCGCACCTTCGCCGTGGACGCGATCGAGCGCACCACGCTGCTCGACAAGGGTGCGAAGGACGTGAGCGACGAGAGTCTCGAGCGCCACTTCGCGAGCGGCTATGGCATCTTCGCTGGCAGCGACACCGAGGAAGCGGTGCTGCTTTTCAGCCCCACCCGCGCACGCTGGGTGAGTCGCGAAACCTGGCACCCGAAGCAGGACGGCAAGCTGCAGCTCGATGGCAGCTACCTGCTCAAATTCCCCTACTCGCGCGAGCCCGAACTCGTCATGGACATCCTGAAGTACGGTGCCGACGTCGAAGTCCTGGCGCCCGACTCACTGCGCACCGCCGTCGTCGCACGACTCACCGACGCCGCGAAGCTGTACGAACGATAGTCGGCCGCCCAGGCACTGCTAGTCTGGCCAGCGGTACTGCCAGGCAAGGCCGAGCGTGTCGAAATCCGTCCCGGTGCGTGACGACACGCCGCTGCTGAAATACAGCTTGAGCGAATTGTTCCGGTTCACGGCGAACGAAAGGTTCGTGCCCCACCGCGTGTTCTGCTGCAGGTCGTCGTTGGTTGCGCCATCCACCGAGCTGCGACTGCCCTCGTAGAAGGTCGCGTCCAGCGATCCCCACAGCCGGGGATTGAAGTTGTAGATCACATGGCCCCGTACGGCGTACAGCGGGTCCTGATGTTTCGTGTGGCTGACCAGGAACTCGTCGTTATCGGTGAAGAAGGTCACGCCGAACGCTCCCTCGAGCGTCCAGTTGCCGAACGCCCTGGAGACGCCGAGTTCGGGCTTGAACGACCAGCGGTTGGTGCCGACGTTGATCAGTCGCTCGGGGTCGTAGTGACCCAATGGTGCGGTAACGAGCATGGTCAGGCCAACGATGCGGTCCTGACGATAGGCGCTGAACTGCTTGACCGAGAGTGCCGGTGCGCCGAGCAGGTTGAAGGTCAGGCGCAGGGTGGGATCGCCGAACCCGGCGCGCGTGACGTTTCTGGACAGCCCCTCGACGAGTCCGTTGCCCGAGATCGAGGCGTAGGGCACGATCAGGCCGATCGTCGCGGACTGGCCCCGGACCGCGAGCGTGTGCACATAGCTGACGGCGGCCGTGTCGACCTTGGCGCTGAGGTCCTTGATGGGCACCGAGGGGTCGAGCAGGACGTCACCCTCCTGATGGGCGTAGGCGGCGAGGAGGAAGTCGAGGCCGATCGGCACGTTCGAGTAGGAGCGCGGGTCCATCTGCTGCGCATGAACCGGGCGCAACCAGAGGCTGCAGGCCAGTAGCGCAATCGCCAGACGCAGCTCAGGCATTCCGCCCTCTTGTTGTTCCCTGACCGACGCCCGCCATCCTACCAGCCTGTGCCCGACCCTCGTTGCACCGGTGCGGGTAACTTTCGAGACTGCTTGTGGCTCGCTGAACGGATCCGACGGATCCGACGGATCCGACCTCTGACACCTGCCGGGCCCGACTTAGTGCGCAACGTCTCAATTTTGGGGCGGGTCATTTCTCCTTATGTCACCAGCGCGCGTACTCTCGGCCCCGTCCGTACATTGATGGGCGGCAATGAACCCCTCGACCGGTCCTTCCAGCTCGGGCGCCGAGCCACAGCCGCGAAAGTCGACGCGCAGATCCCTGCGCGAGGCCTTCGAGTCGCTGTCCCTTGCAACGCAGTTCCGGCTCACCGCGATGGCCGCGGTGACGGTCGCCCTGCTGGCGGTGCAATTGGTCACCGCGCTCTGGGACACACGGTTGGCGCGCGACGAGGCCCTGGAAATCGCCCAAAGCAGGACAGCGTCGATGGCCGCCCGGTTGGCGAGCACCGGCGGCGGCGCGCTCGATAATCTCGAAGGCGATCCTTTCTTCCTGGCAGCCACATTCAGCCTGCAGGGCGGCGAGGTGCTGCAGCGATACGTCCGCATGGACAAGGCGGCGAGCCCTGGGTTCGACACGTCCGCCCCGACGGGCTGGCGGCATGGGATCAAGAGCTACCTGGCACTGGAGCCGATCCACGTCGAGAGCCCCGTCCAGCTGGGTCCGGGCATGTCGGGAACGGTGAGCGTCATGGTCGACCAGCACTGGATCTGGAACCGCGCGTTGCACCGGCTCACGCAGACGCCCGTCGCGCTCCTGCTCGGTTGCCTGTTCGCGCTGCTGGCCGCCAATTCACTCAAGCGACGGGTGGTCGAGCCACTGGCGCAACTCGCGCAGACGACGCAGGTGAAGCAATGGCCGGAAAGCGGCGAGCGTCGGAAGGCGGGCCGCCGCCGCAACGAGTTGACGCAACTCGCGACCAATTTCGATGCCCTGGCCGACCGGCTGGCCGAATACGAACGCTCCATGCGCACCGAGCGAAATGCGTCACGCCAGCAGATCATCGAGCGCACGCGGGACATGGAAATGCGATTGCGCCGCGCGGAAGCGCTGACTCGGTCCAAGGACGAGTTCCTGGCGAACATGAGCCACGAGATCCGTACGCCGATGAACGGCGTCCTCGGCATGGCGGAACTGCTCGCCGGCACCGAGCTCGACACGCGTCAGCGCCGCTTCGTGGACTCGATGCGCGCGGCGGCCGAGACGATGATGCAGATCATCAACGACATCCTCGACGACTCGAAGATCGAGGCCGGCAAGATGGACCTGTCGCGCGACCCGTTCGACGTCCGCGACCTTGCGGAACAAGCGGGCCAGCTCTATGCCGGGCAGGCCGAACGCAAGAAGCTGGAGATGATCTGCCGCATCGAGCCCACCGTGCCGAGCAAGGTCGTCGGCGACGCGCTCCGGCTGCGCCAGGTGCTCGGCAATCTCCTGTCGAACGCGGTCAAGTACACCGACGCCGGCGAAGTCGAGATTCGCATCGGGCTCGACTACACGCGCGATGACCAGTGCCGTCTCTACTTCAGCGTCCGGGACACCGGTCCGGGCATTCCGGAAGGCGACCACACCGGCGTGTTCGAGGCCTTTACCCAGCTGGGCAATGGCGCGCGCGTCGGCGGCACCGGCCTGGGACTCTCGATCGCCAACCGCCTCGTCCGCCTGATGGGCGGCGAGAAGATCGACCTGCAGAGCGAGCTGGGCCGCGGCAGCACCTTCTCGTTCGTGCTGCCGTTCGAGATCAAGGAAGCCGCGCCGGTCCCTGATCGCGCGAGCGACGAGTTCAGCGGCCTGCGCGTGCTGGTGGTCGACGACAACGCCACGAGCTACATGCTGCTGGAGGAAACGCTCGCGAACTGGTCGGCCGAGGTCACGGTGCTGAACCGCGCGCGTCTCGTCTGCGACCGGATGCGCGACGTCGCCGCACGCGGCAAGCCGTTCGACGTCGTCGTGCTCGACCACAACCTGCCCGATGCGTCCACCGAGGAACTGTTGCGCACGATCCGGCTCGATCCGGCGACCGCGGGCACGTACGTCGTGCTGCTGAGCGCGCTCGACTTCAATGCGTCGCGCGAGGGAACGAAGCTGATTGCGCCGGACGTCTGCATCGCCAAGCCGGTGCGGGCACAGCTGCTGCGCAATGCCCTGCAGGCATCACGGCTGCCGCGCGACGCCGAGCCCGCCCCGGCCGCTCCGGACCAACCCCTCGAACGCAGGGCGACGACGGAGCGCGGCGATCTGCCGGCGCTCGGCCTGCACGTACTCGTGGTGGACGACAATGCCATCAACCGCGAGGTGGCCGTCGCGATGCTCGAGGATCTCGGCTGCAACGTCGCCCTGGCCGAGGACGGTGGCTCCGCCGTCGCGAGCGCTCAGCAGGAGCGCTTCGACGCCATCCTGATGGACTGCCAGATGCCGGGCATGGATGGGTACGCCGCCACGGAAGCCATTCGCCGCGACGAGCGCGAGCGCGGCCTGTCGCCGACCCCGATCATTGCCCTCACCGCGAATGTCCTGGCCCGCGACCGCGAACGGAGCATGGCCGCCGGCATGAATTCGTTCCTCTCGAAGCCGTTCAAGTCTTCGGAACTGGCGGAGGTGCTCTGGCCGATCATCGAGGGGCGCGGTGCACCGGTCGTGGCGCCGATCGCGGTGGAGGCTCCTCCGTTGCCGGAAGCGGCCGTTCAGACCGTGCTCGAGTTACCAGCGGTCAACGCTGCACCGGCGTTGCGGCTGCCCGTGCTCGATGCCGAGCAGGTGCAGGCGATCCGCTCACTCGGCAAGCCCCTGGTCTTCGAGCGCTTGTCCGAGATGCTGTTCGCGTCCGCCGCGGACGCCTTTGCACGGCTCGATTCCGCGCTGGCCGAAGGCAATCTCGAGGAGGTCGCCGCCGCCGCGCATGCGTTCAAATCACCCGTCAGCAATCTTGGCGGACGACGACTCGCGGACCTGCTCGAGCGATGCGAGACGGCCGCCCTGGAAGGATCCGACCTGGCGGTCGTGCGACGCGCCGCCATGGGGTTGAAGCCGCACTACGCGGCCCTGGTCGCGGCGCTCGAAGGCGAGACCAGGCGCAGCACCGGGACCGGCTGAGGCAGAGGGACCTATGAACCAAGACACCAATACGACCATCCTGATCGCCGACGACGACCCGTCGCACCTGATGCTGGCGGAAGCCGCGCTGGCCGGTGCGGGCTTCCTCGTGCAAACCGCCGAGGACGGCCAGGCGGCGGTGGAACGCTTCGCGGAGAT
>Ga0316604_10003178_pt1 | contig 11731 bp, 4 predicted proteins | sample OWC_soil_day20_C_FD_207650 | JGI IMG/M metagenome (GOLD analysis project Ga0316604, IMG submission 207650) | Wetland soil microbial communities from Old Woman Creek delta, Ohio, United States - OWC_soil_day20_CT | ecosystem: Environmental > Terrestrial > Soil > Wetlands | place: USA: Ohio... | reverse complement strand
AGACGGCACAGATCGCAGCCTTGGAAACCGGCGACCTAGCCTCCTTGAGTACGGCCCAGATCGTGGCCTTGACGACGGCACAGGCTCGCTCCCTGACCGGTGCGCAAGTCGCCGCATTGACCCTTGATCAGATTGGCGCGCTTGAAACGGCGGATCTAGCCAAGCTGTCCACCGATGTCGTGCCAAATCTGACGACTGCGCAGGTCGCCGCGTTGACGACCGCGCAAGTTGTCGCACTGACAGCCGATCAGGTGCATGCGCTTGAAACGGCGGATATCCGGGCTCTGACGGTACAACAGATCGCTGCTTTGACAACCGCGCAGTTCAGCGCGCTGAGTTCCAGTCAGTTGGTTGCGTTGAGTACGGCCCAAATGGCCGTCATCACAACGGCTGATTTGAACACACTGACGACAGCTCTCATCCAGAGTCTGACCAGTACCCAGATAGCCGCGTTGAAGGCTTCGCAAATCGCAGCGCTGACTGTCAGCCAGGTGAAAGCCTTCGAAACTGAAGACATCGCCGCCCTGACGACCAATCAGGTCGCCGCGCTGACGACTGCGCATGTTGCCGCCTTGAGTACCGAGCAGATCGTTGCATTGACCACGGGACAAGTTGCAGCATTGAGTACCAATCAGATCGCCGCGCTCTCGGTTACTCAGATTGCAGCAATGGAGACAGCCGATACGACAGCACTTACGACAGATCAGATCGTAGCCCTCTCGACCGCGCAGGTTACCGCGTTGACGGCGGCTCAGATTGCCAACCTGACCACAGATCAGATTCAGGCTCTGGAGACAGCCGACTTGGCCGCCTTGTCGACGGCACGTATTGTCGACCTGACAACGGCGCAGGTCGCTGCTCTGACCCTGGAGCAAATTGGCGCCCTGACCACCGCGCAGATCCGGAATATGGAAACCGCGGATATCCAAGCCTTGACCACCGACCAGATCACCGTTCTGAAGACTGCTCAGGTCGCGGCACTGACGGCGGCTCAGGTCGCTGCGCTGACGACCAAGCAACTGGTAGCCATGGAGCCTTCAACCTTATCCGCCTTGTCGACTGCGGTCATCCCGAGCCTGAGTACGGACCAGGTCAAAGCCCTGACCACCGACCAGATCATGTCGCTGACTACGGCGCAGATTAGAGCGTTGGAAACCGTCGATTTGGCGGCCATGACGACGACTCAGATTGCCGCTCTGGATCCCAGCCGAATTGCTGCCCTGACGACCGATCAAATCGTTGCCTTGGGTACAGCACAAGCACGTGCTCTGACGACCGATCAGATTGTCGCACTGACGAGTACCCAGGTGGCGGCACTGGAAACGGTCGATCTGGCGGCGCTAACCACCGATCAGATCAAGGCAATCGACGCGAGCGATATGGCAGCCCTGACCACCGAGCAGATTGTTGCACTCAGTTCGGATCAGTTTGTTGCCTTGACAACGGATCAGATCAAGGCTCTGACCAGCGCGCAGATCGTTGCCATCGAAACCGCCGACCTGAGTAAATTGTCGACCGCGCAAATTGCCGCTCTTCTGACCTCTCAGGTCGCGGCCATGACAACAGGACAAATTGCTGCTCTGACCACGGCGCAAGCGGCGAACTTGACCACTGCCCAGATCGTGGCACTGACCAGTTCGCAGATCGCTGCACTGACAACAACCGATGTTGCCAAACTGACCACGTCACAGATCGAAGCGATCGAAGTGGCCGATCTGACGGAAATGACGACGGGGCAGATCGCAGCACTGACCACCACTCAAGCCGCTGCACTGACTACCGCGCAGATAGCGGCCTTGACGACAGGTCAGGTTGTCGCACTCGGTACGGCTGGCATTAATGCACTCACCACAGGTCAGGTTGCAGCCATTCAAACGGAGGATATTGCCGCCCTGACCACAGCTCAGATCGTTGCTCTGGACACCACGCAAGCCGAAGCGCTCAGTTCGAAACAGTTGGCCGCACTCAGCACTACGCAGTTGGCCGCCATGGAAGTGGCGGATCTGGCGGTATTGACGACCAGTGCACTCAACGGATTGTCGACTACGCAGGCTGCAAATCTGACCACCGCCCAGGTTGCCGCACTGACCACCGATCAGTTGAGCCATTTGAAAGTAGCCACCGTCGCCGCGCTGACCGCCGCCCAGATCGTAGCACTGACGACGGCCCAGGCATTTGCACTCACTACGGCGCAAATCCAGGGGCTCACCACCACCCAGGTGGCGGCGATCGAAACGATAGACTTGGCAGCAATGAGCACGAGCCAGATTTCAGCGCTTCGTACAGCAAGTATCGCCGCACTGACAACCGAGCAGATCGTCGCCCTGACGACCGCGCAGGCAGGCGCGATGAATTCGGCGCAATTGGCCGCGCTAAGTACTGCCCAGCTGGTCAAGATGGAAACTGGCGACTTGGCAGCGCTATCGACCACGGCGATCCCCGGCTTCACAACCGAACAGGTTGCCGCACTGACCAACGCCCAGGTTGCTGCACTCAAGACATCGCAGATCGCAGCTATGGAAACCGACGATATCGCGGCGCTGACCACCGGACAAATCGTTGCCCTTACTACCGGGCAAGTTGCTGCGCTTACAACCGATCAGGTCATCGGCTTGACCGCCGCCCAAGTTGCTGCAATCGAGACTACCGATCTGGTCGAAATGAGTACCGCCCAGATCGCAGCGATCGAGGGAAGTGATCTGGCTAACATGAGCACCACCCAGATTGCCGCCCTGACCAACGCACAAGTGGCAGCACTCACGACTGCACAGGTCTATGCCCTGACCGGGACTCAGATTGCGGCCTTGACTGTCGGACAGATCGGTGCATTGACGACCGGGCAGATTGCGGCTATCGGAGGCGATGTTTCGGAAATGACGACCAATCAGATCGTTGCTCTGGATACCGCACAAGTTGCCGCTCTGACCACCTCACAAGTCCAGTCACTGGGCTCGGCACAGATCGTTGCCTTGGAAACAGTCGATGTCGCGGCTCTGACAGCAGCGCAGGTGGCGGCTATTCGAAGTACGGTCCTGAAGGAAATGAGTACCGAGCAGATCGTCGCGCTGACCACAGGTCAGATTCAGGCTCTGACCACATCGCAGATCGTGGCCCTGACATCCGACCAAGTTCATGCTATGGAGACCGTTGATGTCGCAGCCCTAACGACGGATCAAATTGTCGCCATGCAGGTTGGTGACTTGGCGGCTATGAGCACACAACAGATCGTTGCGCTAACAACCGCTCAAATTAACGCATTGACCACAGCCCAGATCGCCGGTTTGACTACAGCCCAAGTTGCGGCGATCGAAACTGCGGATATCGCGGCGATGACATCGACTCAATTGGCGGCATTGCATACCGTACAGTTTGCTGAACTGACCACCGCCCAGATAGCTGCGATTGAAGTGGCAGATATTCCGGGACTGACGGTGGCGCAACTCTCACACGTAACGCCGCTACAGGACGCCGCATTTACGGCCGGCCAAATCGCCGCAATGACCGCCGAACAGCAGGCGGCTCTAGGGCTCGTCTCACCGCTGGTGCTCGACCTCAACGGTGATGGCGTGCAAACGCTGAGTCTGACGGCCAACGTCTCCTTCGATCTGAATGCTACCGGTACGGCAATCAACACCGGCTGGGTAGGAGAAGGCGACGGACTGCTGGCCATTGATGTGAATGGCGACGGAACGATCGACAACGGTAGCGAGCTGTTTGGCAGCTCCTTCGTGCTCGGTGACGGAACGACTGCCAAGAATGGCTTCGAGGCCCTCGGCAGTCTGGACGGCAATGGTGACGGCGTAATCAATGCTGACGACCAGAGTTACAGCAGTCTGCTGGTCTGGCAGGATGCCAATCAGGATGGCGTCAGCCAAAGCAACGAGCTGTCCAGCTTGTCCTCGCTTGGCATTACCGGTATCAATACGGGTGCCACGCAGACGTCCGAGTTGAACAACGGAAACTGGATCGGTCTGAGCAGCAGCTACGACACCGTCGATGGCACCACCTATACCATTGCCGATGTGTGGTTCCAGACCGATGCAACGGGTGTGCAAAATACCGGCAATGTCGACCAGACAACCACCACTTCCGCAGACCCGTCGCTGAATCAATCCATCGATTCCCTGATCTCGGCCATGGCAAGCTTCGAGCCGGCTTCGGCCGCCACCATTGCGAATAAGGATGACCAAGCACAAACGTATCCTATAATGCTCGCCGTAACGCAGTAGTATTTCTCTAGCATTATGCCGCCCGCCCCCACTTGATCGTGGGGGCGTGGTTGGGTCTGTTTTGTATTGGCCCCGTGCGTGTGTCAATGCTGGACAAACATTGGCACAGGATAGCGCTTTGACAGAACAGCTGGACACCGGTCTGCGTAGCTTGCTCATGATAGCGGGACTGCATGGCATCCCCGCGGATGAGGCAAAAATCAGGCACGAATTCGGACAAACGTTTTCGCTGTTTGACACCAACACAATCCTGCTTGCCGCAAAACAGCTCGGACTTAGCGCCAAAGCCGTCAGACAAAACCCGGAACGCCTGGACAAAGCGCCGTTACCGGCGATTGCTCAGGACATCGACGGGCAGTTTTTCCTGCTTGCGCGATTCAGCGCAGCCCCGACTTCGCCGTCCCCCGACCATGCAACGACGCAAACCAAGGGAAAAGTCCTTATCCATCGACCGGGGAACCCGCCCGAAGCCATTTCCGCCGCCGATTTCCTCGCCATCTGGTCTGGCGAGTTGATCTTCTTCACCAGCAAGGCAAGTTTTGCTGGTGAGCTGTCCAAATTCGATTTCACGTGGTTCATCCCGGCCATCGTCAAGTACCGCAAGCTCCTGAACGAGATACTCATGATCTCGCTGGTGCTGCAGATCATCGGTCTGGCGACACCGATGTTTTTTCAGGTCGTCATGGACAAGGTGTTGGTCAACCATGCGATGAAGACGCTCAATGTCATTGCTATTGGCCTGGTATGTGCAATCCTGTTCGAAGCGACCCTTTCAGCCGTACGGACCTGGGTATTTGCCCATACCAGCAGCAAAATAGACGTCGAACTCGGCGCAAAGCTGTTTCGGCATTTGCTCAATTTGCCACTCGCCTACTTTCAGGCACGCCGGGTTGGTGATTCGGTCGCTCGAATCCGCGAATTGGAAAGCATCCGTTCATTCCTCACCGGCAACGCCATAACGGTCGTTCTGGATTTGCTGTTTTCCTTCGTCTTTTTTGCCGTCATGCTCTGGTATAGCCCGTGGCTGACCCTGATCGTCGCGCTGTCCATACCGCTCTACTTCGTGCTGTCCTTGCTCTTCACACCAGTAATCCGTGCCCGTCTGAACGAAAAATTCAACCGGGGTGCGGAAAACCAGTCTTTTCTGGTAGAAACCATCACCGGCATCGATACCGTCAAGGCTTTGGCAGTCGAACCACGCTGGATCCAGAAGTGGGACAAGCAACTCGCCTCTTATGTAACGGCAGGCGTGTCGGTCACCAATATCGCCACGATAGCCGGTGGTGGCATAAATCTAATCAGCAAACTGGTTACGGCAGCCATCATGTGGGTGGGGGCGAGCCTGGTTATCGACAACAAGATGACCGTCGGCGAACTCGTTGCATTCAACATGCTCGCCGGTCAGATCTCGTCACCAATTCTACGGCTCGCACAGTTGTGGAATGACTTTCAGCAGGTGGGTATTTCAATGAGCCGTCTGGGCGATATCCTGAACGCTCGTACCGAAGTCGCCGGTCAAAAAACCCGTCTGTCTCGCCTTGCAGGTTCCATTGAATTTGATCAAGTCAGTTTTCGCTACCGACCTGATGCCCCGGATGTCATTCGCGGTGTCAGTCTCAAGATAGAGCCCGGCGAGGTCATCGGAATCGTCGGACGTTCCGGCTCCGGAAAAAGCACGCTGACCAAACTGGTACAACGACTCTATGTTCCTGATCGGGGGCGAGTATTGGTCGATGGACAGGATATCGCCATAATCGACACGACGTCGTTGCGCCAACAGATTGGTGTAGTGCTTCAGGAAAACATGTTGTTCAACCGTTCGATCAGAGACAATATTGCGCTGACCAACCCAGCACTGCCTATTGAAGTGATCATCAATGCGGCCAAGCTCGCAGGGGCCCATGAATTCATCTGTGAATTGTCGGAAGGCTACGACTCCATGGTAGGGGAACACGGTACCGGCTTATCGGGAGGGCAACGACAGCGGATCGCGATCGCTCGGGCTCTGATTTCGAACCCACGCATTCTGATTTTTGACGAGGCCACCAGCGCGCTGGATTATGAATCGGAAAAAATCATTCAGGACAACATGCGCGAGATATGTCGTGGCCGCACGGTATTGATCATTGCGCATCGCCTGTCGGCTGTTCGCGATGCCCACCGGATCGTCGTGATGGAGCGCGGCCAGGTCGCTGAGATGGGGCTTCATGAAGATTTGTTGAACATCCCTCAAGGCATATATGCACATCTGTATTCGTTGCAGCAAAGTGGAAGTGGAGCTCTAGCATGAGCTTCCGGTACCGTCTTGGCGCATGGAGCGATTTGCTCAAACGCTATGGAAAGGTCTTTGCCTATTTCTGGCGTCGCCGTCGGGAATTGAGTCTGCCAACGCTTGAAGCCCACGAAGCCGAATTTCTTCCTGCGGCTCTGGCGCTCCAGGCACAAGCCGTTTCTCCAGCAGGACGATGGGTAGCACGTATTCTGATTATGCTGGTACTGGTTCTGATCCTATGGGCGACGTTAGGTAAGATCGACATTACCGTCAACGCGTCGGGGAAAGTCATTCCGAGCGCTCGTACCAAAACGATCGCGTCCGTAGAAATAGCCAGCGTTCGGGCGTTGCATGTCGAAGAAGGCCAGGCCGTCAAAGTGGGTGATGTTCTGGTTGAACTCGATACCAGATCCAGCGACAGCGAGCGAGACAAAGCAAAGGCAAACAGACTGACAGCACAATTGCAGGCCGCTCGCTCTCGTGCTCTTGTCGCGGCGATCGACGGAGGACGAGAGCCTGTACTGAAAAGTCTGGAGGATATACCACCTCAACAAAGGCAAGATGCAATACAACAACTGCAAGGACAGTGGCGCGATTTCATTTCGAAGCGGCAGCGACTGGACGGCGAAATACGACGCTATTCGGATGCTCTGTCTTTGGCCACGCAGCGCGCTCAAGACTATGCGGAATTAGCGAGAGATCGCGACGTATCGCAACACGCATGGCTGGAAAAGGAACAGGCACGAATCGATCTGCAAGGACAACTCGATGAATCCCGGAATCAACGTTCAGTGCTGATCGCCGAAACACGAAAGGAGGCTCAGGATACGCTGAACGAGGCAAGCAGAATAATCGCTGATTCCACGCAAGACGAACGCCGTGCCGAAGCTCATAGTGAACTATTGAAACTGCTCGCACCTGTCGACGGGACGGTGCAGCAGTTAACCGTACACACCGTTGGCGGTGTTGTTCCTGCTGCCCAGGCATTGATGCAGATTGTTCCGCAACAGAGTGGTACCGAGGTCGAAGCTTTTCTGGAAAACAAGGATGTGGGGTTCGTACGAGAAGGGCAACTCGCACAGGTCAAGATCGACACCTTCGAGTACACCAAGTACGGGACGATACCTGCCCATATCACCCATGTCTCGCGTGATGCAATTCAAGATGAAAAAAAGGGCTTGATATACTCCGTCAAGGTAGCCCTCGACAAGACAAGTATTCAGGTCGACGGTAAGGACACTCCGCTTTCCCCGGGGATGTCCGCTAACGTCGAGATCAAGACTGGAACAAGACGAATTATCGAATATGTTCTTTCGCCGCTTATTCAACATGGGCAGGAAAGCCTCCGTGAGAGATAGAGCGACATTCCATGTCACCGGACAACATGGTCGATTGCCCAGTCGAATGGTAGAAGAGCAAAGACGTTCAGTCCTCGTGGTCGTTTTTTCCCAACGGGTTGTCAAGATGTAGTGTCAGGCGCGACCTGATTTACAGAGTGTCCAGAAAACGAGCGGTATTCTTGGAATCGCCAGCCTAAATACCCCATTATCCTGTCCATTATTTCAAGGCGTTCAGACCTATGCAAAACAATACGTATGAAATACCCGACCTCGAAACGGCACTAGCGGCCACCGAGAAGCAGGCCGAAACGGGAACCCTTGAATTGATGCCGCTCATTCAGATGACGGATCGGCTCGGCACTTTTGGGCGGACCAATGACGTCATTCGTTTGTATCGTTGTTGGCTATCCCACACCAAATCTCCGGTCGCGCACATCGCTCGGTTCAATCTCGCCGTTGCGCTGTCGTCCCTTGAGCAGTTGCCCGAAGCGGAGGAAGCCTACCGAACTGCTATTTTTGAGCAACCGGACTTTGCACAATCCTGGTTCAATCTGGGTGCAGTCATCGAACGGCAGAAAAGGCCGGATCAAGCTTTGGCGATTTGGCAATCCATGCTTGACCATCCATTGGTTGGACCGGAAAAAAATCGGGATTTATACATTCTGGTCTTGAACAGCATGGGGCGGCTACTTGAGGAAACCCGGCAGTTCCAACCCGCGGAAACAAAGTTATTGGCCAGTCTCGAAATCGATCCAGAACAACCCAAAGTGATTCAGCACTGGGTTCATTTGCGACAAAAGCAATGCGAATGGCCGGTCTATTGCCCCGTTGATAATTTATCCTACGGCAAGATGCTACAGGCCACGTCACCGCTTGCCATGCTCTCTGCCTCGGATGATCCTGGGCTCCAATTGTCCGCCGCCGTTCATTTCGTCAACGAACGGGTTAATTTGCGCGTCCCCGTTCTAGCGCCCAATTCAAGTTATACCCATGATCGGCTCCGGATCGGCTTCCTGTCCTCCGACTTCTGTCTGCATGCGGTTTCACTATTGACCGTGGAACTCATTGAACTGCTTGATCGATCACGCTTCGAGGTCCACGGCTTTTGTTGGAGCAGGGAAGACGGATCGAGTATGCGGGCTCGAATAAAAAAAGCCTTCGATCATTTCATACCGATCGGCGCCATGGACGACGCTTCCGCCGCCCAAATCATCAGAACACACGAAATTGACATCCTGATCGATCTTCAAGGACTGACTTCTGGAGCCCGTCCCAATATCCTGTCCTATCGACCCGCCCCAGTGCAGATGACTTACCTCGGCTTCCCTGGCCCGACCGGCCACCCCTGTATCGATTATGTGATCGCAGACCGATACCTGATCCCCGACGACGAGCGCCCCTTCTACACTGAAAAACCGCTCTATCTTCCGAACGTATTTCAGAGCAGCGATCGGCAACGGCCAGTATCCCAAGCGCCTACGCGTCAACAATGTGGATTACCGGAGAATGCCTTTGTCTACTGTTCGTTCAACAACAACTATAAGTTCTCTAGCGAGGTCTTCAACTGCTGGTTACGAATCCTTTCCCGAGTACCGGAATCGGTGCTTTGGTTGCTGGCCGACAATCAGTGGGCACAGGCCAATCTCACGGCTTGCGCACAGGACTTCGGGATCGATAAGGAACGACTGATTTTCGCGCCACGTGTCGCACCCGCCGATTACCTGGCGCGTTATGCCGCGGCCGACCTTTTTCTCGATACCTATCCATTCAACGCTGGAACGACTGCTAATGATGCGCTCTGGATGGGCTTGCCGGTACTGACCCGTTCCGGACGGACGTTTGCTTCCCGGATGGCAGGAAGTTTGCTGACATCGCTTGATCTGCCCGATCTGATAACACAAACGCTCGTCGAATATGAAGAGAAGGCCGTTGAGCTGGCCAAGAATCCGGAGTACTTCCAGAAATTACGTGCAATACTCGAAAAGGACAGACACACTTCCAGTCTGTTTGACATGGAAAGCTTCGTTCGAGACTTTGGCAACGTAATTGGCAAAGCGGCTGTAAGCGCTACCTGAGCGATAGTGTTAGCCCGGTGCACTCGATCGAAATCATTGAAGCAATAAAACACCTGGAGAAAACTGATGAAATCTTTTTTACATGTCGGTTGCGGACCAAAATACAAGAGCCAGACGACCAAAGGATTCAATACGGATGAATGGCAAGAGATCCGTTTTGATATCGACGAATCCGTAAATCCCGATGTCGTCGGAACGATGACCAACATGAGCGCTATTGCGGATGGATCAGTCGATGCGGTTTTCTCGAGCCACAACATCGAGCATCTTTACCCGCATGAAGTACAAATCGCGCTCGGCGAGTTCATTCGTGTATTGAAACCCGATGGTTTTGCCGTAATCACCTGCCCGGACCTGCAGTCCGTCTGTGCTTTGATCGCGGAAGATAAACTGACCGATGCGGCATACACGTCGCCCGCCGGGCCGATAGCACCGTTGGACATTTTGTACGGCCATCGTGCATCGATGACGCGTGGAAACCTATACATGGCGCATCGCTGTGGATTTACCAAGAAATCTCTGTCGATCGATCTGCAAATGGCCGGCTTTGGCAATGCGGGTGTTATTGCGCGACCTGAGAACTTCGATCTATGGGCAATCGCAACCAAGAAGGCCATCAGTCACGAAGAACTCGTCGCACTTTTCAACACCCAACTGGTCTGATTTTTTAATACTGATACCGGGCTGGCCGAACGATTGCGGTTGCGTGTGGCCTCTTTTCTCACCAATCGAATGATCGAATGCACTGAGCCAAGAGATCGGCCTTCCCCTCAATCCGTTCAACCGACCCTAATGGTCTCTCGATTAAATCCGATTTTTTGAGCACCTCGTGGAATTCCCATCCGACTCGTTGAAATATCCCCCTAAAGTTTACCGACTGCAGGTCGTAAAAGAGTTGTAAGGCAACACATCATCGAGCAGGACGGGGCAGAAGCGCTTCGTCAGGCAGGTAAACGAAACCCAAAGTCAATTCGGACGAGGAGCTTAAAATGACCCAAACTATCAACACCAATATCCCTTCCCTCAACGCTCAGCGCAATCTGAACGCTTCGCAGTCCACTCTGGCCACTGCACTGCAACGTTTGTCCTCCGGACTGCGCATCAACAGCGCCAAGGACGATGCCGCCGGCCTCTCCATTTCCGAACGGATGAATGCACAGATCAAAGGGATGACCGTTGCATCACAGAATGCCAACGACGGTATCTCGCTGGCGCAGACGGCCGAAGGCGCGTTGCAAACCATCGGCGACAACCTGCAACGTATCCGCCAACTGTCCGTACAATCGTCCAACGCGACGAACTCGGACACTGACCGCGCATCGTTGCAGGCTGAAGTCACTCAGTTGACCGATGAAATCAACCGTGTGGCCAATCAGACGACGTTCAACGGTACCAAGCTCCTCGATGGCAGCTTCACCAGCCAGCTCTTCCAGGTCGGCGCCGATGCCGGTCAGACCATTGGCGTCAACAGCATTGTCGATGCCAATTCGGACAAACTGGGTTCGGCGCAGTTCGCAGGAACGGATATCCTGACGGGAACGGCGGGCTCGGATGCCACGGCCACGACGGATACCACGATTAGTGGCTATACGGTTGCAGTCACGAAGGGTGGTGTGTCAACCACGTATACGCTGGACGACTTTACAGTAAAAGCCGGCAAGTCAATAAGCCAAGCGACAGCTAACGCGATCAATGCCCGCATGGATGAAACCGGTGTCTATGCCGAGATCACCACAGCAGCGGACGATACGGCAGGCACTCCTGTTGCTGCAGTTATTACCTTGAGTTCAGTCAAGGCGGGGCAGACATTTGCAG
>Ga0316604_10003177_pt1 | contig 11736 bp, 8 predicted proteins | sample OWC_soil_day20_C_FD_207650 | JGI IMG/M metagenome (GOLD analysis project Ga0316604, IMG submission 207650) | Wetland soil microbial communities from Old Woman Creek delta, Ohio, United States - OWC_soil_day20_CT | ecosystem: Environmental > Terrestrial > Soil > Wetlands | place: USA: Ohio... | reverse complement strand
TGGCCAGGTACGCGAGGCCGTACCGGCCATCGTCGAGATCACCGACTACTTCAAACCGGGCGGCGCAGGGCATCGCGCTGGCGTGCGGCTGGCCGGTCTCGAACACCTCGACGAGCGCTACGTTCGTGCCATCGGCTACGCCACCAAGGCCAAGCGCAAGGGTGAAAGTTCGGGGCGCCCGAAGATGGTCCTGCTCGGCGACATCGTCGGCCACGACGAGAAGGCCGTGATGGCCGCCGCCTCCGAAGTCGTTCGCCTGTGCAACCTGCGTTCGGCCGAAGGCTTCATCGCCGTCGAGGCTGATACGCGAAAGAAATTCTGGCTCGACCGTTCGCGCACCGCCGCCATCTCGCGCCACACCAATGCCTTCAAGCTCAACGAAGACGTGGTGATTCCGCTGCCGCGCATGGGCGACTATTGCGACGGTGTCGAGCGCATCAACATCGAGCTGTCGATCCGCAACAAGCTGGCGCTGTGCGATCAATTGAGTGCCTTCCTGGAAGGCACGCTGCCCTTGCATCGTGGCGATGCCGACCTGGACAGCGCCGTCCTGCTTGGCGATCGGCGGCAGGCGGCCCAGGAAGCCCTATCCACGGTACGTGCGCGGTGGCAGTGGATACTCGACCACCTCGACCTGCCGCTGACTGAAGCCGAGGCCCACTTCGAAGCGCTGGGCATTACGCTCGCTCCGTCCGCCAACACCGCCGATGTGACGACGCTGTTCCACCGCGTGCAGGACCACTCCCTGCGCGTGTCCTGGAAGACCGAACTCAAGTCACAACTCGAAACCATCTTCGCCGGCGCCGTGTTCCGGCGCGTCGTCGAACGCATCGGCGGCATCCAGAAGGAGAACCTGCGTTCGCGCGTCTTCGTCGCCCTGCACATGCACGCTGGTGACGGCAACGTGCACACCAACATCCCGGTCAACTCAGACGACTACGCCATGCTGCAAGCGGCCAACGCCGCCGTCACGCGCATCATGGCCCTGGCGCGCGCGCTCGACGGCGTCATCTCGGGCGAACACGGCATCGGCATGACCAAGCTCGAATTCCTGAGCGAAGCCGAGATCGCGCCTTTCCGCGCGTACAAGGCGAGAATCGACCCCGACGGCCATTTCAATAAGGGCAAGCTGCTGGCCGGCGGCGACCTGGCGCGTGCCTACACGCCTTCGTTCTCACTGCTCGGAACCGAATCGCTGATCATGGAGCAGTCCGAGATCGGCGACATCTCGACAATGATCAAGGACTGTCTGCGTTGCGGCAAGTGCAAGCCGGTCTGCTCGACGCACGTGCCGCGCGCCAACCTACTCTACTCGCCGCGCAACAAGGTCCTCGCCACCTCGCTGCTGATCGAGGCCTTCCTCTACGAAGAGCAGACCCGTCGCGGCATTTCGTTGATGCATTTCGACGAATTCAACGACGTCGCCGACCATTGCACGATCTGCCACAAGTGCGTCAAACCCTGCCCGGTCGATATCGACTTCGGCGATGTCTCGATCCGCATGCGCAATTTCCTGCGCGAACAGGGCAAGAAGAAATTCGTTCCGGCCAAGGCGGCGGCAATGGCTTTCCTGACCATGAAGGACCCAGCGACCATTCGCCTGGTGCGCCAAGGCATGGTGCGCTGGGGTTACGCCGGGCAGCGCCTGGCACACAAGATCGCCAAGTCCTTTGGCCTGATCCAGCGCCAGACGCGGCAACCGCCGGCAACGCTGGGCCAACCCAAGCTGCGTTCGCAGATCATCCACTTCATCAACAAGCCGATGCCCGGCGGCCTACCCAAGCGGACCTCGCGCGCGCTGCTCGACATCGAAGACGAGAAGATCGTCCCGGTGATCCGCGATCCGAACAAGATCGGCGCCGCCGAGTTTGACGGCGATGCCGTCTTCTATTTCCCCGGTTGCGGCTCGGAACGTCTGTTCTCGCAAGTCGGGCTGGCCACGCAGGCCATGCTCTACGACATCGGCGTGCAGACCGTATTACCACCCGGTTACCTGTGCTGCGGCTATCCGCAGATTGCCGCCGGCGAATCCGACCAGGGTCAGAAGATCACCACCGACAACCGCGTGCTCTTCCACCGCGTCGCCAACACGCTGAACTACCTCGATATCAGCACGGTGATCGTCTCCTGCGGTACCTGCATGGACCAGCTCGAAAAATATCAGTTCGAGAAGATATTCCCCGGCTGCCGTCTGCTCGACATCCATGAGTACTTACTGGAAAAGGGTGTGAAGCTCGATGGCGTTAGCGGCACGCGCTTCATGTACCACGAACCCTGTCATGCGCCGATGAAGACACAATCCGGTATCAAGGTCGCCAACACGCTGATGGGTCAGCCGGTCGCGTTGTCCGACCGCTGTTGCGGCGAGTCCGGAACGTTGGCCGTGACACGTCCCGACGTTTCGACCCAGGTGCGTTTCCGCAAGCAGGAAGAAATCGAGAACGGCGCCAAGCGACTGCGCGCCGACGGCTTCAAGGGCGAGGTAAAACTGCTGACCTCCTGCCCGTCGTGCCTGCAAGGGCTTTCCCGCTACAACGATGACGCCGGCACGCAAGCCGACTACATCGTCGTCGAAATGGCCCGCCGTCTGCTCGGCGACAACTGGATGGCGGACTACGTCGAAAAGGCCGGGAGCGGAGGCATCGAGCGAGTTTTGCTCTAGCGGCAGCAAACACCGGAGCATTTCTCGCTTTCCACGCCAAATATCTGGATTGTGTGATTTTCTTCCTTGTCGGAAGGCGCCAGCCGCGATAGCTTGGCTCGAACGGATTGGGGTATGGTCAGCCAATCCGGCAAAGAGCAGCATTCGCGAGGCATGTGTTTCATCCTGCGAAGAGTTCATTCGGTCGGAAAGCCGACAACGGTGTCAGGAAGGAATTTGCCATGACGATCTCCCCCCCCATCACGTTCGCTATTCACGATCTGCAAACCGGCCTGGAAATCATTTCCCGGATTTCGCTGGCAGACCCGAAACGGGCGGCGCTCGATCTGAATCGCCTGCTCGATAGCCTGCTGAGCGCGCCACCCGACAGCAAGATCTACTTCAACCTGCTGGAGAGTGCGCGCTTACCCATCGGTTTCGTCGCGGAGGAACTGGCCAAGCGTTATCTGAACAAGCGGCTGCCGCTTGGCGATCTTGAGGAAGAGGTTTTTCAGCAGGTGGTCGGTCTGTGGTTGAAAATGGCGCGCGCCTACGCCCATTGCGCCGAAAAGGGCGTTCCCGAAGAGGAAAGCGAGGCGGATCACAACCGCCGAGTGGCGATGATCCTGCATCGCTGCATCCATCACTCCGGCATCGCCATCATCGAATATCAGCGCGCCCGGCGCGAATTGCCGTGGGGGCTTTGGCTGGATTTGCACGGTTACTATGCCAGCGCCGAAGAATGGGGCGTCGCCACGCTGCCCATTGCGGATGCCCTCGAACCCATGGGGCGCAGCACGCATTGTGCCGCCTCCTACATCAGCTTCCTGCTGTGCGACATGGCCGGTTGCTACGGTCTTTCGGTACGTGACCAGACCTTGGCCTATCGCTGGGCAAGTTACTGGGCGCCGCTGGTCAGCTTGCATGCCGCACAAGCGGGCGAACCGCTGCCAGTGTTCGTCGTCGATCTGATGCAGGATGTCGCGCTGCGTCCGGCAGTCGAGAGCTTGCAAATCGAACACCTGCGCCGCCTCGATACATCGCGTTTGGCCCTGCAAATCACACAGGTTAAACAGCAACTGAAGCAAAGAATCCCGCCGGCTCAGCTGTCACTGGGAGACGACTGTTCGGCCGGACAATGCAACCGTCTGCTCGACCATCTTGCCCGCCCGTGGTCACAGGCGCGTGCGCCGAGAAAATTCCGCCGACACGCGACTTCCGGCATCAGCAAGCTGTGCACCGGCTTCGACGAGATGCACTATTTCATTTCCGGCAAGGAGTTCGAGCAACCGGAAAACGTTCGCACCTACAACCGGCAGGAATTTGACAAGCTGTTTGCCTTTCGTCACCAGGACGATCCCTCGCAAATGCTGCAACTGTCGCAGGAACAACTGACCTACAGTCTTGATTCCTGGGAAGTGGTCAATCAGTCGGCCAACGGTTTCCGCATTGTGCGCAGCATCTCCGGCAAGAAGATGGCGCACGACCAACTGCTCGCCCTTTGCCCGCACGACGGCGAACGTTTCTTGCTGGCGCGGACGACCTGGCTGATGCAGGAAAAGGAGGGCGGACTGATTGCCGGTATCAAGGCGCTACCCGGCATGCCCGTCGCCATCGCCGCCCGCTCACGCGATCAGCAGGGGGCCGGTGACGGCAAGTACCAGCGCGCTTTCCTGCTCCCGACCATCGCCTCGGCGGGCATTGAACAGACGCTGGTGCTTCCGCAGGGCTGGTTTCGCAGCGAGCGAATCGTCGAGCTCTATACCGACGGCCCGTGGCAGGTCAAACTCAAGCACGTCATCGAGGATGGCGCGGATTTTGAACGCATCAGCTTTGAACTGTGCTGACGAGCTGATTTTTTGCTGTTTCGTTGAGCAGCACGCGCGCCGGGAATCGCGCCGTAAAGCGGCTGCCTTTGCCTAGTTCGCTTTCGATTTCCAGCGTCGCATGGTGACGCGTCAGAACGTGCTTGACGATCGCCAGACCCAGACCGGTTCCACCGGTTTCGCGTGAGCGGCTGCGGTCGACGCGGTAAAAGCGCTCGGTCAGACGCGGCAGGTGTTGCGCCGGAATGCCGATGCCATTGTCAGCGACGACGAATTCGCCGTTTTCCTGCCGCGTACGCCAGATCAGGTCAATCCGGCCACCCGCCGGCGTATAGCGCACGGCGTTGCCGGCAAGATTACTGAAGGCGCTGCGCAGTTCGTTGGCACAACCCGTCATGAGCGCCGGCTCTTCGATCGACAGGGTGATTTCATGGCGTCCCGCCGACAGTGCCTGCGCATCGGCCAGAATGCTGCGCAGCATCGGCGCCAGATCGACTCGTTCTTCGTTCGCCGCCGGACCTCCCGACTCCAGCGCTGACAGCGTCAGCAGGTCTTCGATCAGGCGCTGCATGCGCGCCGTCTGCTCGCGGATCAACGACAGATAATGTTTAATTTCGGTATCGGCGTAGCCGTCGAAATCGTCGGCGATCATCTCGGAGAACCCGGCGACCACCGTCAGCGGTGTTTTGAGTTCGTGCGAGACGTTGGCGATGAAATCGCGACGCATGGTCTCCATGCGTTCGATCTGGCTGATGTCGCGCGAGACCAGCAGGTTCTGATCCTGTCCGTAGGGAATGACTTGGAGAAGCAGGGTCAGGCCTTCGACGCGCCCGTCACGATAGATCAGCGGCTCGGTGTAATTTCCGTTTTCGAGATAGCCGACGAAATCCGGGTGGCGGATCAGATTGGTCAAGGCCTGACCGCGATCCGTCTCGGCCGACAGCGCAAAGTGCTTTTCCGCGCGCTCGTTGATCCAGTCGATATGGCGATGACGGTCGAACGCGATGACGCCGTCCGGCAAGGCCTGAAAGGCTTGCACGAAGCGATCGAGGGTTTCGGAGAGCACGAGCTGTTGTCCCGAACGGATGCGCACACGCCGGTGCAGGCCGGCGAAGACGTTCTCCCACATCCCGCGCCCACGCGGCAGGCGATGATTGAGCGGGCCTTCCAGCCAGTCGATCAGTTGCTGCAGAAAGAGCTGATGCCAGCACAACATGAGCAGCAGGCAGACGATCACCGCGGCCAGACCCCATTTAACGCCGTAAATCAGCGTCAGCGGCGTAAAGAAAAAACAGGTGATCAACAGCAAGCGCCACAGGAAACGTTCCCAGATTGCGCTCATCGACTCAGGCTCCGCTGGTCAGGAAAAGCGGAACCATCATTCCGGCTGCGCCGAAAACCGGTAGCCGGTACCGCGTACGGTCTGGATCAGGCGATCGTGCCCGGTCTGTTCGAGCGAAACGCGCAGGCGACGGATATGGACATCGACCGTGCGTTCCTCGACAAAGATATGGTCGCCCCACACCTGGTCGAGCAATTGCGCGCGGCTGTGCACACGCTCGGCATGGGTCATAAAAAAGTGCAGCAGGCGGAACTCAGTCGGCCCGAGTTCAAGCGGCTGGCCGTTGCCGGTGACACGATGCGTGACCGGGTCCATGCGCAGGCCTTCGACCTCGACGCAGTCCTCGGTCATCTGCGGCGCGCGGCGGCGCAACACGGCCTTGATGCGCGCCAGCAGTTCGCGCGGCGAGAACGGCTTGGTCAGATAGTCGTCGGCACCGGCTTCGAGGCCGGCGACCTTGTCGTGTTCCTCGCTGCGCGCGGTGAGCATGATGATCGGCAGATCCTGCGTGCGCTCCTCGCTGCGCAAGCGTCGCGCATACTGGATGCCGCTCATGCCCGGCAGCATCCAGTCGAGCAGAACGACATCGGGCAAGGTCTCGCCCACCAGTCGCCCGGCATCTTCGGCGGTGTCGGCACGCAGGACCCGATGCCCGGCGCGCTGCAGGCTGGCGGCGATCAGTTCCTGAATCGACGGCTCGTCTTCAACGACAAGGACTGTGGCAGACATGGATGATCCGTTCTCCGTGATGTATTGCTCCCAGTTTATGAACAAAGGATTACAGATTGATGACAGTTGCGCCGATCCGTGGTGCCGGGTCGCCGCTGGCAGTTTAAGCTATGATAGCGCGTTCGTTTATCCCTGAAGGTAGCCATGTCCGGCCTCAACCCCAACACCCCGGTTCCGACCGAAATCAAATTGCACCAGAAGTCACGCCTGCTTGAGCTGGCGTTCGAAGACGGCCAACGCTTCGAGCTGACTTACGAGTTCCTGCGCGTATTCACCCCGTCCGCCGAGGCGCGTGGCCACGGCGTCGGACAGGAGATCCTGCAGGTCGGCAAGCAGGACGTCGATATCCTGCGTATCGAGCCGGTCGGCAACTATGCGATCAAACCCGTCTTCTCCGATGGGCACGATAGCGGCCTCTATTCATGGGATGTGCTTTATACGCTGTGCACGCATCGCGACGAACTCTGGCAGGCTTACCTCGTCAAACTTGAAGAGCAGGGCGCCAGCCGCGACCCGGCCCAATGCCCGCCGCCGCCCGCCAAACCAGCGCCGTCCTGCGGCCCGGCCAAGCGTTGATTTTTTGTTGAATTTTTGTTGTTTGCCCCCACCTACGACCCAAGATGACAGAACAGACCAAAACCCATTTCGGCTTCGAACAGGTTGCCGAGGCTGAAAAAGCACGGCGCGTGGCGCAGGTGTTCGACTCCGTCGCGCAGAAATACGACGTGATGAACGACCTCATGTCGGGCGGCATGCATCGCCTGTGGAAGGCCTTCACCATCGCCCGCAGCGGTGTACGCGAAGGTTCGCGCGTGCTCGACGTGGCCGGCGGTACCGGCGACCTGTCGCTGGCTTTTTCGCGCAAAGTGGGCAAGAGCGGCGAAGTCTGGCTGACCGACATCAACAATGCGATGCTGACCAACGGTCGCGATCGCCTGTGCGACAAGGGCTTCCTGATTCCGGTGACGCAGTGCGATGCCGAGAAGCTACCCTTCCCGGACGACTATTTCGACTGTGTGACCGTCGCCTTCGGCCTGCGCAACATGACGCACAAGGATGCCGCGCTGGCCGAAATGCGGCGCGTACTGCGTCCCGGCGGTTGCCTGCTGGTGCTCGAATTCTCGCAAGTCTGGAAACCGTTGGCGCCGGCCTACGATTTCTACTCGTTCAAAGTCATTCCGAAAATTGGCGAATTCATCACCAAGGACAGCGACAGTTATCGTTATCTGGCCGAATCGATCCGCGTCCACCCCAATCAGGAAACGCTGAAAGGGATGATGGAACAGGCGGGTCTGGAGAAAGTCGAGTATTTCAATCTGACGTTGGGCGTTGTCGCCCTGCATCGCGGTTTCAAATTCTGAAAGCAGTCTCAATGAAGAAGCTATTCCTGGTTTTCTGCACGGCCATCCTGGCACTCGGTCTGAGTATCGACAGCGCCGAAGCGGCGCGCCTGGGTGGCGGTCGATCGTTCGGCATGCAACGCCAGTCGATCTCGCCGCGACCGGCACCGACCCGCCAGGCCGCACCGGTAGCGCCAACGGCGCCGGTTGGCGTACCCACGGCAACGCCCAAGCGCAACTGGATGGGAATGGTCGGTGGCTTGGCCGCTGGCCTTGGCATTGCCGCGCTACTTTCACATTTCGGCATGGGCGCTGGCATGGCCAATTTCCTAATGATTGTTTTGCTGGTAATGGCGGCGATATTTGTCTTCAAGCTCCTGTTCCGGCGCACAACACCACCGGTGCGAGCCGCCGGTTATCCTGAAGCGTTGCGTTATAGCGCGGTCGACGACAGTCCGGCAGCGACTGCGAGCAACGTCGCGCCGATTGGTGCGTTAGCCGCTGGCGCCGCCAACGTGCCGGCGGATTTCGACAGCGAGGGTTTCCTGCGTATTGCCAAGCTCAACTTCGTTCGCCTGCAAGCCGCCAACGACGCCAAGAACCTCGACGACATCCGCGACTTCGTCAGCCCGGAACTGCATGCCGAGATCAAGCTGCAGATGGACGAACGCGGCGACGTCGCACAGCGAACCGATGTCGTCACGCTCAACGCCGAACTGCTGGAAGTCGCGACCGAGGGCAATCGCCACATCGCCAGCGTGCACTTCAGCGGCATAATTCGCGAAGCGGCTGATGCCGCGGCGGCGCCGTTCGATGAAGTCTGGAATCTGAGCAAACCGACCGACGGCAGCAAGGGCTGGATCATCGCCGGCATCCAGCAAGTCAATTGAGCTGGCCATGCTGAGCAAGGTGGCGATCGGCGTTCTGAATCACTTGCTCGCGGGTGAAGACTGGCCACGCGAACGCCTGAAAACCTTTGCCGGACAAACTGTGCAGGTGACACTCGGCACACTGGTTCTGCCACTCGAAATCACGGCCGATGGTCTCTTCGCTGCCGGCGACAAGAACGAGACAGCCACCGTCAACATCACCCTGCCGGCTGACGCGGCGACGCGCTTGCTGACCGACAGAGCTTCGCTCCTTGCCGCCGCACAGATCAGCGGTTCGGCCGATCTGGCGGAATGCCTCGGCTTCACTTTCCGCAATCTGCGCTGGGATGGCGAAAGCGATCTTGCGCGTCTGGTCGGCGATATCGCCGCGCGGCGACTGGTCGGCGGAGGCAAGCAGGTGTTCCAGTGGCATCGGCAGCAGGTGACCAATCTGGCGCTCAATCTGGCCGAGTACTTCACCGAAGAAAATCCGTCGATCGCGCGTCGTCAGGACGTTTCCGCCTTCTGCGCCGAAGTCGAAAGCCTGCACGAACCGCTGGGGCGTCTCGAAAAACGGATCGCCGCACTTGAAAGCAACGCGATCTAAAGCACCGCTGCAAGCCGCGTCAATTGGCGATCTGCAGGCGACGGCTGCTGTAGAATGCCGTTCCATGCGCCCCGCAGGAAGTACCCTTGGGGTGCGGTTCCTAGGGCATCTATCCTCAGAGAATCATAGAGACCGTTCGCCCTGAGCGTGTCGAAGGGTGAACGGGCTATCGATGCCCGAAGGAAGTCCCCTCGGGGGACACGTTCGCCCGAACGGATCAAGACATCATTGCGCCGGCGCAACTGTCGATCGAAGCCTTGCGTCGTGCGGCGTAAGCCTGCAAGTGCGAGTAAGCGAGGCGGAGCAGGGGCGTGGCAACGCCCTTCGTCTGCGCACGGCTGACCAGGTCGCCGAGAATGTGATCGGCTTCCGTTTCCCCGCCGCGCTCGACATCGCGCAGCATCGACGCCATCAATACCGATCCCGGTTCGCTCAGTTGTTCGCGGTAGGTTACCAATTGCGCCGCGGCGACCGGGTGACCGCAAGTGGCGGCTGTTTCGGCGCATTCGGTGAGCAAACCGGTGATGTAGTCCGGTCCGGTCAGCGTGTTGAGGATGTCGCCGATACTGGCGCGCATCAAGCAGGTCGATCCGGCCAAGGTGGCGAGAAAAACGACCTTGTCCCACATCGCCTGTTCGATGTTGTCGGCGAGCGTAAATTCGATTCCCGATGCGGCAAGCAAAGCGGCCAGCGGCGGAAGCCACGGCGAAGGCGGCGTGGTGAGCGCACCGGTGACGAATCCATGCCGTTTGTTGAGATGCCGGATCTCACCGTTTGCCGCCAGCATCACCGAAATGAACGCCACGCCGCCAAGCACGTGCGCGGTGCCGAAGCGGGCGGTCAGCGTATCGATGTGACGGACGCCGTTGAGCAGCGGCAGGATCACGCTTCGCTCGCCGACCGCCGGTGCGATGGCGTCCATCGCCGAGTCCAGGTCGTAGGCCTTGCACGACAGAATGACGACTTCGAAGGACTCGTTCAGCGTATCGCGGGTCAACACCTTGGGCGCGATTTGAAGGTCGCCGAACGGGCTGAAAACCTTGAGTCCGTTTTCCCGCAATTGTGCCGCGCGCGCCGGACGAACTAAAAACGTGACGTCACTGCCGGCGGCATGGATCCTGGCGCCGAAATAGCCGCCGATACCGCCCGCTCCCAATACCAGAATACGCATGATTCCTCTCCAGTTCCGTGAAATTTCCGCGCTGGAACCTTACTGCGAAATGCGATTTTCCGGAAGGCGTTTTGCACGGGCGGACACCAGCCCGTGCAATTGGCCCGTCAGATTCTGCTGAGCGGATCAACGGCTGTCGCCCGTACCGGATACCACGTCGATCCATACCGCCAGCAGCAAGATTGAACCTTTGACGATCATCTGCCAGAAGGCTTCGATGCCACACATCGACATCCCATTGTCGAGACTGGCCATGATCAGTGCGCCCATCAGGGCACCATGAACTGTACCCACGCCGCCGCGGCTGGATGCACCGCCGATATAACAGGAGGCGACGGCGTCCATTTCCCCCATGGTCCCGGCCGAAGGTGCCGCTGCCGCCAGACGAGCTGTTGTGGCCAGGCCGGCAAAAGCGAACATCAGCCCCATCAGACCAAAGACGGACATCTTGATCGCCCGAACATTGACCCCGGAAAGACGCGTGGCTTCAATGTTGGAGCCGATCGAATAGATGCGCCGTCCGAACACCGTCTTGTTGGCCACGAAACTAAAAATGCCCAGGATGACCAACAGGATCAGGACCGGTACCGGGATGCCTTCGTACTGATTCAATGTGATGATAAACCCGGCGATCACCGCTCCGATCACGGCCAGCTTGGTGGCTTCCTGCCACAGCGGTGAGATGGACAAACCGTGCTGTGCGCGCGCCGAGCGGGTCCGGAAGGCGAGTACAACCAGCAGCACGAACACGCCAATGCACAGGAGAATGCCCGGCAGGATCGGCAGATAACCGTCACCGATATACTTCAGGGACGGGGAGACCAGGGGAACCGTGGTGCCGCTGGTGATGCCGAGAAGCGCGCCACGGAAGGCGAGGTACCCGGCGAGTGTGACGATGAATGACGGGATGCGCTGGTAGGCGACGCAGAAACCATTGAACATCCCGAGGAGAACGCCCAGCACGAGGACAGTCAAAATCGTCACCGGAACCGGCATGTGATACGTGTAGTCCATGACGGCACAGACGCCGCCCAGCAGACCGAGCGCCGATCCGACGGACAGGTCGATTTCACCGGCGATAATGATGAACACCATGCCGGACGCCAGCAAGCCGGTGATGGCCATCTGGCGCAGCAGGTTGGAGAAGTTGCGCGGGGTCAGGAACGCGCCATCGGTAATCTGGCCAAAAAACGCCCAGATGATGATGATGG
>Ga0316604_10003176_pt1 | contig 11737 bp, 7 predicted proteins | sample OWC_soil_day20_C_FD_207650 | JGI IMG/M metagenome (GOLD analysis project Ga0316604, IMG submission 207650) | Wetland soil microbial communities from Old Woman Creek delta, Ohio, United States - OWC_soil_day20_CT | ecosystem: Environmental > Terrestrial > Soil > Wetlands | place: USA: Ohio... | reverse complement strand
ATGATTCCGAGTTTGAAGCGAATAGCCGATACCTTAAAAGAAAATGGAGGGAAGGCTCTTTTACAGATTCATCACGGAGGTCGCATGTGTCCTCCGGAAGAGTTGCCCGATGGACAATGTGTGAGTGCTAGTGCTGTGGTTGCGTTAAGAGAAGGTGCGCAAGTTCCTCGTGAGATGACAGTAGCAGAGATTGAAGAAACGATTGTTGCTTACGGTGAGGCTGCTCGTAGGGCTGTGGAGGCTGGATTTGATGGAGTAGAAATACACGGAGCCAATACATACCTCATTCAGCAATTCTTTTCACCTCATTCCAATCGCCGTACGGACAAGTGGGGCGGTAGTTTGGAAAAACGTATGGCATTTCCTCTGGCAGTCGTCGATACCGTGAAAGCTGCTGTTAAGAAAAGCGCCCAACATCCATTCATTGTGGGTTATCGTATTTCTCCCGAAGAGATGGAAAATCCAGGTATTACTATTGAAGATACATTGGCATTGGTTGAAGCTTTGGCAGCAAAGAGACTCGATTATCTGCATGTGTCTACCATGAACTTTTGGGCAGGCTCTATGCGTGATGAAAAAGATACAATACCTCGTACCAAATTAATCTATGAGAGGGTGGGAAATCTTGTTCCTCTTATTGGAGTGGGTGGCATCAGTTCTCCCGAACAAGTCGAACAGGTTATTCGAGAGGGCTATTCTCTGGTAGCATTGGGGCGCGAATTGCTTATTGAACCTCATTGGTTGGAAAAGGTAAAAAATGGCAAAGCAGAACAGATAGAGAGAGCACTTGATGTACACAATCAACAAGGATTGAATATTCCCACACCAATGTGGAACAGTTTGATGAGCCGCACGGGTTGGTTACCGCTTAAGGAATAATCACACTATCCACGCTCTTTCGAGGCGAATAAGGCATAGGAGAAGCATAGCCCAGACGAATGAGGATCACTGGATATTCGTCGTTAGGGAGAAGCTTCTCCTTTATTTTTTGTGCTAATTCTTTCAGTTCGCAAGGTTGATTCATGTATGCATTGGCTATTCCGAGTCGGGTAGTCTCCAATAGAAAACGTTCTAATGTCCGGCCCAGAAGAATCCATTCTTCAGGAGTGTTTGCGGCTATCGTAAATAGTACCAAGTGCGAAGACGACGTTACTTTTTTAATATCCGATTTATTTTGTGTCTTTGGTTTAAGGAATGCTTTCACAAGAGGTTTTCCCAAGAATTTAGGAATACTGGGAGAACCCATAGTTGCATAGGTTAGCCCGTTTCCGGTTTGGTTAACATGATGTTTGTTGTAGCGAATCCAGTTTAACAATTCATTTTTGAACTGTTCATCTTTCATTTGCATCTCGTTGCCCTGACGAACATACTCGGTTAGCGTATCGAAAGCGATTTCTCCGTTTTTATACATATAAAACTTAACTCCCTCTTCCTTTGTAACTCCTTGGATTAGATTTAGCGTGTCTGCAGCAATCGTGCGTGCGTTGTACACACTACGGTTGGTTTGCCTTTTGGCTATTGCTTCAAAGAGAGGATTATTTGTGGGAGCTTGTTTCTTCAGATTTATTCGGATAATAGATGTGCTATCATTCTCTTGCATGATAACGGGAGTAGGATGATAGCCTTTTTGTGTAGCAGCTACACAAAGATTTTCTACTGCACAACCGATACTGATATAAAGCTCTCTATTTTCAGGATCTACCACAGCTAATGATTTTTTTAAATTAGGGTATACTTCGATGGCATCTTCTTGTAAGCGGAAAAGCCACGGTTGAGTGTTGTGTCCGGAAGGAGCTTTGATAGCTGATGCCACTAATTCTTTGAAGTCTTGGTTCTGTGCCAATATAGGTTTTGCGGTTAAGATAGTCGCTGTCATAAGCGTATATTTTAAGAAGTTTGTCCAATTCATTTTGAGTCTGTTATAATTTGATGTGTTATGTTAGATAACAAAGGTATAGCTTTTATAGTAAACAGTTGATTAAATAATGCTTAATTTTATGTCTCTTATTTTTGCTTAATTCTTATTAATGTTAAAATAGCCTCTTTGGTCAATCTGCCAATCATGCCATCTGTAGATTAACGGCATGATTTATTTAATCTTGTTGGAAGAACAAAATATAGTGATAATCGTTTACTTGAGGTGATTTATTAGTAAAGACTATTACTAAATGAATTATAATAATCAAATATAAGCGTAATGGAAAAGATAAAGATTGGAAAAATCGATTTACAGGTAGCTCGGATTAATCTTGGGGGGAATGTCTTTGGCTGGACCTTAAATGAAGAACAATCATTTGAAATATTAGATGAATTTGTAGGAGAAGGATTTGATTTTATTGATACATCTAATTCTTATTCATGGTGGGTAAACGGCAAAGGAGGACAATCGGAAACGATTATCGGCAATTGGATGAAATCTCGCTCAAACAGAGAAGAGATCATTATTGCAACAAAAGTTGGTTCCGAGACAAAAGAACATCCTCTAGATATTAGCAAAAAACATATATTAAAATCAGTGGATGAATCATTGCAAAGGTTGCAGACTGATTATATTGATTTGTATTATACGCATTTTGATGATAATGTAACACCAGTTGAAGAGACACTTTCGGCATATGATGAGGTTATTAAAGCCGGAAAGGTGAGATATATTGCTGCTTCCAACGTACCTATAGAGCGTTTGAAAAAGTCATTGGAATTAGGCAAGAATGCTGAATATCCGATGTATCAGGCCTTGCAACCTCATTATAATTTGTTGGAAAGAACAAAGTATGAAACCGAATATGCTCCGATTGTTGAAGAGTATGGATTAACCGTATTTCCTTATTGGTCTTTGGCCTCGGGTTTTTTAAGCGGGAAGTATCGTTCGGAAGTCGATTTGGGGAAAAGTACAAGAGGCGGAAACGCCAAAAAATATTTGAATGCCAAAGGATTAGGCTTGTTAGAGGCTTTGGATAAAATCTCAAAAGCACACAATACCCAACAGGCTTCTGTCGCCTTGGCTTGGTTATTGGCACAGCCTCATATCGGAGCCCCGATTGTGAGCGCAACCAGCAAAAGCCAATTAAAAGCCATTGTTGATGCCACTAATTTAAAGCTTAATTCGGAAGATTTCATCTTCTTAGATGAGAGGAGTAAATAACTTGTGGTTTGATTACCTTTACTCGATTATGATTGCAAAGTTAGATAAGCTAAAAGGATTTTTAAGAGTGAATAAAACTCATTCATAAACAGCTTTAAAAAATGAGTCTACCTATTCCCCAAAAAGTAGACTCGTTTTTTATAACTAAAAATGATTAATCTCTATATTTGCAGCATTCGGGTAAGTTATCGTAAACCGTTTTACTTGCTTTGTATTTATCTGTATCATGCCCTACCTTAGCAATGGCTTTGCTGATGGCATCTATAGACGTTTTTTTTGGGTTGAACTGTAGATGAATCATCTGCTTATCCTGATCCCAACTGGCTGACAAAACACCATTGATACTTTTTGCGGCGGTTTCTATCCGGTCTTTACACATCTCGCATTTACCTTTGACTGTAAACATGGCATGCTGACTTTGTGCAGGCATTGTTTTCATTTGATTTGGTGTCATGCTTTGCTCTGTCTGAGCTTCGTCATTATTCATCATCGAACGCTTTCCTTCCAATTGTGCGCTGGCATCGATGACAAAAGCACCATTTGTTACCACTTCTTCTCCTTCGGTGAGCCCTTTTAGTATTACATAAGCATTACCTAACGAAGGCCCAAGTTCTACTTGCCGCATTAGGAAAGAAGGAGTGCTGGCTCCAGTTTCCTTAACATATACAATAGATCGTTTCCCGGTCCACAATATGGCGCTGGAGGGAATCACAATCTCATCTTTATATGCTTTCAATCCGGCACTTACTGTAGCAGTGGCATACATTTCGGGTTTTAGTACTCCTTTAGAATTACTTACTTCGATGCGCACACCAGCTGTGCGTGTTGTGGAGTTGATGATGGGATCTATAAACGAAACTTTGCCCTCAAAGACTTTACCTGGAACGGAGGTTAAAGTGAATTTCAGTGGGTCGCCTAGATTGATGAAAGGCAAATCGGTTTCATAAGCCTGAAACAATGCCCATACTCTCGAAAGGTTAGCTATATCTAACAGTACAGCACCTTGTGATACATAATCGCCTTGATTAACACGCTTGTTGATAACAATACCGCTAGTATTGGCTTTAATATCTATTATGGGAGAAACATTGCCCGAGTGTTCAATCGCTGCAATCTGTGCATCTGTCATTTTCCATAGATGCAGCTTTTCACGGGCAGCTTTCACCAATTGCGGCTGACTCATCTTTATCGCTTCAAGCAGTTCTTGTTGAGCAGTAAGTAATTCAGGAGAATAAATACGTGCAAGTGTTTGTCCGGCGTGCACCGCTTCTCCGGTAAAGTTTATGCTCAACCCTTCTATGCGTCCACTGATATGAGCTGTCTGTGATTGCAGATTGCGCTCGTCCGCTGCAATTTTGCCATACAGTCGTATCTCTTTTGTCGGATTCTTACGACTCACGAGCGAAGTTTGTACATTAGCTAGTGCAGCCGCTTCTTCTGATAATTGTATGGCGGCAGGGTCGATGGTTGCTTCACCAGTACCCCCACTTTTGTGAAGCGGAATGAGATCCATTGCGCAGATAGGGCACTTTCCGGGCTTATCCATTCGTATTTGAGGATGCATAGAGCAAGTCCATATTTGGGCTTCTTTTTGTACTTCATGTGTGTGTCCTTCGTGTTCATCACTTTTTGTTTCGGAAGGAGAGCTAAACAGCAACCATCCAATGAACAATCCTGCCAAAGCAAACAAGGCATACCTAACTTGCTTCATTTTTCCTATTTCGGTTATTTTTTTCATTTCATTATGCATTAAAAGGTAGTGGATACTAATTTTTGGATTCCTGCCACCATAGTGTTATAAGATGCTATTGACTCACTCTTTTTCAAATTATAGTCCAACATTTGCCGTTCTACTGCTATCACGTCTGTTAATGATGTGTTACCGGCTGAAAAGCTCCGCACCATTACTTGATAGATGGATTGTGAAAGAGTGTATTGCTCGGTGTAAAGAGTCACTTTACGGGAAGCATCTTCGAGTTGTTGCTTTAATCCAATGTATTCGGCCTGAAGCATATTCACTGTGTCGTCATACTTCATTCGGCTGGATTGATAATTGTACTGACTTTCCCGTTGTTGGGCATTGTACTTACGGCGAAAGATAGGTAGAGTGATTTTTACCATTGGCATAATCATATCGTTACCATTCATAGCAGCCATCGTATCAGTATCTCCGGTTTTTTTGCCAATTAAGGAATATTGGAATCCTATGCCAAACATGGGATAGCTCATTCTTTTATCCATCACTTTTTTTGCTTTGTAGGCATTGCCTTCAGCTTCTAGCATAGCAAGCATTGGGTTCTGAGTCGTGATGGTATCGAGCAAAGCCCTATCGTCAGTACTAAATAGTACTTGCTGAAGAGAGTCTGGTACGGTAACCGGAAGTTGTTGAGGACGGTTGAGTAAGGCATTGAACTGGGCTTCGGCCGCTTTAGTGTCCGAGAGTATCGTTTCCAACTGATTTTCCAACTCTTTCTTTTCTAACTGAATTCGTAATACATCGGACAGGCTGCTACTAGTGTTACTACTCATAGAACTTGCTTGCATGGAATTCATACTACTTGTTGCAGGCGGAACAGAACTTTCTTGAGTCGTTTCTCCCCCCATGCTTTGCATGCCTCCTCTGACAATAGTTGCCGGTTGCTGAATAGCAGATGAAAAGCTGTTCTGAGAGTTCCCCCCTCCTGTGGGTGAGGAGAAACGCGTCAGAGCGAGTTGTTCCAACTGATAGAGCAGAACTAAGTGTGCTTGCGTATTCTTCCGTTGCTCGCGGAGATTGCTGAGCTGATACCATTGACTTTTTACTTGATAAAAGAGATCGTTTCGGCTTTCGCGAAATTTCTCGTATGCCATTTTAGTCATCTCTGTAGCTTCGTTCTGGGCAGCATTGCGTGTGCCAAACCATGGGAACATTTGCATCAAGGTAAAGTCGGCTATTTGCTTTCCGTTTACCACTTCCATTGGTTTCAAGAAGAAGCCGATTTCGAGTTCAGGATCGGGATATGCACCTGCTTGGGTTACTTTCTCCATGGAAGCCTTGTAACTAGCAAAGTCAGCATTAATAAGCGGATTATTGCGAGCTGCCGTTTCCAAATAATATGAAAGACTGTCTGCCTGTTGCGCATATCCGGTCAGGGTTAGTATCATTACTAATCCACCAGATAAGAAACGTTTTAAGTTTTTATTCTTCATCATTTGTTTCCTCCTGCATTTTAGATTTTTTCTTAATGGCACTTTCCCGCCACCAGCATTGAAGTACGGGCACTACAAACATGGTCATGGATTGGATGAGCATGCCACCAAAAGTTGGTATGGCCATAGGTATCATGATGTCAGCACCTTTGCCGGTAGAAGTTAGTACGGGTAACAGAGCAATGAGCGTGGTTGCTGTGGTCATTGCGGCAGGGCGAACACGCTTCACCCCGGCTGCTATCACTGCTTCGCGGATGTCGTGTTTTGTCTGTGGCTTTTTGTGAAGGAAGGTTTGATGTATATATGTCCCCATCAATACTCCATCATCTGTAGCCACTCCAAATAAGGCAATGAATCCTACCCAGACAGCTACACTGAGGTTAATGGTATGCATCTGGAAGAGGTCGCGTATATTCTCTCCTCCTACAGAAAAATTCATAAACCAATCCTGCCCGTAAAGCCACAGCAAAATGAAACCTCCTGCAAATGCTACAAAGACACCCGAAAAATGAATCAGTGAAGCGGTTACGGTTCTGAACTGAAAGTAGAGTATCAGCAGAACAATGAGTAGGGCGAGTGGCACCACAATAAGTAAGCGACTGGTAGCTCGTTCCTGTTGTTCATAGTTGCCGGCAAACTTATAAGTTACGCCTTTGGGGAGTTTTAGTTCTCCGCTGGCTATCTTCTGTTTAAGTATCTTTTGAGCTTCATCTACTACGTTCACCTCGGCTTTCCCGTTCTGTTTGTCGAATATTACATATCCCACAAGGAAGGTGTTTTCACTTTGAATCATTTGTGAACCTTTCGTGTACTGTATATCCGCTACTTCTTTCAGAGGAATTTGTGCGCCGGTAGCAGTGGGAATCAGCAATGTAGACAACTCTTCGGGATTATTCCGTAGTTCTCTGGCATATCGCAGACGAATAGGAAAACGTTCTCTGCCTTCGACTGTTTTGCTTAGCACCATACCTCCCACAGCAGCACTTAGAATTTCTTGCAGGTCGGCTACTTTTAACCCGTATCGTGCCATATTCTCTCTGTTGAGTTTAATCTCCAGATAAGGAGCGCCTACAGCACGATCATAGAATACGGAAGAAGGAATAACAGACGGCACAGACTTTAATGCTTTTTCCATGGCTTTGCCTCCTTGCTCAATAGTTTCGAGGTCTGGACCGTATATTTTGAGTCCCATGGGTGCTCGCATGCCTGTGGATAGCATTACCAACCGGGCTTCAATGGGTTGAAGCTTTGGTGCGGAAGTGACTCCAGGCAGATGCGTTACGTTCACGATCTCTTGCCAAATGTCGTTTGCATTCTTTATTTTTGGTCTCCATTGACGGAAGTAATTTCCATTTTTATCGGGAATCAGACTATCTGCCGGTATACGGCGGAAACCATCAGACAGTTTGTAGGTACTACCTCCTTTTAGGAGATAAGCACCTTCTCCGTTCATTTTGAATCTTTCCCGCTGGCCATTTTCATCTAAAATATATTCCGGACGATAGTTAATCGTGTTCTCAAACATTTGAATTGGTGCAGGGTCGAGTGCCGAATTACTTCTTCCCCATTTACCTACAGCTACTTCCACCTCGGGAATTGCGGTCAGACGTTTATCCAAAGTTTTGATGTATTCCAAATTTTGTTCTACTCCTGTATGAGGCATACTGGTGGGCATAAGTAAGAATGAACCTTCATTGAGCGAAGGCATGAACTCTTGTCCCACACCCGGAAAAATTTTGGATGCTGCCTGCCACAAACTTGTTTGTCGGAAACTCTTCCATCCTACAGCCTCAAAGCCTGAGGCTACGAATCCAAAAGTAGTATTGAAACCAATCCATATCACAATACCTAAGACAATCGTAGTGATGGGTATAAGCATAAATTGCCATCTGTGAGCCAGACACCATCGGAGGATGCGCTCGTAGCAAAGAACGAGTGTCCACAAGATGCTTAGAATGATAGCCACACAGCTTGCTACAAATAGTGCATTAGAAAAAAAACCTTTCTGAGGACCCATTGGTAACCAAGCACCAGATAGATAAAAGATAGCTACTACCAGTGTAATACCTATATTAATATAGGTGCTGCTATTCGGCTTTTTCCAATAACTGGCCGTCAGGTTATTGGCTCCAACTGCCACTAACCCCAAAGCCGGAAGGCTTCCATAGACGATGGATAAACTAATGCCTGCAACAACCAATACATAGTTGAGTACTTTGCGGATGAGCTGGGAATTTATTTTAATGGAAAACAGATAGTAGGCAATGGTCGGGAGTAGAATGAGTCCTAACACGAAGGCAGATGCCAGTGCATACGATTTTGTATAAGCTAACGGAGTAAACAGTTTACCTTCTTGAGCTTGCATGGCAAACACTGGTAAGAAACTGACTATGGTTGTCGCCATGGCAGTGGCAATAGCTCCGGACACTTCGCTGACAGCTTGATAAATTAGGTTTATAAACTTCTTACCTGCCCTGATACCTTTGTTCTCGGGCATTTCCATGTATCGAATAATACTCTCCACAAAGACTACCCCGACATCCACCATCACTCCGATGGCAATGGCGATGCCCGATAGAGCTACTATATTTGCCGCCACTCCCGTATAACGCATGATGATGAATGTAGACAGTACGGCTATCGGTAGCATACCAGCTATAATGACGGAAGATCGGAGGTTAAGAATCAACACGATGATGACGATAATACAGATCAATATTTCGTGGGTAAGCGACGCTTCCAATGTGCCGATAGTTTCTTTTATTAAACCTGTACGGTCATAGAAAGGAACGACTGTTACTTTAGAGACGTTACCGTCTGCTAATGTTTTTTGAGGCAGTCCTGCTTCCATCTCTTTAATTTTTGCCTTTACGTTGTTGATTACTTCCAAAGGATTAGATCCATAACGTGCAACGACTACTCCACCCACAGCCTCAACTCCTTTTTTGTCCAATCCACCTCTACGCGTACCAGGTCCAATGTTAACAAAAGCTACGTCAGATATTCGGACGGGCGCACCCTCTCGTACGGTAATTACAGCATTCTCTAAGTCTGAGATGTTTTTTACATAGCCCAAACCGCGGATAAGGTATTCTGCTTTGTTGATCTCCATCGTTTCTGCACCGATGTCTAGGTTGCTCTTCTTAACAGCATCCATGATGTCCATTACAGATACATTGAATGCACGCATGGCATCAGGGTTAAGCTCAATCTGATACTCCTTAACAAATCCCCCGGCAGAACTAACTTCAGAAACACCTTCGGCCGATGAGAGCGAATACTTTACATAAAAATCTTGAATGGTGCGCAGCTCTTCAGCATCCCATCCACCGGTTGGTTTTCCTGTTTTAGGGTTCCGTCCCTCAAGTGTATACCAATATATCTGCCCCAATGCAGTAGCATCGGGCCCAAGTGAGGGCTGTACTCCTTCTGGCAAAGTTCCGTTGGGCAAGGAGTTCAACTTCTCGAGTACCCGAGAGCGGCTCCAGTAAAACTCTACATTGTCATTAAAAATAATATAGATGAAAGACATGCCAAACATGGAAGTACTACGGATGGTTTTTACACCCGGAATACCCAGTAAGGAAGTTGTTAAGGGATATGTAATCTGGTCTTGAATGTCTTTTGGGGAACGTCCCATCCATTCGGTAGCCACAATTTGCTGATTATCGCCAATATCGGGAATAGCATCTACCGGTATTGGGTCTCTGGGTATAACCCCTCCGTGCCAATTGAAGGGTGAGGTAGATATACCCCACACTACAACTAACAACAATAAGAGTATCGTAACCAGCCTGTTTTCAAGGAAATAACGAATGATTTTATTAATCATGTGTTACTGATTTTAAGTGTGAAACAAGTGAAGAAAACACTCCGAAACGGACGAATCTTTTATTTTAGGGTCTCTTTGATGCTCCCACAAGTGGGCATCTGACTCCCCAAATAAGGATTGGCTATTTTCTTTTCACTTGTTAGCCAGTAGGCTCCTTTTCCGTCATTAGCCATGGGGCAAAAGGCTGTATAAAGAACTCCTTGTTTTAGTACACCTTTCTTGAAAATGGAAATTAGTTCGTTGCTGATAGATGAGAAACCTTTGCGTTGAGCATCTATTGTTTTTGCTACTGCTACTTTTTTTGCAAGGGTGGCAATATTTACTGCATTTGGAACTACTTTAGCGGTTGCTGATAAAGAAAGAGCCGCTTTTTGTGCGGATTGCAGATTGTCTGTTACCAATGCTTCATAAAGGGCATGATAGCTTTTATAGAGTGCTTCTACTTTTGGATTTTTAAACTCGGTACCTATTTGTGCACTTGCGCCAGATGTGGCATCATAATGTGCAGAATGACGAACGTGTGCTGCTTGTTGGGCATAAAGACTATTAGCGGAAGATAGTGTAGCAGTAAAAGCCAAGCTGAAAAGTATAATACAGTTCTTGTTGAATAGATTTTTCATTTTCTAAATGTTTAAATCGTTATAGTATATGATAATTTAACTTCATACTTATTCTGCTTCGGGAAAATAAGGACTTGAGTAAGAGCCTTTATTACCATTATAGTAGAAAAGTTGAAATATAAGGCTACACTTCTTGTTTCTCTTGTATGGAAACAAAATAATGTAGCAATGGTTTTACAATACTTTAGTTAAGTGCCGTAAAATCATTATAGATGAACGATTTAAATCAGAAATGTACAATTATGGATGAATAGCGGAACGCTACTGCAATCAGGTGGAGATTTACGTGGAGCATAAGCTATACTATGCTGCTCGGGAACGAGCAATGAGTGCCATTCGGATATGTCAAATAATAGAGTTACAACGGAAGGAGTGAAGTTTGTACTGTTAAAGTGCGCCACATCCTGATCCAACGATAGTTTGATTAGTTCTGTATCCGTGGTACAACATTTGTGAGTATCGTGCTTCATACCACATGCCGGACATGCTGCTTTTTGCCATAGACTCACATCGGCAAGTTGGCCCATGCAGTAATGGTAGTTCATCGTTATTCCCGAAGAAACAACGATGTACAACAACATGAATATGGTTAGCAGATACTTTCTCATTTTGATTCTATGAGGTTCTAGAATATTTTTATAAAGGTAACGCTTATCGCTTTATTTAAGTTGAAAATCGCTTTCTTTTTATATTTAATTATTATAATGTGTTCCAATGAGAAAATAGTTAGTAGTTATAATATCTATTGAAACTTTAATTTATAGTTAAAGCCTCAATTACTCATTAAACTTTTTGTTTTCTATTTGTATCAAAGTAAAATAATAATAGATGAACCTGCTTGATTGTTATAAGACAAGACTATGACTTAACTGTTTTTGATTTTACAAGCGGGCTTTTGAAACTCTAGACTAATTAATTGTATGAAACGAATAGTAATCTTTTTTTTATTAGCTT
>Ga0316604_10003175_pt1 | contig 11739 bp, 7 predicted proteins | sample OWC_soil_day20_C_FD_207650 | JGI IMG/M metagenome (GOLD analysis project Ga0316604, IMG submission 207650) | Wetland soil microbial communities from Old Woman Creek delta, Ohio, United States - OWC_soil_day20_CT | ecosystem: Environmental > Terrestrial > Soil > Wetlands | place: USA: Ohio... | reverse complement strand
GTTAGATCGCTTCCGAGACGGCGAGCGGCAGCCAGAGGCGGAAGCAACTGCCCTTGCCGGGCTGGCTGGCGACATCCATCCGGCCGTGGTGCTTCTTGACGATGATGTCGTAGGAAATCGACAAGCCGAGACCGGTCCCCTTGCCGATCGGTTTGGTGGTGAAGAAGGGATCGAAAATCTTGTGGCGGACTTCGTCCGTCATGCCTTGCCCGGTATCTTCCACCTCGAACCAGACATGGCCGTTTTCGGCACCGGAGCGGACGAAGATCTTGCCCTGCTGCGGAATGGCCTGGGCGGCATTGACCAGCAGGTTGAGGAAGACCTGGTTGATCTGGGCCGGAATGCAGTCGACGAGGGGAATGTCGCCGAATTCGCGGATCACCTCGGCCTTGTACTTCAGCTCGTTCCAGACGACGTTCAGCGTGCTTTCCATCGCCGCGTTGAGGTCGGCCTGCTGGTGTTCGGCCTGATCGACGTGCGAAAAGTCCTTCAGGTCCTGGACGATCTTGCTGACCCGGCCCAGGCCTTCCTGCGATTCGGCGAGCAGCGAGGGCAGGTCTTCGCGCAGGAAATCGAGATCGGCCGTCTGGCGTGCCTGGGCGATAGTGGCCGGATCGCCGCCTTCGTAGGCGCTGATCACGGCCAGCAACTGGCCGACGTAGGATTTCAGCGAACCGAGGTTGGAATTGACGAAGCCGACCGGGTTGTTGATTTCGTGGGCGACACCGGCGGCCAGCTGGCCGATGGCGGCCATTTTTTCCGACTGCAGCAGTTGCTGCTGGGCTTCCTCGACCTTCGACAGCAACTGCTCCAGTTCCCGGCGGTCTTTTTCCAGGCTGGCATTGGCTTCGGCCAGTTGCGAGGTACGTCGGTCGACCAGTTCTTCGAGCTGGTTCTGGTAATGCCGCAGATCATCCTCGGCGCGATGGCGGTCGGTGACATCCTGCAACGTCTCGATGGCACCGACCAGCCTGCCGTTGGCATCGCGCAGCGGTGCCGCGGTAAAGAACAGCCAGATGCCGGTGCTGCCGAGCTGGGGAAAGAAGGTTTCCGCCTCGAAGGCGCCGGCAATCGTTTTCGAGCGCTGGAAGCTGCCGTGGTAATAGGTTTCGAACTGCTCCTCCAGGCTGCCATTGACGATCAGGTCGGCCATCACCGGGCGCGGGCTGGGGTAGAAGATTTTCCACTGCAGATCGGTGCCGACCATTTCGCTGCTCGTCACGCCGCTGATCGCAGCGCAGGCCCGGTTCCAGTGGGTGATGCGGTGGTTGGCGTCGATCACGAAAGTCGGGACCGGGTCGCCATCGATGATCTGTTCGAGGAACAGCGCCATGTGCCGCTTGGTCGCCTCGCTGCGCTGGTGTTCGGATTCGAGCAGTTTTTTCTGAGTGATTTCGACCTGCAGCACGGCGTTCTTCAGGCGCTCCTGCTCGAGCAGCAGCGCGCTGTTGGTTGTACTCAACTCCTGCGTCCGTTGGGCAACCTGGCTTTCCAGATTGGCGTTGAGTTTCTGCAGGCTGTCGTTGCGGCTGGCGATCAGCCGGTAAAGCGATTTCATTGCATCCAGCAGGCTGGAGGTGGTCGGATCGGCGGCGCGTTTTTTCTCTTCGAGGTAGACCATGTCGGCCGACTCGCCAGCGCGAATCCGCTGTACCTGCCTGGCCATCGACTGGTCCACCCCGAGAATATGGTGGGCCAGCCAGCTGGTCAGGAAGCGCAACAGGTCTTCGGTGCCGACGCCATCGCTCGAAAACTCACGCATCTTGACCACCTGCTGGGCAAAGTCGCGATGAATGGCAACGTGCTCGGCAATATGGCGGGGGTCGCATTTCGTCTCGGCCATCAGGCGTTCTTCATGGCCGAAATGAACCACCGCATATTGGACCAGTTGGGAAAGAATCAGATCGACCTCGGCTGCCGGTGTCTTGCTCGATACCTTTTCGACGACCAGGTTGATGATGCGCACCAGTTCCTGGTGTTCCGTGTCCACGATGGCTTCGCCGGTCATGTAACGCTGGTCCCAGATGAATGCATCCATGCTTATTCCTCTCCGGCCATCGGGCCAAGTACGCGCAATATTTCTTCCAGCGTGGTGCTGCCGGCCCGGATTCGTTCGACGGCATGGTGGGCAATGCTGCGCAAGCCCTTTTGCCGGACCTGGCGGCTGATTTCCAGCACGCTGGCGCCGCTGCCGATGCGGTCGCGAGTCTCGTTGTCCAGGGTCAGCACTTCATAGATGCCGACCCGCCCCTTGAGGCCGGTGCCGTGGCAGGTCGGGCAGCCCTGGCCGCGCCAGACGGTGTCGATGGCACCGAACATCGGCCCGAGGCGGGCGCGGACCGCCGGGTCGGGCGCCGCTTCGGCGCGACAGTCGGGGCAGACGCCGCGCACCAGGCGCTGGGCGATGATGCCTTCGAGGGCGGTGGCGACGACATAGGGCTTGAGGCCGAGATCGAAGAGGCGGGCGATGGTCGCCACCGCCGAATTGGTGTGCAGCGTCGAATAGACCAGGTGGCCGGTCAGCGCCGCGTGAAAGGCGACCTCGGCGGTTTCGAAATCGCGGATTTCGCCGAGCAGCACGACATCCGGGTCCTGGCGGAGCAGGGCGCGCAGGATGGCGGGAAAGGTCAGCCCGATCTTTTCGCGGACCAGCACCTGGCCGGCCATGTCGAGGTAGTACTCGACCGGGTCTTCGATGGTGACGTAATTCTTGTCCGGCGTCGCATCGTGCTGCAGCAGCGAATAGAGCGTCGTCGTCTTGCCGCTGCCGGTCGGGCCGGTGGCGAGGATGATGCCTTGTGGCTTGGCCACCATGTCGGCGACGCGCGGCAGGTCGATGCTGGAGAAGCCGAGCTTCTCCAGCGAGTGCACCGTCGAATTGCGGTCGAGGATGCGCATCACCACTTTTTCGCCGTTGATCGTCGGCAGCGTCGAAATCCGCAGGTCGACCATGCGCATCGGCGTCTTGACGGTAATCCGGCCATCCTGCGGTCGCCGCCGTTCGGAAATGTCGAGTTCCGACATGATCTTCAGGCGGGAGACCAGCGACTGGTGCAGGTGGTGCGGAATGTGGATCTTGTCGGCCAGGACGCCGTCGATCCGGTAGCGGACGACGACGCTCTTGGTGCGCGGCTGGATGTGGATGTCGGAGGCGCCGAGCCGGATCGCTTCGAGAATGATCGCATTGGCCAGCCGGATGGCGGGCGGCGCCTCGGTGTCGCGCAGCAGGTCTTCGAGCTTGGTGGCATCGTCGTCCTCGATGACGATCTCGATGCCTTCGTAAGGGTCGGGGGAACTGACCAGGGTTTCCAGTTCCTTGAAATCGACCTCACCGCCGCCATAGAGGTCGTCGATCTTCTTGCGGATGGCGGCGACATCGGCCGTCACCGCATTGATGTCGAGGCCGGCGGTGAACCTCACCTCGTCGATCAAGCCTTCGTCGAGCGGGTCGGCCATCGCCAGCAGCAGGCGGCGCCCTTCCAGCTTGAGCGGCACGACCAGTTGGCGCTGGCAGAAACTGCGCGGAATCAGGTCGGCCAGCGCCGCATCGACCTGGAATTCGGGCAGTTGCACCTCGTCGATCATCATCTCGCTCTTCAGCAACTCGCGAATGCGGCGTTCCGGTACCCAGTCGTGCTCGAGCAGCAGGCTGATCAACGACTCCTTGCGGCGCTCCTGTTGCAGGGCCAGTTCCTGCAGTTGCGCGGCCGAGAGCAGGTTCTTCTTGTGCAGCATGATGCCGAGCCGGCTGCGATGGGTGGCGGCCAGCCGGGAAAGGGCCGAAATCTCCTTGGCCTTCTGCTCGTTCTCCGCTTTCAGGCTGCGGTTGCGGCTGATCAGATCGAACTGTTCGAGGGCCAGGGCGACCGTGATGCGCAGGTCGTCGTCGTTCCACGGCTTGAGAATGAACTTGTAGACGGCGCCGTCGTTGATCGCGCCCATCACCGCATCGGTATTGGCGTGGCCGGTCAGCATGATGCGGATGGTTTCCGGCGAGCGTTTCTTGACCTCGTAGAGGAACTGGGCGCCGTTCATGCCGGGCATCATGAAATCGCTGATCACCAGGTGCACCGGGCCTTCGGCCAGCCGATCGAGGCCTTCCTTGCCGCTGCCGGCGGTGACGACCTCGTAGTTTTCCTGGCGGAAAACGCGGCTCAGCGCCTTGACGATGCCCGGCTCGTCATCGACGAAGAGCAGTCGATAGCGCGGCGGCGTCAGGTGGGTGGCCGGGGCCTGCGGTGTACCGGTCTTGCCGGTAAAAAGTGCGGAATAGTCGGTCATGGCGGGGCCGGGAAAAAGATGCTGACGGTCGTCCCGCCGTCGGGCTGGCTGTCGAGCGTGATCCGGCCGCTGTGGGCGAGCACGATGTTGCGCGCCGTACTGAGGCCGAGGCCGACGCCGGCACCGACCGGGCGCGTCGTGTAAAACGGCTCGAAGGCGCGTTCGAGTTGGGCCGGCTGCATGCCGATGCCGTCGTCGCGGATGCGGATGGCAATGCCGGCTTCGTTCGCCTCCGACGAAATCCTGATGCTGCCCGGCCGGCCGGCATCCTGGATGCCTTGCATGGCATTGCGGATGACATTGAAAAACAGCTGGTTGATGTGGCCCGGCAGACAGATCAGCCGGGGTAGCGGCAGCAGGTCGAGCTGGATGTTGATGCCGGCCGGCAGTTGTTTTTCGACGATGCCGGCGGCTTGCTGCAGGCAGTCGTTGAGGTCGGTGAACTCCTCGCTGGCCCGGTCGACATTCGAGAAGGACTTGAGGTCGGCGACGATGCGGGCGATTCGCTCCAGCCCCTTGGCGCTTTCCTGCAGCAGGTCGACGCCGTCTTCCAGCACGAAGTCGAGATCCAGCGTTTGCCAGGCGGCGAGGTCCTCACCGAGCGCGGTCTTCAGTTCGCCGAGTTTCTCCAGGTATTTGGTGAACGTGGACAGGTTGCTGCGCACGAAGCCGAGCGGATTGTTGATTTCATGCGCCATGCCGGCCGCAAGTTGGCCGACCGAGGCCAGTTTTTCCGCCTGGTAGAGCATCTGCTGGCGTTCTTCGAGGACGGCGACCTGCTGCCGGATGCGTTCTTCCAGCTCTTCCGACAGGGCCTTGTAGCGGGCTTCCGATTCACTGAGCCGGGCGTGCTCGCGACGCAGTGACTCGAAGTCTTCGGCGACTGCTTCGAGGTGCAGGGTGGACGCCATCCGGAAGCGGACCTGTGCCCGGAGCTGCATCTGCAGCAGATTGCGGGCCGCCGTCAGGCTTCCGCTGTCGCTGGCGGGGCCGAGCAGATAGCCGATCGGCTCCAGTTCGAGAATCAAGGGCAGGCGCTGGGCGTCGGGCGGGGCGATGCCCCAGAGGGTCTGGCCGGCGGCATCGCTTATCGCCAGTTCGCTAGCGAGCAGGGTGCGCAGGTTGGCGCCGAACTGTTCGAGCAGCGGGCCGTCGAGCAGTTCGCCCAGTTGCCATTCGCGGTCGAAGGCCTGGCTCATTACGCTTGCCCCATCGCGCCGGCGACGAAGGCCGCTTCGTCGAGGCCGTGCTGGCTGGCCAGCGCGTATTCATCGGCAAAGCGCCGGTAGACCGAACGGAGCAGGGTGGCCAGGGTGGGCTCGACGCCAAGTCCGGTCAGCGCAATTGAAAAGACCAGTGGCCACGGCGCCGACGCCCAGCGCTCGCGGACTTCGCTCTCCGGTGTCGCATTGGGCAGATCGCACTTGTTGAACTGGACGACCAGCGGCAACTGGCTGAAATCGATGCCGACCCGGGCACAGTTGTCGGCCAGGCTCTGGAAGGATTCGCCGTTGTTGGTTTCCTGGGCGCGATCCGCATCGGCGACGAAGACGACGCCGTCGGCCCGCGACAGGACTGCCTTGCGGGTGCCGTCGTGGGCGACCTGGCCGGGGACGGTGAACAGCCGGAATTTGATCAAAAGCCCGGAAGGGGCGCGAAAGCCGAGCGGCAGAAGATCGAAGAACAAGGTACGGTCGTCCTTGGTCTCCATGGTCATGATCTCGCCCTTCATTTCCGGCGCCAACTGGTCGTGCAGGCGCAGCAGGTTGGTCGTCTTGCCGCTCTGCGCCGGCCCGTAATAAACGAGCTTGAAGGTCAGGTGCCGCGGATCGCTTTCGGGCATCGCCGTTCAGCTTTTGTCGAGAAACTCGGGGTCGAGGACGACCGAGCCATCCGGTCCCCAATTGACTTCGGTGATGCCCGGCTCGATCTTTTCCAGTCGTTCGGCTTCCAGTTGTTCCGCCGTCGTGTCGCCCATTTCGAGGCGGACCAGATTGGCCAGTTGACGGTTTTCGAGCAGCAGTTCCCGGTGGGCGAGGGCCTGGCCGATGGCCGACATCAGCTCGTAGTCGTTCCACGGCTTACCGATGAAACGGTCGATGCCGACTTCGTTGACCGCTCGCGTCAGCGCATTGAGGTCGGCGTAGCCCGACAGGATCAGGCGTGCCGCATCGGGCTGGACGGCCTTGGCCGCCTTGAGAAACTCGACGCCGTCCATGCCCGGCATGCGGTAGTCGCTCATGAAGAGATCGAAATCTTCCCGCTGGGCGGCATCGAGCGCCGCTTGCGGCGAGCTGAAAGCCTGCACTTCGAGCGCGAAAGTCTTGTTGCCGTAGGTGCAGGGGGCCAGGCGCAGGACGCGTTGCAGGGATTTGAGGATGGATTCCTCGTCATCGACGATCAGGATGCGACTCATTTTTCCTCCTGGCGAATATAGAGCGTCAGCATTTGTTGTTCGGTCTGTTCCATGCGGATCAGCTGGCCGATGATCTCGCCGGTCAGCGAACTGCCCTTGGCGAGCAGCATGTAGCCATCGCGGTGGGTCAGGTCGCGGGTCAGCGTCATGCCCGGCTTAAGGTGCATGGTGCGCAGCGGCAGTTCGCTGATCGCCGGTTTTTGCGTTTCGGAAATCAGCTTGACGAAGGTGTCGACCGCGACCGGGTCGTAACGTTTGCCACGATTTTCGACCAGGAAGCTGAGCGCTTCGCTCGCCTTCAGCGGGCGCTGGACCAGCGTACCGATCTGCAGCGAGTCGTATTCGTTGACCACGCTGAGAATGCGGGCACCTTGGGGAATGGCGATGCCGGCCAGGCGGTCCGGGTAGCCGCTGCCGTCGTAGCATTCGTGGTGATGGCGGACGAGCAGCGCGGCATCCTTGAATTTCTCGATGCCCATCAGGATGTTCTGACCGATCACCGGGTGCTTCATGACCAGAGCGCGCTGCTCGCCGCTCAGCGTGTTGTAGGCCTTGCCGAGCAATTCGTCGGGCAGGCCGAGCTTGCCGATGTCGTGCAGCAGGCCGGCCAGCATGATGTTCTGGACCTCGGCATCGGGCAGGCCCATGCGTTTGGCGACGCTGCGCGCCTGCTCGGCGACGCGCCGGCCATGGCCGGCGGTCAGGCTGCCGACCGGGCCGCTGCGCAGTTCGATGACCCCGGCAAAGACCTGGACGCTGGTCAGGAAGGCCTTTTTCAGTTCGCCGTGCGATTGCTCGACAAAACTGAGGGCCTGGCGCAATTCGGCCGTGCGTTCGGCGACCTTCTGTTCCAGGCTGGCGTTGAGGGCTTTCAGCTCTTCGTTCTGGGCCTGGGTGAGGGCGGTCAGGCGCCGGTTTTCGCTTTCCAGGCGCTGCCGTGCGGTGGCCTCGCGGACGATGCTGACGATCTCATTGTCGTCCCACGGCTTGGCGACATAGCGATAGATCTCGCCTTCGTTGATCGCGGCCACCGTCGAGGTGATGTCGGCGTAGCCGGTGAGCAGCACGCGCATGACCTGCGGCCAGCGGCTGCGGACCTGCTTGAGAAAGGTGGCGCCGTCCATTTCCGGCATGCGCATGTCGGAGATGACCAGGTCGATCGTCTCCTTTTCGAGAATCTGCAGACCGGCGGCGCCGCTTTCGGCAATGAAGATGCGATAGCCGTGCGGCCGGAAAAGGCGGCGCAAGGCGGACAGGATGCCCGGTTCGTCATCGACGAAGAGCAGGGTGGGGGAGGCGACGGCCTCGCTCATGATGAAATCTCCGAATCTTGTTTCTCAGGCGTCGGCTGCGGGCGCAAGGGGAGCAGCAGGCGGAAGGTGCTGCCGGCACCCGGTTGGCTCTCCACCTCGATGCGGCCTTGATGGCGCTCGACGATGCTGTACGACAGGGAAAGCCCGAGTCCCGTGCCCTTGCCGACCGGCTTGGTGGTGAAGAAGGGCTCGAAAATGCGGTTGAGGTGTTCCGGCGCAATGCCCTTGCCGGTGTCGATGAACTCGAGGCAGACCATGTCTTCGCCGTGCCGGCGGGTGCGGATGGTGATGCTGCCCTCTTTTTCGATGGCGTGGCCGGCATTGACCAGCAGGTTCATGAAGACCTGGTTCAACTGCGAGATCAGGCAATAGACGTGCGGAATGTCGCCGTATTCCTTGATCACCTTGCACTTGTACTTGAGTTCGTTCCAGACGATGTTCAGCGTCGAGTCGATACCCTGTTCGAGGTCGGCTTCCTGCCATTCCTGTTCGCCGACGCGCGAGAAGCTCTTCAGGTCCTGGACGATCTTGCGGACCCGCCCGAGGCCGTCCTTCGATTCGGCCAGCAGGCTGAAAATGTCCTGCTTGACGAAGCCATAGTCGCGTTCTTCCATCAGGCGATGGACGCCGGCCAGTTGCTGCGCATCGACGCCGCCCGTATCGGCCAGCTTTTCGTAGGCGGCGATGATCGCCATCAGGTCGTGCAGGTAGCCGTCGAGGGTGCCGAGGTTGGAATGCACGAAGCCGATCGGGTTGTTCAGTTCGTGCGCCACGCCGGCGGCGAGCTGGCCGATCGAGGCCATCTTTTCCGATTGCAGCAATTGCTGCCCGGCATCTTCCAGCCGCTTGTTCAGTTTTTTCTGCTGCGCCAGCGTTTCAGCCAGCATCAGTTGCTGGGTCTTGCGTTCGGTGATGTCGGTCAGCACGCCATCGTAGAACTCGACCTGGCCGCTGACGTCACGCTGGACAATCGTGCGGTCGACCACCCAAATCACCTTGTTTTCGGCGGTCAGCAGCCGGTATTCCTGCTCGTAGCCGGCCAGGCCGGCCGCCGTATTCCTGCTCACCTCGTCGACGACGCGGGCCAGGTCGTCGGGGTGAACCAGTTCGGCAAATTGCGGGCGCCCGGCTTTCAAGTCGTCGGCGGTGTAGCCCCAGCGCCGGACATTGTCCGAGACGAAGACCACCGGCCAGCCTTCGCTGGCCGCCCAGCGGAAGCAGATCACCGGACTGGCATTGACGACTTGCGTGGCCAGGCGCAGGGCGTTTTCGGAGCGTTGCCGGCGGACGATGCGCCAGGTTTCGTTACCGATCAGTTGTACCGTCTCGATATCGAATTCCGAATAGTCGCTGCCCTTGTTGCCGACCCCGGTCACCATGCGGACCGCGCTGCCATCCATCACCGGGGCGCTGAGGAAGCGGTTGAGGACCGAGTGCCCCGCCGGCAGGCCGTGCTTGTCGGGGGCCGCGGCGTAATCGTTGATGACGACCGCTTCTTTCCGGCGTGCCGCATCGGCCCACAGGCCTGCTTCGCTCAACGGGTAATGGTTGTTGAAGGTGGCATGGCAATATTTTTCGAGCGTGTTCTTCGACCAGGCAACGAGTTCGATGCTCTCGCCATCGTCATTGATGAAATGCATGAAAGCGATCGAGCTTTGCGTCAGTGCCTCGGCGCATTCGAGGGCGTACTGCATGAAGGCCTGCTCGGCCATTTCCTCGGCTTTTTTCGGCAACTCCAGCAAGACGGCCGAGCGCTTGACCTGCTGGGCCAGGTTGAGTTCCGCCAGATGGCGCGTCGTCACGTCGAGCGTGATGCCGCCGAGCCAGGGCGACTCCTTGTCGCGCGGGATGATGAATTTGGTGCTCTCGTAGTGTTGACCATTGAAGGCGAGCTCGGTCGTCTCGGTGGTGCCGGTGGCCAGGATGCGCCGGTCTTCGGCGACAATCGTCCGGCCGGCCTCGCCGGGGAAAATCTCTTCCGGCCTGCGCCCGAGGAGGTCTTCGGTGCGCAGGCCGAGTGCGTTGACAAAGCGCTTGTTGGCAAACAGCGTACGCGATTCGGCATCCTTGACGTAAACCGCACCCGGCAGATGGTCGATGAAGCCCTGCAGGGTCTGGACCAGTTGGTCGCGCGCCTGGTCGGCCAACACCCGGTCGGTGATGTCTTCGATAACCACGGCAAAACAGTCGAGTGTGCCATCCGGCTTGCGGATACCGCAGGCCGCGATATAGGCGTGCAGGATGCTGCCATCGCGGCGAATGAAGCGTTTCTCCAGCGTATAAGCGTCCGCCTGGCCCTTGATCACCGATTCGTATTGGACTTGGTTGAATTTCAGATCGTCCGGGTGGGTCATCTCGGCCCATGTCTTTTGCACCAGTTCGCTGGCTGAATAGCCGAGGAGCCGGCACAAGGCAGGGTTGACCTCGATCCAGCGGCGGTCGAGCGAAGTCCGGGCGATGCCGACCATGGCATGGTCGAAGATGGTGCGAAAGCGTTTTTCCGCCTGGCGTTCGCGGGCCTGACTGCGCTGCAGGTAATAAATGGCGGCACCGAGCAGCAGCAACAGGAGAGCAGTGAATAGCCATTTTCCGTTGGCGGCCGGGTGGGTCAGGGTTGCCAGTTGGTCATTGCTCAGATGCGAGACGACCAGCCAGCGATAATCCTCGCTCGCGACCCCGGCGCCGCTGCCGGCCGGATAGGGTTGCACGCTCTGGTAAGTCCACAGCCCATGCTCGTCGGCAAACTGTCCGTTCGCGGCCTGCAGGCGCTGCCAACTGCCCGGATAGCGGGCGGCCAGGCTGCGACTGGCATCGTTGAACATGAATCCCCACTCGTCGGCGGCATTGGGGGCATGCAGCCAGTAGCCGGCGCTGTTGAGCAGCGCGAGGTGCTTGCCGCTGGCCTCGCCGCTACTGACGAAGTGCTTGAGCAGCACATCGCCGAGGTAATTGAGGACGACGACGCCTTGCTTGTTGCCTTGCCGGTCGGCGACCGCTGTTGCGATGCGCAACATCGGCTTGAAGGGTTTTTCGATCTGGCCGTTGTCGACATTCAGATCGAGCGGCGAAAGATAGATCCGGCCGGCGTCGGCCTGCATCGCCTCGCGGAAGTAATAGCGATCGGCCTTGTTTTGCAGTTTGTCGGCGGGCACCAGCCGGCCCTGGCCATCCCGCAGATCGACCCGGATCACTTCCTGGCCGGCCTGGTTGATCCAGCGGATCTGGTCGTAAACCTTTTTGGCGCCCGAAAGGTTGATGAAGCTGCTTTCCAGGCGGCGAATTTCAGCGGAGGCCGGATTGTTGGCCAGTTGCTGCAGCGTCAGGTCACCGGCGATATACGCGATGTCGCCGAGCACCCCGTCCATCTGGCGCAACAGCGTCGTCGCGGCCAGTCCGACATCGAGCGTTTCCTGGTGCTTGATCTTGTCGAGCCGGTGGTTTTCCTCGCTGTTGCTGTAGAACATGCCGACCAGCAGGATGGCCAGTGCGCCGGGAACAAACAGCCTGAGAAATGCGAAAAGCGGGCTACTGGTCATTGGCTGGCGGGGGCGGGCTGTGCGGGTGCGTGTCCTTGGCCAGTCGGAAGGCTTCGCGGATCTGTTCGCGCAGTTGGTCGTCATCCCATGGCTTGGTCAGGAATTTGTAGATCGCGCCGCGATTGATCGCGCCGGTGACCGAATCGAGATCGGTGTAGCCGGTGAGCACGATGCGGATGGTGTCCGGATAGAG
>Ga0316604_10003174_pt1 | contig 11740 bp, 13 predicted proteins | sample OWC_soil_day20_C_FD_207650 | JGI IMG/M metagenome (GOLD analysis project Ga0316604, IMG submission 207650) | Wetland soil microbial communities from Old Woman Creek delta, Ohio, United States - OWC_soil_day20_CT | ecosystem: Environmental > Terrestrial > Soil > Wetlands | place: USA: Ohio... | reverse complement strand
CGGTACCTTTGGCAGTTTGCTCACATTGGTAACAAAACATTATCTTACATCTCCTCTTTCGGAATTTTGTGTTTATTTACAGTCTATCAGACTTTGCTTGGGATGTCTGCAAAGGAAGTAGTAGCTATCAGTTGGTCGTAGTTTTACTGGACAACCGTCAGAAGCATTTTGAAATCTTTTTCGGCATCGACTGCATGTGGAATATTTGCAGGCATTACGATTATTTCCCCGGTTTTGGCCGTTTTCACGATGCCGTCGATCGTGATTTTCGCTTCGCCTGCAAGAATATAGACCATGGCGTCACCCGGAGCTGAGTGCGTGCTGACGCCTTCGCCGGCGGCAAAAGCGAACAGGGTAATGGACAGATTTGGGCGTTGTACGAAGGTGCGGCTGATGACTTTGCCGGGTTCGACATCCACCAACGCGGATAAAGATAAGGCTTCGGACATAGGAATGTTTTTGACAATGTCGCTCATAAGAACCTCCTCCTCTTGCTAAAAAAATGAAATTTATGGAACCGGGACTGGGTGGGGTATGCGAACGTTTCGACGCTTCGCTTAACCTCCGCTTATCGCATACCCCACCCAGTCCCAGTTTCTGCGGAAGTTTGTTACATCACGTTTTCATCGAGAATTTCGCCGCCGATACCGATTTTGGTAAGTTTTACAGGGACTTTGTGGCCGGAATCGGCAACCGCGCCTTGGACAAGGCGGACGAGGCCACTGCAGCAGGGAACCTCCATATAAACTACGTGGATGAACTCAATATCATTGGTGCGAATAATGTTGGCAAGTTTTTCGCGGTAACCATTGGCATCATCAAGTTTCGGACAGCCAATGAGAGCAACTTTTCCCTTCATAAAACGGCGATGAAAATCAGGAAAGGCAAAAGCAGTGCAATCAGCAGCCATTAGCAGTGAAGCCCGTTCGAGATACGGTGCATTCACCGGAACAAGCGCAAGCTGCACCGGCCAGTTGCCAAGAACCGATGCAACTGCCGGAATTGAAGCTGCTGTGCCAGGACAGGCGGGCGGTGTGGAAGCGCCCGGACTCTGATGCAGAAAGCGAGCCATTGAACCCGGACAGCCTTGATGCGGCGCACGATTTGTAGATGCCAGATGTTTATCTACCGCAGTCTGATCATACTCGGCGCCATCCCGTTCCTCGAGCGTAAGCGCGCCAACCGGGCATTCGCCAATACAAGCTCCCAAGCCATCACAATATGTTTCGCTCACTAACGTGGCTTTGCCGTTCACCAGCGCAATTGCGCCTTCGGCGCACCCGGTGACGCATTGGCCGCAGCCATTGCATTTTTCTTCATCAATGCGGATGATTTTTCTGTTCATGCTGTGAGCTCCTTGTTATCGCGGGAGACCATGTCTTCCAGCGTTTTATTTTTCATATACTCTTTAAATTCCGCCGTCATGCGACCCAGTAATCCCCCGAACAGACATTCCCGGAACAGGCATTCTTTGGCATTCAACATGCATCCGCCATTGGCTACCGGTCCTTCGATGGATTCAAAAATAGCAAGCAGGGATGTCGATAAACCACTCTCGCCAAGTAGAAAACCGCCTTTGGGACCGCGGGTTGATTTGACCAGTCCGGCCTTTGCAAGTCGTTGCATCACTTTGGATAAATGCGCTTCAGAGACTCCGGTGCGGGCGGTGATTTCTTTGACTGTCAGAGATTTTCCCGGCGAGGCGGCAAGTAGAACCATGCTGTGCAATGCCAGAGAAGCCGCTTCTGAAATTTGAATGATCGAAGCCATGTCTACACCTCATTTCGATATTAAGGTACTACAATACCGAAATAATGTCAAGTAATATTAAAAAATTTTGCAGGGAAATAGCAGGTTGAAGGGAATATGAAAAAAGGAGAAGAATAAGGCCAATAGTTCCAACGAATTGAGGAGGCGAAGAAGAATGGCAAAACAGAAAGTGATGATTCCCCAACTGAAGGAATGGAAGGAAAACGGCAAAAAAATCAGGATGGTCACGGCATACGACTACCCAACGGCTTTGCTCGTGGACCGCTCGGAAATCGAACTAATTCTGGTCGGCGATTCCCTCGGCATGGTGGTGCTCGGCTACGACGGAACGGTGCCGGTAACGATGGATGAAATGGTGCATCACATCAAGCCGGTTGTAAGAGGCGCACGCAACACACTGATTGTTGGCGACATGCCGTTTATGTCCTATAACGTGAGTATCGAGAAAGCAATCGAAAATGCAGGTCGTTTGATGAAAGAAGGAGGCTCCGACTGCGTCAAGCTGGAAGGTGGCCTACCGATGGTTCCGGTAGTAAAAGCGTTGGTTGACGCAGGGATTCCGGTGATGGCGCATATCGGTCTGACGCCGCAGACGGCATCGCAACTTGGCGGTTTTAAAGTGCAGGGTAAGGATGAAGCGGCTGCACAACGGATGTTGACGGAAGCGCAAAAGATGGAAGAAGCCGGGGCGTTTGCAATTGTATTGGAAGCGATCCCGTCTCCTCTGGCGAAGCTGATCACGGAGAAAATCGGCATTCCCACCATCGGCATTGGCGCAGGAGTTGATTGTGACGGACAGGTGTTGGTTCTTCATGATATGATCGGTCTATTTGATCGGTTTGTGCCGAAATTTGTAAAAAAATACACCAATGTCAGTGAAGACATTTTAACCGCATTGAATACATATGCGCAGGAAGTCGAGTCAGGCGCATTCCCGGGGCCTGAGCATAGCTTCACGATGAAAGAGGAAGTGTTGAAACGCCTGTATTGACAAACTGGAGGAAGAAGCCATGAAGATTGTCATTGTAGGCGCGGGAGCAATGGGCGGTTTGTTTGCCGCGCGTCTGGGCGCAGCGGGAGAAACGGTATCCGTTGTGGATATTTGGCAGGAGCATATTGATGCCATCAATACGCAAGGGTTGTCACTGGAAGCGGAAAACGAGACCATCGTGGCGCACCCGGTTGCAGTGACCCGAATAGAGGATCTACCTTCCGCCGACTTGGTCATCATATTTGTCAAATCATCAATGACCGAGGCAGCGGCGCAAAGCGCCTTGCGGATCATGGGCCCGACCGCCCGAGTGTTGACGCTGCAGAATGGTTTGGGTAACGCAGAAATTATCGCGGGGGTTGTAGGACCCGAGCGGGTTTTGGCGGGAACGACCGCTCAAGGCGCAACCCTTTTGGGGCCGGGACGCATTCGGCATGGAGGAAAAGGCGACACCCATATCGGTCGTCTTTCCGGTGCTGCGGATGAGTTTTGCTGTGAAGTGGCGCAGATCTTTTCACGCGCAGGGATTCCAACCTTGGCGGATGACGAAGTCCAGTCGCTGATTTGGGGCAAGCTTGTTATTAACGTCGGTATTAATGCGTTGACTGCTTTACTAAAGTTTCGCAACGGTCAACTGGCCGATTTTGCCGAAACGAAGGAACTGGTAAAAATGGCGGTCGAAGAAGCAGTTCAGGTGGCTGCGGCGGCCGGAATCGCGTTGCCGTACGAAGACGCAGTAAACAAAGTGCTGGCGGTTGCCGAGGCGACAAGGGAGAATATTTCTTCCATGTTGCAGGATATCCGTAATCATCGCATGACGGAAATCGATGCCATCAATGGCGCATTGGTTCGCGAAGGGGAGCGTCTGGGAGTGTCAACGACGGTGAACCGGACTTTGACATTGTTGATTCGAACCTTGGAGAAAAACGCAGGCGGCAGTATGTGATAAAAAAGTAAGAGAGAGGGAGGGAAATTTTGCGATGAAAAAGGGGATCCTCGTTGTTTTGGTTCTCGTTCTCATGGTACTGTTATCAGGGTGCGGCGGGGATAAAAAACCGGCCGAGCAGCCGAAAGGCGAATTCAAGGCGCAGCTCAAACTGGCGACTATGACCCCGATGAGTCACACGTATAATCAGGGCGCAAACAAATTTGCGGAGTTAGTCAAGGAACGCACCAAAGGCCGAATTGAGATCAAGGTTTATTCGGACGGGCAACTGGGTAAGGGAGAGCGGGAACTGCTGGAAGCGCTTCAACAGGGATCTGTTGACGTTTATGTCGGGTCCACTGGGCCGCTCAGCAATTTTAGCTCATCTATAGGAATTCTCGACATCCCGTTCCTGTTCAGGGATTACGCGCATGCCGACAAAGTGTTGGACGGACCGGTAGGCTTGGGGCTATTAGCGGATGTCGAAAAGTCAGGTCTCAAGGGGTTGGCTTTCTGGGAAAATGGCTTTCGCAATCTGACCAACTCAAAAGTCGCAGTGAAAACGCCTGCCGATGCCAAAGGCATGAAGATCAGGACGCAGGAGAACAAAATTCACCTGAAAGCCTGGCAGACGGCGGGTGTGAACCCGGTGCCGATGGCTTGGGGTGAAGTGTATGGAGCGTTGCAGCAGAGAGTAATCGACGGGCAGGAAAATCCAATAGCGGTAATTTATTCCTCCAAAATTAATGAAGTGCAGAAATTCTTGTCGCTGACCCAGCATGTTTATTCGCCTGCTGTTCTCATCGTCAGCCTCAAAAAATGGCAGGGTATGCCAAAAGAGGATCAAGATATTTTGCTCAAAACAGCGCTGGAAGTGGCGCAGTACCAAAGAAAACTCGGTAGAGAAGCTGAAGCGAAACAAGTGGAAGAACTCATTGGCAAGGGCATGAACGTAACAAAAGACGTAGATAAACTTGCCTGGCAAAAAGCCATGGAACCGGCATTCGCCGACTTTTCGACACAGTTCGGCAAAGACAAGATCGACGCGATTCTAAATACGAAATAAAGCTGGGAAAAGTCGGTCACATTTTTTTTAATAGTGGTTTTTTACTTGGTGAAAGCAGAGTGTCTTTCACCAAGTTTTTTTGCAAAAAAAGGATTTTAGAATCGAGACTCGAACATCTATCAAAAGTTATCGAAAGTGCGAATACAGTTGCAGTGCAACCGGGGAGGAAAAATTTTGGACGAAATTAATGCAGCAATTCATTCCATCCGACCGCTGGACGAGGTGTCCATGAACGCGGCCCAACAACATCTGGACCGGTTAACGAAACCTCAGGGAAGTCTTTCGGTGCTGGAAAGAATGGCCTGTCAGCTGGCTGGAGTACAAAGGGTTGCAAAGCCGTCCGTGCCAGAGAAAGCCGTAGTATTAATGGCGGCTGATCATGGCGTAGCGGAAGAAGGAATCAGCGCATTTCCTGCCGAAGTAACCGAACAGATGGTATATAATTTTGTGCGTGGCGGCGCCGGAATCAATGTTTTGGCCCGACATGCCGGGGCACAGCTCGTGCTCGTAGATGTCGGCGTCAAGGCCGACCTCGCGCAGACGTTGCCGATACAGCATTGTAAAATTCGTCGCGGTACCGGGAATATGCGCCGCGAACCAGCCATGACCAGACAGGAAGTCATTCAGGCGCTGAAGATCGGAATTCGCGTGGCGAATGAGCTGGTGGATAAAGGGGTTCGGGTAATTGGCCTTGGTGAAATGGGGATTGGCAATACGACGGCCAGTTCGGCGATAGTTCATGTTTTTACAGGTGAGCCTGTAAGTGTGGTAGTAGGACGCGGCACCGGCATTACCGATGAATTTGTCACACACAAGATCCGGGTCATCGAAGAAGCGGTGGCGCTGCATCAGCCAAATGCGGGTGATGCCGTCGATGTTTTGGCGAAAGTGGGCGGTCTGGAAATCGCCGCGATGGCCGGGGTGGTAATTGGCGCTGCAGCGCGTCAGACCTTGGTCATGCTGGACGGATTTATTGCTTCGGCGGCGGTGCTGGCGGCCTATCATCTGAGTCCGGCGGTTAAGCCTTATCTGATGGCTTCGCATTTATCGGAAGAACCGGGACATGCAGTGATTCTACGCGAATTGGGGCTGACGCCCTGCCTTCGCCTAAATATGCGTCTTGGCGAAGGCACCGGAGCCGCATTGGGCATGACGATTCTGGATGCGGCAGTAAAAATTCTCAATGAAATGGCGACTTTTGAAGAAGCTGCCGTCACTTCCGTCGGGTGAGCCGGGTAGTGGCGCTACGATCAAAGATAGGGAGATGGAGAAAATGGCCATTGAAAAACAACGAGTGATCCAGGAATATGTTCCCGGTAAACAAGTAACCATGGCCCATATCATTCCCAATCCCCAGGGGGATCTTCATGAGCGGCTGGGGCTGGAAAGCAGCGGCGCCATCGGCATCATGACCATTACTCCGAGCGAGGCGGCGATTATTGCGGCGGATGCGGCATCCAAGGCGGGGAACGTGGAAATCGGATTTGTCGATCGCTTTACGGGCTCGCTGGTTGTTACCGGTGACGTAGCCGATGTTGAAGCGGCTATCCGCGCCGCTGTTAACACACTGGTCACTATTCTTGGGTTTACCGCGGCGGAAGTGACCCGCAGTTGAAATCACGCATTCTTTTGATCGGCGGGGTCGGTGCGGGAAAAACTACGCTCAAGCAATGCTTGATGAACGAAACGCAGACCCACCGAAAAACCCAGATGCTTGAATTCAAGGGGTTGTTTATCGACTGTCCGGGTGAATATCTGCAGATGCCGACTTATTACCGGGTTCTGATTGATGCCAGCCACCGCGTGGATGAAGTATGGGCGCTGCAGGATGCTTCCAATAAACGCACGATTTTCCCGCCGAATTTTGCCAAGGTTTTTAAGAAGCCCGTAGTCGGGATTATTACGAAAATAGACCGGGAGGACGCAGCCCCGGCCTCGGCGGAGAAATTTCTCAGACAGGCAGGAGTGGTAGCTCCAATCTTTGCAATTTCCGCCCGTAATACTTTGGGAGTCGAGCCGTTGATAAAGCGAATGGAGGCTTTTGCTCCAGATGCGTGAGCTATGTCTGCAATATACCGATCTGACCGATGCGGATATTGATGTGCTTGAGAAAATGGAGGCGCAGTTGCCGTTCATTGCGGGACTGACGGAAACTGACATTTTCATCGATGCACCGGCCAGCAACGGCGTTGATGCGATCGTCCTGGCCTGGGCGCGTCCGGCGAAACATTCTCTCTATGGGCACAGCGTAGTGGGCGAAGTAGCCTACGCAACCCGTGAACCGGCGGTGTACCAGACTTTTTCTACAGGTGAAATGGTTCGTAATGTTCGCGGCGTCAGTCAGGAAGGGGTTCCCATCGCCCAGACGGTAGTGCCGCTGCAAAATGATGCGGGTCGAGTGGTTGGCGTACTGATTATGGAGAAAGACATTTCTGCGGAAATCAAGCAGGAAGCGCAGGTCGAATTTCTGAGCGAAGCCGCCGACCAGTTGAGCAATACACTGATGGCGTTGTCGATGACGGGTTCTGCGTGGGAAGAGTGGCTGGGTAACGGATTGTTCGTGCTGAATAATCGCGGCGCCGTGACCTACGCCAACCGGAACGCAGCTCGGATGTATCGTCAATATTGCGGTGGCGAACCGCTTGGCGGAGAACTGATGAAGCGCCTGTCCTGCCAGACGATGGAAGAACTGGTGGAAAAAATGAGTAATCCGATGGAATTCGAATTCGGTTCGGCCAATTTTTTGTTTCAGGCTCATCCACTGGTTGCGTATGGCGATTTAAGCGGCTGCGTGCTGTCGATGCAGGATGTGTCGGAACTTCGCCGTAAGGAACGGGAACTTAACGCCCAAAGCGCCTCGATCCGGGAAATCCATCACCGGGTCAAAAACAATTTGCAGAATGTCGTGGCGTTGTTGCGGCTGCAGATGCACCGTTCGCAGTCCAAGGTTGTGAAAACGGAATTCAATACCTGCATCAACCGTATTTTGTCCATCAGCCAGGTACATGATGTTTTTGCCCATCAAAATTGGGATTCCATCAATTTGAAAGAATTGGCGGAGTACATTTTGCAGAAACTAGTGGAAACCACCTCCCTGCCGAAACAAAAAATCAGTACTTCGGTTCAGGGCCAACCCGTTCGGATTGATGCCGCACAGGCGGTACCCATGGCGCTGGTGATTAACGAATTGGTTACCAACAGTCTGAAGCACGGTATAAACTCTAAACCATACGGTGAGATCAGCATCTTGGTTGAAGAAGCCGGAGGGAAAAATCATATTGTGGTTGCTGACAGCGGCACAGAGTTGGATTCGGATTGGGAGCAGGAGAAAAAAACCAATATGGGATTATTTATTGTCAGGCTGCTTATCTGTGACCAATTGAAAGGGACATTTCGGCTGGAACGGTGCGGTGGATCGACGGTCGCTACCGTATCTTTTCCGCTGTGCAGTGCGGGGGTGACATCATGAAATCATTGGCTATTTTGGTGGCGGAAGACGAGGCGCTGACCCGCTCGGACATTCGAGGCATGTTGGAGCGGGCAGGCCATGTGGTGTGCGGGGAATGCGATAATGGACGCAAAGCGATCGAATTGGCGCGCCAACTATCACCAGACTTGGCGCTACTAGACATTATGATGCCGGAATTGGATGGAATCGAAACCGCAAAGGTTCTGCATGGCATGAATATTCCCGCCGTCATGTTAACGGCGTACAGCCAACCCCACATTATCAATCGGGCGGAAAACGTCCATGTTTGCGGTTATCTGGTGAAACCGGTATCTGAACAGAACCTGCAGGCAACGATACGCATTGCGTATGCCCGTTGGTTGGAAATGCAGCATGTGAGGCGAGAATTAGCTGAAACGCGGGAGCAACTGGAACATCAGAAACTCATTGCCCGTGCCAAAACTATCCTCGTCGGGCGAGGGCATCTTAGTGAACAGGCGGCCCATCAGCAGATGATCCGGGAAGCGATGGATCTGAGAATCCCGTTGGTTGAACTGGCCCGGCGTCTTGTAGAGACGGGAGCCGCAGCCGCAACAAAGACTTATGAAAAAAAAATCTGCCAGACGACAAAAAAAATGCAGGATTTCTCAAACTGGGGGAAGAACTAAACTAAATAACTTGGAAAATGGAATATAGGCAATTGAGCCTTTTATGACGATTGGGGGGAATCCTCTTCGTTATGAAAGGCTTTTTGTATTTATAAAAACCGCGCAGATAGTAAGGAGGTACAAACGGATGAGTAATGGAGAACCTGGGGTTGGCACACCAGCGACGAATGGAGAAACGGCCCATTTATCCAGAGTCCTGAAACCAATTCACCTGTGGTCATTGGCGGTTGGATTGGTCATTTCGGGCAACTACTTCGGCTGGAGCTATGGCTTTGGCGCCGGTGGGCCGATTGGACTAGCCATTGCGCTGGTTCCGGTCACGATCTTTTATGTAACCTTTATCCTTTCCTATTCCGAATTGGCGACAGCCATTCCGCATGCAGGCGGACCCTCTGCATACGCCCGGCGAGCCATGGGGAAATTTTGGGGATACATGAACGGCGTAAGTTGCTTAATTGAGTTTGTTTTTGCTCCGCCGGCGATTGCGCTGGCTGTTGGCGGCTACATCCATAATATGATGCCTGCCATTCCCCAGATGCAGGCAACAGTGGTTGCTTTTCTGTTTTTCATTCTGGTCAACTACTGGGGGATGAAAACATCGGCTCAGGTTGAATTGGTCGTCACCGTAGTGGCTTTGGTTGGCTTGGTGATTTACTGGGTATTGGCCATTCCGCATTTTGAAATGTCCCGGTTGATGGCGCAACCGCTTCTGCCGAACGGGTTTGAAGGTGTAATGGCTGCCGTTCCTTTTGCCATCTGGTTTTATCTGGCGATTGAGGGTGGAGCGATGGCCGCCGAAGAATGCGTCAACCCGCAAAAAGACATTTCAACCGGTTTCCTGACGGGTATGGCAACACTGATGGTTATGGCTTTTTTGACACTGTTCCTGACTGCAGGAATCGCCGACTACAAGACAGTTCAAGCGGTTGACTTTCCCCTGCCGATGGCTCTTAGCGAGGCTGGAGTCGGGAGTCTGGGAGTGGCGCTGGTTAACTTTATCGGTTTGTTCGGGCTGATTGCTTCCCTGCATGGAATCATAGTCGGATATTCCCGCCAAACCTATGCGATGGCGCGTACCGGCTATCTGCCCAAATTTTTGGCTTATGTCCATCCCAAACATCATACTCCCGTGTGGGCGTTGCTTTTTCCGGGATTGATCGGGCTCGGGGCAGCGTTGACTGGCCTGACGGATATCGTTATCACGATCTCGGTATTCGGTTCTGTAGCCATGTATCTGGTCAGTCTCGTCAGCTTGTTTATTCTGCGGAGCAAGGAACCGAACCTGAAACGACCCTTCAAGGTTTGGTACCCGGTCGTGCCGGTGATCAGTTTTATTATCGCAGTGTTCTGCTTGATCAGTCTGCTGTTTGCATCCAGTGAAGCACTGAAATGGGTTGCGTTGGTATATGGAGTGGCGCTTGTATATTACTTCATCTGGGGCAACAAAAATATCCGGCCGTTTGAAGAAGAATTTGACGTGCTCAACGAACTGGACGAAGCGAATTAAGTAAAATTGTCACAGTGTTGGAAAGGAGAAAATCAGTATGGCTAACAAAGATGGATTGATCGCCCTCGGCATGGTCGAAACCAAAGGGGTGGTTGGCGCAATCGAAGCGGCGGACGCTATGGTCAAGGCTGCGAATGTTACGCTAATCGGCAAAGTAAAAGTTGGAGGAGCATTGGTGACCGTCATGGTTCGCGGCGATGTCGGAGCCGTTAAGGCTTCCGTCGACGCAGGCGCAGCCGCTGCCGCACGGGTCGGTGAATTGATGAGCTGTCATGTGATTCCCCGGCCGCATCCGGAGCTGGAAGCGATTTTACCTAAACTGGCGGTTACTGAGGATAAACCGGTAAAAACCGGCAAAGCTTGATCGCCCGGTTACGATGAATGGGGAAACGGTTCTGACCAGTGTCGGCATTGATATTGGGACGACAACGACGCAGGTGGTATTGTCGAAGTTAACGCTGGTCAATGTGATGCCGGGCTCGCAGGTGCCACGGGTGGAAATAACCCGCAAAAGCATCGTGTACATGGGAGATGTTCATTGCACGCCGTTTGTAAATCGCCAACGGGTCGATGGCGCGGGGATACGCAAGATCGTCGAGCAAGAGTATGCGGCGGCGGGAGTCTGTGCGGCGGATATCGATACTGGCGCGGTGATCATCACCGGTGAAGCGGCCAAAAAAGAAAATGCTTCGGAAATCATTCACGCATTGGCTGAAGTTGCGGGCGATTTTGTGGTGGCTACCGCCGGGCCGGATCTGGAAAGTATCATTGCCGGCAAGGGCTCCGGTGCGGAGGCGCTTTCAAAAAAACTGCATGCCCGGATCGCCAATGTCGATATCGGTGGCGGAACATCGAACATTGCGGTATTTGAACGGGGTGTCTGTCTCGGCTCAGCTTGCGTCAATGTCGGCGGGCGATTGTTCGAAGTCGATCCACTAACGCATCGACTATCTTACATTACCGAACCGGCCGGGATCATCGTCAGGGAACTGGAACAGGAAACGGGGCGGACTTTGTTTCCCGCCGCATCGGCGGAAATGGAAATGGCCGCGATGCGGCAGTGTCTGACGCGCATGGTCCGGTGCGTCGATCGGGTGCTGTTCGGCGAACCGGTTCCAGTGGCGGAAGAATCCTTGGTGATGAGTCGGGAGCTACCCGCTGGAAAGTTGGATGGAATCGTATTTTCCGGAGGTGTAGCCCGATATATTTATCAATCAGGCTGGCAGGACTGGTGGGTTCACGGAGATGTGGGGCCACTGCTGGCGGAAGCTTTCCGGCAAGGAAGAGCTTTTCGCGAACTGACAGTACATGAGGGCAGCGAAACCATTCATGCGACGGTTTTGGGGGCAGGGGCCCACACGGTGA
>Ga0316604_10003173_pt1 | contig 11743 bp, 8 predicted proteins | sample OWC_soil_day20_C_FD_207650 | JGI IMG/M metagenome (GOLD analysis project Ga0316604, IMG submission 207650) | Wetland soil microbial communities from Old Woman Creek delta, Ohio, United States - OWC_soil_day20_CT | ecosystem: Environmental > Terrestrial > Soil > Wetlands | place: USA: Ohio... | reverse complement strand
AAGAAATACGCATTGGGCAGGAATACGAAGGCTTTTCATTTCGTAGCCGCCAGCCAGCAGATTAAGGACGCAGGCAACGGCAACAATGCCGCACTGCTCTTGATCGCGCCATTGTTCAAGCCAGCGGGTGAACCCGGATGAATGCGGCACAAGCAAAACTTCAAAACCTTCTCTTTCCCCCAGTTGCGTAATCTGATAGATTCGGCACCGATTGGTGCATCGACCGCACACCAACCCCCGTGATTCCTGTTTTGCCTGACAGCCGCCATTCTGCCGGGCACTCATGCATAAAGGCAGTAGAACGACCTTTTGAGCGGCCTTTTGAAATCTGGGACGAAACGTGCGATTCATAATCGTTGCCCCGACCATGTTCAAATGGTATTCCACGCGTTTGCGTCCGCAAAAAACAGCGTCTTCACGCAAGCGATAATTTTTGGCCGCTCCGGCCAAAAACAAATCGACCTGTTGCGTAAAGCTACCCAATTTTTCTGCGCTCTCCCGTTCAAACCAGGCAGCAAACGCAGCAATTAGGGCCAGCTTCCCCTCAGCGTTCATCTGCTGTGAAATGCAATATTGCCATCTTCTTAAGAGTTTTGTTTCTTCCCGGTATTCACAGGTAGCTTCCAGCCAGACCAACAATTTTTCCAGCGCCTTCAAACTGAACTCCTGCGTTTCGACATCAGCGTGCCGAAGCAATATAACGTTCATCCAACCCCTCACCTTATCAATAAAAGGTTTCACAAGCGAATACCGTTTACGCAGCCAGAACAGCGAGTGGTAAACCCTGGACAGTTGCTGGGGGAAAACGGCTGCATTATTTTGATAAGAATTCCACAGAACGCCTAGTAACAATAATTCGAAAACAAAATCTTCCGTCACTCCGTCACTTCTTTGACGGGCAATGTCACCAAGCCCGACCACCTCCGCCTGCTGCAAAACCTGGTCGGTAACCGCATCGGCCATTGCATAAAATGCGGTGGAATGAGATGCTGCCTCATTATACTCCCTCAAAGAATACGTTACTTTAACCACAAAGATTGCCCCCATTTACCCGAATACTTCTTCCTTGTAATGGAAATGAAAAAATGCAGCCTGGTTGATGACAGTCACGAATATAACATTGTTATATTTAGCTGTCAAGCCTGCCCCATAGTGTGCAGAATTAATGCAAGCGATTTTCAGGATGCTCGTTCTAATTGATACGCCACTATATTCGCGGCAACACGAGCCACTTCGCCTTTGAGACAACCACCTTCGCAAGCCAGTATAGCCGTCCTTGGAGGTCCCGCCATAACTTTCAAGACATAACGGGCGCCTTCTGGACATAGACGGGCACCACCACTCAGTTTTGAACAATCATTTCCCATTTTCTCGCCTCCATTATTCAAAGAAGATCAAACAAAATTCGTTATTTATGCCTAGCAGCCTATGGCTTCCACTATTTTTTCTTTCGCGCTTTTTATAGCCGCTGATTCCGGAAATAAGTTTGAGGTTTTTGCAATGCCCCAATCCGTTAATACGTTATAGGGTCAGCTATTAGTGTTTCTATTCGGTCTTCGCTTAATAAGCAATAACTTTTCCATATCGGGAAAGAGCGATGTATCTTTCAATTCAAACATTATCCATTTCCCATCGTGGTAAGTTTTTGCTTCAGCATATATTTTCTGCACTTCGACAGAAAAAGATTTATTCGTAGCTTCAAATTTTTCCCGTTCATCTTTCCCAAAAATCACCATGAACCCAAAACAATTCTCTTTTGCGTATAATGCACAAAGCGTCTTTCCCCCTCTGCGGTACTTATGCTCATATTTCCATGCCTTCCCGCCGGTACTCCAAAGACGGTCCATATCATATTTTGTTTCAATCAATTCACACAGTCCATTCCAAACACCAAACAAGTCTCTCCCAATTAAAGCAATCATTTCTTCGTTTGTTGGTGCATTATCCAACATTGTCGATACCTCCATTTATTTCGCGTTATGGTATATCCCCTTATTCCTTTAACCCTTGATTTTTCAAAATTCATCATCTTAATTTAACAGTTATTTTCGATGTGCCCAAAATTTGACCATATTGCCTTATGCATGAATCAATGAATTAACAGCAATAGTTGGTTGCAAGCTTTCTATCTGGGAAGTTTTATCAAATTCTTTCGCTTGTATATACTTAATAATGCTCCAGTAGCTGACAGATTATCGTTGATGATCACATGTGGATGCGCTGAACGAAATAAGCTGTATATCAATTACCGAAATGCGCAGTTTCAGGGGACCAATAAAGTTGATGTGCATTAGGCAAGATGTATAACCGAGAAACGACACAGCTATCCTCCCCGCCTCTGGCTCTACGCTTTTATTTTATCCTCTAAAATTTAGAGCATATCCACTTAAAAGGGAATAACATGGATACCTTCTTCATATAATCACGATACCTATCCCCATACTCCACAATTAGCTTTCGTTCTTCAAGAAAGGTCCCAATCACTATGTAAACTGTGAGGATAATATTCACAAGGAATGTTGTAACATACAATTCATTGGAACCTGCCCAGACAAGGAGGATTGCTGCCGAATACCATGGATGACGTATTAGGCTGAGAATTCCAGAAGTATCTATGTCGTTGGTTGGAGATAAAGCAGAATATGAATTTCCCGATTGAATCTGCCTGATTCCAAAAAAATGAAGCATGTCGTATTTCATCGCACCTGAAACAAACAGCAACAATGCTGTTGTTATCAGTATTAACCGGAATATCAAGAACAACCCATCCCAGCGAAAAACCGGCTGAGTCCTTAAGGTTGCCTCGTAAAGAATGACTGGAATCAGTGTTGCGATCGCAAATAGATTGTAAAAAAGCCGATAGAACCGATATTTTCTTCCAAGTTTCTCTTTGAGATAATTTGTAACAGTCAATGAAATCATTACACTATGAAGCGAACACCACACGCACCAAGCAATGATCAGAATTGTGTATTCCATTTTACTGTTCTCCTTTTCTAATAGTCGAGGGAAAGTTCTTTCGCTATTACCTCTGCCTAGCGGTTAGTGCTGCTAATCCAGTCAAGATATCAATGCCCGTAATGGTTACCATACGATCCCATCTTCTATAAAGTTAGTCTCGAAGCCTTCGACGCAAATCAAAAACCTCATCTAACCCAATTGTTAGACGAGGTGGGAGGGCTCACTATTAGCTCCACGCAAGGTAAGTGACCGCATACATCTTGCGTTTCATCACTCCACTTTCTCGAGAGATATAACTATCTGAAAATTCTATATTTTATCTCATTCTACTTCTTCCTAGTATCCCCTTGCAATAGTGGCAATTTGCATTGTATAGAATGCTTGTGCTTAAGCAGAAGCCCGCATGAGCAAAAGTAGCTATTGTTGATTTTCAAATACTTCCCCCTCTACCTTCTTTGGCCGACATATGTCAGCATCGACTTGCGATTAAAAAGCAGATGAGCCACTCCCAGAATAATTAGTGAGTACCCCGCCCATTCATGCAGCCTCTTAAGAGCAAAATTGTTCTCACCTGGCCTGCCCAGGATATCAGCAAACCCGCCTTCCTCACTCCTACTCTTCTCGGGAGAATTACCATCACCAAGCGCCCCATGACTGTGCTGGACGAAATGTACAGGTATATGCATTTGAACACCGGTAACCGACACAACGACGAACACCGCCATAAGCATTATTGAAACTAATCAGATCGCATTCTTGGATTAAACAGATACAATTTCAATGGCCGCGTGTTTTAATCGTTCTTCTTTTTGCCCATTACGCAATTCGCATTCCCATATAATGATCACTTTCCAACCTATTGATGTAAGCTTTTCGTAATTCTTACGGTCTCGTTCTGCGTTCGACAAGAGTTTCGTTTCCCAAAAACTGCTGTTATTTTGAGGCCAAACAAAGTATTTACAGCCTTTATGTACATGCCAAAAACAGCCATTGATGAATATTGCAGTCTTATACTTAGGCAAAACTATGTCCGGATGGCCAGGATAGCGTTTATCATTAACACGATAGCGGAACCCTTTTGAAAACAAAAATCTTCTCACTATAATCTCAGGTTTCGTGTTTTTACCCTTTATTTGGGACATATTGTAGCTACGTGTTTTTGCAGAATGCACATCAGACATCAATCATCACTCCGAGATGGAAAAATTTCAACTTAGATTGGTCGTGAAAGTTTGTGCGAAAAAACGAACTGCCCCAACAAACCGGTTCTGATTTTGGCGTTGATAAAGCAATATGTTTCATCTCACAGATTTCGGATACTATCGAAAAAGCCAATGCTGTTCTCTGATAGTGTCCCAATTGCTGTGCCTCTGTCCAACAAACGATTCCCACATTCGCAGCAGGTTTCAGGCAACAGGGCGCAGTTGTGGCAGGCAGCAATGTTGCATGATTCCGGGCCTTGGCCTGCAGACTGGATGCATATAGGATCTGACGTACACCACAAAGCGTTTTTCAAGGCAGAAACAATGGTATCTTCAATTCTGCCATTTTCTCCTTGCCGAACAAGTCCCCCCAGCGACCCTTCTGAGTCACCTGAAGCCGTATATATCAAGACTCCATACATTTCATAGTTATTACTGGTTTTCTCACAATAAATACGTTCTCGGAGCGCTGAACTGCCATATCCACACTCAAAGCTTAGCTGGTTGATTATCAAATGTGCAAATGTATGAATAAGGACAAATTCTGGACGTAACATACCTTCAGCATTTTTCCCAAATTTTGATGCATGATATGCTCGATTTAACCTTTTAATGCGTTCGTCGACTTTGTCCTTTGATGCCCAGACTTTAAGTGCCTCCACGTCGAACTCAAAGAACACGCCTTCTCCATATACCTCAATAGCCGGGAGCCAATCTCCGTCTCCGATACGAAGCATTTTTTTTCTCTCAGAGACACTCATTTCATTCGGCTCCAAGCGTGAAAAACCAGTAAAAGCGCGCGTTTCACGAAGTTTCGGGACAAGAGAAATGCTGCGGAAATATTTGTGTATTACTGGATCATAGGTCGAAATCGGGAAGTTCTGCGAATGAAAATCCAAAATATCACTGCCGCTACTTTTGACAAGCACTTTATACTCAGCAAGTCGGTACCCGTCTTCTGGCATCTCTTCATTGACTTCCGGAAGCCTTTCTATATTGTTATTCTTTTTTACGAAGGCTTCGTACAGCTCCTCTCTGTCAACATGCTTGCTATCCGCAAGTATATAAATAAAAGCTCTGTTCCACTCGCCGTTGATTCGCTGTGTTCTCAATGTGTCAAAGAATTCATTCAGTATACCAAGTATTTTACGGCTCGTTGTTTCATCCTCGGTCGGAATATGTATTGAACTCCGCGTATCTGCGAACCAAACATTGGTTGCGCCGCGCAACAGGACTTTTACATCGTCCTTTCCACATGGATGCACCTCATCCTTTTCAATTCCCAACCAAGGCTTGGCCCCCTTGCATCTGTATCCGATTTTCTCCAATGCACCGGGACGGGTAGCTCCGGCAATGGATTTTTTCGCGCCACAGGAGCATTCATAAAAAACTCCTGTAAGAGCAGCAGATGTACCGCCTGTACTCCTTCGGATATGGCAAGTCTCAGGATTATATGTATGTTCATCATCTTGATGCAGCCACTCGGCTACAGGAAAATCATCAATATGCCCATCAAGACATACAACAACGAAGCGCTCAGGAATCAACTTTTTTTTGTATCTGCTATTTGGATTACATTTTCGACCCTTTTCCCATTGATAGCAGCTACATACTGGCTGTTTCGTATATAACCCTGTTTTTTGCATGGTGCCGCAGAAAGAGCAATACTGCCAAGTCGGAAACCGCACTGCAGGAATTCTCAAATTAAAGTTATCCGGATCGGTGTTTCTATCTCGAAAGTCAGGCGGCCACCGGAGTTCCTTCACTCCAAGGCGCTTCTTCAATCGTTCATCTTCGATTTGAAACGCTTCTATAGTGTTGTATCGCCACATATCCAATCCGGCAATCATTAGCGACTCATCATTTGGGAAAGGCACTATAGCTCCGACGCCCCATGGGCTGATCAGTTGGCTCCGACGAATTGGTTTATTTGAGAAAGCCATGTTATATCTCCTCCGGTACATACCTGTTTTCCAGAACATATGCTTCACAGGATGCATCTGCGCTTCGCATGGATGTCGGTGTTTCCAGTCCACGCTTGTTTCCCCATGCCTCATTTCTTCTTGTCCCAGACGGAAACATCAGCGGCAAAACATTTCCGGAAGTAAAGTCCTGGAATTTTTGTGGCTGCCAATCTTCCCAGCACTGAATAATATGTTCCATATGAGCCAGTGTGGCTTCAAGTTCGTCACTGTCAATGTCCTCAACACGGTTTTCAATGATGGTGCGGACTCTTTCATAAGTTGCTTGGTCCGGGCATTGAGGTGGATCGTTATTAAAGCTAACGTCTCCTTCAAGTCGCATCATACCAATCATTACAGCATGTAGTGCACGTTCCCTTAGCGGAGCCGAAAAAGGCGTCACGCTGGTCGGTTCAACATTACAGTAGACTCTGGAATGAAATGCCCTGAATTGCTCATAATGGGACTTGTCCCTCGGACGACCGGGCCGATATAACACAAACACTACGCCTGGTGCTTTTTCAGCATCTCGTCCAACTCGGCTTGTTGCCTGGATATACTCGGATGTTGTTTTGGGCTGGCCTGCAACAGTCATAAGTCCAAGTCTTGAAACATCCAAGCCAACAGATATCATATTCGTTGCCAAACATATATCGATTGGGTAATCTCTGATTTTTCCATCGCTGTCAGCTTCCGGAGGATAAGTAATTCTCAGATTTTCAAGGCTGGCCGTAACTTTATCACTTCTAATTCGGCTTGTAAGTTCCTCATCTCTCCAAATGTATCTTCTTCGCTGCCGGTATTCCTCCTTTGAATACCTCTTGTCATCGTATCTGCGCTTATACATAACATCGAGGTGTTGATCAATATCCGCTCTGATCCAGGTTGCAGCCTGACCCAATTCACGGATACTGTTGAAATAGCCAATGTTCGTCCAATATGGATCGCGCATTTCTTCCGAGTCAACATCCATTGCCTTTGCCCCATAGAGCAAAGCTGAAAACAATCTGATAGCTGTGGTAGTGTCAGACGAAGAGCCGGAAGCAAGAATCCCCACATATTTTCTGCCGTTGTGTTCTTTATCCTCTTTGGCAAAGAAAGAATACCCCGCATTCAGGCCCGAAGGAGGGAACTGGAATACTTTTTCTATTCCACAGCCATATAGCGCATGACATTGTTCCTGCGCACGGCTAATTGTAGCTGTCGAAGCAATTATTTTGGGATGAATTTCGCCTGTTGCGGTTCTCTGCGTACACAGTTCGCCGATCAGGGTTTCGTAGTGACCAACCATCGACCCCAATGGGCCGGAAATCAGGTGTAACTCGTCTTGTATTATCAAATCAGGAGAGGTACTCTTTACGCCATTCCGATAGCCAAATAGCCCCTGAGCTTGTGGTCTGAATGGCAACATCGCAAATTTGTCAACAGTGCCAAGCAGCAGTGTTGGCATTTTTTCATAGATAACATCATCGACAACATAAAGCGGCAGTTCATAGTCTTCAGAAGCAAAATTGCATCCATGTTCACTATTATTACATTGAAAAATAATCCTTGCATGGTGATGGGGTCCCATGACCTTTTTGTATCCAGGAAGTGCGCGATGATTGCCTTTTGCAACAAGACCCATCTGGGCGCCGCACCAAGGACATTTTAATATAACAAAAGGATTGATATCCATTGTACCGCTATATAAGCTTTGATATGCACTGACAGCTTCTCGCATTGAATTGGGTGTCGTGCTACCACCTACCCACAGCCCGATACTTATCCTGGCCGCCCCCAGCGAATCTTCATGTTCTTTGCGTATAAGGTCACAGGCGCAAATCATTGCCGACGCACGTTCGTATTGTTGAGCCGTCAGCAAGCGGAGTGTGTAACGCATAAGTATGGCTGTTCCGTTGTCATCCTTGTTTTTCAGTCTTCTGATAAAAATCGTATACGCAGAAAGGCCGAGATAAGCTTCCGTCTTGCCACCGCCAGTGGGAAACCATATAAGATCAACGATGCTTCTCTCGCTGCAATCTTTGTCATACATCGATTTCAGGTTGATCAGTATGAAGGCAAGCTGAAATGGCCTCCATTTGCCATATGTACGGTTTTCTTTATCGTACCAAGTTGCGCAATCCGTAATGTCCGGTACTTGCTCAACAGGGTTTTCAAGTTTTAAACCTCCCTGACCATCATCACTCCACTTCTGAAGCGGAAGATTATAATGGAGTTGCTGAAGTAGCATGGCACGATTCATGTATTGAAATGCTGTTCTAACCGTAGCATCGCTTTTAAGAAGCTCTACACCATTTCTCATTCGTCCAAGGCAAGCTTCGCAGTTAGCAATATGCTTTCCAGCCGTCTGTCTGTATATAGCTTCAATACCAGATGCCTCAGTCTTAAGTTCATTAATCCAAGCCTGGTATTTATCGCACATTGAGTGTAATTCTTGTATGGTTTCAGAGAAGTCACCAACATCGCTCATTTTAAGCATTTCAAGCGAAACACCAGGTATAGAACTTGGAACTACGGGTTTAATCTCATACTTGGGAAAAATTGTCGTAGAAATACAAGAGATCCTATTTTCTTTATCTTCCCAGTCAGCGGCGCAGCCATGCCCGATGGCATAATTTCGGACATTCCTGTACAAAAGTTGATTTGACCAGTAGTCTTCATCATCTGTATTGATACGCTGACTTTCTGGTAACGAGCAGAAGCCTAAGTCGGACACAATTTTAAATTTAACCTGAAAATAACAATCATCATCGCGAATGGATGAGCTGGCATTGACTTTTGTATTTTCAAGTGTAAATGTATATATTGAATACTCTCCCCGTTTATAGCGATAGGTAACATCGAAGCGCAAACAAGTTTCATTTATATCTATTTTCCGGATGCCATCATCGGTTGATGGCATGGGCAAAGGCTGTCCATCATTATTCCAGGAGATCGCCGTTCTTAGATATCTCGTAATTGTCTTTTGGGTTTCTGGATCAGTAGAAGTTATGACACTGTAAGCCCCGGCAGAGACCTCCGCACTTAAGCTGGCCCCATCTCTGACTGCAGCTGTAATGCTGATAGCAGATTGTTTGTAAGCGTTGGAACGATTGATAAGCTCCTCAGCGTCTTCAAGATACTCCACGCGGTCTCCGGAATCAGGTCTCTCCGAAAGTCTGTCATCTTCATCCACTCTCTCGTCTTCTTCGACAGCTTCTTTGGTTTCCACTTCCAATGGTTCGACATATTCATCCAAAACATTGCGTGGAAACAGCACGCCTGCAGCATAACGAGTCCTCGGAGGGTCTGATGCCAGAATTTCCTCGCCATTTTGTTGAGTCAAACCTGGCCAGTCCACAGGATCAGGTCCGATAAACTCCCTCTCCACAAATTCTATCAACTGGTCTCTTCTTGTATCGCTCATTGAATAAACCTCCTGCACTGCAGTTCCAGATACTCTTTGCTTGCAGCCTCAGACTCTATGATATAAAGTCCAGACCTTGCTCGACTTAATGCCACATACATCAGTTTATCCGATTGGAATGACTCGACATCTACAAGGATAATTACTGTATTTTCAAGGCCTTTATATCCCTGAATCGTACAGAAAGTGATTTTGCTGCTTCCGTTTGCACGATAGTCGCGGATGTCATACCTATCAACTAATGCAACAACCGAGTTCTCTCGCTTATACGGCGAAAGAATAGTGATCTTCTTTTCGGCAATATGATTATCCAGCAGAGATGTCAAGAGGGCTTCAAGTCTGCTTTTTTGCTCATCAAAAGACGCATATGTAATATAGTTGACAGGAGGACCATCAACCTTTGTCCATAAGCTAGGCGACGTACGAAAGCCTGTAATCGTTTGGATTTCCTCGCATATGGGCTTTGTATTGCGGCAATTTATCGTTAACTTAAATCGTATGAATGCGGTCCTGTCTTCGATGAGTTTCTTCAGATCGTCACCCGTTTGGGTTCCGGTGTAGATGGCTTGCATTGTGAAATCACCAAACATCGTCCATTTGCCACGATTGAAGCCTTTCTTTATGCAAAGATCCATAATTTCAAGATATTTGGGTGTGATAAGATCCTGTGCCTCGTCAATAATAATTTTATCAAAACTATTTTCCCTGTCTCGCAATGCAATTCTGGCTATATCCGGAATATCTTCGCTGTAAAACGTCGAGACAGAATCCTCACCTTGGGGATATCTTAGACAAATGCCCTGTTTACTAATCGCGCTCAGCATATACTTATGAAATGTTCCCACATAAGCAGGCTGCAGGCTATCAGGCAGATCTGCAAAGTAATATCGTAGCCAGTCCCCCAGATTGGAATTGAAACAGAACAAAGCCACTCGTTCGCCTTGCGCGGCAGCCTTTTTTGCTTCCTCAACAGCAAGGAGAGTTTTTCCTGTGCCCGCAGGCCCTTGTATAAGGCACCTTGAATTATCATCCAATTGATCCAGACATCTGTACTGCTCTTTGGTAAGTTCCACCAAGGATTCCTCTGCATGGCGCAATTGGACACTGAGTAAAACAGCTTTATCAAAATCTCCACGGAGCAGCGTGACAAGATATTCGATGTCTTCAGAAGAAGGGAGACGCTCTTTATCCAGTGGACCATAATGTTCCTCCCATTTCTGTCTGGATCCATCAGCTATCTTCAGTATAAAATCTCTTACTTTCCTGCCATCATTGCAATCGAACACCTGCCACTGCTCCTCATCAATGCCAATTGATGAATACTCAATGTCTGGGAACATTACGCCGATGCCAAAAAACACTTTTCCCAAATATTTATGGTTGCTGTCAAGGCGTTCTTTTAGAGATCCGATGATACTAAACACTCCATCATGGGCCTGATCAAACGGTCCTCTTTCTTTCCGGCTTGAATTACCATATTTATCAGTAAAATACCAGCTACCGCGCTCTCGTTTAACACGCCCTCCCTTGACTTCAATTGCAAAAAGGCCAAGACAGGGCGCCAATACGAAAAAGTCAGTTTCCCCATAGATGACTTTATTGTGATTAGAAATGCCGAGCGAATGCAATACGACCCAATCATCAGTTCCGGGAGCATCGCGAAACCATTCGAATATTCTACGTTCAGCGTTGCTCTTGACTTCTGGCGAGATGACGGAAGGGAGCATTCTTGCCATGTTTTTCTCCTCTATTTATTTTTCTTCGATTAGTCGGTTCGCATCTACACCATCAACCACAAGAACTGTTCCGATATCTATTACTTTCAAAATTTTAACCGTTCCTATGTCGTCAAGCAGCAATGTAATCGGTTCCCAAATGTTAAATGGGTCAATCTCTCCGTATTCATGGAGTGAAGCTGCAAGTTTCTGTTTCAGGAAGCCGGATAAGTATTTTCCTGCTTGAATGTGTGCATTTTTGACCTCGCGGGCTGCATCAAATACATCGTCAATCATCTCAAGGAGCACGGAATCTTCCGTTATCAGAGCAATGTACCTCAGGTCCTCTTTATGTTCCGGTGCAATTTTATCTTCATCTACTATCCATCCACGTACAGTTTGGTATGTTACCGAGGCTCCGGCCGCTTTGATCCTTTCATATATTTGCTCATGAGTTGAAAACATACACTCGATCGCAAAATATTCTTTCCACTT
>Ga0316604_10003172_pt1 | contig 11747 bp, 11 predicted proteins | sample OWC_soil_day20_C_FD_207650 | JGI IMG/M metagenome (GOLD analysis project Ga0316604, IMG submission 207650) | Wetland soil microbial communities from Old Woman Creek delta, Ohio, United States - OWC_soil_day20_CT | ecosystem: Environmental > Terrestrial > Soil > Wetlands | place: USA: Ohio... | reverse complement strand
TGGTTATTGGTTAAATGAAACTAATAAATATATTCCATATACTAATTATGTTAATATGGATGTATATTCATACAATGGCAGCAACTGGAATCTCATTGCTCGTGGGCAATTCACGCAACCTAGTTATATTAATTTGTCACCAGGTGAGTCAAAATATTGGACCTATCGAATTCATAATTGCCAGATTGCATCCCTTTATCGCTGGTGGGTTCAAACTGAGGTAAACTACCACTGGCAGAATGTAAACTAAAGTTTTAAAAAAATCAACCCCCTGCCATTATTGAGCTGAGAGTTGCAGAAAGTATCTAATTCTATTTTAACCTCATGCGGAAACTTTATAGTCTAATCTTTATTGCTCCATTACGATTCCACCATGATAAGAAGAAAGAGTCATGGTTTTCATAGCACTGATCGTCATCACGAAGCATGATAAATAGTCCATCATGAATGAATCCTATACTGACCAATTCTTCTGAATCGTTGTAAAACATTATAGCATCTAATATACGTTGATTACGGTACCAAAAGCCTTCACCGCGCCTATCCATCCATCTAAATGGATGTAAACCAGGAAATCTATCATTCCATTCACGAACATGAATAGGCTCCATTTGATAATCTGACGAATAACGATCAAATTTTTGATGCCAATTAAAAGGCATCGCCCCATAGGACCGATGATCTGTCCGTTGCCAATTTTTATGATGATATGTTGGGTGCGACCAATTATGATGGCCATCTTGTTGACGATGGTTCTGCTGCCAGTTGTCTCGATGTTGCTTATCTCGCTCGTGTTGATCCCGTTGCTGCTTATCCCGTAGTTGTTTGTCACGTTTATACCTATCTTGCTCCTGTTGATCCCGTTGCTGCTTATCTCGTAGTTGTTTATCACGCTTAAACCTATCTTGCTCCTGTTGATCCCGTTGCTGCTTATCTCGTAGTTGTTTATCACGCTTAAACCTATCTTGCTCCTGTTGATCCCGCTGCTGCTTATCTCGTACTTGTTTATCACGCTTAAACCTATCTTGCTCCTGTTGATCCCGTTGCTGCTTATCTCGTAGTTGTTTATCACGCTTATACTTATCTTGCTCTTGTTGATCCTGTTGTTGTTTATCTAGTAGTAGTTTGTCACGCTTATACTTATCTTGCTGGGAAGTATCTTGTTGAGGATCAATATTGCTTTCAGCGTTTACTATTGAGGGCATAGTTAAGACAACTATTAGGAGACATAAAATTACCGCTCTTTTCATTTTTAAAATCACCCCTCTTTATAACGAATTATATCTAATTACTATGTCGAAAGCATTACAATATATTCCTGAAAATCAAATACTTAAATAATACCTCATAGTTATAGAATGGAATAATTTATAATAAAACAGCACCACTCTTGTCAGATAGAGTGGTGCTGCTTGTTTCTAAAATTGAGTACCAAAATAAAACGGAATCTACGGCAGTAATACTGCCTTCTGTGATGTTATTATTTAACGGCTACCCCCATGGCTTTGTCCAATTGTGCTTTATTAGTATTGTAATCATACAAAGCCTGAATATAATTGGTCTTGGCTGTGTTTTGTGACAATAATGCGTCAAGGACATCAAGATTGGTTCCGACGCCTGCGGCATAACGAACCTCGGCAATCCTTAGACTTTCTTTTGCCTGATCTACCGCTACCTTACTAGTATCAATTCGTTTTTCCGCTTCATACATGCTGAGGTAGTACTGGCGAACTTCTAATAATATCGTATCACGCTCCTGCCGAGCCTGTTCTTGCGCCGTATCTAAACTAGCTTTGGACTGATTAACCTTGGAGTTGACGAGACCTGAGTCAAATATGTTAAACGAGGCAGTTAGGCTCACCAGCCAATTATTATGACTTAGGCTACTGAATTCCTTGTCATACCAATCCTCTGTCGCAGCAAAGCTAACCGTCGGTTGGTAGCTACTCTTGGCAATTTTACCATCGTATTCAGCGATCGCAATCTTCGCCTGATACTGGGCCATCTCCGGACGGTTAGCTAACGCATATTTTTCACAATCGCTAAGAGTCTGGGAGTATTGTTCATACTGGAGATCTTCGTTTAATTTTATCTCGCTATCTAGAGACAGGCCAATTGCATTATTGAGATTGGCCACAGCTAAGGCATAATTATTTTGAGCTTTTATCAGGCTATTCTGGGCATTGGCCAGAGAAACCTCACTTGACAATACGTCTGATTTGGGAGTCATACCTGCCTTATATTGAGCTTGAACGTTTTTCAGGTGACTGAGATAATTATCAACCGTCTCTTGGCTTACTTGTAATGCATTGTGGTATTGCAGAACACTAAAATAGTAAGTCGTAACACACTGTTTAATTTGCTGCTTCGTTGCATCAATATTGAGGTCAGAAACTTTGAGATTTAGTTTTGCCTGATCGATTTGACTTTCTAATTTACCGCCGGAATAAATAGGTAAACTGAGGGAAATGCTGTTATCAAACTTGGTATAATAGGTATATTGTTCTAAGCTGTTTAAGTATGATGGCGAAGAGTTATAGCGCTTGTCGCTATGGGTAAAATCTAGACTAAACCCTTTGACCGCCTTCGCTTGTTCTACTGCCCAGTAGGATTTTTCTCTACTAGAATTCGCAATGGAAATATTCGGATTATTTTTAAACGCCAATGCGATGCTGTCTTCAAGGGACAATTCGATGGGCGCAGCCAACACCGACTGGCTGAATGCGCATACGAAAATTGGTATTAATAATTTGGTAATGGTCTCTCTAGATCCTTTCATACAATAACCCCCTATTCACTTATTGGTTTTTCATTTTTTGCTATATTCCTTTTTTCTTAGTGACCATGCTATCCTTTTAATTATGAAGGAGTTTTGTTACAATTTCATCACAATAAATTGTATATATGTTATACTTTTCTAATCTTATATGGATAAATGGCCTTGCACCTACTTTATTTTCACAAAAAATTATAGCCATAACTACTTTATAGTGAGTTATGGCTATTTATGCTTTAGTTACTATGTTCACTGCCCTATTACAACATATAATCTTAACCCAATTTTCCGCAGACCTTGCAGGATTTGTTCTTCTTAAAAGCAATCTCATCAAAGGACATATTTAGTGCATCATAATACAATGATTTTGAAGCAAGAGGATTGGGTTTTCCTAACAGAAGTAAAATAGCCAAATTAGCCTCCAGTGACGATATGACTGCAACAACTGCGCCCAAGGAGCCAGGCGTAGGATTTCCTTTTTTACCATTGTCTCCGTAAATACACTGTAGACACGGCGTTTCATTGAATTGAGTAGCCGTGACATAACCTCTAAATCCATCAATTCCACCATCGACAAGAGGAAGATTACGCAGAGAGCAAGCACGATTCACCACAAGTCGAGTCGAAAGATTGTCCACTGCTAATACAACCAAATCATATCCTTCAAGGAGCATTTTCGCATTTTCCTCAGTGAATCGCACTGCATACGGAATAATCTTAATATCGGGATTCAGCTCATGAATTCTCTGTTGAGCAATTGTTGCTTTGGGGTCTCCTATATTCTGTACATCATATAAAAACTGACGGTTAAGGTTGGTGATATCAACTACATCGTCATCAACAATTCCAATTGTGCCTACACCTGCACCAGCAAGAGAATATAGCACAGTAGTTCCCAGACCGCCAGCACCTACGACCAGCACTGAAGAATTATTAAGACGCTTCTGTCCTGCCTCCCCAATTTCTGGGATGCGTATTTGTCTAGTATATTGTTCCTGCATACTATATATATGCTCCTTTCTTTATTCAACTTTCATTTAAATAAAGGAAGAATTCTTCTGATTTGGATGTAACATAGTTTCTAAAGTCTCGCTGGTACAGACGGGAATTCTCCCCAAAAATCTATATCCCAATAGCGAGCATATTCGGATTCTGGTATATCCGAGACACGTCCATGCGGCATCAGAGGCTCATGACGCATCCACTCTGGAACCCATTCCTCAGTCACGCCTGCAGCAATATTAAACATACGCTCATGCTTAATGACCTCCTTGCCAATATCAGACATAAAGGCATTATCCTTAAAGTCGGTACCAAAGACTGAATTAAATAGATTAACCATCAAATGGATATCTGTCCCAATACCCCGTGCAATAAAGGAACAGAAATACGTATCATAGAATGCTACACTAACCTGCAATGTACGGGACGTATCAATTGCTCCCTCCCAATGAAAATGATCGATAGGAGATCTGAAGGTAACAGCTGCTGTATGGTCAGCACCCATCGGGGTCATGGCATAGGTCACAGCCATGCTCTTTACTCCTCGTGGATCATAGGCTGCCATAGCCTGCCCCTTAACGACCGGAACTTTATCTATCCCAAAGATTTTTCCTACAAAGGCTGCACCGCTTCCAATTATCTTACCTAAATGAGTTCCCTGAGCAATTTCATCAATCAACTCAGCCGCACGCTCCTTGTCCCCCCAAGGTAGTATACCCGCATGTGCCGCCACACCCAGGGCTGCGCCGACCTCAATGGAATCCAAGCCATAATTATTACATTGATAAGTCATTCGAGCGATTGAATCGAGATCATCAATACATAGGTTAGGCCCCAGCAAATTTCCTGATTCATACTCCAAAGGCGAAACAATTTTTTTGCCCTGTTTATCAGGGTAAATGTTGGAACAACGAACAACACATCCAGGCATGCAGGCATGGGTTGGCTTCCCTTCTCCGCCCCTTTCAGCAATGTTTGCAAGTAATACATCCCCGTTTACGAGTTCCACATTTTTGTAGTTACCATCGGTAAAACCTTTTGCAGGCATAGCCCCTAAAGCATGAACAGGCATCATAAAGCCCATCGTACCCAATTTGGTGTAAAACTGCGAACCAGGGTTTGCAAGAATAGCTTTATGCAAGGCCATACGTGCTTCTTGAAGCGCAGCCTCATCTTTAACTTGTCGTTTAAACTGACCGTCATTTTCTACGACAATAGCTTTCAGACCTTTTGCTCCCATGATGGCTCCCACACCGCCGCGGGCTGCCGTACGACCAGAATCCCCCTCCATATCATTAATGAATACTCCAGAAGCGCAAAGCAACTGTTCGCCAGCCTGACCTATACTGATTACAGCAGCATATTTTCCGTAGCGTTCCAGCAACGTGTGTGTGGTTTCATAGGTTCCTTTACCTCGAAGATCCTCAGCGTCGATAAGCTCCATCCCATTCTTATTGATATGGAGAATATGGAGATGTCTGTCTTCCGGTCGTCCCTCTACAATAATTGCACGGATGCCATGACTTGCTAAGCGAGCACCTGCCACACCACCAGAGTTTGCTTCCTTTATACCACCTGTCAGCGGGCTTTTTCCGCCTACCGAAATACGTCCTGCACAACTAACTCCTAGTCCTTCCATTGGACTAGAGGCCACAATCAGTTTATTCCTCGGTCCAATGGGGTTACACGTAGGCATAATTTCATCATAGGCAATATGGGCAACCAAACCACGATTACCGAGCAGTTTATATTTTTCTGGAACCAGTTCGGTTACAATGGTCCCTTTTGTCATATTTACTCTCACTAAGTTCATTAAAAAACCTCCTGTTATCGCACCAATCATAGCTGATTTACTAAAGTCATTAAAAATGGAACCATTTTATTTTAAATGGTTCCATTTTAATATTACCTTGTTTCCGTTCTAGGCAACACTTACCATTCAGTCTTAATACTGGAATCAGCTTTCTTTTGGGCTTCACCAATTTTAAATAATTTATACAGTATGTACAACGTGCCATACCAAACAGGCGCAACATAGAGGGCAATCAGATTATCATGATCATAACCCATACCTAATGTTACTGCCACCATAAATATTCCAACCATATAATTGGCATAGGGATAAAAGGGCATAGGGTACTTTAAATTGGCAATTTGTTCAGCGTTCAGGCTTTTCCGCCATTTGTACTGAATACACATAATCAAGGTCCAAGTATACATACAGCCTGTTGTTGTTATGGACGACATATAGTAAAACACGCTATCAGGAGATACATAATTACAATAGACTCCGATCAAACAAAATACAGCTGAGGCCAAAATACCATTAACAGGAACCTGATTTTTCGATAATTTACCTAAAAATGCCGGAGCTTCATTTCTCAGTGCCGAACTATAAAGCATACGTCCACAAACATACATTGCGCTATTTAAGCAAGAAGCAGCTGAAGACATAATGACAAGATTGATGATAGAGGCGGCATAAGGAATACCAGCCTTCTCAAAAATCATTACGAAAGGACTAACACCTTTCGGCAAAGTCTCATAAGGAAATATAGATAATATCGCTATCATAGAACCCACATAAAAAATCAGCACACGCCAGAATACTTTGTCAATTGCGGATTTAATAGAATGCTCAGCATCGATTGCCTCACCAGCGGTAATCCCGATAAGCTCAACCCCGCAATAAGCGAAAACAACCATAACAAAAGCCTTCGCGACACCAAGCCAGCCAAAGGGCATAAAACCACCGTTCGTCCACAGGTTGGAAAAACCAATCGCCACACCACCATTACCTATACCAAAAAGAATCATTGCAAAGCCGGTTATTAACATGGCGATAATTGTCACAACCTTGATCAGAGCAAACCAGAATTCAAACTCACCATAATATTTAACTGCAATCAGGTTAATTGCCATAACTATACCAAGGCAAATAAGAGCCGGAATCCACTGATCAATATCTGGTGCCCAATATTTCATATACATACCCACAGCTGAAATTTCACACATGGCCAACACAACCCATTGATACCAATAATTCCAACCTGTAATAAAGGATACTAGCGGTCCAAAAAAGTGTTTAGCATAACCAGCGAAAGATGCCGCTACAGGATTTTCTACGGCAACTTCACCCAGGGCACGCAACATAAAATACATGACGACACCACCAAGAGCATAGGCTAAGGTGAGTGCCGGCCCCGCCAGCTTACTGGCCTGAGCAGAACCCATAAACAGCGCAACCCCAATAACGCCACCGATAGCCATCAGCTGTATATGGCGATCTTTTAAACCCTTTTTTAAGCCTTCCTTTTCTAACTGTATAATCTTATTTTCCATATATACTCTCCTTTTTCCTTTTTTAACTTATCGATTACCTCGATTTGCCAGAATGGTTTACAGCACTGGTTGCAGGCTTACCTACCAAATTTGTGCTACTAAAGTTGAGTACTATAAAAAGACGCCTATACACAATTAAACGATTACCAACAAGCGTCCTTCTTTGCAAAACATTTTCTCCGACTATACTTCCGACTGGCCCCGCATTATACTTTGTTCTAAAGCTGTAAGCAATTAGCTATGCCCTTGAAAATCGCCTTGTTTTTTCTCTCGATATGTGTTTTCCCCGAATTCCCACTTTGCTTCTACCAATACTCCCTCCTTAATGTAAATATATAAATAAAAACGCCGAATACACCCCCATGGATATATATTCAGCGTCATTGCCATAATTGGTTTATTTTGTTAACAATTAAATAATATCAGATATAATCAATCACGTCTATGTGAATCATTTACAAAATATTGCACTTTTTTTTGTGAAGTTTTTCCATTCTACGGTAATTTGAAAAAACTTCACAGTTGTTTGGTCATCAAAAATTAACCTGCACAAATAAAAGGTAAAAGTTGCAGTTTATCATTCTCCTGAATCAAATAATCCCAAGGACAAATTTCTCCGTCTTTAACGATATTCATTACACATTCCGTATCGAGACCCAACTGATCCAGAAGATTCTGTGTAGTAATTCCTTCACCTACATGCATTTCAAGCCACTCTTTAGTTCCTATACGCTCCGGCAGCAGCCCATATGCTCTAATCGTTATTTTCATCATCTATTCCCCCTATTTCTGTTGCTGTTTTAACCTATGTTTCGAACGTTGCTATAAGATATTACCCTTACTCCAGAAGCGCCCTTTGTTACTCTTTCAGTTTATCGGAAATATTTAAATAGTATTCGCCATATTAATATTAAAACCTTTATGTACAAGAACCACTCTCAATGCAGTGATTCTTTCTTCAACATTCTTAGACACTTTTTTCTGTTAGCTATGTACTGCCATATTTATGACTGGCTTTGCGAAGTTCGCTTCATAAAATCAACCACAAGCGAAGTTCCTAAAATGGTCACTGACGGAACTTTTATGTTTGAAGTCTTGAGGTTTCATGATCTAACCAGCGTAATTCTACGCTCGTTAGATATTGCCATAATTGGATTGACCTCAATAGAAGGCCGATTCCTTTGACTCCCTTTGCATCCCTTAAGAGCATAACCCTGTATACAAAGGGAGCATACTCTTGATTGCATCCTTTAAGCCTACTTTAGAAATTCTCAAAACCCAAATAATTTAGACCAAAATCCTTGTTGTTTTTCGTCTCTACGTGTTGCTGCAATCTCTGACATTAACGCTAACCTCTCATTAACCGCGTGTTTAATCTCAAGTTGACTAGCGAGTATCTCGGTATTTTGTTCTAGTATTTCGTTGGTTTTAAATTCAATAGCTACCATGCGATTATCTTGCTCTATTAGATGATTTGCGATCATAGACATGAGTTGTTGCTCTTGTGGTTGTGATGAAACAACTGCAATATCTATAACTGGAGATTCACCCGTCCCATATTCTTTTTGCAAGATATCCCGAACTCGTTCAGTAGTACGCCTACCCTCTGCCCTGTCTTTATATAAATCATATATATGCCTCAATCTCGGTATGCTATCCTTATCAAATTCCAGTAATTGACCATTGGTTCGGTATATAACATACTCAGGAAATTCATCTTTATACCTGTTCACCGTTGTAGCCTTTATTCCAGTTTTCGCAACGATTTGTTTCATTGTCAACCAACTTATTTGTTTATTTTCCATCATAAATACACCACCTCATTTTTTCGCTTAACATAATCACATCACCACCACATATATCGTTATTCGCTATTACTAATAAAATTCCTCCTAATTTTTTCCATATTCAAGCAGATAAATAGTGTTTTTGGGTCTAATAAGATATTAAAATGCCCTATGATTACGTTTAATGCGTATATTAAAGAAAGAGGCATTGATAGTAACAGATAGTCCTACTATTTTAGTCAATAATTCGCTTCATTAAATAGATTCTATCCAGCCCAGCAACTAAGCCGGGTTATTTTTTATGATCGCGCATGCACATACATGAGAGACCATACTCTTACAATTACCCGTTTTGTGAGTGATTAATTAGTTTCAGGCAAATAAAAAATCATATCGTAGGATTACTATTCCCAGACATGATCTCGATTTTTATTGTAATACATCAATATATTCATTTATTCGTAGAAGCCTGATACTATCATAAGTTCATCTTGCCTTTTTAGGCCTACGTTCGATCATTCCCCCAGTTAATATCCTCCCCCTAAGAGCACCTCAATTTACTGTCAAGATCGACACCCTCGCTATTTTTAAAATAATAACGATATCCAATTAACTTGCCGATTAATAATCCAGTTAAGAATCCGGACACACCTACAATACTGAATAAAAATTCGATTTGATCAGCGTACCAGGAATTCACTGCTAACTCATATCCAAAATAAAACTTAGTAGTAAAAATAGCAAACATTATGATCAGGGTACTCCAAGTACCAGGTAACTCCATAAGTGCGCGTTTCTTATCTACTTTAATATCTAATCCGCCAACCAACCATTGACCGATTTTTATTCCTGTAAAAATAAAGATTCCCCATACACCTGCACTAATGTAGTTTCCGTTTAAAATTGTTAGCAAAGTATGTATGGACATAATGGTAAAAATAACTGGGGCAAGAAATAACATTTTCAAAGAAACCACCCGTGTATTTAATGCTTGAACCCCCGCTATAATTATGTAAGCAAAAACGAGATATACCCACCAAGGTATATGTATTAAAGTCTGACTGATTATTTGCATTTTACTTTAACCCCAAACTCTGATTATTCGTTTGTTTGACTCTATACATATCCACATTTACCATTTTACTATATCAACACTATTTACCAAGAAGAATTAAACTTGTGCTCGATAAGCCACTATCAAGTCACAATGACTCAATAGTGGCTTTCGTATGGATAGACCTATCAATATGATAGATAATTGTATTTTTATCATATTACTGTATTGAAATGGTTTTACCCATGTTTAACCCGATCCTTCAATTCAGCTTGTTTAGCATTATTCCATCGGTCTGTAGTGCCTACTAAATAGCCTGTTATTCTTCGTATTCTCTCAAATGGTATATATTCAAAAACATAGTTAACATCTACGTACTCACCATCAACATTAATATCAGCCTTGACAATTTTACGTTTTTGCTTGGCCTGAACTGTATTAAGATATATTAATAATTCTTCATCACTAATAATATCGCCGCTAATATTTACTTGTACATTATTAATGACTTTACATCCCATTATTAACACTACCCTTTTTGTAATAATTATATCACTTATCTTTTGAGAAGTTTGTAGAATTATCACACTAATACGTTCAAAACAATAAAATAATTTATTTTATAACCTTGATAAAATCGTAATTGAACAGATCATTGATCAAACCACAGATATGCCAATGGGCGTCATCCCTAGCAAACATATCAGATTGGCCAGAGTGCAAAATGGTTGAATGATCAAGACGCTTACTGCCAAATTTCAAAAAATGGCAACAGCTCTTTAACTATTATAAATGATACTATTCTGCGTATCATCTCTAACGGCGAATTTTTTTACGTCAAATAAATCAATCCGCTCCCACACTTTCTCAACTAACGGTACATTTCTCTCAATTTATTATTCTTCAAATCACATCTGCCCCTGTTCCATCTATTCTATTATCGATCAGTCTTTCACCGTCTGTAAAAATCTATATAGACATCATGAGGAAACCACAGAAAGCAGCATTATCAACCTGCAGTGAAACATCAACTTCTTGCTTCATTTCCATGATTTGTTCTCGATAAGCCTGATAAAATTCGAAGGTTGGGTTGGAATTGTATTTGAGCCCTGTTAATTCAAAATACTCAATTACCCCTTTCGCTGTGGTGGGTTTGATGAAAACTTCCACACTTGACTGGTAATAGATAGGACAGACAGTTAACAAAGGCCATTTTGCTAACTTATACTCCTGGAGTAAACCTGTTATCAGCCCAAAGCCAAATGACTGATCACCATGTAAAAACTCCTGCAGTCCATGGGATAAATGCTCTTTTTCACTGTCGCTCATGACTTTCACTATATCTCTAAACTTCAGCTTTTCAAAAATCGAAACCAAAGAGGACTGGCTGACGATCTTGCAAATGGAATCAATAATTTTGCTGGCACTTTCAAATTGTCTAATCGTAAAACTGTCTTGCGCCAATTTCTTCATTTTCTCCACTTTGTGCTTCTTCGCGATTTTGAGCATCTGGGGATTCGAAAAGCCACCAGGATACCGCATAAAAAATTTTTCTTCGGCTTCTTTCAGCTTTGCTATGTTCATATATTCATCTCCTCTTCAAGACAAACTAAATGAGGGGGCACTATTTTAGCTCCCCTAGTTCATATTAGTCACCAAAAGAAATTCTAAGAGAGCGTCCAGTTTTAATCAAATCATGTGTAGTTGGAACTAAATATGGTGATCCAATAACATCGGTCAAATTAATTGGGACAATCTCGTTATTTTGTAATGCCACCATTGTCGT
>Ga0316604_10003170_pt1 | contig 11750 bp, 11 predicted proteins | sample OWC_soil_day20_C_FD_207650 | JGI IMG/M metagenome (GOLD analysis project Ga0316604, IMG submission 207650) | Wetland soil microbial communities from Old Woman Creek delta, Ohio, United States - OWC_soil_day20_CT | ecosystem: Environmental > Terrestrial > Soil > Wetlands | place: USA: Ohio... | reverse complement strand
TCATTCTGCATACCTTTACTCATCGTCTTCTCCCTCGTTTTTTTCATCAAACCTTGTATCAAACTCATTTTTAAAAACATACACAAATTTCTTTTGAGCTCTCAGAAACTTATTAAAAACCAAGACCTTCTTTATAAAATTTTCATTATACATATCCCTTCTTACCAAAGTTATAGCCGTAGAGATAATAAAGGCCCCCGTGCCAACGCCTACAATCGTGTTACCAAAAACCGAAAGAAGAACACCTATTACTGTAGCAATCAGCGAGGCGATCAATATAATAGCAACTTCTTTCTTACCGATTCCAGATATATAATCATCTGAATCAGGAATTGGGACAGGAATATATAGCTCTTTTTCTGAGGTGGTATTATCTTTTTCTTCCACATATCCTCCTTATATTTAAAAGTAATAATGCTTGATGATGCCCAGAAATGTACTTAAACAGATGGCCAATACCGCCGCTGATATCTTTTTTATAACTTTTTTTAGTACATCAGGTGCTGATTCTCCATCTGAAATGCCTCCTAAAATCAGATAACCCACTCTGGCTGTAATTCCCACGGCCATTAGACCGGATAATACAAAAGTTAAATCTGTAATGAGCTTTAATGATTCCATAATTATTTCCTTTTCATTTTGCTGCCATCCTGATAAGATTGGGAAGCATAAAACCAGCAGTACGTCCTGCACCCGCAACTCCTCTGCCTAATCCGGAAGAGTAAATAAATTTTTCCAGCCATTTAGGGCTACGAAGCATAAGTACAAACCAACCGAATGTAATTAAAAGCTCTTTTGATAAAACACTGGTAGTTACTGTCAACAGCGATCCCAAAAACATTCGATAACAAAGTAGCTGCAATCCATAATAAAGAAAAGTAACTATATAAGAGGTAAAGAAGTTCCCCCACCGTTCCCGATTTGTTGTTACTAGATCAACAGCCATAATTGGCAACATGATTCTCATTAGGCTTAACTCTGCCCCTCTGATGCCTGCAATAAAACAAAATGCCAATATGCCAATCACCATTAGTAACAATATAAACAAAAAAACCGTCACTGATGGTTCTCTATCACTGCTTCCATTATTTTCTGTCAATCCAACAATATTAATAAATGTGCCTCTAACATCAAATGTACCCGCTTTACCTAAATCATTTGCAAAAGCCTTGCTAAACTCAAAAAAATTAGTGGTAATAAAATCATTACAACAACAGATTGCAACAGCCTCAGAACATCGTACTAATATATCCAAAGGATCGGAATCCGGATCTCCATTTGTCTCCATTACATAAGTAGTGAAATACTGTTTCAGACCTACAAGGGTTATAAGTGCAATACCAAGTAAAGTTGCATAAGTAGCAGCATTCGTAACCATTATATTTTCTAAATTAGCCTCTGAAATAGTAAAGAAAATACCATTCACCAAATCGTTAAAAAAATCTAAGATACCATTAATCAGATCATTTATTACATCGGTGAAACTACTCAGCAACCAACTCATAACAACCTTTCCCATTAATCCTTATCCTCCGTAGTAAGAAAGTACTGCTGTCACAATTCCAGATATTGTGGTTCCAAGAATTCCAAGACCTAGCGTCTGAGTAAAGATTTTTTTATGCTTAGGTTTTTCTTCATCAGCTGCACTCTGCCATGTCACCACATTTTTTATTGATAACACTCCGGTTAAAATTGCAACTAGTCCTGTAAAAACAGCCGAAGCGTCTCCCAGCAAATTTTTTGTTCCCGTTACTATCTGCGTACTTTCCAAACTTCCTGCAAATGCTGGAAAAGCAAAAATCAGAGCTGCAATAAATGCAATCTGCAAAATATAACGTGTCTTCTTTTTCATAAAGATTGATATTCCTTTCTTTATGAGCGGAACTGAGTTCCGCTCATAGTTTTTCTTAAGGTTCCAATTCGATAATGGGCCGTCTGTTATTAGGTATTTTCGCTATGGCTGTCTGATCCTGCTGTATTTCCGACAATGCATCTGGAGATACTTCCTTAACCCAGCCCTTTTCAGCCCATGATTTTGGTACTTTGTTTTTGTATTCCGGAAGAATCTGCCCAGGTTTTATGTCATTTATTCCTTTAGCTGCTCTGTGACGATATCCCATCTCAGATAATACAAACACATTGTTTCCCTGAGCTGCTTTCATGTTACTTGAGATATCAGAAAGCGATTGTTCCTGTCCTGGCGGTTTAAGCATATCAGCTATAAACTCCTCAGCTGCACTTCCCCATTTACCATCAGGCAGCAATTTTTCTGTTTCCTCCTTCGTAAGACGTCTTTCAAAAATTTCAACCGATAAAAGGTGCTTTTTGAATTCTTCCATAATTTCCGCACCATGCTCCGGTATATCCAGCCACTTTGCCAAAGCTCCAACGCTTTTTTCTTCAGAAAGCTGAGGGATTATCTCCGCAATCTTTTCTTCTGAAAAACGATATAATGATTCAAATTCATCATCGTGTTCGTAGGCATACTGCTCGGTAAGCCTCTCTTCCAAATATTCTGAGATTTTTACTGTCATATCACTTAGTTGTGATTGTTCCTGATCTAAATAAGAATTTATTACACTGTCATAATCCATTAATACTTACTTCTCCTTTCTTCATGAACGGAACTGAGTTCCGTTCATGGATATTAACTATTCCTATTGGTTCTGAGAAGTCTGGCAGAGTGGTTAGCTTAAAAAACTTATCTGCTGAGCAGCTTCCTCTTCCAACATCTCCTTGTACCTGTTCCATACTCCCCAAAGGGGGATATCCTCAACAATACGCTCCTCTCTCTCCTGTTCCCGTTCTGCCAATATACTAGTATTGGTTTCTCTGTCACCAAGACCCCAAATTTCATTAACCCGGTATTGACTTAGATCGGGTAATTCTGTAATTGCAGGAAATTCACCAGTTTTCTTGCATAGAGCATATGGATAATCAATGCGTCCTATTTCCGATGGCATTAATAATTCACGCCCTGCCATATTGCTGGAATTTGAAATATTGGCATCATTACTCTTAACAGATGTGGAAGTGCTGGTAGATGCACTGGTGACTTCTACAGTATATTTACCCAGGTTTTCACTAAACTCTTTCAAAGTCTTTTCATTATCCGATTTCAAATACAGCTTTACCTGACAGCAGGTCTTAATCGTTTCAAAGTCATCCTTATACTTGCTTTGCAGCTGCTGATAATCTTGAATGACCAGATTCGCCCGGCATCCCCTGCTTCGGCCGGCTGATAACAACCCTCCAAGTACGGGTATAACTGGAAAGTTTCCAATCTCATCCAAATCGTAATCTGTATCAATTGGTAACCTCAGTCCGTTTTGACTGGCTGTTTCTACCTGAGCAATATAAATTTGATTTACCAAGATAGATACCAGCGGATACAAAGTCTTTTTTTCATCTGGAATGAGCATATAAAACGCTATCTTTTTCTTTCCAATATCGCTTAGGCGAAAATCAGATTTTGAAGTCATCTCCGCTACATTGGGATTCGTAAATAACCTTAAGGTTCCCATAGCCGAAGTATAGAAGCTTGATTTTGTTCGGTCAGCTGCTACCTGAGCCATAGCAAATACTGTCTTGGCCGGATGCCCATCTGGAAGAGTTGCTAAATACAAAGATAATGGGGTTTTATTGGTGACTGGATGAGGTTGGCACATATATGCCAGGAAGTAATAGACATTGGTTAGATTTCTATATGGTTCCTCCGCCTCCATGCAAACGGCTAAAACAGCTGCCGCAATTGTTGCGGTCTCACCGTTATACCAGAGTGGCTCTCCCTTTTGTTCCCCAACAAGCACTGAGACCAGATCCCAGGTGTAGTCAATTGCTTTTGCTTTATCTTTTGCTGCTAATGCATCTAAAATAGGTTGAAGAAAATTATAATGAGCTGACTTTTTGGGATTACGAAAATCAGCAGCTATTGTTTGGTATCCCAGACTTTCTGCAAACTTATGAGTGTAAGCATAAATCTCACCCTTTACATCACTTACTACAATACATAATCCAGTAATCAGCTGAAGCCATACGGTTTCTAATAAAATCCTTCGGGTCTTTCCGGCTCCGGTAGCTCCCAAGATTAAGGAATGTTCTTCACCTTGTATATACCGAATCAACTCCCTTCCTTTTGTATCTTTCTTCATTTCAATGACAAGACCTCCCTTGCCATCAGGTACCTCCCCTTCAATAAAATTGAATATCGCAAAGATCTGATCTTTCTCTTTTTCTGTCAAGAAGCGAGCATTTCCATACTGACCATTCCCTACAGGAACTGGTATTTTAATCTTATCTGTGATCTCAATTTCCTTCGTGTCAATAATCTGTGCCGTTGGCCTTATAACCAACCAGATCATATATGCTGCATATAATGCCTGAATGATTAAAAACCAAAGTTTCACTCCTGTATTTTTTATGAGAAATATCCAGGCATTCAAATAGCTGTAATCCAGCTTCAGACCATCATTCTTCGTAATATGGAATAACCAGTCTGTATACTGATGAATGACATATGCAATAAATGGACTGATTAAAAATTCCACTACCGTAACTCCAATTATTGCACGCAGCCTCCTGAGCTTCTTTTCCTGCATTGTGGTTTTATTTAACGTTGCCACCTAAAAAACAATCCCCTCCCTTCTGTACATAAGTAACAAATTTCCTCCTTTCTTTTAGCCTTTATGAACGGAACTGAGTTCCGCTCATAAAACTGCGTATAAACGGAAAAATTAACTGGAAAATATTGGACAATATAGTTATTTTGTCCAGGTTAGTATCCACTAAAATAGAAGATGCATAAATTTTAGGAGGATACGTATGAGAAAGAGAGATTCTGGAGATTTAAAGTTTCTAACTCCGCAAGAAAAAACAGAATTATTTAAAGCCATTTCTACAGATACCAGCCGTCTGTCCAACCGCAATAAAGCAATATTTTACTTATCTGAATATTGTGCACTTCGTGCATCTGAAATAGGATTGCTCACCTTAGCAGATTTTAATATTGCGAAAAAAAGCATTTTCTGCCGCAGGCTAAAAGGTAGTAAAAATAACACTCTTAAAATTGTTAATTCAAGAGTCTTTGAAGCATTGGAACGTCATTACTGGGAAAGGATTCAAATAAACTCAAGTGACAATCACCTGTTTCTTTCCCAGCTCGGCAAGCCGATCAGCCGTAAGACATTGGATGTACTTATGAAAAGTTATTGCTCCTGCACGCAAATTCCAAGAGAAAAACATCACTTTCATGTTTTAAAGCACACACGGGCTATGGAACTGATTGAATATAACGATGTAAAACTCACAGATGTACAGTGGTGGCTGGGGCACCGCAATATCCAGAACACTATGATTTATCTGGATTACACCAGCAGTGCAATGCTTACACTTTTTAATAAAATAGAAATTATGGAAGGGGGTGAATTATATGGCTGACTTAGAAAAATTAATATGTGAATTGGGAATTACAGAAGAAAATGCAGTAGCTGAAACCGAGTGTGAAGGTTTAAGCCAAGAGGTTAGATGGGAGGATTTGGAATGGCTAAAGGGAAATCAGGAAAATACAATAGCTCTGAAGAAATAAAGCTAACTTCGTTAGAGAAGGTCATGGCCTCCAGAAAAGAACTTGTTGAATCGATATTAGGAAATTTAAAGAAAGATAACCGGCTATTGCCTCCAAACTGGAATAAAAGTGCGATGAGACCCCAAAACCCAGTTTCCAATATATATTATCGGGGAGGTAACCGTTTTAGACTGATGAACGCAGCTGTAGAAAACGAATATAAAGATCCCCGTTGGTGTACATATATTCAAGCAAAAGAAAATGGGTGGCAGGTACAAAAAGGGGCTAAGGGTGTTTTGTGTGAAAAATGGATATTAAGTAAAGAAATTGAAGAAGTTGATTCTGATGGAAAAGCTGTATTAGATAAAAATGGAGTCCCAAAAAAGAAAATGATACAGCTCGATAGGCCTATGGTAAATTATTTCATTGTCTTCAATGGAGAAAATATTAATAACATCCCTAAACTGGAACTCCCTTCCCTCACTCGTGATGAGAGTTTCAGGCTTGCCAAAGACTTTATTCAGTCCAGTAAATGTCCCATAAATGAAGTGGCTCAAGACAGTGCTTTTTATGATCCCATTCATGACAAAATAGTTCTTCCTCTGAAAGAAAGTTTTCATACCACTGAAGATTTTTTGGGAGTTACTTTACATGAAATGTCACATTCAACTGGTCATGCAGATCGCCTTAACCGTCCCATGATGAACATGTTTGGCACTCCGGATTATGCAAGAGAAGAACTTAACGCTGAAATCGGAACAATTTTCACTAAATGTGATTTGGGAATTGAGTTTGAAGAAATAGGATACATAGAAGAACGGCATAGACAATACATCAAAAGCTGGATCTCAATGTTTGAGGATGATCCCAATGAATTTTACAAAGCCTGTGCCAATGCAGATAAAATCAGCCATTATCTAATTGAAAATTATGAACAGCACCAGGAGCTGCAGCATACGGTAGAACAAATTCAGGATACAGCCTCTCCTGACTATATGAAGAATTTAATGGCAGAAATGAAAAGTAATAACTTTTTGTGCAGTGAAGTTATATTAAGCAACATTCAAAAATTAAATGAAGTTACTGGTCATAAACACCAGCTGAGAGAAATTCACAACAAATTTCATAATATAGATTCACTTCCTCATTCAGAGAAAGTAATCGTACAGGAGCTTGGCAGGGAACTCCAACAACAGGAAATAATAAGGCAAAGACTTACCTCATTAAATCCTATTATACCAGAACTTTCATAATTATTAAATACCAGGAGAAAAATTAATGAGAACAACTCAGAAAAAATCAGCTGAAAGTCCAAGAATCAATGTTGCCTTTGAGGCTGAGGCGTATGAGCAAATACGGCTGCTTGCTGCAAAGCAGCACACTTCTATGTCAGAAGTCGTGAGGAACTGGACCTTGCAGGGACTTTCCGGAGATCTCAATGCTGATAATATCGGATTAATTACTAAAATAATCCGTACTCAGCTCCAGGATGTTATGCGACCTTCCTTTCAACGCCTGGCCTCATTAAATGCAAAAACCTGCGTTCAGTCCGGTACTGCCGCTTACCTTTCCGCCGAAGCTATATTAAAATTTGTCCCCACTCCCCGGCAACAGGAAGTGGAAGAATCGTATGAACTGGCCAGAAAAAAAGCAATTGCATATTTAAAAGGACGAACCAACGAAGATGAATAGATCTTTTTATTCCAATCTGCCACACTATGATAATAGCTTTGTGGCAGATTTATTCAGGGAAAAAATCAGGAGGAGTTAACATTGCCCCATAATGTATTAATATCAAAAATAAGATGTGGTAATCCTAACAAAAAAAGTACAGCAATCCACAATAAAAATAATTTTCTTTATATTGGAACCAGGGAAGGAACAGATCTTACCCCTTTAGAAGAAGAAAATACTGAAAAATTTGAAAAAGAAATGGCTAAACCAGAAGACTATGTACGATACATTGCAAAAAGACCCCATAGTCATGGACTCTTTGGCAACATACCTTTAGATGATATCGACAAGGTAAGTAAAAATCTTTATAAATTATCAAGACAAAAACGACTTATTTATCGTGGTATTGTTTCTCTTGATCCGAGAGATGCTGAGGATTTAGGATATTACGATAAATCAAAATGGGATGCATATATCCGCTCTGTGATTCCAGATATTGCCGAAAAATTTGGTATAAGTGTTGAAAATCTGCAGTGGACCGCTGCCTACCATGCAGAGGCCAAGCATCCTCACGCTCACTATATGTTCTGGTCCTCAAAGCCAATGGTTCATGATTATTTCATTACAGAACACACACAAAATAAATGCCGGGAGCTTCTATCTGGGAAAATGTTCGAAGAAGATCGTCAGAATGAAATCCTTAGTAAAGAGGCTGCAAAAAAATATATTTTAGAATTTGGCAAGAAATTAATGCCTGACGAAATAAAGCGTATTAGTGCCATAACTTCCGGAATTATACATGAGAAAACAATTATCCCAAAAATCACCAAAAATCAGCTAAATAAGACTACAGAAGAATTAATTAAACTGATTCCTATGCTTCCCAAAAGGGGACAGCTTGAATATGCTTACATGCCTCCGGATGTTAAAGAACAAATCAACAAAGTCGTAGATTCTGTTCTAAAAAACAAAACTATTTTTCAAGAATATCAGAAATTTAAGAGTAGTGTAGATAAGATAGCCAATACCTACACTCCTTCAAAAAAAGAGCTAAAACATGCAGTTTGGCAGGATAATTCAGAAAAGGATCTTCGTGTGGACTTAGGCAATATTATACTTACAAATATAAAAAAAGAGCTTAAGACCCACTCTAATTTTTCCCAATATGTCGAAACCATACTGAAGCAGTTAGCTGAACCCCAGCAAGCCCCCATAGATAGCCACCTCGAAAAATTACCAACTGCTGATCCTGCTATGACATCAGACATTTCTAATGATAATTTTATCTCCATTCATAATGACACTATTTCTTCCAATTTTGATACCTGGGAACATGATCCGCTAGAAGAAACGGATTCTCCAGACTTATCTTCATCTCTTCAATCTGATGAAATAGATGACAAAACAGCTTATGACGGCTCTTCCCAATTATTTGGAGACTTTCAATCACCATATGTTGAAAATGATGATAATTATTATATTGAATGGGATTCCACATACAAATCAGCTTTAAATGAATTATATAAAACTCATAATTATGAAAAAGCGATAGAATTACTAAATATCAGTTCAAGTGAAGGAAACCTGCTTGCCATACATGATCTGGGCAAGGTTTTTCAGCGTGGTCTCGGCTGTACAGTAGATGAACAATTAGCTACCATTTATTATCAGAAAGCTCTGCAAGGTTTTATGAACGTATATAAGACAGATGATAATTATTACTTAAGAGAATATGCTGCTTATAGAACTGGTAAATTATTTAATGCCGGTAATGGCATTAAAAAGGATGTGAATTCAGCTGAACAATGGTTTATAAGGGCATGTAATAATAAATATGCTCAATACTCTCTTGCCAAGATATCCATAGATAAAGATATTAAAAATGGAGATCCATGTCATTCAAGTGAAATTATCAGTTTGTTGGAAAGCGCTTCCGAAAAAAGTCCATACGCTTCTTATGAACTCGGTAATATATATAGTAAAGGATTTTTTGCTGATCCTGATTCTGAAAAATCATATAAAAATTATAATGATGCAATTACAAAATTTAATGAAATGCTTCAATCAACCGCTGATGATTCTTTAATGTACCGTGTTGGAAAAATGTATGAACTCGGATTAGGGACAGAAGTCAATTTACCTAAAGCCATAAAACTTTTTCAAGAAGCCGGAGAACTAAAAAACACCTTTGCTCTATTCTCACTTGCTAAAATATATTTAAAAAGCGATGATTCAGAGTTTCACGAAAAAGCTGTTCAGATATTGACCGATCTGCACAGAGAAAGAGCTGATGACGATATGATCTCATATAGCCTGGGAAAAGTATATCTAAATGAGAAAACTTGCTTTTATGATATGAGTATAGCTATAGAGTATTTAAAAAAATCAGCTGATTCTGAAAATCAATTTGCACAATATCAATTAGGTAAGATTTATAGCGCGGAAAATGTGGGAACCCCCAATTATTCTCTCGCCATATCTTATTTAGAAGCTTCTGCTTTACAAGGAAATGATTTTGCAATGTATAAGCTGGGCGTCCTTTATAAAAATACCGATTTAGAGTTTTATAATACTAATAAAGCGATTGAATATTTTAAAGATTCCGCCGGATTAGGAAATCAGTTTGCTCAATACCAACTGGGTAAGATCTTCAGTTCTCCTGAATTCGGAAATCCTGATTATCCTCTTGCCATCTCCTACTTGGAATCCTCCGCTGCACAAGGGAATGATTTTGCAATGTATCAACTGGGAGTTATCTATAAAAATTCCAATTTGGAATTTTACGATATTAATAAAGCAATAAGTTATTTTAAAAATTCTGCTGATTTGGAAAACCAATTCGCACAATATCAGCTAGGCATGATCTACAGTTCTCCTGATTTTGGAGAGCCGGATTATCCCCTCGCCATTTCCTATTTAGAAGCCTCCGCTGCACAGAAGAATGATTTTGCAATGTATCAGCTGGGCATTATCTATAAAAATTCCGATTTGGAGTTTTTCGATATTAACAAAGCAATAAGTTGTTTTAAAAATTCTGCTGATTTAGAAAACCAATTCGCACAATATCAGCTAGGCATGATCTACAGTTTTCCTGATTTTGGGCAGCCGGATTATCCCCTTGCTATTTCTTACTTAAAAGCCTCTGCTGCACAGGGGAATGATTTTGCAATGTATCAATTGGGAAAACTACACTTCAATGAAGAAATTCCTATTTATAATATGGACTTGGCAATATCATATTTAATGGAGTCAGCAAACAAGAACAATTCTTTTGCTCAACTACAGCTTGGTATTATTTATTTATGGGGCAAGGGGGTTAAAAGTGACGTTACTCTTGGAACTGATTTTCTTAACCAGGCAATCAAAAATGGGAACCCCTTTGCACAACAGATATTAGAATCTTACGAAACATATCGTTTGCAATATGCAATAAATATATCATATAAGTTATTTTCTAACATATTTAATGCTATAACAAATGCAAATGATCGTAATTCATCTATTGCTGCAGATAGATATTTCCGTAATTTAAGTAAAAAGGCTATGATTGAAAAACAACTAAAAAATCCTCATAAACACAACCATGAACGTGAAAAATGATCTAAATCGCTGGGTAATAACCAGCGATTTTTTATTGTAAGGAAAAGGCGAATCCCCCTCTTCTTAGCTCCTGGATCTCTTCTAGCATCCCTCTAATGAGCGGAACTCAGTTCCTTTCATAAGATCCGTTTATTCCCCAGAAACCTTCCCCATAACAGAATTCGATGTTCACCCTCTCAACGCTTCGGCGAGTTCAACTCGATGTTTTTTTGGTAGTGTTACACTGAAAAATCACATAAAACCTGGCAATAATGGAACTTATCAGCCATGGTGTTACATTGTTTTTTTCAAAAACCTCAATTTGTAACACTAATAAAACCCAGCTAAAACCTTGGCAGTTACAGGCTTTGCCTGTAAGCTGTGCCTCCGGGCGTGTAACGCCCTATTCCTGCCATAAATGATGCATGCTTCTCGCAGAGTTTATGGGCAGGAGATGGCTCTTTCATCGGGCGGGCCGGCCTTGCTTTTCGTCGTCGGCATTGTGGGTATGTGGGCAAGGCTGCTGTTTTTAGAAGTGTGGAGAAAATTGTTTATAACTATCTGATGGACCTTTATCAGATTGTTATGAACGGTTTTCTCCATGCTTCGTTAGCTGCTTTGTCCATATATCCATGATGTTATTCTGAGGCAGGGAATCACCCAGGGCGGAAAGGATGTCTTCATGCTTCTTGGAGTCATCTTTTTTGACCGTACTTTTAGCCATACCGTCGCCTGGTTTTATGCCGGAGTTCTTTCCTCCGGCCTCCCGCCGTTCAGCCCATGAAGCTGAGCGGCAACCGTCGTCGACATTGTGGGTATGTGGGCAAGGCTGCTGTTTTTAGAAGTGTGGAGAAAATTGTTTATAACTATCTGATGGACCTTTATCAGATTGTTATGAACGGTTTTCTCCATGCTTCGTTAGCTGCTTTGTCCA